>Ga0105245_10000375_pt1 | contig 41499 bp, 33 predicted proteins | sample KBSM54metaG_FD_81523 | JGI IMG/M metagenome (GOLD analysis project Ga0105245, IMG submission 81523) | Miscanthus rhizosphere microbial communities from Kellogg Biological Station, Michigan, USA - KBS M5-4 metaG | ecosystem: Host-associated > Plants > Roots > Rhizosphere > Soil | place...
CTTGTTGATCGCCGCGGAGAACGCGTCGAGGTCGTCGGGCTTGCGCGAGGTGATCAGGTGGCCATCGACGACCACCTCCTTGTCGACCCACTTGGCGCCGGCGTTCTCGAGGTCCTTCTTGACCGACGGCCACGACGTCATCTGCTTGCCCTTGACGGCATCGACCTCGATCAAGAGCTGCGGGCCGTGACACACGGCCGCGATCAGTTTGCCGCCGGCGACCATCGCGTGGACGAGCTCGACGACGCCTTTGTCGATCCGCAGATGATCCGGTGAGTAGCCACCGGGAATCACGAGCGCGTCGTAGTCGGCAGGATCGCAATCGGCGGCGGCCTGCTCGATCTTGATCTTTTCGTGACCCTTCTTGCCGGTGACGCTCACGCCTTGCTCGGCGCCGAGGATCTCGACGATATGACCGGCCTCGCGCAGCGCGTCGTACGGCTTGCGAAATTCACTGTCTTCGAAGTCCTCGGCGAGGACCATAGCGATGCGTGCCATGGCCTCCTGCTCTGCAGCGGGCGTGCCGCTATGCGACGACGACCCGGTTACGCCCGTCGCGCTTGGCCGCGTAGAGCGCCTGGTCGGCGTGCTGTAGGAGCGCGGTGGGCTCGATCGTCTTGCTCGAATGACACACGCCAAAGCTGGCGGTGATCCTCACGGGTTCCGCGATCGCCTCGACGGCAGCGCGCAGCCGCTCGGTGAGCATCGTCATCAGCTCGCTATCGATGTCGGTCTGGAGCACGCAGAACTCCTCGTCGCCCATTCGCGCGACCATGTCGCTGCGCCGGATCGAGTCTCGTAGCGTCTTCGCGACCGCGATCAGCACCTCGTCGCCGATCGCGTGACCGTGGGTGTCGTTGACGTTCTTGAAGTGATCGATGTCGACGATCGCGAGCGAGAACCTGCGGCCGCGATGGGCCTCCGCGGCGAGCAGCTCGAGGCGATCGCGCAGCGCGCGCCGGTTCGGTAACCGGGTCAGCTCGTCGGTGATCGCGAGCTCGGCGAGGCGATCCTGCATGCGGCGCAGCGCGGTCACGTCCGACAACGTGACCACACCCCCTCGCACGACACCTTCGCGATCGACGACGGGCCTGCCGGTCGACATCAAGTAGACGCCGTCGGGAAACGCCGGCGTCTTCACCATCATCTCGACGTTGTTCGACGGGATCCCGCGGAGCGCGTTGACGAGCGGCAACTTCTCCGCCGGGAACGGTGACTCGCCGTCGGGCTCGTAGAAGTTGCGGGCGAGGTTCTTGTTGAGCTCGAGGCGCAGCGAATCGCCCGGCATCCGCCCCGTGACATCGCGCGCGAGTGGATTCGCGATGATGATCTGTGCGTTCTCGTCGGCGACCAGGATGCCTTCGCCCGCCGTCTCGAGGATCGCCTCGAGCACCTCGACCCGCCCGGCCAGTGCTTGTTCGGATTCTTGGACGCGTTGCTCCGCGAGCTTGAGCGGCGACACGTCGGTCGCCACGCACAACAGCTCGGTCAGCTTGCCGCCCGGATCGCGCGAGAATGGGGTCGACCGCACGAGCATCCAGCGCTGGCCGCCGGCGCCGTGGACGCGGTAGGTCGTCTCGTGGATCTGGCCATCCGGCAGGCCGAGCGCGCGTTCGAGGTTCGCCGCCGCGCGCTTCGCTTCGTCGGGCGGCATGTTGACCGACAGCCCTTCGAGCGTGAGGTCGTCGAGCTCGAACCCGAGCAGGTCTTGCATCGGCCGGCTCTTCCAGGTCACGCGGCGCGACCGGAGGTCCATCATGTAGACCATGTTCGGCGCGAGCGTCGTGATCTTCTCGAACAGCCGGCTGTGGCGGCGGAGCTCGAGCTCGTCGATCACGACGGCGGAGAGGTCGCGCAACGTCGCGAGCTGCGTCGCTGTGAACTCGCGAGGCTTCATGCCGATCGCGCACAGCGTGCCGATCCGAAACCCGTCGGGCGTGATCAGCGGGGCGCCGGCGTAGGCGCGAACGAACGGCTCGCCCGTGACGGCGGGATTCTCGGCAAACCGCGGGTCCTTCGTCGCGTCGGGAACGACCAGCGTCGCGTCGTCGAGGATCGTGTACGAGCAAAACGTCACGTCGCGATCCGTCTGGGTCGCGCCGAGACCCACACACGACTTGAACCACTGACGCTCGTCGTCGATCAAGCCGACGAGCGAGATCGGCACGTCGAGGACGCGGCAGACCATCGCCGTGATCCGATCGAACGATGGCTCGGGTGGCGTATCGAGGACGTTGTAGCCGAGCAACGCGCCGAGGCGCGCGGCCTCGTTCACCGGTTTAGGCGGGCCCACCGCCGGGCAGTCTACCTCGCTAGCAACGCGAGATCAGGTAGACGATCGCGAGGATTGGGAGAGGAACGCCCAGCAGCCAGGCGATACCGAAACCTGCTTTTCCTTCAGTGGAAGTCATGCCCGGCGCTACTGCAGTCGACGTGCCGGCGTATGTACGTAGCACAGCATGTCGCTCGCGTGTCGAACCGGCACGCCGGGCGCGATGGCTCGGCGCTACGGTTGGATCTCGAGCCCTGTAACTTCTTTCGCGATCGTGTCGCCCCACGCGCCGGTCTTGTCGGCGTAGCGAAACTTGAGCGTTCCGCGCCGCGTGCTGTGAAGGATCGGCGTCGAGTCGGCCGCGGTCCACTTCGCTTCGTCGATCGCGACCCTCGCACCACCTTCGCCGATCACCGCGGTCACGCGTGCGTTCGGTCCGACGAGCTGATGCGCGAGCTCGCGCAGCGACCAGGTGTCGCGCGCTTCGCCGTCGGAGGCGGTGCCGGTCATTTTCGGAACCTTCGCGAAGTCGTCGGCCCTCCACGTCGCATCGGGCTTGCCGGCGATCGCGACCTTGACCTCGAGCTTCGTCGGCGCGGCCTGCGGATCGTGACGATCCTCGCGGTGGTGCGGTTTCTCCGCTGCCGATCCAGTTGCCGGCGCCGGCGCATCCTTCTTCGAGCACGCGACGACGAGGATCAGCAACCCGACCAAGTGAAACCGCATGCCTGGAGCTTAAGGCACGGACTCTGCAAAGTGTGGACGCATGGCAAAGCGAGCGTCCAAGCCCACCGCAGGTACGGCGCGGTCGATCGATTCGGCGAGCATCGTGTTCGGCCTCGTCTCGATCCCGGTCAAGGTGTTCTCGACGACAGAGCCCAGTCACGAGATCCACTTCCACATGGTTCATGCCGGCTGCGGCGAGCGATTGAAGCAGCAATACGTTTGCCCCGAGCACGGCGTTGTCGAGCGCAGCGACATCGCGAAGGGTTACCAGATCGATCGCTCGAAGATGATCGAGCTCGATCCGCAGGAGCTCCGCGCGCTCGACGCCGTGGCGAACGACGAGATCGCGTTGACCGAGTTCGTCCCCGTGGCCGAGATCGATCCAATCTACGTCGATCGCACCTACTACCTCGGACCCGATAAGGGCGGCGATCGCCCGTATCGCTTGCTACGCGACGCGCTCGAGCGCGCGAAGCTCGTCGGCGTCGCGTCGTACGCGGCGCGCGGCAAGGCGTACCTCGTGATGGTCCGCCCGTTCGAGAACGGGCTCGCGATGCATCAGCTGCGCTATCCCGACGAGATCAAGCCGTGGAAGGCGGTCGGCCTGCACGAGCTCGCGAAGCCGACGGCGCCGGAGCTCGAGCTCGCGGGCAAGCTGATCGATCAGCTGACGCACGACTCGTTCGATCCGAGCGCGTACAAGGACGAGGTCAAAGGCCGGGTCAAGCAGCTGCTCGCGGAGCGCGTGAAGACCGGCGAGACGATCGAGATCGAGGAAACCGAAGCCGCGCCGAAGGCGATTCCGGATCTGATGGCGGCACTCAAAGCATCGCTGGGCGAAAAGACCACGCCTGCGACGAAGTCGCATCCGCGCGAGACGAAGCATGCGGCGAAGTCGGCACATGCACGGCCGAGGCGCTCCGCGAAGCGCGCTGCACCGCAGAGCGCGCGTGGTCGACACGCCGCACACCGCGCGGCGAGTTAGCTAGCTCCTCGCGCACGTTCGACATCGCGGATGCGCGTCATGCTGCGTTCTCATCGGGGCATGCGCGATGCACCCCTACACCCGCATGGCGAATCACAACGGACATCAGAGCGGTCAGGATATCGAGCACGGCTACCAGGATCGGCGCGACCAGCGCGAACGCGAGCGCGGCCGCGACGATTTCCGAGGTTTCGATCGCGACGCACGAACGGGCGGTGCTCGTCATCACGAGCACGGCGATCGCTATCAAGGCGGCGGTCAGTGGAGCCAGAGCCGCGATCAGTACGCAGAGCGCGATCGCGACATGTACGGCGATCACGACTACGACCGCGATCACCAGCGCGGCAGCGGTTACGGCTACGACGATGGCGATCGCCACATGGCCATGAACTATCGCGGTCAGTCGGGCTCGCAGGCCGGTGGCCGCTACGGTCAGAACACGAGCTACGCGAACCAACAGGGCGGCAACCGCGGCGAATGGGGCGACTTCGATCGAGGCGGTCGCTCCGGCGCTCACGACATGAACTACGACACGATGTCGCCGCGCCACGGCAGCGAGAGCGATCGAGGCTGGAATCCGCAGGCGGGCTTCGGCAACGGTCCGCACGCCGGTAAGGGCCCACAAGGCTACCAGCGCTCCGACGAGCGCGTGAAAGAGCAGATCCACGAGGCGCTCACCGATCACTCGCACATCGATGCGACGCACATCACCGTCGACGTCAAGAGCGGCGAGGTCACGCTGACCGGCACGGTCGACGATCGCCATGCGAAGCGGCTCGCCGAAGACATCGTCGATCGCATCAGCGGCGTCAAGAACGTCCAGAACCAGCTGCGGATCCAGACCCACAGCATGGAGTCCTCGACATCGACGAACACCAGCCACGTGATGTCGGATCGCAGCGCGAACGAGCGGATGCTCGACAAGAACCGCAACAAGCCGAGCTGAGCGCGAAGAAACAACGGGCGCCTCACCTTTCGGCGCGACGCCCGTTGGGGTGTCTACGATCAGCTCTGGTACGCCGCCGCGGGCTCGGGCTGCTCTGGCGGTACCTCGATCCACTTCGCGGCGATCTTCGTCATCTGGCCGAGCGCGACGTCGCGCACGACCTTCAGCGCGATCGCGCCGAGGATGCCCATCACGAGGCCGCGCGGTTCCGCGTTTTCGCGGCGCACGCCGTGACTGCCGAGCCACACGCCGGCGAGTGCGCCGAACGCGACCAGCGCCCACGGGTTCTCGGCGAGCTTGTCGAGCTTTGGCATGTCCATCGGCGTTTACCGGCGCGCGAGGCGCATCGCGAGGAAGCCGACGCCGAACGCGATCGCGAGCGCGGCGTACGGATGCTTCTTGATCTGCCCTGCGACCACATCGAACGCGTTCTCCGCGCCGTGCATTGCCGAGTTCTTAAGGTCCACGGCTTTGCCGGGAATCTGCCCCGCGAAGTTACGGATCTCGCTCACCACTTCATTCGCCATATCTGCAGCCTTGGCCATGACACGATCCTTTCAGTTTCATTTGAGGAGGCGGCGCGACACGATCTCTCCCGAGACCGAATCGCGTTGATTGCGGGGCGTGATCGGCTTGCGCGGAGGGACGACTGGAATCTCGAGCTGTGGCGTCCACCGCGGCTTGCGCATCGTCGGCAGGAGCTCGGTGACGCCGAGCTCGAGCTCGTCCGAGTCCGGGTAGGCGTTGTCGTTGTCGGCGGCCGGCACGATCGTGATCTCGATCTCGTCGTCGCTGTCAGCGAGCGTATCGAGCTGGCGAACCATCTCGCGCGTGATCTGCCGGATGTCGACCGCCATCGGCCGCACCGCGGGATCCTTGTCGAGCATGCGATGGACGAGGTCGCACAGCTCCGCGGGTGCACCGCAGCGCTCCGCGAGCGGCACCGGCTTCGTCGTGATGTGCTTGCACACGACCTCGGCGAGCGTGCGGCCGTCGAACGGCGGCTGACCGGTAAGCGCCTCGTACGCGATCACGCCCAGCGAGTAGATGTCGCACGGGGCCGCGATGTGCTGACCCGCCGCTTGCTCCGGCGACATGTAGATCGGCGTGCCCGGCGTCATGCCTTCCATCGTCAGCCGGCCGACCGGGCCGAGCCGCGCGACGCCCCAGTCGATCAAGCGGAGTGGAAAGTCCGCGTCGCCGGGCGTGAGCAACAGATTGTCGGGCTTGAGATCGCGATGGACGATGCCGCGGCGATGCACGGCGTCGAGCACGTCGGCGATATCGCCGAGCAGCGCCGCGACGTCGGGCCACGCGAGCCGGCCGGATTGACCGAGCCGCTGGGTAAGCGTGTCGCCCTCGACGAACTCCATCGCGATGAACGGGCGATGGTCCGGGAGGATGTTGCATTCGAACACGCGGACGAGGCCGGGATGACGAACATCTTCCAGGATGGATGCTTCTTGGACCATCCGCGTCGCCATGCCGGGATGCCGGCACAGCTCGGGATGCATGATCTTGATGGCTGCCTTGCGCGGCAGCACGGTGTGCGTCGCCCTGTAGACCTTGCCCATGCCGCCGCGCCCGATTTCTTTCTCGATGCGATACGAGCCGACGACCGAGCCGGGCGATAGGTCCGAGCAAGCTACCGAAGCGACCATGCCAGCCTTCAGTGCAAGCACCTTGCCGAGAGCGAAAACGCGAGCAATGTAGCTCTAACGCACGTCGATCGCTGCGCTGGCACGCTGCATGAAGAGTCATCTCGGAAGATCATGTACAGCGAGTACCGTGAAGGCGACTTGATCGGCGCATACCGCGTCGAAGGAGTCATCGGTAGCGGTGGGATGGGCTGGGTCTACCGTGCGCGTCACGCGCTCACCGAGCGAGTCGTCGCACTCAAAGTGCAGCGCGCAGACGCACAGCAGAACGCGCGTGCGCGAGATCGCATGATGCGCGAGGCGCAGATCCTCGCGACCATCGCGCACGCCGGCGTTCCGCGGTTTCATGAAGTCGGGGTGCTCGATGACGATCGCCGGTGGATCGCGATGGAGCTCGTCGCCGGCACGTGCCTGACCGAGCGGCTGCGCCAGGGCACGATGGCGAGTGACGACGCTTCGCGCGTGATCGGCGCCGTCGCCGAGGTGCTCGCGGCCGCGCACGCGAAGGGCATCACGCACCGCGACCTCAAGCCCGACAATATCTTCCTGACGCCCGACGGAGAATTCCCTCTGAAGGTGCTCGATTGGGGCATCGCTCACGATCAGGCGGGCGTGCGCTACACGAATCACGACGAGGCGATCGGCACACCGACATACATGGCGCCAGAACAAGCGCGCGGCGGACCCACCGGTGGCCACTGCGACGTCTACGGCCTCGGCGTCATCGGCTACCACATGCTCGCCGGTGAACCGCCGTTTCTCGGAACGACGCCGATCGAGATCCTCGTACAGCACTTGAACCGGCCGATTCCCGCGCTCGGGCCGCGTTGCCCCGACGTGGCGTACGGGCTCGTCGATCTGGTCGAGCGAATGCTCGCGAAGCCGCACGAGACTCGACCAGCGGCGATCGAGATTCACGGCGAGCTCGAGCGCCTGCGCACGGGCGCAGCGAGCACGGAATACGACGCCTACGCTCTCGGCGACGCCGTGCAAGCCATCCCAACCACCGAACAAGTTACGTCTCGGATCCGGCTGCGGACGTGATCGCTGGTATGGCGCTTGTAACGTAGGCGCACGCCATGGCCCCTCGGATACCCAGACGTCCTTCCACCGCTGGGATCACGCGCGCACGCGCACAGCGAGCGCTCGCGTCACGTCTCGTGCTGCCAAATCACATCGCAGCGCGCCATATCGTGCTTATAGTGCCGCGTGCCGGCGACGGAAACAGCGGCGGGGGACGGCGTGGTTGATTGGCAGCAGCTCGCATCCGTCCCGCACCTCGTGATCGCGCTCGATCTCGACGGGACGCTGATCCCGTTCGCGCCGACACCGCACGACGCGAAGGTCGATGGCGATACCGCGGAGCTCCTGACCGCGCTCGCGAATTCGCCCGGCGTCACGCTCGGCATCGTCAGCGGTCGGCCGCGCGACATGATGGAAGATCTGCCGGCGCGGTTTCCTTCGATCGCGTTGGCGGCCGAGCACGGCGTGTGGAGATGCGGCAACGGGGTGTGGGAGGCCGCGTTGCCACCGGTGCCGCAGCTCGACGAGATCGAGCGATCGCTGCGTTCGCTCGCCGCGCGGTTTCAAGGGACGATCGTCGAGCGCAAGTCGTGCTCGGTGTGTCTGCACTGGCGGCTCGTCGCGAGCACGGAGCACGCGGCGATCATGTCGGCCGCAGAAGTGCTCGTCGACGAGTGGCTCGAGACCAACGGCGAGCTCGAGCGCTTGCCGGTCGTCGAGGCGATCGAGATCCGCCATCGCGCAGCGCACAAGGGCGTCGCGATCGGCTGGTTGCGCGGCCGCGGCCCTGCGGACTCGACCGTGCTCGCGATCGGTGACGACACGACCGACGAGGACATGTTCGTCAGCCTGCGCGAGCGCGACCTCGGCATCCTCGTCGCGAACGAGCCGCGTCGCACCGACGCGCGGTTCCGCTTGCCCGACGTCCACGCGGTGCACGGGTTTCTGCGTTGGCTCGTCGAGTCGCGCGCGCGCCGCCACGTCACCGATCCGGAGATCGCGCTCGCACAGCCGACCGGTCCGCGCGGCGAACCGAAGTTGATCGTCGCGTCGAACCGCCTACCGAACCTCGGTAGCGGCCGCGGCAAGGAAGTCGGCGGGCTCGTCTCGGCGATCGCGCCGGCGCTCGGCGAGACCCACGGGATCTGGCTCGGCTGGAGCGGGCTCGAGCGCGATCCGGGCTTGCGCGTACGGCTCGAGCACGGCGATCCGATTTCGCGCGCCCAGTTCGACTATCCGCCATCGTGGCGCCAGCGGTTCTATGCGGGATTCTGCAACCAGAGCCTGTGGCCTTTGCTGCATGGCTTCCTCGGCAAGGTTCGCTATTCCGACGACGAATGGGCGTGCTACTGCGAGGTCAACCGCGCGTACGCCTCCGCGATCCAGCAAGTCGGCGGCAACGGCGCCGAGGTGTGGATCCAGGATTTTCACCTGATCCTCGTCGGCCGCGAGCTCGCGCAGCTCGGTCATACCGGCACGCGCGGGTTCTACCTGCATGTCCCGTTCATGCCGCTCGACATCGTCGCGACGATGCCGTGGTCGGCGGAGGTCGTCGCGGGCCTCCTCGCGTACGATCTCGTCGGCGTTCAAGCCGAGCGCTGGCGCGAGAACCTGATCGCGAGCGCGCGCGGGTTGTTGGGCTCCGATGCCGGCAAGCACGCGGCCGAGGTCGTCCGGACGATTCCGGTGGGTATCGATCCGGACCGGATCGCGGAAGCGGCGGCGAGCAACACCTTGAGCGAGCTCGGCTCGTACGAGACGATGCTCGGTGGCCGCAAGCTGATCCTCGGCGTCGATCGCCTCGACTACTCGAAAGGGATCCCGGAGCGACTCGAGGCGTTCGCGCGAATGCTGGAGCGCTTCCCCGAGTGGCGAGGCAAGGTCTCGCTGATCCAGGTGTCGGTGCCTACGCGCTCCGACGTTCCGGACTACGCAGAGCTGCGCTCGCGGGTCGAGTCGCTGGTCGGCCGGATCAACGGCGCGTACGGCGAGGCGGACTGGACGCCGGTGCGCTACCTGTATCGCTCGTACGATCAGGACACGCTCGCGAAGCTCTATCGGTTCGCGGATGTCGGGCTCGTTACACCGCTGCGCGATGGCATGAACCTCGTCGCGAAGGAGTTCGTCGCGGCGCAGGATGCCGACGATCCCGGCGTGCTCGTGCTTTCGCAGTTCTGCGGTGCCGCGGAGCGGATGACCGATGCGATCGTGACGAACCCGTATCACGCCGACGGCGTGGCAACCGACCTCGATCGCGCCCTGCGCGCCGAGTTGCCGGAGCGGATTCGCCGGAATGATTCGCTGCGCAGGATCGTTTGGGAAGATTCGGCCTCCGCCTGGACGCGGGCCTGGCGAGCGGCGCTCCACGGGCTGCCCCGCCTTCAAACGGGCACGGAGCACGGCTAGCTGTTAGAATCGTGGCGTGGAGGGAACGGCCGAGCCGCGCCAAGTTCCGCCGGGCACGATGCTCGACGACAAGTATCGCGTCGACGAATTGCTCGCGGTCGGCGGCATGGGTGCGGTCTACGTCGGCACCCACACGAAGCTGCGCAAGCGCGTCGCGATCAAGGTCCTGAACCCGAACCTGTCGACGCCGCCGATGATCGAGCGGTTCCACCGCGAGGCGATCACCGCGTCGCAGATCGGCCACGAGGGCATCGCCCAGGTCACCGATCTCGGCACGAGCGCGGCGGGCGAGCCGTTCCTCGTCATGGAGCTGCTCGAGGGCGAGTCGCTCGCGACCCGGTTGAAGGCGACCGGCGCGCTCCAGATCGAGGTCGCGTGCGAGCTCGCGTGCGCGATCCTGTCGCCGCTCGGCGCCGCGCATCGCGCGGGCATCATCCATCGCGATCTCAAGCCGGATAACGTGTTCCTCGTCCGCCAGAGCCGCGGCGAGATGGTGAAGCTCCTCGATTTCGGGATCTCTCGCGCGACCGGGCTCGAGGGCGAGTTCCGGCTGACGACGACCGGCCTCGTGCTCGGCACGCCGTACTACATGTCGCCGGAGCAAGCGCGCGGTGACAGCGTCGTCACGCCGCAATCCGATCTCTACTCGCTCGGCGTGATGCTGTACGAGATGCTGATCGGCCGCGTCCCGATCACCGGTGAGAACTACAACCAGCTGATGTACCGCGTGATGATGAGCGAGTACACGCCGCCGCGGCAGGTCCGCCCGGAGATTCCCGAGGCCCTCGAGCGGCTGATCATCCACGCGATGGCGTCGGATCCGGCGCATCGTCCGCCGACCGCCGAGGACTTCGAGCGCGCGCTGCTCGGATTCTGCCGGCCGACGTTCCGCGACAACACGATCGAGCGGATCAGCGCGCAGTCGATGGGCGGGTTCAATCCGGCGTTCACGCCGCCGCCGATGGCGAAGAGCGGGCTGGGACCGCCGGCGCTCGGCACGGCGCAGACCGTCGCGGCGGGGCACATACCGACGCAGGCGACCAAAAAGACTCGCAAGGGGCTGATCGCGATCGTCGCGCTGTTGCTGATCGGCGGTGGCGCGGCGGCGATCGTCGTGGCGACGAAGTCCGACGATCTACCTGCTGCGCCGGCTCCGCCGCCCGCGCCGCCGGTCGCGCAGACGACACCTCCGCCAGCGCCGCCGCCGCCGGCTGCGCCTGCGACCATCACGTTGAAGTTCGCGATCACGCCGGCAGACGCCGAGGTCGAGATCGACGGGAAGAAGTCGGACGGTGACATCACCGTGCAAAAGGACGACGCGAAGCACCACCTGCATATCGCCGCGGCCGGCTACACGCCGCACGACGAGGACATCAGGTTCGACGAGACCCAGCGGCTGACGATCGAGCTCGAGAAGGTCGCCGCGAAACCGGTGAAGGGTCACCCGCAGCCGCAGCAGCAGACGAAGAAGCACCCCGACAAGATCGAGAGCGAAAGCCCCTATTGATGAAACAGACGACTGTCTTACTCGGATGCTTGCTCGCGGCCAGTAGCGCGCAGGCGGCGCCAAAGAAGAAACCACCGCCGGCCGAGAAGACGCCGGAACAAAAAGAAGCCGACCGCCACTTCAAGAGCGGCGTCGGATTCTTCACCGACCAGAAGTACGCCGAGGCGCTCGCCGAGTTCGAGCGCGCGTACGAGATCGCACCGGCGACCATCGTGCTCTACAACATCGCCGCGTGTCACCGCTATCTGTCGCACTACAGCGACGCGGTGAAGTACTACCGGCGCTTCCTCGACGAGAGCGAAGGCGGCGCGAAGGTGCCGGCCGATCGCATCGTCGCGGCGAAGGCCGAGCTCGACGACATCCTGTCGAAGATCGCGCGCGTCTCGGTGACCGCGCCGGACGGCGCCGAGGTCATGGTCGATGGCCAGTCGGTCGGCACGATGCCGCTCGACATGCCGCTGATCGTCGCGCCGGGCGAGCACAAGGTCGTGGTCAAGCTCGCCGGCAAGAAGGACGGCGACAAGGCCTTGAAGCTCGCATCGGGCGACGAGGTCTCGGTCAAGATCAACCTCGCCGACGCACCGAAGGCGCCGCCGCCCGAGGAGAAAGTCGTCGTCGTTCACGAACCGGAAGCGCCGCTCGGTCCGAAGGTGTTCTCGATCATGGCGGGGTTCGGCACGAACTTCCAGCAGGTCGCGAAGACCGGCGTCCCGGATCTCGGCCTCGGCTATGCGATCACCGATCGCCTCGAGGTCGCGCTCGACGTCACGCTCGTCGCGTACGCGGTGATGCCGAGCGTGCGCGTCCGGCTCGCCGGCGATCGCGCGTCGCTGCACTTGATCGGCGCGGTACCGATCGCGTTCACGGATGGCAGCATGTCGGAGACCTGGGTCTCGGGTGCTGCGGGACTCGGCGTGCGGATCAAAGCGACGCCGTCGCTCGCGCTCCACCTCGAGTCGTACGCGAGCTACGCGACCAAGGGCCACGGGCTGACGTTCCCCGCGTTCGTCGGAGGCGAAGTATGGTTCTGAGATATCTCGTCATCCTCGTCGCGCTGGTGAGCTGCAAGCAGTCGCTGTTCGACTCGCATGGTGGCGACGACGACAACACCGGCGGCGGCGACGGCTCGATCGCCTCGACGTGCCCTGCGCCTTGCCTCGGCGACGGCGGCGGTGCGTTCGACGGCACCGCGATGGGCAGCGACATGCACTGGCGCTACCTCGAGGATCACGCAGATCGGACGTGGACGCCGATGACCGCGAGCGGCGACACGTTTGTCGGTGCGGTCGCCGGCAACCAGATCACGAGTTGCGCGAAGCACGACTCGCCGGCGTGTCAGCAACTCCCCGGCGCGCTGCTGATCTCGACGGCGGGCAATAGCGGCCCCGAGTCTGCGGTCGAGTGGGTCGCGCCGAGTGCGCGCGTCGTCCAGCTCCAGCTCGGCGTACGGTTGCCGGATGGTGCGCCCACGCAAACCGTGCGGCTCTATCGGGGCAGTCGCGAGGACGCGTTGTTCACGGCGGTCGCGGATCCGGGCGTCACCGTGCAACAGACGGTCACGCTCGACGTGCTCGAAGGCGAGCGCGTCTACGTCACGCTCGACGGCGGCAACGTGACGAACGCGGCGGTCCAGCTGTTCGTCGTCGGTGATAGCGCGATCTTCCCGTCGTCGTGCCAGGTCGCGATCGCGTTCGACGGCGCGAGCGGGACGAGCGTCCACAACCTGTGCGGCCCCGACTACGGCTACCACGACTACGATACGAGCTCGAACGCGATGCCGACGCTCGGTGCCGGCCCGTATACCGAAGAGGGGATGGCCGCGACGATCATGACGTCGAAGTACTACGAGGCGCCGAGCGCGCTCGATCGCACGGGCGACTTCACGATCCAGTTCTGGATGAAGTTCAACGGCGTCGTCGACTCGGTGACCGGCGGCTGGGCGTTCTCGGATCTCGATCTCGATACCGGTGCCGTGGGTGGTATCGGCGTCGTGCTCTACACCGACAACACGAACCACCTCGCGGTGGATGTCCAGACCTGCAAGAACGCGACGGATACGACGATCGAGGTCGACGAGCTCATCGCCCAGTACCCGGAGGACATGGGGTGGCACTTCGTCCGGATCGTCCATGCCGGAGCGAGCGATGTCGCGCTGTGCGTCGACGGGAAGAAGCTCGGCAACAAGGCGTTCCTGAAGGACGACAACACCCCGGTGCCACTGGCCTCGACGTACCCGCCGTACATCGGCAAGAACGTGATCTGGACGCCGAGCGAGCCGTCGTTCAACGGTGCGATCGACGACCTCAGGGTCATGAAGACCGCGCTACCCTGTAACTAGTGAGCGACACCAGCCGATATCGCAGCGAGGACGGCGTGCCTTGCATCGATATCAAGCTGCAGACGGTCGAGCAGATCTTCGACAATCGCGATCCGGCGCCGTTCCGCGAGCGCGACCTCGATCCGGATCTGGCGGACCTGTTGCTCGATGCCGGCGAGGACCTGTTCGGCGAGGACCGCTACAAGGTCGTGTTCTGGCTCGACAAGCCGTGCCCGGCCGGCGAGATCGAGACCGCGTTCCGCGCGCACTTCGAGTACACGATCGAACGGCTGCGCCGCGCGAGGCAACGCAGGCGCAGGGTAGGGCAGGTCTCGCTGTTGATCGGCCTCGTCCTGGTCGTCGCGCTGCTCGCGCTCGCGCAGGTTGTCGGCAAGAGCGTCGGCGGTGCGGTCGGTGCCGGGTTGCGCGAGGGCCTCGTGATCTCGTGCTGGGTCGTGCTGTGGCGACCGATCGAGATCCTGGTCTACGACTGGATCCCGACGCGGCACGAACGGCGCGTCGCGGCGAAGCTGCTCGCAGCGCCCGTCGAGGTCAGAGGAGCGGCGACAGCAGACGTGCGCCCGATTGAAACAGTCGCGGGAAAAACCGCTGACGGTCGAGCGCGTCCTTCCGTACCTCGCGGCACGCCTGCAAGTCGCGCGTGAACGCATCGGCGAGCTCGCTGTTGAGCTTCTGCGCGTAGATCACGGCGCCGAGCTCGAAGTCGAGCCGAAAGCTGCGGTTGTCGAGGTTCGCGCTCGCGACGATCGCGACGTCGTCGTCGATCACCATCGTCTTCGCGTGGACGAATCGCGGCTGATACTCGAACAGGCGGACGCCGGCCTCGAGGATCTCGGCGAAGTAGCTGCGCGCGGCGAGATCGACGAGGCGCGAGTCGCCCTTGGCGGGGACGATCAGGCGGACGTCGACGCCGCGCATCGCGGCGGAAACGATCGCCGACAGGATCGCGTCGTCGGGGACGAAGTACGGCGTGGTCAGCCACACCCGGTGGACCGCCTGCGTGATCGCGGCGAAATACACCTTGTGGATCGCGAACACGGCGAGGTCGGGGCCCGAGGCGATGATCTGGACGACATCGCCGGTCGGCTCTTCGTCGGGCAGCGGGAAATAGGGCGGCTCGAACGGCAACACCTTGTCGGCGGAGTAGGCCCAGTCCTCGACGAAGACCCGCTGCAGTGCGCGCACGGTCGAGCCCGCGAACCGCACGTGGGTGTCGCGCCACGCGGCGTCGCCCGAGAACTCCGGCGTCTGGGTATCCGCCATGTTCATGCCGCCCATGAAACCGACGGTGCCGTCGCATACGACGATCTTGCGATGCGAGCGAAAGTCGGCGCGGCGGCGGCGCAGCGTGAAGATCGACACCGGGTTGAACCAGTACACCTCGCCACCGGCGGCGACCAGCGGCTTGAAGAACCGCGGGCCCGCACCGTGCGAGCCCGTGCCGTCGACGATCACGCGGACCTCGATGCCGCACTTCGCGCGCTCGATCAGCTGATCGCGCAACCGGCGACCGCTGTGGTCGTTCTCCCAGATGTAGTACTCGACGTGGATGTGGTGCTTCGCGGCGTCGATCGCCTTCGCGATCGCGGCGTAGCAGCTCTGGCCGTCGCAGTAGAGCTCGATGCCTTCGGCGCGGAGCGGCGGTGGCTCGCCGGCGGAGATCGCGATCGCGGCGAGTTGCTCGCGATGGTGCGCCTCGACCTCGATCGCGTGGAGTGCGCTCGCCGCCTCCTCGATCAGCTTGCGCGTGAGCTGGCGGCGCAGCTTCTTGCGCTTGAGGCGCTGCGGGCCGATCAGCCGGTACACGACGTAACCGACGATCGGCAGGAACGCGAGCACGAGCATCCAGGCGATCGTCGCGGCCGGCGACCGCTGCTGGAGGACGATCACGACGGCCATCACGATCGCCCACACGGCGAACGAGGTCGTGAGCAGTAGCCACCAGCTAATCACGGGGCCATCCTAAGCACATGAAGATCGGAGTGGCTGTCGATCACGCAGGGTTTCCGCTCAAAGGCCGGGTGATCGAGGTCGTCCAGCGGCTCGGCCACGAGGTCCACGACTACGGGACGATGTCGACCGACCCCGTCGACTACCCCGATTACGCCGCGGCGCTCGGCGAGGCGGTGATCGCCGGTGACATCGATCGCGGCGTGCTGCTCTGCGGCTCCGGCGTCGGTGCCTCGGTCGCAGCGAACAAGCTGAAGGGCATCCGCGCCGCGGTCTGTCACGACACGTACTCCGCGCATCAGGGCGTCGAGCACGACGACATGAATATCCTCGTGATGGGCGCGCGGATCATCGGGCCCGAGATGGTGCCGGAGCTCGTCACGGCGTTCCTCCACGCCGAGTTCACCCACGAAGAGCGCCACATCCGCCGGATCGCGAAGATCGCCGCGTTGGAAGCAGAGCGCTAGAGCAGGAACGCGGCGCCGATGCCGGCGGCCATCTCCTCGGGCGAGACCTTGCCATCCTTGTCGAGGTCGAGCGCATCGAACACCGCTTGCGAGCCGGCCCACTCTTCGCGCGTGACGAAGCCATCGCCATCGAGGTCGAACGCCTTGAAGAAGTCGCGAGCGGCGGCACCGGCGCGCGCCTTGCGATGCATCGCCTGGAAGCGCTCGGTCAGCAGCTTCTCGAGCGCGAGGATCGCCTTCGAGAACCCGGCGATGCCTTCTTCAAGCTTCTCGCGCGCCATCGCATCGCCCTCGTGCGCGGTGCGGAAGGCCTGCTCGTCCATCGTCAGCTTCGCGAGGTCCATGTCGCGCGCCGCTTCGGGATCGAGCTTGCGCGGTAGCGGGCCTTCCTTGGTCGACAGCTCGCCGAGGAAGTTCGGCGCGATCGTCAGGAGGTCGCAGCCGGCGAGCTCGGTGATCTCGCCGAGGTTGCGGAAGCTCGCACCCATCACCTGCGTCTGGTAGCCGTACTTCTTGTAGTAGTTGAAGATCCTGGTCACCGACCTCACGCCCGGATCCTCGGCGGGGGCGTACGACTCGCGCCCTTCGGCCTTCTTGTACCAGTCGAGGATCCGGCCGACGAACGGGCTGATCAGCCGCACGCCTGCCTCGGCACACGCGACGGCCTGGTGCATGCCGAACAGCAGCGTCAGGTTGCAGTGGATGCCTTCCTTCTCGAGGATCTCGGCAGCCTTGATGCCCTCCCAGGTCGACGCGATCTTGATCAGTACGCGATCGTTCGTGATCCCGGCCGCGTTGTACTGGGAGATCAAATATCGGCCCTTCTCGACGGTCTTCTGGGTGTCGAACGACAACCTCGCATCGACCTCGGTCGACACGCGACCCGGCACGATCTTCAGGATCCGTAGGCCGAACTCGATCGCGAGGCGATCCAGGGCGAGCGCGATCGTCTTCTTCTCGTCACCGCCCTGCGTCTCGGCCCACTTCAGCGCGCCGTCGACGACGTCGGCGTACTCGGCCATCTGCGCCGCCGCGGTGATCAGCGACGGATTCGTCGTCGCGTCGCGCGGCTTGAACTTCTCGATCGACTTGAGATCACCGGTGTCGCACACGGCGACGGTCATCGTGGTCAGCTGATCCAGTAGCGTGGTCATCTTCATCTCCTCGGGACTGCGTTGGTCTCGAACGCCGTGACGAGCGCTTCGATCGCGAGGATCTCCTCGCGCAGGTCTTCGCCGAGCTCGGTATCGGCGACCCGCCGCGGCTCGGCATAGACCTCGACATCGGACACGGTCGGCACGATATCGGCGTGTTGGCTCACCGCCGCTTCCGGGCCCTCGAAGTGCGCGTGCTGCGCGAGGTACATGCGATGCGCGTCGAGCACGAGCGAGAAGCCCTTGTCGCCGTATGCCGCCGCGAACGCGCCGTCGATCGTGATCGCGCGGCCGCTCTTCTTGATCGGCTGCTCGCCGGCATCGAGCTTGACCGGCACGTGCCCGTTGATGATGTAACCACGCTCGGGGTCGACCCCGAAATCCGTCAGGACGCGCGCGCAGAACGCCTTGTCGTGGAGCAGTGCGAAGTAGGGGTTCTTGTGCTCTTCCTGGGTCGTCTTGTCGGCGACGAAGTAGGTCTCGAACGTCGCCATCTTGTCCTTGCCGAAGCAGGGCGAGAGCGGTCCGGTCCACAGATAGAAGATCAGATCGAGATCCGCCATCGCGCGCTGGCGCACGCCGCGCTGGATCACGACATCGAGCGCCTCGAACAGCGCACGCCCGGAGCGCGGGACGCCATCGACGACGAACGCAAGGAAGTTGCCCTGCTCGTCGACCGGCACGCAGCCGTGAAAGATCGCGCAGCGATCGCGGCGCAACCACATCCGCGCGTGACTCGCGACGAACGACCACTGCCGCCATAGCGCCGGCGATCCGACGAAGCTCTGGATCAGCGCATCGATGCACGCCTGCTCCGCCGCCGTGAGCGCGTATGGATTCGCCCAGTCGACCGTCGGCAGCTTCGTATCGAGCAGCGGATAGGTCTTGCCGTACAGCGCGATCGTTCCCGCCTTCGGATCGATCCGATGGAGCAGCGCGCGATGTTCGAGCTGCCACGCGGGATGGCGCTGGAACAGCGCGCCCTCGAGCTTGAACTGGATGATCGCGATCGCCTTTTGCATCCGCGCGTAGAGATCCGCGTTCGCGCCGGCATCGCCCTTGACGTGGAAGCGCTCGCACGGATCGTCGCCGTATGCACTGCGCGCGAGATCGGCGAGCGGCGCGAGCGAGATGCCGAAGCCCTCCTCGAGCTGCGCGAGCCGCTGATAGCGCAGCGACAACCGCACGACCGTCGCGACCGCCGCCGGTTGGCCGAGCGTCGCCGCGAGCCAGTCCGCATCGTGGTTGCCCCACGTCACCTCGACGTTCGGTTGATGCTCGAGCAGCTCGATCACCTTGTCCAACCGCGGCCCGCGATCACCGAGGTCGCCCGCGACGATCAATTCTCCGACGGCAAGGTCGCGCACGATCCGCGCGAGGATCCGGACGAGCTCGATCTCCTTGCCGTGCTGCACGAATGGCGCGAGCAGCGCCTCGAGGAACGCCGGCGTCCGCACGAGCTGGGGCGAGAAGATCAATTCGCGCAGCACCGGATCGAGCGGATCCGGAATGATCCGCTCGACGTACGCGATCGTGTAGCGCTTCGCGAGCTCGCGAATGATCTGCAGCGCGCGCGCCGCGAACGCGACCAGGTCGCCGCCGTGCGCCATCCACGTTTCGCGCGGGTAGTACAGCACCGTCAGCAGCTCGGTCAGCTCCGGACCGGTGAGTTGCCCTGCGAAGATCGATTCGAGCAACGGCCGGAGCGATCCGGACGCATTGTTGATGACCTGGCGCAGCTTGATGTCTTCTCCGTGAACATCGCTGACGACGTGCACCGTCATCTTCGGCAGCGTGAGAATGGCCTCGAGGTTCGCGCGCGCAGCGAGTGCCGCGTCGACGCTCGGGTACCGCTTCGCCAAGGCTCTCAGGTACGCCGACTCCACAACTGATCGTTACCATCGATGGCAGCGCAGATGTCGATGTGGTCTGCTCGGAGGATGTCGACGTTGACAACTTCGCCTGCATGGCAGGCTTTGGTCGCTCACAGGGCCCAGATCCAGTCGACCACGATGCGCGAGCTGTTCGCGAAGGACCCCAAGCGGTTCGCGACCATGTCGCGCGAGGCGTGCGGGGTGTTCGTCGACTACTCGAAGCACCGGACGACGAACGAGACGCTCCAGCTCCTGTTCGCGCTCGCGAAGCAAGCGGATGTCACCGGCTGGCGCGACAAGATGTTCGCCGGCGAGAAGATCAACGGCACCGAGCATCGCGCGGTCCTTCACACCGCGCTCCGCAATCGCAGCAACCGGCCGATCCTCGTCGACGGCAAGGACGTGATGCCCGAGGTCAACGCCGTCCTCGCGAAGATGGGCGAGTTCACCGACAAGCTGCGCGACGGCCGCTGGAAGGGCTTTACCGGCAAGGCGATCACCGATGTCGTCAACATCGGCATCGGTGGCTCCGACCTCGGCCCGGTGATGGTGACCGAGGCGCTGCGGCCGTACTGGAAACAAGGCCTGTCAGCGCACTTCGTCTCGAACATCGACTCGACGCACCTCGCCGAGACCGTCAAGCACCTCGATCCCGAGACCACGCTGTTCATCGTCGCGAGCAAGACGTTCACGACGCAGGAGACGATCACGAACGCGAAGTCCGCGCGCGCGTGGCTGCTCGCCACGCTGAAGGACGACAAGGCCGTCGCGAAGCACTTCGTCGCGCTGTCGACGAACGCGAAGGAGGTCGCCGCATTCGGCATCGACACCGCGAACATGTTCGAGTTCTGGGACTGGGTCGGCGGTCGCTACTCGCTGTGGAGCGCGATCGGCCTGTCGATCGCGTGCGTGATCGGCATGGATCACTTCGAGGAGCTCCTCACCGGCGGCTTCGAGATGGACGAGCACTTCCGCACGGCGCCGATCGAGCAGAACCTCCCGATCATCCTCGGCATGCTCGGCGTCTGGTACGCGAACTTCTGGGGCGCCGAGACCCACGCGATCCTGCCATACGACCAGTACATGCATCGCTTCGCCGCGTACTTCCAGCAGGGCGACATGGAGTCGAACGGCAAGGGCGTCGATCGCCAGGGCAACCGGATCACCGACTACTCGACCGGTCCCGTGATCTGGGGCGAGCCCGGCACGAACGGCCAGCACGCGTTCTATCAGCTGATCCATCAGGGCACGCGGACCATCCCGTGCGACTTCATCGCGTCGGTCGAGACGTTCAACCCGATGGGCAAGCACCACGAGATCCTGCTCGCGAACTACTTCGCGCAGACCGAGGCGCTGATGCGGGGCAAAACGCCCGAAGAGGTCCGCGCCGAGCTCGTCGCCGCGAAGACTCCCGCCGATCAGATCGAAGCGCTCGTCCCGCACAAGACGTTCACGGGGAACCGGCCGACGACCTCGATCCTCGTCCAGCGGATCACGCCGCGCACACTGGGCGCTCTTGTCGCGATGTACGAGCACAAGATCTTCACGCAGGGCATCGTGTGGAACATCTATTCGTTCGACCAGTGGGGTGTGGAGCTCGGCAAGCAGCTGGCCGCGAAAATTCTTCCGGAGTTGGAAGCCCCGGGTGAGGTGACGACGCACGACGCGTCCACGAACGGATTGATCAACCGATACAAAGCCCGCCGCCCAAAAGTTTGAGACGCTCGGGACCGGGGGAACATGAGCGAGGCCGAGGTCGATCAACTGTGCATCAACACGATCCGCACGCTGAGCATGGACGGCGTGCAGGCGGCGGACTCGGGCCACCCGGGCACACCGATGGCGCTCGCGCCGGTCGTCTACACGCTGTGGAATCACGTGATGCGCTTCGATCCGGCGGATCCGATCTGGCCGAATCGCGATCGGTTCGTGCTGTCGGCGGGGCACGCGTCGATGCTCCTGTATTCGTTGCTCCACCTGTCGAAGACGACGTCGGTCAACGCCAAGTACGAGTCGGTCGGCACGCCGACGGTCACGCTCGACGACATCAAGAAGTTCCGCCAGCTCGATAGCAAGTGCCCGGGCCATCCCGAGTACCGCTGGACCTCCGGCGTCGAGACCACGACCGGTCCGCTCGGCCAGGGCTTCGCGACGAGCGTCGGCATGGCGATCGCGCGGCGCTGGCTCGCGGCGCACTTCAACAAGCCCGGCTACCCGCTGTTCGACTACGACATCTACGCGCTCGGCGGCGACGGTTGCATGATGGAAGGCGTCTCGCAGGAAGCCGCGTCGCTCGCCGGTCACCTCGGCCTGTCCGAGCTGTGCTGGATCTACGACAACAACCACATCACGATCGAAGGCCGGACCGAGCTCGCGTTCTCCGACGACATCGCGACGAAGTTCATCGGCTTCGGGTGGAACGTCACGCGCGTCGGCGATGCGAACGACGTCGACATGCTGAAGCGTGCGTTCGCGACGTTCGAAGCGACGACCGATCGGCCGACGCTGATCATCGTCGACAGCCACATCGGCTGGGGCTCGCACAAGCAGGATACCCACTCCGTCCACGGCTCGCCGCTCGGCGAAGACGAGATCAAGTACGTCAAAGAGCGCTACGGCTGGGATCCGAACGCGAAGTTCCTCGTGCCCGACAGCGTCTACGACAACTTCGCGAGCCACCTCGGCGCGCGCTCGCAGAAGGCACACGCCGAGTGGAACGCGCTGTTCGCGGCGTACGGCAAAGAATTTCCGCAGCTCGCCGAAGAGCACGTGCGGATGCAGAAGCGCGAGCTGCCCGACGGCTGGGATAAGGACCTGCCGGTGTTCCCCGCGGATCCCAAGGGGCTCGCCGGTCGCCAGTCATCGCAGACCGTGCTGAACGCGCTCGCGAAGAACGTGCCGTGGTTGATCGGCGGTTCGGCCGACCTCGCTCCGTCGACGCTGACCCGGCTCACGTTCGACGGCGCCGGCGACTTCGAGCGCGCGACGCCCGGCGGCCGCAACCTGCACTTCGGGATCCGCGAGCACGCGATGACCGCGGCGCTGAACGGCATGGCGCTGTCGAAGGTCCGGGTCTATGGCTCCGGCTTCTTCGTGTTCAGCGACTACGCGCGGCCCGCGATTCGCCTGTCGGCGATCATGGAGATTCCGGTCATCCACATCTTCACGCACGACTCGATCGGCGTCGGCGAGGATGGCCCGACCCACCAGCCGATCGAGCACCTCGCGTCGCTGCGCGCGATTCCCGGCTTGATCGTGTTCCGGCCCGGCGATGCGAACGAGGTCGTCGAGGCGTGGAAGTGGATCGCGAAGTCGCGCCACCATCCGGTCGTGCTCGTGCTGTCGCGCCAGGCGATGCCGACGCTCGATCGCGAGAAGTACGCGCCGGCCGCTGGCCTCCACAAGGGCGCGTATGTCGTCGCGGATAGCGACCAGCCCGAGGTCATCCTGATCGGCACCGGCACCGAAGTCGGCCTGTGCATCGCCGCGCACGAGAAGCTCGTCGCCGCCGGCGTGAAGTCGCGCGTCGTGTCGATGCCGTCGTGGGAATTGTTCGAGGAGCAAGACGCCGCGTATCGCGATGCCGTGCTGCCGCCGGCGATCACCGCGCGGGTCGTGGTCGAGCAAGCATCGAACTTCGGCTGGGAGCGCTACGTCGGCCGGACCGGCGCGATGATCACGATGCGGACGTTCGGCGCGTCGGCGCCGCTCAAGGAACTGCAGACCAAGTTTGGCTTCGCGCCAGACAACATCGTTGCCGCTGCGAAGGCGCAGCTCGCGAGAAAGTAGGAGCCACCATGCAACTCGGAATGATCGGACTCGGCCGGATGGACGCCAACATGGCGCGCCGGCTCATGAAGAATGGCCACACGATCGTCGCGTACGATCGCAGCGCCGATGCAGTGAAGCAGCTCGCGGGAGAAGGCGCGACCGGCGTCGACTCGCTCGACGCGATGATCAAGGCGATGCCGAAGCCGCGGCACATCTGGATCATGGTGCCCGCAGGTGGCCCGACCGAATCGACCGTCGAAGAGCTCGGCAAGAAGCTCGAGGCCGGCGACACGATCATCGACGGCGGCAACTCGTTCTTCAAGGACGACATCCGCCGCGGCCAGATGCTCGCGCCGAAGCAGATCAGCTACGTCGATGCGGGCACGTCGGGCGGCGTGTACGGCCTCGAGCGCGGCTACTGCATGATGATCGGCGGGCCGAAGGACGTCGTCACCCGCCTCGATCCGATCTTCAAGACGCTCGCGCCGGGCCGCGGCAACGTCGAGCGCACGCCGGGCCGCGAGAAGCTCGCCGGCACCTCCGAGGATGGCTATCTCCACTGCGGGCCGACCGGCTCGGGCCACTTCGTCAAGATGGTCCACAACGGCATCGAGTACGGCATCATGCAGGCGCTCGCCGAGGGCTTCGACATCATGAAGGGCGCGAATAACCCGACCGTCGCCGAGGATCATCGGTTCGCGCTGCCGATCGCGGATATCGCCGAGGTCTGGCGCCGCGGCAGCGTGCTGTCGTCGTGGCTCGTCGATCTGACCGCGAAGGCGATGGTCGAGGATCCGAACCTCGCGAAGTTCACCGGCAGCGTCCAGGACTCCGGCGAGGGCCGGTGGACCGTGATGGCGGCGATCGAAGAGGGTGTGTCCGCCGACGTGATCGCGGCGTCGCTGTTCACCCGGTTCCGCTCGCGCCAGGACCACTCGTTCGCCGAGAAGGTGCTGAGCGCGATGCGCTTCCAGTTCGGTGGTCACGTCGAGAAGCCGGCCGGCGGCTGATGCAGAAGCAGCTGTTCGCCGATCTCGACGCGCTGTCGCGTGCGGCGGCCGACGACTTCACCGCGCTGGTGAAGGCGACGGATCGTCCGTTCCACGTCGCGCTGTCGGGAGGCTCGACGCCGAAGAAGCTGTTCGACGTGCTCGCACAGCGCGGCCGCGACGCGCTGCCGTGGGACCGGATCGAGCTGTGGTGGGGCGACGAGCGCTGCGTGCCTCCGGACCATCCCGATTCGAACTACGGGATGACGAAGCAGCACCTGATCGATCCGCTGAAGCTAGACCCGGCGAAGATCCACCGGCTCGAGGGCGAGCGGCCGCCGATCAAGGCCGCAGAGGACTACGAGCGCGCGCTGGTCGCAGCGCTCGGCGCGCCGCCGGTGTTCGATCTCGTGTGGCTCGGCATGGGCCCCGATGGCCACACCGCGTCGCTGTTTCCGAACAGCGCCGGCGTGCGCGACAAGACGAGCTACGTGATCGCGAACCAGGTCGACTCGCCGCTGACGAAGGGCCCGGCGACGCGGTTGACGATCACGCTACCGGTGATCGATGCCGCGCATCACGTGCGGTTCCTCGTCGGCGGTGCCGACAAGGCCGACACGCTCGCCCAAGTCGCGCGCGGGCCGAGCGAGCTGTATCCGTCGTCGCTCGTGACCTCCGCCGACCTCGTGTGGTTTGTCGATCGTGCCGCCGCCGCGGGGGCGAAGCTGTGATCCTCGCAGGCGATATCGGCGGAACGAAGACCACGCTCGCGCTGTGCGACGACCACGGTGCGGTCGTCCGCGAGGCGACCGAGAAGAGCGGCGACTGGGCCTCGCTCGAGCAGATCATCGACAAGTTCGCGCCGGGCAAAGTTGCCGCCGCGTGCTTCGGCGTCGCCGGCCCCGTCGTCGACGGCGTCGCGAAGATCACGAACCTGCCGTGGACGATCGCGACCGCATCGCTCGAGAACCAACTCGGCGCGAAGGTCCGCCTGCTGAACGATCTGCAGGCGACCGCGCTCGGCATGCTCGTGATTCCGGAGACCTCGTTCGCGGTGCTCCAACAAGGCCCGCATCCCGATCGCGCGACGATCGCGGTGATCGCACCCGGCACCGGGCTCGGCGAGGCGACGCTCTATCACGACGGCCACGCGTATCGCGCGCTGCCGTCCGAAGGTGGGCACGCGGACTTCGCGCCCGGGACCGAGGACGAGATCCTGCTGCTCCGCTATCTGCGCGGGCTCTACGGCGATCACGTCAGCTACGAGCGCGTGCTCTCCGGCCACGGCATCGGCGACCTCTACGGCTTTTGCCGCGAGCGCGCGAACGAACCGGAGCCCGCGTGGCTTACGCAAGAGCTCGCATCCGGCGATCGCAATGCGGTCGTTTCGAAGGCCGGGCTCGAGCGCCGCGATCCATGCGCGGTGCGCGCGCTCGCGATGTTCGCCGAGATCCTCGGCGCCGAAGCGGGCAACCTGGCGCTGCGCGGCCTCGCGACCGGCGGCATCTTCATCGGCGGTGGCATTCCGCCGAAGGTCTTACCGGCGCTTCAGACCGGCGCGTGCATCCAACGCCTGACCGCAAAAGGTCGGTTCTCCACCTGGGCGCGTGCGCTGTCGGTGCGCGTCTGTCTCGAACCCCGTGCGGCGCTCTATGGCGCTGCCCACGGTGCAACTCAACTGTAGGACATCATGGCTGACCAACCGAAACGCAAACCTCCCAGCTCGTCGGTCGTCGGCGAGATCCTCGGCACCGTCTCGACGAAGCGCCGCAAGCCAGAGCCGACGGCGATCGTGATCTTCGGTGCGACCGGTGACCTGTCGGGCCGCAAGCTCGCACCGGCGCTGTTCAACCTGCTGATCGATCAATCGCTGACCGATCCGACGGTGATCATCGGGGTGTCGCGGAACCCGCTCACCCCGCAGGCGTTCGGCGACATGCTGAAGCCGCGCGTCGCCGAGTTCTCGCGCCAGAAAGTCGAACCGGCCGCGTGGGACAAGTTCGCCGGCATGCTCGACTACGTCGGCGGCGAGTTCGCCGATGACGCGCTGTACGAGAAGCTGAAGGAGCGGCTCGATGCAGCGGCGAAGAAGGGCACGAAAGGCAACCGGCTGTTCTACTTGTCGACGCCGCCGTCGGTGTTCCCGCTGATCCTCGAGAAGCTCGAGAAGCACAAGCTGATCGAGCGCAAGGCCCAGGGCACGAACGTCCCGGGCTGCCGCGTGATCGTCGAGAAGCCGTTCGGCCGCGATCTCAAGTCGGCGCGCGAGCTCAACGAGATGATCGGCCGCTATCTCGACGAGTCACAGATCTATCGGATCGATCACTACCTCGGCAAAGAGACCGTCCAGAACATCTTGGTGCTGCGCTTCGGCAACTCGATCTTCGAGCCGCTGTGGAACCGCAACCACGTCGACCACGTCGAGATCACGGCGGCCGAGACGATCGGCATCGAGGGGCGCGGCGCGTTCTACGAGCAGACCGGCGTCGTCCGCGACATCATCCAGAACCACCTGCTCCAGGTCATGTCGCTCGTGACGATGGAAGTCCCGGCATCGTTCGCCGCCGAGGACGTCCGCGACGAGAAATCGCAGGTGCTGCGCTCGGTCAAGAACCTGACGCTCGACGACGTCGCGAATGCCTGCGTGCGCGGCCAGTACCGCACGTATCGCGAGGAGCCCGGCGTCGATCCGAATTCGCAGGTGCCGACCTACGCCGCGATGCGGTTCTTCATCGACAGCTGGCGCTGGCAAGGCGTGCCGTTCTATCTGCGCGCTGGCAAGAAGCTCGCGGAGCGCGTCACCGAGGTCAACATCCACTTCAAGTCGGTGCCGCTCGTCCTGTTCAAGGAAGAAGCGGCCGGCTCGGTGCTCCAGCCCGCGGTGCTGTCGCTGCGGATCCAGCCGCACGAGGGCATCTCGCTGCGGTTCGTCGCGAAGGTCCCGGGCGAGAACATCAACGTCGGTAACGTCGTCATGAACATGACGTACGCCGATGCGTTCAACCGGCCGATCGCGGAGGCGTACGAGCGTTTGCTGCTCGACTGCATGCGCGGCGACGCGACGCTGTTCAACCGGCGCGACTCCGTCGATCGCGCGTGGGAGCTGATCCAGCCCGTGCTTCAGGTCTGGGAAGCGACGCCCGGCGTTCACGTCTACGAGGACAACTCGCAGGGGCCACCCGCCGCGGACGAGATGATGGGGCGCGAAGGCTACAGCTGGCGCGAGCTCGTTCCCCAGCACTGACTGGGACCCTGGCCGTCTTCTCCGGAAGGCGGTCCAGTTCCCCAGGTCGCCTAGCTGTGCGAAATCGCGAGGCGCAGCGTCTGGCACGCCGGCTGCTCTAGTGGCGATCATGTTCGAATCGATCGCTCCAGGCGTGCTCGCCGAGGTCACGGGCGGGGTGCGCTACGCGTCCGGCGCGACGAACACCGACCTCAACAAGTCGATGATGCTCGCGGTCCAGCAGCTCCAGAGCTCGCTGGAGTCGGTTGCGACCAGCTTCCAGCAGGGCCAGGCGAGCTCGCAGAACATGCAGCAGATGATGGGAATGATGATGCAGATGAAGGGCGGCTAGCCCGAGTCTGCTAAGACTCCCGCGTGATCGACTACGTGTTCCTGGCCATCGCGGGCGTGCTCGCGGCGGCGGCATACGCGTGGCCCATCTTCCACATCGCGCTGTGGCCTGCCGCGATCCTGCTGGCGGCGTGGATCGTCTATCGCTTCGATGCGCCGCGTGCGTTCGGCAAGCGCGAGGACGGCTCGCTGCCGCTCTACGCGTGGCTCGTGTGGTGGCCCGTGTTCGTGTTCCAGTGGATCGGTCACGAGCTCGCGCGGTCGGTGACGAGCGAGCCCGTCGCGAACGAGGTCGCGCCCGGCGTGTGGGTCGGGCGCAGGCCGCGCCCGGACGAGCTCCCCGCGGGGATCGCGATCGTCGTCGATCTGTGCGCCGAGATGCCGGCCGCGCGCGGCGTGAACGATGGCCGCGAGTACATCACGGTGCCGACGCTCGACGCGCGCACGCCGACGCCCGCCGAGCTCGTGATGATCGTCGATCGCGTGCAGGCCGCCGGCGGCCCGGCGTTCATCCACTGCGCGTTCGGTCACGGTCGATCCGCGACGGTCGCTGCTGCCGTGCTCGTGCGGCGCGGGCTCTACACGCTCGACACGGTCGAGGCGGCGATGAAGGCGAAGCGCCCGCGGATCGGGCTCAACCGCCGCCAGCGCGCCGCACTCGCGGCTGCGAGCTAGCGGCCAGCGCTTCGCCGACCTTCTCGGCGAGCGTGCGCGCGGTGAACGGCTTCTGGAGAAACAGATCATCGGGTCCGAGCGCGGCGTCGTCGATCGCCGCGTGTTCGGTGTAGCCCGACATGAAGATGACGCGCGTTCTCGGGCGATCCTCGAGGACGAGCTCGCTCAGCAAGCGGCCATCGAGGTCGGGCATCACGAGGTCGGTGAGGAGCAGGTCGACCGCCACCGCGTCGTCACGTAGGAGGTCGAGCGCACGGCGGCCATTCTCGGCTTCGAGCAGCGTGTAGCCCCAGCTGGTCAGATGCTTGCGCAGGATCTGACGGAGCTGGCGATCGTCCTCGACGATCAGGATCGTTCCGTGGCCATGCGGTGCGACGAGCTCCTCGGTGGGCGCGGCTGCGATCGGCGTATCCGTGCGCGGCCAGTAGATCCGGAACGTCGTGCCGCGGCCGACGACGGAGTCGACCTCGATACCGCCGTTCGCTTGCTTGACGATGCCGAACACCGTCGCCAGGCCAATGCCGGTACCGCGCTCGCTCGACTTCGTCGTGAAGAACGGCTCGAAGATCCGCTCGCGCACCGCCTGGGGCATGCCGCAGCCGGTGTCGCGGACCTCGAGCACGACATAGCGACCGCTCGTGCAGCCGAGGTGCGCGGCCTGGACGTCGTCGACGCTGCGGTTCGACGTCGCGAGCGAAAGCTGGCCACCGCGGGTCATCGCATCGCGCGCGTTGACGACGAGGTTCATCAGAATCTGCTCGACCTCGCCGTGATCCGCTTCGATCACTCCGAGGTCGGGTGCGATCGCGGAGTCGATCGCGATGTCCTCGCCGACGATCCGGGTCAGCATCGCCTGGAGGTCGATCACGACCGTATTGAGAGCGAGCGGCTTCGGCTGGCGGTTCTGCTTGCGGCTGAACGTGAGGAGCTGGCGGGTCAACCCGGCCGCGCGCTTCGCCGCCTCGTGGATCTCCGCGAGCTGCTGCACGCGCGGATCATCCGCGGTGAGGTCCTCGAGCGCGAACTCGACGTTGCCGAGGATCACCGCGAGGATGTTGTTGAAGTCGTGCGCGACACCGCCGGCGAGGAGGCCGATCGCCTCCATCTTCTGGGCCTGGCGCAGATCCTCGGCGAGCCGGCGCGCGCGCGTCGTGTCCATCGCGATCCCGAGGATGCACGCGCGGCCCTCGAACGTGATCGGATGGATCGTGACGTCCATGTCGAGCGACGTGCCGTCCTTGCGGCGATGCCTGCGCACGCCGACGTGATAGACGCCGTCGAGCACCTGGGTCGCGACCGCGTGCTGGAGCTGCGGGACGTCCTCCGGGAACTTGAGGTCGACGAGCGTCATCGCGAGCAGCTCGTCGCGCGTGTAGCCGTACAACCCGACCATCGAGTTGTTGACCGCGAGCAACTGCATCGTCGCCGCGTCCTGCACCCAGATCGGCAGCGGGTTCTCCTGGAACAGCAGGCGATGGCGCTCGTCGGACATTCGCAGCGCGGCGAGCTCCTCTTGGGTCTTGCGCTCGAGCTCGCGATACAGGCCCTGCATCTCGCCCGACAGCACATCCATCGCGTGGTCGGCGGTGCGGCGATCCTGATCCGCGTCGTGCAGGATCTTGCTGACGAGGCCGAGCGTCGCCTGCCAGGTCTCGAGCGAGGGCGCCTCGGTCGGCGACGCATCGAGCTTGCGCAGCACGCGGCTCAGCAGCGGATGGATCGCGGTCGTCACGACGCGCCGCCCGCGTACCGCATCTGCGCGATCTCCATCGGATCTAGGTTCGGCCGAAACCCTTCGACGTTGGGGTAGCAAATGGGGTGCGCTGATCCGAGGCGCGGTGAGCGTATGCTCTGGTTCTCATGAAGAGATCGCCGAGTCTTCTCATCGCGATGCGCGCCATCGTCGATGGCGATCGCGCAGCGTTTGCCCGCTTGCTGGCCGAGGATCCGGCGCTCGCCGTCGCTGCGCTCGAACGCGGCGCCTCGCGGACCGACACCGCTCCATATTTCTTCGAGGCCATCCGGCATTACGCGTATGCGGGTGACACCGCGCTCCACATCGCTGCCGCTTCTCATCGTCCGGCGCTCGTACGGACGCTGTTGACCCGCGGCGCGGACGTGCGCGCGAAGAACCGGCGCGGTGACGAGCCACTGCACTACGCGGTCGACGGTGGTCCCGGCAACCCGGCGTGGGATCCCGCAGCGCAGGTCACGACGATCGAGCGCTTGCTCGCCGCGGGCGGGGATCCGAATGCGGCCGACAAGAGCGGGACGACGCCGCTCCATCGCGCGATCCGAAATCGCTGTGCCGATGCGGTCCGCGCGTTGCTCGCGGGCGGCGCCGATCCGAAGCGCGACAACGGTCGCGGCTCCAAGCCGATCCAGCTCGCGAAGCTGACGACCGGCAAGAGCGGCAGTGGCTCGCCCGAGGCGAAGGCACAGCAGGCCGCGATCGTGGCGATGCTCACCGGCGGCACCTCGCTCGGGTGATATCTTCATGTCGTGCGGGTGGTCTGTGCGAACTGTGACGCCGAGGGAGCGGCGGCCGGGACCCCGTGTCCCGCATGCGGCACGCTCTTCGTCCAGATCACCGATGACGATGACCTCGTCGGCCGCACGATCGATGGCCGCTTCCAGCTGCTCGGCAAGCTCGGCAAGGGCGGGATGGGCACGGTCTATCGTGCCAACCAGATCTCGATCGGCCGCGAAGTCGCGCTCAAGCTGATCGATCGCCGCTTCGAAGGCGACGTGGTCGCGGTGAAGCGATTTCTCCGCGAGGCCCAGCTCGCGAGCAAGCTCGCGCATCCGAACAGCGTCGGGGTGATCGATTTCGGCCAGACCGCCGACGGCCGGCTCTACCTCGCGATGGAGCTCGCGAAGGGCAAGACCCTGTTCGAGGCCGGCGTCCAACCGCTCGCCCAGGTCATTCGCATCGGTGCCCAGCTCTGCGATGCGCTCGAGGCGGCGCACGCGATCGGCATCATCCATCGCGATCTCAAGCTCGAGAACGTGATCCTCCTCGACGGCGATCGCGGTCACGTCAAGGTGCTCGACTTCGGTCTCGCGCGCTCGCTCCTCGATCCCGACGGTCGTGCGACGGAAGCCGGCCTGATCGCCGGCACGCCGCGCTACCTGTCGCCCGAGGTCGCGTTGAACGGTGCGGCACCAGCGCCGGCGCAGGATCTGTACGCGCTCGGGGTCCTGCTCGGCGAGCTCGCAGGTGCCGGCACGCTGTGGGACGCGCCGACGATCGAGTCGCTGTTCACGCAAAAGGCGCACGGCGCACCGAACCTCGATGGCCTGCCGGCTCCGCTGCGGTCGGTGATCTCGCGGTTGCTCGATCCTTCGCCCGAAGCGCGCCCGGGTGCCGCGGCGACCCGCGCGATGCTGCAAGCGATCGACACCACGCATGCACCGATCGCATTCGATACGACGAGCGCGGCACTCGACGTGCCCTCGGCCGCGTTTGCTCCACCTCAGAGCGCGCCCGTCGTCCTCGAGATCGATCGAACATGGGTCGAGGAGAAGGCCGCGAAGGCGGCGGTCCATCAGGTCCGACAGACCGCGAAGCCGCCGCGGAGGATCTGGGGTGTGGTCGCGGCACTCGGCGCGATCGCGACGGTGGTGATCGTGGCGGTGAAGCTCGTGAGGACACACCCAGCGGGGCCGAAGCCCGTCGCCGAAGCGATTCCGGCAGCGCACACGGTATCGATCTCGGTCCACTCGGCGCGGGTGGAGACGGTCACGCTCGATGGCAAGCCGGTCGGCACGACCCCAGTGAAGTTCTACGTACCGAAGGGTACGAAGGCGATCATCGTCGGCGCCGGCCGCGTCGAGCGCACGATCACTCCAGACCGAGATCAGAACCTGGACTTCTGAAGCGAGCTACCCTCACGCGATGCAACCACCTGGCTGGCACAGCCTTGTTCCGAGGATCGTTGCGGACGACGCGAGGGGCTTGGTGTCATTCCTCGTCGTTGCTTTCGATGCGCGCGGCGAGTACAGCGGCGAGCGCCCGACGGTGCTCGAGCTCGGCGACTCGCGGATCATGATCAGCGAGACCGGGCCGCGACCGGCGATACCGGCGTTCCTGTACTTCTATGTCGACGACGCCGACGCTGCGTACGCGCGTGCGATCGCGGCCGGCGCGACGAGCCTCGAAGCGCCGGTCGACACCCCTTACGGCGATCGGCGCGCGATGGTAGAGGATCGCTGGCACAACGTGTGGCAGCTCGCCACGCGGTAGCTGGCCAGACCGTTGCAGTCCTCCTCACGATGCCCAAACGCCGTTATCTAGCTGTTGCCGGAATCGCCGCTCTTGCCGGTGCCGGTGCGTATCGTGGCATCCGCGCACGCCGCCGGACGCAGCTGCGCCGCACCGTCGCGATCGAGCATGCGGAGCGCGCCACGGTCGACGCTCGCCATCGCGCGAAGGTCGATCGGATCGTCGCGCAGCTGCGCGCGCACGAGCCGGGCACGCCCGTGTCGTTGAAGAAGGCCGCTCCACCGCACTCGGTGCCGAAGTGGAACGACCTGCGGCGCGACGACAAGAAGATCGACGTCAGCGACCTGACCGAGATCCTCGAGGTCGATCCGGTGCACCGGCGCTGTGTCGCGGAGTCGGGTGTGATGTTCGACGACCTCGTCGAGGCGACGCTGCGCTACGGCTTGGTCCCGAAGGTCGTGCCCGAGCTGAAGTCGATCACGATCGGCGGCGCGGTCACGGGCTGCTCGATCGAGTCGATGTCGTTCCAGTACGGCGGCTTTCACGACAGCTGCCTGAGCTACGAGGTGATCACCGCGAAGGGCGAGGTGATGCAGCTCGGACCGCAGCAGCTCGCGTTCCAGATGATGCAGTCGTCGTTCGGCACGCTCGGGATCCTGGCGAAGCTCGAGTTCGAGCTCGTGCCGGCGAAGAAGTTCGTGAAGCTGGTCTACGAGCGCTACACCGACGTGCGGTCGTATCGCGAGGCGATCCTGCGGCACAGCCGGGCGAAGGACTTCGAGCTGATGGACGGCTTCGTCCACGGCATGAACGAGCTCGTGCTCGCGCTCGGCGTGTTCGTCGACGAAGCGCCGTATGCGAATCGCTACGATTGGATGAAGATCTACTACCAGTCGACCCGGACGCGCGACGAGGACTACCTGCGCACGCAGGACTACTTCTTCCGCTACGACCGCGGCGTCACGACGGTCACGCCGAAGTCATGGCTCGCGCGCGCGATGTTCGGCAAGCTGTTCGACAGCTACACGATCCTGTCGCTCGCCGACAAGCTGCACGACTTCGTGCTCGACAAGGAGCGGCCGACGATCACGCTCGACGTGTTCCTGCCGATCTCGAAGATGGAGGAGTTCCTCGCGTGGTACGCGGTCGAGTTCGCCCACTTCCCGCTGTGGTGCGTGCCGTACAAGCGCGTGCGCGACTACGAGTGGCTCGACGACAGCTTCTACAAGACGCTCGAGGACGGCTGGTTCGTCGACCTCGCGATCTACGGGATGAAGCCGGAGACCGACAAGCCGTATCACCAGATGATGGAGCAGAAGCTGCGCGAGCTCGGCGGCGTGAAGACGCTGATCTCGCACAACTACTACACGCGCGACGAGTTCTGGCAGACCTGGAACAAGCCGAACTACGACGCGGTGAAGGCGATCACCGATCCGGATAACGTGTTCCGCGACCTCTACACGAAGACGTGCAAGGCCGCGATGGGGATCGAGTCCTAGCTCAGCCGCCGGTGATCACGAGCGAGCGGAGCAGCTCCGCGACGCCCCACGCTTGCGCGATACAGCCGCGCGGTGTGAACGGGGACACCGCGTCGAACACCTCGCTGACCGAGCCGATGCACGCCTCGCCGAGATGAGCGATCAGACCTTCGAGCTTCGCGCGGGTCTCCGCGACGTCGTCGGGCTTCATCCGCATCCGCGCGTCGACGTACGCGCCGATCAACCAGCTCCACACGGTGCCCTGGTGATACGCCGCGTCGCGCGCACGGAGGTCGCCGTCATAGCGCGCCTTGAAGTCCGGATCGGTCGGCGCGAGCGAGCGTTGCCCGACCGGCGTGATCAGCTGATCCTCGACGATCTTCAGCACCGCGGGCCACCGCGATGGATCCAACACGGGGTTCGGCAGCGACATCGCGAACAGCTGGTTCGGCCGGCACTTCGGATCGTCACCATTCTCGCCGTCGACGACATCGAACAGGTAATTCGTCGTCGGATTCCAGAACCTGCGGTTGAACGACGCGCGCGCCTTCTCGGCGTGAGCAGCCAACACCTGCGCGGTCGCGGCGTCACCCGCGCGCTGCAACCAGTCGACCATCAGGCACAGCGCGTTGAACCACAGCGCGTTGATCTCGACCGCCTTGCCGCGCCGCGGGGTGACGACCCAGCCGTCGCACAACGCATCCATCCAGGTCAGCTGGTAGCCCTGCGCGCCTTGCTCCAGCAGGCCATCGGCCGGGTCGACGCCGATGCCGAACAGCGTACCCTCGAGGTGCTTCTGGATGATCGTGCGCAGCGTCGGCAATAGCTGCGCGAGCGTCGCTCGATCGTTGGACGCGCGGACGTAGCGATCGATCGCGTGGAAGAACCACAGCGTCGCATCGGCGGTGTGATAGAGGCCCTGGTTCGCGCCCTCGGGGAACATGTTCGGGACGAGGCCGTCCTTCACGTAGTGCGCGAACGTCCGCAGGATCGAGCCGGCCTCGGCGAGTCGCCCCGTGCATAGCGTCAGGCCCTCGAGGCTGATCATCGTGTCGCGGCCCCAGTCGGTGAACCAGTGATAGCCGGCGATGATCGAGCAGACCTCGTCGCCCGACGCGGCTGCGCGGACGTGATCCTCGCTGCGACCGACCGGGCGGAAGATGAACTGATCGGCGGCGAGCACGAGCTCCGCGGCCGCACCTCCGCGCGCGCGGGGCACCGCGCTGGCGAGCAAGCGATGGCGGCGCTCGGTCTCGGCGGCGAGGATATCGCCCGCCGACATCGTCGCGATCGTCTCCCACGACTCCGAAGACGCGACGAACGCGACGCCCTCGGGGCCGAGCGACGTGCGGAACCGGCCCGGCGAGTACAGCTTGCCTCGTGCCGCGTAGCCGCGCGCGGCCTCGATCTCGTATTGGTGCTCCGGCGTCGTGACCGGCTGGACGACGAAGCTCTCCTTCACCGCCTCGACCCGGAAGCGCAGCGCGGGATAGGGCGCGGGCGCAGAGACCTCGATCTGCGCACCGAACGCGCGCAGCTCGTACGCCGGCGGCAACGCGGCCGAGACGAAGTCGTCGTGACCGCGAAACTGGAGTGCGGGCCGGAGCTCGAGCCGCACCGGATCGCCTGCGAGCAACCGATACGTCACCGCGACGGTGTTGTGGCGGTACGCCATGAACAGCCGGCGCTCGATCTGGACGCGGTCGTCGCCGAACGTCCACACCGGCAGGCCGAGCTCGAGCCGGAACGAGATCAGCGGCAGCGTCGCGCCGCAGCTCAGCGTCGGCTCCGCCCAGCCGAGGTCGGCGCGCTTCTTGTCAGCGAACCGCACTTGCTCGCCGACGTAGTTCAACATCATCACGCGGCCGGCGGGGTTCGGCAGCGCGGCGATCAACACGCCGTGATAGCGCCGCGTCGGCATTCCGCCGAGCGTGCCGCTCGCATAGCCACCGAGCCCGTTCGTGACGAGCCACTCGCGGGTGACGAGCGTGTCGGGTGTTGCGGCGGGAGGGACTGCGATGGTGCGTGCTGGATCGGTCATGGATCTACCGGGACCTTGTCGCCGCTCGGCGGCGGCGGCTCGAGGTGGAGTCGCGCGGCGGGATCGGGCATCAACACGAGCGTCGCGCGCGCGGGAATCGCGAGCCGCTGGACGGTGATCGGCACCGGCGTGCCGTGACCGCCGTAGCGCGGGTCTTCGCTCGACCAGCACAGCTTCCAGCCGGTGCCTTCGGGCGCGGCGAGCAACGGCTCGGCGACAGCCGCGCGATGGAACGTCGATCCGAGATTGACGAGCAACAGCCGATCGTCGTGCGCTTGTTCGCCGTAGCAACACACGACGAGCGCGCTGTCGGAGAGCACCGCCGCGTCGATCTCGCCGCGCGTGAACGCCGCGCAATCGCGCCTGAGGTGGAGCAGGTCGCGATGGAATGCGGTGATCGGCCGCGAGAAGTCGCGCTCGCTCGGATCGAGCACGCACGCTTCGAACGTCGCTCGCGCGCAGGGATCGCGGCGCGCGGCTTGTGCCTCGGAGGTCGCGAGGCGCTGGAACTGCGAGACGAACTGCGCGCGTCCGAGCCGCACCGCGACCGCGAGCTGACCCTCGTGCGAGCAGAAGAACTCCCACGGCCTTCGCGAACCCGTGTCCTGGCCCTGGAACAGGAGCGGGATGCTCGGCGTCAACAGCGTCAGCGCGGTGAGCGCGCGCAGCGTTCCCGGGTCCGCGAGCTCCGCGAGGCGTTCGCCGAATGCGAGGTTCGCGACCTGATCGTGGTTCTCGAGAAACTGGACGAACCGCGAACGCGCGAGGCCGCGGGTCGACGTGCCTCGCGTGTTGCGCTGCCACGGATACGCCTGGCCCTGATAGAGAAAGCCGTGGCGGATCGCGGCGACCAGCTCGCGCGCACTGCCGGTGTAGTCGTGGAGGTAGCCGTCGACGACGCCGGTCGCCGCGACCCGCGCGCTGTGATGGAAATCGTCGTTCCACAGCGCGTCGAAACCGTAGTCGCGGAGTAGCTTCACGTCCTGCGGCTCGTTCTCGCCGACGATCCACAGCCGGCGGTGCGGCGCGGTCTCGCGCACGCGGTCGATGATCTCTTTCAGGATGTGGGTCTCGCTCGAATCGTGGATCGCCTGGGTCGCATCGACGCGAAACCCGTCGAAGTGAAACTCGTCGATCCAGTACACGGCGTTCGCGACGAAGAACGAGCGCACGTCCGCATGCTCGAAGTTGATCGCTTCGCCCCAGTCGTTCGCCTTGTCGCGGTGAAAGTAGTCCGCCGAGAACGCCGGCAGCACGTTGCCGGCGGGCCCGAGGTGGTTCCACACGACGTCGAGGATCACGGCGAGCCCGAGGGCGTGTGCGCGATCGACGAACCGGCGCAGATCATCGGGCGTGCCGTAGCGATGATGCGGCGCGAACAGATCCACACCGTCGTAGCCCCAGTTGTGCGCGCCCGACCACTGGGCGATCGGCATCAGCTCGATCGTCGTGATCCCGAGCTGCGCGAGATAAGCGAGCTCGTTCGCCGCGGCCGCGAACGTCCCTACGGGCGTGAACGTGCCGACGTGAAGCTCGTAGACGACGTGCGCGTTCGGTGCGAGGCCGGTCCACGCGCCGTCGGTCCACTGAAACCGCGACGGATCGATCACCTGCGAGGGACCGGATGGACCTTCGGGCTGATACCTAGACGCGGGGTCGGCGAGCAGATCGCCGTCGTCGAGACGGAATTGATATCGCGCGCCTGCGCTCACACCGGCGACGAAGCCCGCGGCATAGCCGCCCGGTTCGGACGCGAGCAAGACCTCGCGCGGCTGGCCGGTCGGATTCGCGATCACGACCCGGACCTTCTTCGCGTTCGGTGCCCACACGCGAAAATCGACGCCCGCCTCGGGAGTCGTGGCGAGCTCGGCGCCGAGGGCGTTTCGCCGGATCCGTGAGGTCATCAGAATGCTTCGGCGGTGCAGTGGCCGTGCCGGGCGAAGAGCCGTGCCACCGGGAGACAAAGCCGCGTGCACGAGCGCTCGCCGTGCCGCGGCGCGCATGGCGCTCGGAGTGCTATGCGTTGGGGGATGGACCGGTTCGTCCGCGTGCGCGGCGCTCGCGAGCACAACCTCGCCGATATCTCGGTCGACGTGCCGCGCGATGCGCTGGTCGTGTTCACGGGTGTGTCGGGATCGGGCAAGTCCTCGCTCGCGTTCTCGACGCTGTACGCCGAGGCGCAACGCCGCTACCTCGAGTCGGTCTCGCCGTACGCGCGGCGGTTGTTCGATCAGATGCCGGTGCCGGAGGTCGATTCGATCGAGGGCTTACCGCCGGCGATCGCGCTCCAACAACAACGCGGGTCCCCGACGACGCGTTCGTCCGTGGGCAGCGTGACGACGCTGTCGAACCTGTTGCGGATGCTGTACTCGCGCGCGGGCGATTATCCGGAAGGCGCCGGGATCCTCTATGCCGAGGCGTTCTCGCCAAACACGCCCGAGGGCGCGTGCCCGAAGTGCCAGGGTGCGGGCAAGCTCTACGAGGTCAGCGAAGCGTCGATGGTTCCGGATCCGGGAAAGACGATTCGCGAGCGCGCGATCGCGGCGTGGCCGATGGCCTGGGGCGGCCAGAACCTGCGCGACATCCTGGTCGCGCTCCACTACGACGTCGACGTGCCGTGGCGCGAGCTGCCGAAGAAGCAGCGCGATTGGATCCTGTTTACCGAGGAACAGCCGACGGTGCCGGTCTACGCCGGCCTCACGCCGGAGGAGACGCGCCGCGCGCAGAAGCGCAAGGAAGAGCCCAGCTACATGGGCACGTTCTCGAGCGCGCGCCGCCACGTCATGCACACGTTCGGCTCGACCCAGAGCGCGATGATGAAGCGCAGGGTCGCGCAGTACATGCTGAGCCGCGCGTGCCCTTTATGCGACGGCAAGCGGCTGCGCCAGGAGGCGCTCGCGGTGACGTTCGCGGGGCTCGACATCACGGAGATTTCGCGGTTGCCGCTCGAGCGACTCGGCGAGCTGCTCCAGCCGTTCGCCGAGGGCCACGCGAAGCGCACGCGTGCGACTGCGAACGCGGCGAAGGCCGATATCCATTGCGCGGAGCCGGGTTCCGATGCGCGCGCGGTCGTGGTCCAGCGCGTGTGCGAGGACGTGGTCGCGCGGCTCGACGTGCTGATGCGGCTGGGGCTCGGTTACCTGACGCTCGAGCGCGGCACGCCGAGCCTGTCGCCCGGCGAGCTCCAGCGGTTGCGGCTCGCGACCCAGGTCTATTCGAACCTGTTCGGCGTCGTCTATGTCCTCGACGAACCATCGGCCGGCCTTCATCCCGCGGATACCGAGGCGTTGCTCGCCGCGCTCGATCGGTTGAAGGCGGCGGGGAACTCGCTGTTCGTCGTCGAGCACGACCTCGACGTGATCCGCCACGCCGACTGGATCGTCGACGTCGGTCCTGCGGCGGGGCAACACGGTGGCCAGATCTTGTACAGCGGGCCGCCCGCCGGCCTCGCGACCATCGAGGCCTCGCAGACCCGGGTCCACCTGTTCGATCAGGATCCGCAGCCGCCGCACGTGCCTCGCATTCCGAGCGCGTGGCTGGAGCTCGCGGGGGTCACGCGCAACAACCTCGCGCATCTCGATGTCGCGTTTCCGCTCGGCCTCTTGACCAGCGTCACCGGCGTATCGGGCTCGGGCAAGTCTTCGCTCGTCAGCCAGGCGCTCGTCGAGCTCGTGGCGTCGGCGCTGGGCGGTCCCGAGGCCGAGCAGCTCGACGAGGTCGACGATGCCGACGACGCGGTGCTCGCGCCGACCGGCGGCGCGATCGAGGCGGGCCTCGAAGGGATCAAGCGCTTGGTCGTCGTCGATCAGAAGCCGATCGGGCGCACGCCGCGCTCGAACCTCGCGACCTACACCGGACTGTTCGATCACGTGCGCAAGCTGTTTGCAGCGACGAAGGCGGCGCGCGCACGCAAGTACGACGCGGGGAGGTTCTCGTTCAACGTCGCGAAGGGCCGCTGCGAGAAGTGCGAGGGAGAGGGCTTCGTGTTCGTCGAGATGCTGTTCTTGCCGTCCGTCTACGCGCCTTGCCCGGTATGTCACGGCGCGCGCTACAACGCGAAGACGCTCGAGATCACGTATCGCGATCACACGATCGCGGACGTGCTCGCGATGACGGTCGACACCGCGTGGGCGTTCTTCGCGGACGAGCCCGCGATCCACCGCGCGCTCGACGTCGTCCGCCAAGTCGGGCTCGGCTATCTCCGGCTCGGTCAACCCGCGACGGAGCTCTCGGGCGGTGAAGCGCAGCGGATCAAGCTCGCGACCGAGCTCCAGCGGGCCTCGCGCGGCAACGCGCTGTACGTGCTCGACGAGCCGACGACGGGGCTCCATCCGAGCGACGTGGCGAAGCTGCTCGTCCAGCTCGCCAGCCTCGTCACCGCGGGGAACACGGTGATCGTCGTCGAGCACGAGATGCGCGTCGTCGCTGCGAGCGACTGGGTGATCGACCTCGGCCCCGGCGCGGGCGACAAGGGTGGCAGGATCGTCGCCGCGGGCCCACCGGCGGTTGTCGCCGCCGCGAAGGGCTCGCAGACCGCACCGTACCTGCGCGCCTTTCTCGAGCGCGACCGCCGCGCGGCCTAGCACTCGCGGACGAGCAACGCGATCGGGAACTTCGCCCACAGCGCTGCGAGCGACACCGCGCCGGTGAAGCGGTCGTCGGCAACGGCATCGCGGACGCGCTCGTCGGTGAGGACGTTGCACCACCTGCCGGGAGGCAGCTCGAGCACCGTCTCGGGATCGATCGCACCTGCGCGCGGCACGGCGATCACGAGATCCGCGCCGCGTGCGAACACGAATGCACGGTCGGCATGCGGACCCGTCGCAGCGAGCGCGACATACGGCGCGTCGAACAGGGCAGGGCGCTCGCGCCGCAGCTTCAAGACGCGATGGATCGTCCACAGCTTGCTGTAGCCGAGGTCGTCTCCGACCTGGCCGTCGCGGACCGCATGGAGCGCGCCGCGCCTCAGCTCGTAGTCGACCGGCCGGCGATTGTCGGGATCGACGAGCGTGCCATCGGCGAGCTCGCTGCCCTGGTAGAAGTCGGGGACGCCGGGTGCGCACAGCTTGACGAGTAGCTGCGCCAGCGAATTCGCGCGCGCGCGGTGCGCGAGTCGGGCGACGAACGTCGCGATCTCACCGCATAGCTCGGCATCCGCGAGCACGCCGCGAATCCAGCGCTCGATCGCCTGTTCGTAGGCCTCGTCGGGTGCGGTCCACGTGGTCCGCTGCTTCGCCTCGCGCGCGGCCTTGCGGCCGTACTCGACGGCGCGCTCCGCCTCGAGCGGCCACGCACCGACGAACGTCTGCCACATCAGATACTCGAATGCGCGATCGGGCGCGACGTCGCCCCAGTGCGCGGCGGCGCGATCGCGCCAGCGCCGGGCGAACACGGTCCATTCATCCGCGACCTCGGAGAGCACCGCGATCCGCGCGCGGAC
>Ga0105245_10000376_pt1 | contig 41489 bp, 38 predicted proteins | sample KBSM54metaG_FD_81523 | JGI IMG/M metagenome (GOLD analysis project Ga0105245, IMG submission 81523) | Miscanthus rhizosphere microbial communities from Kellogg Biological Station, Michigan, USA - KBS M5-4 metaG | ecosystem: Host-associated > Plants > Roots > Rhizosphere > Soil | place...
GTCGGCGCCGTCGCTGCTCGCGAAGAGCGCGCGATGTTTTCCGCGCGCCAGCAGGTAGCGCAAGGCGAGCTCGCTGCATCGTCCGCCTTTGCCGTCGCCGCGGACCTTCACGGTCGTTTCGCCGCCGGCGATGAGGATGTCGTCGAACTTCGCTTTTGCAAATCTTCGCGCGGCTTCGTCGACGTCGCTTTCGACTTGATCGCTCCACACCGTCGTCGTGAGTCCGCGCTCGCGCGCGATGCCAGCGGCGGTCGACGTGAGCGTGTCGTTGTCGGCGATGAGGTGCACTTCGTCGCTTCCCGGAATCGTCGGACCCGACGCGACGTCGGCGAGCTGGCCGCGCGAGACGTCGGAGTAGACGAGCGTCACACAACGTCCGCGAACGCGCGCGGCGAGCTTGCCTCCTTTGATCGCCGACATCGATTTGCGCCGCGCGTTGATCTCCGCGATCGACATGCCGCTCGCGATGAGGCGCGCGTTTTCTTCGATGGTGTTGTCGCGAATCGGAATCTCGACGCACGCCGATCCGCCGCCGCTGATGATGAAGGTGATGTCGTCGTGCGCGTCGACGAAGCGCAGCAGCTTTTCGCCCGCTGCGAACGACGCTTCGCTGTAATTCGGATGCGTGCCGAAAACGACCTGCGCCGGTTTGCGCGGCTCGCGGTATCCGTACGGGAGCGCGACGAAAGCGTTGTCGCATTCGATGCCGTCGCGCAACGCGCCCGCGCACTTGCCGATCGCGACGACGTTGCGCGGAAAATCATCGCGCCAGATTTTCGCGATGAGAGTCTCCGGCGCGCAGCGGCGGAGGGTTTCGAGGTAAATGTCGGCGAGCACGAGCCATTGTCACCCCGAGCGAGAGCGAGGGGCCTGGGCGGGTGTGAGCCGCGCCGTCCACCCGCCAGATCCCTCGCTCACGCTCGGGATGACACGCGGCACGTTATCCTTCCATTCATGCCGCGCCGAACGCATCTCCGCACGCGCGTTCTTCTTCTCACCGGCGCGTTCGCAGTCGTGCTGTTCGCCATCACCTTCGGTCTCTCCTGGCGCGCGAAGACCTCGCAGGAGCGGTGGTCGCGGATCATCCGTGTCGAAACGGAGGCGATCGCGCAGCTCGAGGAGCTGATCCGCGCGCAGAACGCGTTCCGGGCGCACGGCGGCGACTATCGCGTCGTCACACAGCTCCTTCGCAACGACGCGCTCGACCAGATCGACACCGCCGTCCTTCGCGCGCGCGTCAAAGCATTCGACAACGTCCTCGCCGACGAGCAGCCGCGCGCCGAGGATCTCGACGCGACGTCGAAGGCGATCGTGCGCGAGGCCCAGCGCATCATCAGCGAGCGCAAACGCGAGATCGCGTACGCGCTGCCGGAGCTCGAGCGCGACACGAGCGCGATGATGGCCAGCGGACTCTCCATCGCCTGGATCCTCGTCGTGCTCTGCTTCGCCGCCGCGCAGCTCACGCTTCGCAAAGTCGTGCTTCCGCTCGAGGAGCTCTCCGCGTCCGCCGATCGCATCGCCGCCGGCGATCTCACCGCGCGCGCTCCCCTCGCCGGCGATCACGAGATCTACCGCCTCGGCACCGCCTTCAATCGAATGGCGGACGAACTGAAGGCGCGCGCGCGAACCGACGATCTGACTTCGCTGCCGAACTTCCGCGCGTTTCGCGAGCGCATCGATCTCGAGATCGAGCGCGCGTCGCGGTATCCCGAATCGTTCGGCATGCTCGTTCTCGATCTCGATCGCTTCAAGAAGTTCAACGACACGTTCGGCCATCTCGCCGGCAACGACGCGCTGCAGCGCGTGTCGCGCGTGATTCGCGAAACGGTGCGCACCGTCGACTTTCCCGCGCGCTACGGCGGCGAGGAGTTCGCGGTGATCGTGCCGGAGATCGAGCTCGCGCCGCTCGCCGCTATCGCCGAGCGCATCCGCGCGAACGTCGAATCCCTCGGCGATCTCACGGTGAGCATCGGGGCCGCGCTCTTTCCGCAGGATGGGAAGGATGCGGAGGCGCTCTTCAGCGCCGCGGATCAACGCCTGTACGCCGCGAAGAACGGCGGACGGAATCGCGTGATCGTGCCGCCGGAGAAGCTAATCGCCAGCCGATGACTCGACGGCGTCGATCAGTTTGTCGATCGTGCGCGCGAGCGATTGCAGATCGCGCTCGGAGACCGCGCCGCTGCCGATCTTCGCGAGCCACTGCTCGTACGCGTGGCGATTCTTTTCGACGATTGCGCGTCCGCGCCGCGTGAGCTGCACGCGCGAGCTGCGCAGATCGTTCGGATCTCCGGCGCGCTCGACGAAGCCGAGCTGCTCGAGGCGCGCGATCATCCCGGTCATGTTCTGCTTCGAGACGCGGATCGCGCGTCCGATGGCCGCAAGCGTCATCGGTCCCTCGGTTTCGCCGATGATGGAGAGGACGTTCCACTGCTGCGGCGTGACGCCCGCGCGTTGAAAGACGGGCGCAAGGCGCCGCGTCAAAACATTCGCCAGTTGAACGACACCGGAGACGAGGTCGCGCTCGGCCATGTCGTCAATGTATTGACGATCGAGGAGGGTGTCAAATCCTCGGAGGTCAGAAGGCAGAAGGCAGAAGTGTCCCGAGCCCACTTCTGCCTTCTGCCCTCTGACTTCTGCCTGTCAGATCGCTTTGAAAATCCCCTTGCCCGCGTAAACCGCCGCGTCTCCAAGCTCCTCTTCAATACGAAGGAGCTGGTTGTACTTGGCGATGCGGTCGCTGCGCGACAGCGATCCCGTCTTGATCTGGCCGACGTTCGTCGCCACCGCGAGATCCGCGATCGTCGAATCCTCGGTCTCGCCCGATCGATGCGACATCACGGAGCGATATCCGGCGCGCTTCGCGAGCTCGATCGTCTCCAGCGTCTCGCTGAGCGTTCCGATCTGATTGACCTTCACGAGAATCGCGTTTGCGATCCCGCGCTCGATTCCCTTCGCGAAGATCTCGGGATTCGTCACGAACACGTCGTCGCCCACGATCTGCATCCCGTTCCCCAGCACCTCGGTCATCGTCTCCCATCCGTCCCAATCGCCTTCGGCCATCCCGTCTTCGATCGAGATGATCGGATACTTCTCTTTCAGCAGCCGGTAGTACTCGACCATCTCCTCGCTCGTCCGCTTGTTACCTTCGAACGCGTACTTCTTTTCGTAAAACTCGGATGCAGCGACGTCGAGGCCGAGGTAGATTTGCGAGCCTGCTTTGTAGCCGGCTTTGTCGATCGCGGTGAGGATGAGATCGAGCGCTTCGGCATTCGATTTGAGATCGGGCGCGAAGCCGCCTTCGTCGCCGACCGCGGTGGTGAGCTTGCGGTCGTGCAGCGTCTTCTTCAGATGATGAAACGTCTCCGCGCCGGCGCGGAGCGCGTCGCTGAACGTGTCGAAGCCGGCGGGGATGATCATGAACTCCTGCACGTCGAGGTTGTTGTCGGCGTGCGCGCCGCCGTTGATGACGTTCATCATCGGCACCGGCAGCGTGCGCGCGCCGGCGCCGCCAAGGTAGAGGAAGAGCGGCAGTCCGGCCGCTTCGGCCGCGGCGCGCGCGACGGCGAGCGAAACGCCGAGCATCGCGTTCGCGCCGAGGTTGGATTTGTTGTCGGTGCCGTCGATCTGCTTCATGACCAGATCGATCATCACCTGCTCGCGCGCATCCATCCCTTCGACTTCTTTCGCGATCAGCTCGACGTTGTCGACCGCTTTCAACACGCCTTTGCCGGCGTAGCGGCGCTTGTCGTTGTCGCGAAGCTCGAGCGCTTCGCGCGAGCCGGTGGACGCGCCCGACGGGACGGCGGCGCGCCCGAGCGCGCCGCTGTCCAGCAGGCAATCGACTTCGATGGTGGGATTCCCGCGAGAATCGAGAATCTCGCGCGCGAATAGTTCAGTGATTTTGAACATGGCGCGCGGATTCTATCCGCGTACGACTTACTTCTTCACCGCTGTCGTTTCGACCGGCATCTTCGCTGCCAGCCATCCGTTCCAGCCGCCGAGAAGCGCGGCCGTGTTCTTGATTCCATGAGCGTTGAGGTCTAGCACCGCACGGGCGCTTGTGTGCTCGTTCTGTCAAGCACAGTAGGTGATGATTTCCTTCTTCGGCGGCAGCTCGCGGAGCCGCGTGAGCACTTCGCCGAGCGGGATGTTGATCGAGCCCGGGATGTGGCCCTGGTCGTATTGCTCTTTGCCGCGAACATCGACCCAGACGGCCTTGCCTGCTTTGACCTGCTTGATTGCGGCATCGCGTTCGATTCGTTTCGCCGATTCGATAGGCGGCTCTGCCTGTTGGGTGACGATTCCGTTTCCCGAGATCTTGACGGGATTCTCGGTGCCCGGCTTCATCTGCCCGAATGCGGCGCCGGCGATCGCGATGGCCAGCACGACTACGGATTTACGCATCGAGTGAGTCTCCTTTGCGAGGTTTCTGAACCGCCGCGAAGGGTAGCATCTTCCAGCGGGCGCCGGTTCCGGAACAAGACCCTTAGACACCGTGTTGATCAATACCGTACCGAAGTGGTACGGTTACTGCCCTTCATCGACGCGATGCTGAAAATCTCGAAACTCTCCGACTACGGCCTCCTCGCCAGCGTCTACCTCGCCCGCCATCGCGGGAAGGTCGTCGCTGCGCGCGAGATTGCCGGCTTCTACCACCTTCCCGTCCCGATGGTGACGAAGGTGTTGAAGACGCTGCATTCCGGCGGGCTGATCGAATCGCATCGCGGCGCCGGCGGCGGCTACTCCTTCCACGGCGACAGCCAGCGCCTCACCCTTGGCGACCTCCTCGAAGTCCTCGAAGGGCCGTGGGATCTCGTCGAGTGCGAGACCACCGACGACGACGGTCACGCGGTCTGTGCCATTCGCACGGCGTGCCCCTCGCGGCGCTTCATGTTCGGCATCAACCGTGCGATCAAAAACGCATTTGAACAGGTGACCCTCGACGACCTCGCGCGCGGCGTGATGCCGCTCGCCGTCATCCAGAAACGTCAGGCGCAACGATGAGCAACACGATCGAACAAATCGCGAATCAAGAATACAAATACGGATTCGTCACCGACATCGAATCCGATCAGGCTCCGCCCGGTCTGACCGAAGACATCATCCGCCTCATCTCCACGAAGAAAGAGGAGCCGGAGTGGATGCTGGAGTGGCGGCTCAAGGCGTTCCGGCACTGGCTGACGATGAAGGAGCCGGAGTGGGCGAACGTCCACTACCCGCCGATCGACTATCAGGCCATTCGCTACTACTCGGCGCCGAAGCAGAAGAAGAAGCTCAACTCGCTCGACGAAGTCGATCCCGAGTTGCGCGCGGCTTTTGAGAAGCTCGGCATCTCGCTCGAAGAGCAGAAGCGCCTGAGCGGCGTTGCCGTCGACGCCGTTTTCGACTCCGTCTCCGTCGCGACGACGTTTCGCGCGGAGCTCGCGAAAGTCGGCGTGATCTTCTGTTCGTTCTCCGAGGCGGTCAAGAATCATCCGGACTTGGTACGTAAGTACCTTGGTACCGTGGTACCACATACCGACAACTTCTTCGCTTCGCTGAACAGCGCCGTTTTCACCGACGGATCGTTCTGCTACATCCCGAAAGGCGTGCGCTGTCCGATGGAGCTGTCGACCTACTTCCGCATCAACAGCGCGGGAACGGGACAGTTCGAGCGGACGCTCATCGTCGCCGACGAAGGCGCGTACGTCAGTTACCTCGAAGGCTGCACCGCGCCGATGCGCGACGAGAACCAGCTGCACGCCGCCGTCGTCGAGCTGGTCGCGCTCGACAACGCGCAGATCAAGTACTCGACGGTGCAGAACTGGTATCCCGGCGACAAGGAAGGCAAAGGCGGGATCTTCAACTTCGTCACGAAGCGCGGCAAGGCGATGAAGAACGCGAAGGTCTCGTGGACGCAGGTCGAAACAGGATCGGCGATCACGTGGAAGTACCCGAGCTGCATTCTGCAGGGCGACAACTCGGTCGGTGAGTTCTACTCGGTCGCGCTGACGAACAACTATCAGCAGGCCGACACCGGCACGAAGATGATTCACATCGGCAAGAACACCCGCTCGACGATCGTGTCGAAGGGCATCTCCGCCGGCCACGGTCAGAACTCGTATCGCGGCCAGGTGAAGATCATGAAGTCGGCCGAGAACGCGCGCAATTACTCGCAGTGCGACTCGCTCCTCCTCGGCGACAAATGCGGCGCGCACACGTTCCCGTACATCGAAGTGCGCAACTCGTCCGCGACGATGGAGCACGAAGCGTCGACGTCGAAGATCGGCGAAGACCAGCTTTTCTATTGCCAGCAGCGCGGCATCTCGGCGGAAGACGCGGTCTCGATGATCGTCAACGGCTTCTGCCGCGAAGTGTTCCGCGAGCTGCCGATGGAGTTCGCCGTCGAAGCGCAGAAATTGCTCGGAGTCTCATTGGAAGGAAGCGTCGGTTAATGCTGGACATCAAGAATCTGCACGCCGGGATCGAAGGAAAAGAAATCCTTCACGGTCTCGACCTGCACATCAATCCCGGTGAAGTGCACGCGATCATGGGGCCGAACGGCTCCGGAAAGTCGACGCTCGCCAACGTTCTCGCGGGACGTCCGCGCTACGAAGTCACGAAAGGCACGGTGACGTTCGAGGGGAAGAATCTCCTCGAGCTGCCGACCGAGGAGCGCGCGCGCGAAGGCGTGTTTTTGGCGATGCAGTATCCGGTCGAGATTCCGGGCGTCAACAACATCTACTTCCTCAAAGCGGCGCTCAACTCGATCCGCAAGCATCGCGGCGAAGAAGAGCTGGACGCGATGGAGTTCCTGCAGCTCTCGCGCGAGAAGATGAAGCTCGTCGATCTCGACGAAGCGTTCATGAATCGCGCGGTGAACGAAGGCTTCTCCGGCGGCGAGAAGAAGCGCAACGAGATCTTTCAGATGGCAGTGCTCGATCCGAAGCTCGCCATCCTCGACGAGACCGATTCCGGACTCGACATCGACGCGCTTCGCATCGTGGCCGAGGGCGTGAATGCGCTGCGCAGTGAGAAGCACTCGGTGCTCGTGATCACGCACTATCAGCGATTGCTCACGTATCTCGTCCCCGACTTCGTGCACGTGCTCGCGAACGGGCGCATCGTGAAGTCGGGCGGCAAAGAGCTCGCGTTCGAGCTCGAGCAAAAGGGATACGAGTGGATCGAGCAGGAGGTCGCGACCGCGTCATGACCGCGCTCGTCGACTTCGGAATCCGCGAACAGGCGGCGCAGCGCTTCGAGCAGCTCGGCTGGCCGACGCCGCGCTTAGAGGAGTGGAAGTACACGAACCTCGGCCCCGTGCAACGGGTGCAGTGGAGCAAGTCCAGTGGAGGACAGGCGCCCTCGCCTGTCCCGATGAACCTGGCCGGCGCCGCTGCCGAACTCGTGTTCATCAACGGCGTCTACGCCGCAGACCTCAGCACTCCGAACGAGTCCTTCACGATGTCCGCGCAAACACGCGAGCAGCACTACGCCCGCTACGCCGACTACGAGAACCACGCGATGACGGCGCTCAACACGGCGAACGCACAGGACTGCGCGCTGCTGCAGATCGACCGCACGTTCGACGGATTCATTCACCTGCACTTCATCGCGACGGACGGCTTCGCGGCGCATCCGCGCAATCTCATCGTCGTTGCGCGCGGCGTGCAGGCCACGATCGTCGAGAGCTATGCGGGCAGCGGACGCTCGTTCACGAACGCTGTCACGGAGATCGTCGCCGGCGACGGCGCGGTCGTCGATCACACGAAGTTCGAATGCGAGTCGCTCGACGGCTATCACGTCGGCCTCACGCACATCCATCAGGATCGCGCGTCGAACGTGACGTCGCGATCGATCGCCATCGGCGGCGCGATCGTGCGCAATGAAACGAATGCGGCGCTCACCGGCGAAGGCGCGAGTCTCGTCCTCGACGGACTCTTCGTCCTCACCGGCAATCAGCACGTCGACAATCACACGGTCATCGATCACGTGAAGCCGCACTGCGAGTCGCTCGAGCTCTACAAAGGAATCCTCGATCAACAGTCGCGCGGCATCTTCGACGGCACGATCATCGTGCGCGAAGGCGCGCAGAAGACGGTGTCGCGGCAGACGAACAAGAACATGCTGCTCAGCGAGACCGCGATCGTCGACTCGAAGCCGACGCTCGTCATTCACAACGACGACGTGAAGTGCAATCACGGCTCGACGATCGGGCAGCTCGACGAGGAGGCCATGTTCTACCTTCGCTCGCGCGGCCTCGACGAAGCCGACGCGGAGAGCCTGCTCGTCCACGCATTCGCCAGCGAGATCGTCGACCGCATCAAAGTCGACCCTCTGCGCGCGCAGATTCGCCGCGTGATGTTCACGCAGATGCCCGAGCGCATGCCGGAGCGGAGAGGAGCGGCGCGATGAGTCAGGTCGCAGGTCGCAGCTCGCAAGTGGCGGACGCGTACGACGTTCACGCCATTCGCGAAGACTTTCCGATTCTCAAGATCTCCGTTCGCGGCAAGCCGCTCGTCTATCTCGACAACGCGGCGACGACGCAGAAGCCGCAGCAGGTCATCGATCGCATCGTCCGCTACTACACGCACGAAAACTCGAACGTGCACCGCGGCGTGCACTACCTCAGCGAAGTCGCCACGGCCGCATACGAAAACGCGCGCACGACGGTGAAGCGCTTCATCAACGCGCGCGACGAAAAGGAAATCGTGTTCACGCGCGGGACGACCGAGGCGATCAACCTGGTCGCGCAGACGTACGGTCACGTGAACGTGAAGGCCGGCGATGAAGTCCTCATCACCGCCATCGAGCATCACTCCAACATCGTGCCGTGGCAGATGCTGTGCGATTTGAAAGGCGCGCGCCTCGTCGTCGCGCCGGTGAGCGACGCCGGAGAGTTGATCCTCGACGAATTCGCGAGACTCCTCACCGACCGCACGCGCATCGTTGCCTTCGGTCACGCCTCCAACGCCCTCGGCACCATCAATCCGATCAAGAAGATGATCGAGCTCGCGCACGACGCCGGCGCGATCGTCGTCGTCGACGGAGCGCAGGGCGCACCGCACGCGATCATCGACGTTCAGGCGCTCGACGTCGACTTCTACGCGCTGTCCGGACACAAGGTCTACGGGCCGACCGGCATCGGCGTGCTGTACGGGAAGGAGTCGCTGCTCGAAGCCATGCCTCCGTGGCAGGGCGGCGGCGACATGATCCTCTCCGTCTCGTTCGAGAAGACGACGTACAACGCGCTGCCCTACAAATTCGAAGCGGGAACGCCGCACATCGAAGGCGTGGTCGGACTCGCCGCCGCGCTCGACTACGTCAGCGCGGTCGGCATCGAGAACATCGCCGCGCACGAGCAGGAGTTGCTCGCGTACGCGACGCGACGCCTGCAGGAAATCGAAGGACTGCGCGTCATCGGAACGGCATCGCACAAGGCGAGCGTGATCTCGTTCACGCTCGAAGGCGTGCATCCGCACGACATCGGAACGATCCTCGATCAGGAAGGAATCGCCATCCGCACCGGCCACCACTGCGCGCAGCCGATCATGCTGCGCTTCAACATTCCCGCGACCGGCCGCGCGTCGTTCGGCATGTACAACACGCTCGAAGAGGCGGACGTGCTCGCGGAAGGGCTTCGAAAAGTGATCGAGGTGTTTCGATAGATGGACGAGCTACGCGAGCTGTACCAGCAGGTGATCCTCGATCACAACAAGAATCCTCGCAACTACCACGAGATGCCGAACGCGACGGCGAAGCTCGAGGCGTACAACCCGCTTTGCGGCGATCACTACACGGTGTTCGTCAACATCGCGGGCGACACGATCAAGGACGTGAGCTTCACCGGCAACGGCTGCGCGATCTCGAAAGCGTCCGCGTCCGTGATGAGCGCGATGGTCAAAGGAAAAAGTAAGGATGAGGCGGAACGGCTCTTCGATACGTTTCACCGTCTCGTTACCGGCGATCCGAGCGGTCTCAGCGCGGCAGATCTCGGCCGCCTCGCCGCGTTCTCGGGTGTGAGTGAATTTCCCGCGCGCGTGAAGTGCGCGACGCTTGCCTGGCACACGCTACGCAGCGCGCTGGCGGGAGAACAGAAAGAGGTCGTGTCGACCGAATGAACATCCGCGAAGAAGTCATTTTCAGCCGCAACACTGATGCGATCATGATCCCGAGCGGTGAGCGCGTCCTCGTTCCGGAAGGAGCGCAGGGCACGATCACGCAATCGCTGGGCGGCGCCTACACCCTGATCACCGATCGCGGCCTGATGGTGCGCGTCTCCGGACGCGAAGTCGAAGCGATCGGCAAGACGCCCGCCGAAGTGCCGGGCGCAACCGCCGTCGAGGCGATGACGAAAGAGAAGATCGAAGAGTCCGTCTGGGATCAGCTCAAGACCTGCTTCGATCCCGAGATCCCCGTCAACATCGTCGACCTCGGCCTCGTCTATCAGTGCGAGCTCGAGGAAGCGGAAGCGGACGCGTTCAACGTGCGGATCAAGATGACGCTGACCGCGCCCGGTTGCGGTATGGGTCCCGTGCTCGCGAGCGACGTGAAGATGAAAGTCGAATCGATTGCCGGCGTGCGCAACGCGGACGTCGAAGTCGTCTTCGATCCGGTGTGGGATCGAACGATGATGTCCGATGCCGCGAAGCTGCAGCTCGGCATGATGTGGTGAGGACTCTATGGGCCAGACACGAATGTCTGGCCCACACTCAAATCACTTGTGGTCGTTGAAGAACGTCCACTGCGCGACCGGATGTCCGGCCTGGAGCTGCTGCGCCTGCAGGTAACCGTCGATGCATGCGCCGACGGAAACGAGCAGTGATACGACGCCGCACGTGAACGGCGCGCCGACGAGAAAGACGATCAGCGCGACGATGCCCTTCATCTTCTGGCCGATCAGAAAATATCCGACACAGCCGAAGAGCAGCAGGTTGAGGACGAGGATCAGCACAGGATCCTTCGGCGGCTGCTGCGGATAAACGAGGTCGCCACCGCCGCCGCCGGAAGGCGTCGGTGATGACGACGAAGGTGGTGGTGGAGGAGGAGGTGTGTACGATCCGCCCGGAGTATCCATTTACATTTTCTCCGCGAATTCAGTGATGACCGGGAAGCGCATCCGCTCGCCTTTGAGCGCCTTCATGATCGCCATGATGATCACGACGAGGAAGCCGAGTGCGAGCACGCAGTGCACGAGCGCGATGCCGCAACCGACGACGGCGGGCATGAAGTGCTCGACGATCGCGATGACGATCCACAGCGCGACCCACGCGATCGTGAGCGCGAGGCCGTTCTTCGCGTGCCACTGCACTTCCTTGTCGTCCTTCTTCGTGAGCAGCGGAATCAACGAGAGGATGCCGAGGTACGAGAGGACCAGCATCAAGGTGCGGTCGGAGCTCGGTGCAACGCCGCCGCCGGGAGGTGGAGGCGGGGGAGGCGTGTACGTTCCGCCTGCAGGTGGGGGTGGAACGGAAGGCGGGGGAATCTCGCTCATGTCGTCGTCTCCTTCGCTTCGAATTTCTTTCGAGCGATTGTAGCTACTTTTCTCTGCGAGCCAGCCGCCGTTCGGCGGCCAGAAGAGGAAACACCATCAACACCAGGGACAGCGTGATCGCGATCACGACCGGACCGAAGGCGGCAACCGGTTCGCTGCTGATGCGCAGGATACGCCACATGATGTAGCCGATCACCGGCTTCGCCATCAGCAGCATCATCGCGCCGACGTACATGAGCGAGATGGCCATGTACGCGAAGCCGCCGAGCGAGAGTCCGACCTGCAGCGGATTCTCGGCCGCGAAGTTCGGCGCGAACGCGCCCATCGCCACGCCGAGGCTGACGAGTGTGATCGCGAGCAGCACCGCGCCGGTGATGGTGAATGCCCAGACGACGCGGTCGGCGTGCAGGATCGCGTTCGCGAATGCGGTGAGGATCAATGCGAGCACGGTGAGCGGCGCGGAATAGACGGCGACCTTCACGCGCAGAAACTGGCGATAGGAAATCGGCGCGCTCTGCACGAGCCAGAACGCTTTTCCTTCCGATGACACGCTCGGATATGCGAAGCGGAGACAGATCGCGGCGATGACGAAGCCGGCCATCCCGAGGTTCGCATAGGCGACGACGCCGGCGCGGCTGTCGCCGCCGAGTGGGAGCATGCGGATGTTGTAGAGATAGATGAACATCAGCGCCGCCATCAGAAAGAGCTGCGACCACTGCGCGACGTCGCGCGCGAGCGTGCGCACTTCCTTGGCGATCAGCGCGCGCGGCTGAAGATCGAGCCGCGTGAGCAGGCGATCGATGACGCGCGTCGCGAACGCGGAGCCGAGCGCGGTCGGCGCCATGCTCTCGCGCGCTCGCACGAACGCCTGAAAGTAGACGCCGCGCGCGACGACGACGAAGAGCACGAAGAATGCGATCGCGATCACCGCGATGCGCGGCGCGATCGTGAATCCGCCCGCGTGAACCATCACGTCGGCGAGCGACGTCGACGGATAGATGCTCATCGACGGCAGCTCGATCGCTTTCAAGACGCGCACGACGTCGTCCGTCGTCACGTCGACGAAGAACCGCTCCGGACGCGAGACGCGGAACGCGATCACGACGAGCGTCAGAACGATCATCGCCAGCGTGGCCACGATCTGATGCACGCGCGCGACGGGGAAGTAGCGCACGAGCAGAAGGATGGTCGTCGACGCGAAGCTCACCGGGATCGTGAGCAGCAGCAGGAGGTTCACGAGCGTCGTCGCGTAGAACGACGGCGCGCGGTGGTACTGCATCGCGAACGCGACGAACAGCGGTACGAGAAACGCGAACACGACCGCGGCGCTCTGGAGCAGCGTCTTCACCCAGCGCGCGACGGCGACGCGCAGATGCGAGCGCGGCGCGCCGTGGTAGAGGTCGAGATCGAGATCGGAGAAGAACGCGCCTATCGCCGAAGTCATCGACGACGAGAAGAGAACGATCGTCGCGGTGAGAAACACCATCGACAGCAGATTGCGGAGCAGCCCGAGCGCGAAGAACGGCGTCGCCGTTTCAATTTGCGCGATCGCTTTGAAGAGGCGGCGGAAGAGAACGTAGTCGCCGAAGAGGAATGTCGCAAAGACGGCGACGACGATGAGGATGCGCGCGATCGCCGCCGCGTTGAGCGGCCGCAGTTTCGACAGTGCGATGCGAAGCGACCACATCGGCCAGTTTATCCTGAGCGAAGCGAAGGATCAGCGGAGGCACCGCGACGATCGTGAGCTTGGACGCTGCGCCTCCATTGATCCTTCGCTTCGCTCAGGATAAACGGGGGGAGCGACCACACGTCAGACGAACGCCACGTGCGTGATCATCGGGTCGTTGCAGATGACGCTCTTCGCGCCGTCCGGCCCGTGGGAGTAGAGCGCATTGCCGACGGAGTAGAGGATCGTGCCGTCGTCGCCGATGTCGAACGCCGCCACGCTGCGCGCGATCGTCTCGGTGCGCACGCCGCGCTGGCGGATGAGCTGCCACGTGCGCGGAACGGTCGCCTGCGGATCGTCGGGATCTTTCGCCGAGTCGGCGCTGATGAGGTTTTCCCACACCATCATCTGGCGCATGTCGACGCCTTTCTTGCGCGCGTTGCCGGCCGTCGTCAGCGGCTTGCCGCTGTACTTCGTCGAGAAGAAGTTCAGGTACTGCATCAGCGCGACGAGCAGCCGCGCCGGGAAGAGGAGGAAGTCGAGATTCGCGCGCCAGAACGACGCTTTCGGTTTGACGTGCGGACGGCGGATGTACAGCAGATCGCCTTCGGTCGTGACGCGCGGCGAGACGAGCGCGAAGTTCGGCTCCTCCGCCAGCACCGACATCGCGCCGCTGTCGAGATCGAGCTTGTGCACGACGGCCGGCGCAATCGCGATGATCATTCCTTTGCGGTCGCGCGCGATTCCTGACGAGCAGAAGACGATGGCGCGCTCGCCCGGAACCCAGCTCGCCATTTCGTCGATCGAATCGCCTTCGGTGACTTCGGTGTATTCGCTCAAGTCGGGGCGCATGGTGGCGACGGACGAGCTGCCGTCGCGCTTCTGGACCGTGCAGGCGACGAGGTTGTGCTCGCGGCTGAAGGCGAGATCGTTGTAGTCGTGCTCGAGGCCGTGAATGATGCGGCGCTCGATCTTCGTCTCGGGATCGAATGCGAAGAGGCCGTTCACTTCGCCGGTCAGCGCGTAGAGAACGTGACTCTCTTTTTCGCCGCGCGTGATGCTGGTGATCGAGACCGGCGCGATGTCTTCGTCGCGCGGCTCGCCGGCCCAGAGCAGCCGGCCTTGAAAGCGCGCGCTCGTTCCTTCGTTCTTCCAGGCGTGGCGCTGCTGCACACGGATCAATCGCTCGCGCACGTCTCGCGCGAACGTGCTCTCGATCTGCCTCGGCGCCGCGTCGCCGAATTTGAGATGGAGCTTTCCTGCCGAAACGTAGGCGATGTCGGGCATGGATGCGAATGGTAACGCGTCAGGTGATTGCTTTGACCTGATCGAACCACTTCATCGCGCTCTCGCGCCGCGCCGCGCGCGAGCGCGAACGGTCGATTCCGAGCTCGAGCAGCTTCTCGATCAGGCGCGGGTACTTGATCTCCGTCGCTTCCCACAGCTTCGGGTACATGGAGATGTTCGTAAAGCCGGGGATCGTGTTGATCTCGTTCAGGTACAGCCGGTTCGTGCCGCGCTCGAGGAAGAAATCGACGCGCGCGAATCCTGATGCGCCCGTCGCGCGGAACGCGGCGATGGCGATGCGGCGGATCTCTTCGCTCTTTTCCTTCGGCAGCTTCGCGGGGATGACGAGCGATGACTTGTCGTCGACGTACTTGTCTTCGTAGCTGTAGAACTCCGCGCCGGCGACGATCTCTCCCGGCACGCTCGCTTCCGGTTGTTCGTTGCCGAGGACGGCGACTTCGATTTCGCGGGCGTCGATGCCGCGCTCGACGAGCACTTTCTCGTCGAAGCGAAACGCGAATTCGATCGCGGCGTTGAGATCGGCGTCGTTCTTCACCTTCGTCACGCCGACGGACGATCCGCTGTTCGCCGGCTTCGCGAAGTAAGGCAGGCGCAGCGCGTTGACGACGGCGCGCGACACACGCTCGCGCTCGTTCTTCCATTCCGTCTCGTTGATGGCGACGTAGTCGACGAGCGGCAGCTTCGCCGCTGCGAAGGCCTGCTTCATGTGGTGCTTGTCCATCGACACCGCCGACGCGGTGACGGCGCTTCCGACGTACGCGAGGCCGATGGTCTCGAGATATCCCTGCAACGCGCCGTCTTCGCCGCCGGTGCCGTGAATGATCGGGAAGACGACGTCGAGCGCCGCATCGCGCGACCAGCTCTCGAACGAAAACGCGTCGTCGCCGCGATCGCTCTTGTCTCCGCCGCCGAGAATGCGCGCGCTGCGCTCGGGTTCGATGAAGCGGCCGTCCTTCGCGATGCAAACGGGAACGAACTCGACGCGATCTTTCGAAACGGCGTTGTTCACCGAGCGCGCGGAGAGGATCGAGACTTCGTGTTCGGCGGAGCGGCCGCCGAAGAGGAGGGCTGCGCGGATCATTTCACCGGAACGCTGCCGATCAAGTATTTCAAATCGTCATCGCGCCACCGAATCCCCGCGCCGATCGTGAACGCTTTGTCGTTGAGCGGGTTGTCGAAGCCGGACGTCACGAAGATCGCCGGCGTGCGCGGCGTTTCCTTTCGCACGATGTACTCGGCGAAGCCGCGGATGTGCGGTTTGTCTTCGCGCTTGCTGCCGAAGTCGAACGCTTCGCCGGTGAGGCGCAGGCGGTCGCTGAACTTGTAGTCGACACCGCCGCCGCCGCTGTTGTCGAAGAGGCCGAGGCGGACGCCGAAGTCACCGAGCGTCCAGCCGGCTTGCGCGGAGACGAGGAAGTTGCGATCGAACTTCGTCTCGTGCGTGACCGTCGTCGTGGTTGTGCCGTTCGGCGCGGTGACCGTATTCTCGAACACCTTGTCGACGCGATGTCCGCGCGGATCGTCGGCGAGGATGATGTTGTAGAAGCGATTGCGCTCCGGATTCGGATTGATACGCAGCATGACTTCCGAGCGCGCCTTGCCGCTGATCGAATCGGTCGTCGCATCGGTGTCGAGGCCCGCGTAGTAATCGCCTTTGATGCCGATGTCCATCTGGATGCGGTTCGCGCGGCCGAGCGTGTTCTTCAACTCGTTCACGCCGCTTTCGACGGAGCTGAGCGCGGACGTCAACTTGTCGTGCGCCTCGTTGCTGTAGAGGAGCTTGCCGACGGTGCCCTCGCCCGTCTTCACCTGTCCGGTGATTTCGTTGAGGTTGTCGGCGGTCGTGCGCAGATCCTTCGACAGATCGCGCAGGTTCTCGACGACCTGTCGAACGTCTTTGCGATTTTCGCCGACGGTGCCGCCGATGGTGTTGGCGACGTGATCGATCGACGCCGCGAGGCGCGGGATCTCGTTCCTCAGCTGGTCGGAGATGATGCGTGCGTTTCGCAGCGTGGCGTCGACGTTCGTCTGATTCGCGGCGATCACTTCGCGCACCTGCGTCGTGATGGTGCGGACGTTGTCGACGATGTCTTCGAGTCGCTGCTGTCCCTGCGGTCCGCCGACGACGGTTCGCAACGAAGTGGTGATCGCCTTCACGTCGGCGGCGATCGACGCAACCTGATTGGTGATGTCGTCCATCGACGCCGGCTCGCTGCCGACGAGGAGGACCTGCTGGTTGTCGGGGATCACAGGCAGGTTCTGCGAGCCGGGATCGATGTCGACGTACTTTTCGCCGAGGAGCCCGAGGTTGGCGATCTTGGCGGTGGCGTTCTGGTGAAGAGGGACGTCGTCGTCGATCTCCATGTTCACTTTCGCCTGGCCGTTCGTGCGAACGTGGACGCTGGTGACTTTGCCTTTGCGAACGCCGGCGATGCGGACGGCCGACTTGTCATCGAGGCCGGCGACGTCGTTGAAGACCGCGCTGATTTTGCGCACGCCGTGGCGGCGCACGTTGATGTCTTCGATCTTGAGAACGAAGAACGCGATGATGCCCAGGGAGACGAGAACGAAGGCACCGACTTTCGCTGCAGACGACATGGTTGCTCCGGACGTTGATTCTATTGCGACAGCGGGTCGATTCCGGCTTTCCGCAACATTGCGAAAAGCGTAGCAAGTGGTAAGCCGACTACGTTCGTGTAGCTCCCGTGGATGGAATCGATGAACATCGCGCCGATGCCCTGGACGGCGTAAGCACCTGCTTTGTCGAGCGGCTCGCCGGTGGCGACGTACCAGTCGATGTCGCGCGCGTCGAGCGGCGTCATGCGCACTTCCGACTCGGCGACGCGCGTCTCGCGCCAATGTTTCGCGACGTTCAGCAGCGTCACGCCGGTGTAGACGACGTGTGTTTTCCCGGCGATGGTGGCGAGCATCCGCTTGGCGTCTTCGCGATCGATCGGCTTCTCGAGAAGCTGCTCGCCGAGAAGGACGGTGGTGTCGGCGGCGATGATCCAGTCATTCGGAAATCGCTCCGCGACCGCGGTCGCTTTCTCGCGCGAGAGGCGCGCGACGTACTCCTCCGGCGACTCGCCGTCGCCGCGGATTTCCGGGATGTCGCTCGGGATGACGTCGAAGGCGAGGTTGATCGACGCGAGCAGCTCGCGGCGGCGTGGCGACGACGAAGCCAGAATGAATCTCATCCCGCCTCGGCAATCGCCAGAATCAAGATGTACCGCGCCTCTGCGACGATGCGATACACGATCCGCAGCGAGTCGACGCGCCAGCTCCAGATTCCGCGCAGCGGCTCGAACAGCGGCGCGCCGGCGATCGGGTCGTCGTCGATCTTGCGCAGCGCTTCGCGCGCCGCGTCGGGTACCTTCACCGAATCGGGGATGCGCAGCCGCTCGAGGTTCTCGAACAGATCGATCTCGCCGCGCGTCGCCTGATCGTCGGCGAGCTTCATCAACGCGCGCAGACGCGCGTCGTTCGCGATCGCAATCGTCTCCTTCAGCGCGAGGTACTCGTCGTACGACGTGAGGATCGCGACGGCGCGGCCGTTGCGCTCGAAGACGGTCTGGCGTCCGGTGAGCTCGCACTCATGAACGGTCGTGCGCAATTCGTCGGGCAGGTCGAGGATGTCGACGCGTTTCACTTGCTTGTGCCGAAGAGCGACTGCAGATACGCGCGGAACTCGGTGCCGAGCTGCGGGTGCCGCAGCGCGTAGTCGACGGTCGCCTTGAGGTAGCCGAGCTTCTCGCCCGCGTCGTAGCGGCGGCCTTCGAACACGTAGCCGTAAAACTCGCCGCTGCGAACGAGCTCGCGCAACGCGTCGGTGAGTTGAATCTCGCCGCCCGCGCCGCGCTCCGTTTTCGTGAGCACCGGAAAAATCTCCGGCGGGAGGATGTAGCGTCCGATGATCGCGTAACGCGACGGCGGATTGATCTTCGGCTTCTCAACCATCTCGCGAACGCGAAAACGGCGGTCACCGAGCATCTCGCCCGCGACGATTCCGTAGCGCGATGTCTCTTCCTGCGCCACTTCCATCAACGCGACGACGGGACGTCCCGTCTCTTCGAACACCCGCCGCATCTGCTTCAAACACGGCTCCTCGGCCAGGATGACGTCGTCGGGCAACAGCACCGCGAACGGCTCGTTGCCGACGGCGTCGCGCGCGGTGAGGACCGCGTGTCCGAGTCCCAACGCTTCTTTCTGGCGGACGGCAATGAGGTCGACCATCGAGCTCACTGCTTCGACTTCGGCGAGCAGCTCGTGCTTGCCGCGATCGTGGAGCGAACGCTCGAGCTCCGTCGTACGGTCGAAGTGGTCGAGGATGTCGTCCTTCCCCTTCGACGTGATGATGATCAGTTTGTCGAGATCGGAGCCGAGGGCCTCTTCGATGCCGTATTGCAGGATCGGCTTGTCGACGAGCGGCAGCATCTCCTTCGGGATGACTTTCGTCGCCGGAAAAAAGCGCGTGCCGAAGCCGGCACACGGAAAAACGCAGGTTCGCAGCTTCATCGGCTGCGCATTGTAGCCGTGCGCGCCGCCCACGCCGTGGCCAGCGCCACGATGAGGAGCGACGCGACCGCGCGCGGCCAGTACCACGCGCCGGTGTCGAACGTGAGCGGTGAATCGGAGAGGAGATTCACGACGGCGCCCGTCGTCACGGCGCTCAGCAAGCCGATGCGAAACATCAACGTGATCTGAATGGCGCCGAAGATCGCGCTTGCCGGCGAAACGTAGCCGAAGCCGGCGAGGAGAAGCACGAAGACGACGGCGGCGCCGATCCTTCCGAGGCCGAGCCGCACGCAAACGCAGATGAAGATCGTGCCGATGCCGAGCGAGATCGACACGGCGTGGTCGATGAGTGCATCGCCGACATACGTCGCCAGCGGCTCGATCGCCGCCACGCGCACGAAGTGGTGCGTCGCACCGCGCATCGCCGCGCGCGCCTGAAGCGCCAGCCACACCGCCTCCGTTGCCGCGGCGCCGCCGAGGATGCCGAAGAGAATCTGGCGGGCGACGAGCGGATCGCGAAAGCGTCCGGCGAGAAGGCGCATCCAGCCGACGAGCGCGCGCGGCCACGTGCGTCGAACGGCCGGTTCCAGCGCAATGTAGAGGAACCAAAGCGACGCGGCGCCCGCAAGGGCCGCACCGAGGCCCGACACGAACATGGGCGCTTCGTCGCGAGCGTCCAGGGCGTGATGCGCGGCGATGAGCCACGAGACGAAGAGACATCCGCCGTAATACAGCGACAACCGCGCGGCCGACGTCGTGTCGCTGCGTCCGCGGCGGAGGATGCGGCGCGTGGTGACGACGGCGACGATGAGAAAGATGATGCCGATCCACATCTGCACGAACGACGCGACGGCGTTCGCCGACACGATCTGCCGCGTCGCCATCTCCGTCACCGGCTTCGTCTTGTCCTGCCACGGTCCGGCGACTTTCAGCCACGCCGGCATTCCGTTGAGCGACGCGGCTTCGATGCGAACGCGATCGGCGTTTCCGGCGAATGTGCCGGTCCAGGCGACGCGCGAGTCGGTGGCGACGACGGGGAAAAGCGCGGGCTGCGTTTCGACGAGCGTCGTCATGTCGACGCCGGTCGCCTCGAGCAGCGGCCGCCAGTCCGGCTTCGGCGCGTGCCCCGATGGAAGCGCGCGATATTCGATGAGCGCTTCGTGATGATCGAGGATCACGATCGCTTCGCCCGGAACGGAGAGCTTCGGGTCGGTCAGCGTGACGTGACCGCTTTGAAAGATGAAGAAGTCGTTCGCTTCCTCGATCGTTTCGCGCGGTGCCATCCGTTGCGGCGACCGGCGATAGACGAAGTGCATGATTCCCGGCCGCGTCGCCGCGATCTCCGCGCGGGTTCGCTTCCCCAACTCGTGAAGCAGCTCGCTGTCGTAGTCGTAGAAGTGCACTTCATCGCCCGCGGCCGACTTCTCGCCTGCGAGCACGACGATCGAAGTCGCGCGGTCCATGAACACTTCCGGCGGCTTGCGCATCAGCGTGAAGAGGTACGACTGCGTTTGCCACGCGATGACGCCGACGAGTACGGCGATTGCGGCAACGACTGCGATCGCGACGCGCGCCGGCAACTCGCCCGTCTCCGCCGCGGCGGCGACCATCTCCGGCGACGGCGTCTCGCCCGCCGCCATCGCGACGTCGATCGCGTCGCCGCCTGGCAACTGCGCCAGCACCGCGCGCGCCGACGCTGGCCGCTTCGACGGATCCTCCGCGAGGCATTCGGCGATGAGCGCGTCGATCGCGGGATCGACGTCTTTTACCGACGACGACGCGCGGCGCGGCGTCACCGCGCGCTGCTTTCGCCGATCGGCAAACGACGACGACGCATACACGCGCTCGCCGGTGAACAGCTCGTACATGAGTAGGCCGAGCGCGTAGACGTCGCTTCGCGTCGTCACCGGTTCGCCGGCGACCTGCTCGGGCGCCATGTACGCCGGCGTTCCGGCGATGCGGCCGTCGTCGATTCCCGCGAGCGCCGCGAGACCGAAGTCGGTGACGTGCGCGTGTCCGTTGCCGTCGATCATCACGTTCGCCGGCTTGAGATCGCGATGGACGACGCCGCGGTCGTGCGCCGCCGCGAGTCCCGCTGCGATCTCGCGCGACACGTCGGTCGCTTTCGCCGCGGGAAGACGTCCGATGCGGCGAAGAAGTGACGCGAGATCTTCGCCGTCGACGTACTCCATCGCAATGAAGCGAAGGCCGCCTGCTTCGACGACGTCGTGAACGCGGCAGACATTCGGATGCGAGACCTGCCGCGCGACGCGAACCTCGTGGTAGAGGTGCTCGAGCGATTGCGCGTCGCTGCCGACGTCGACGAACTTGAGCGCGACGGGCTGGCCGAGGCGAAGATCGTCGGCGCGATAGACCTCGCCCATGCCGCCGCGCCCGAGGAGCGCGACGATGCGGTAGCGCGTGGCCACGATCGCGCCGGGCGCGAATCCGCCCGTTCCGCGCGGCCGCGGCGTCACATCGCGATTGGCCGTCGGCTGGTCGTGCTCCGGCAGCTCGTCGAGCGGCGTCGTGAGGTCATGGTCATCCAAAGCGATGCGTTATTCTGCCTCATCGCGTTCGCATGGGTGTTTGTGGTCATCGTGATCGTCGCGGCTCTCGCGGCGACGCGCGCCGGTGCGTGGATCGGCGTCGTTCTCGCGACGCTGTTGTTGATCCTTCCGAACTTCACGCACGGTCCCATCGTCTATCGCGGCCTCGTCGCGTTCGCGTGCACGGTTTGCTTCGCATGCGCGATCGATTTCGCGACGACGGACAGGCCGGCGACGTTCGCGCGCCGGCTGCTGAAGTCATTCACCTTTGTCGCGTTCATCGATCCGCGAGTCGTTTCGCGACAACCTCCGCAACTCGACAAGCGCGCGTTGATGTCGACGATCTTGTTCGCGCTCGCGGCCGCATCGGCGGTGTTGCTGTGGTTCGTATCGCCGACGATCATCCGCATCGTTCTCGGCGCAATCTTCATTCTCTCGATTGCGGAGATCCTGACCGGTGTCGTCCGCGTCGCGACCGCGCTCTTCGGCATCACGCTGCGTCCCGTTCATGACGCGCCGTATCGGTCTCGGACGATCTTGGAGTTCTGGAGCAAGCGCTGGAATCTCGTCGGCGCGCGCTGGTTCCGCGAGCACTTCTACGCGCCGTTCCGGCGAACGAGCGTCCCGCTCGCGATGTGCGTGCTGTTCGTCGCCAGTGCGCTGATGCACGGCTATCTCGCCGTGGCGATCGACTGGCGCGTCGCGCTTTCGTGGGCGGTGTTCTTCCTCGCGCAGCCGGTCGTCATCGCCATCGAGCGCGTGCTCCGCGTGCGCAAATGGCCGCCTGTGGCGGGCCGCGCGTGGACGATGATCGTCCTCATCTCCTTGCTTCCGTTGCTACTTCGCCCGATTCTTGCTTAAGGCCACCGTGGTACATTCATGAAATTGCGTAAGCCCCTGATTCTTCTCGTCATTTCGTTCCTCGCCCTCCCGGTTTTCGGAGGCTGGCAGCGCGCCGCGCTCTTCGGCGCCGACGTTCGCGCGCTCATCGGCGATCCCCGCGATCCCGACACGCTCTTCCTCGGCACGTCCGCGGGCGAGGTCTACGTCACGCACGACGCCGCGAAGTCGTGGACCAACGCGTATCACGGCACGCCGTTCCCCGGTTACGTCGTCGACAACCTCGTCATGGATCGCGACGGACGTTTGTGGGCCGCATGCTGGGGATTGTGGGGCGGTGGAGTCGTCGCCGTTTCGCAGGACGGCGGACGATCGTGGACGCGCCGCGACGCCGGACTCGAAGATCTGTCCGTTCGCGCGATTGCCATCGATCCGCACGACGCGAGCTTCGTTCTCATCGGCGGACTCACCGGCGTCTATCGCTCGTACGACAGCGGCGCGTCGTGGGAAAAAATCTCCGACCAGGTCAACGTCGAGTCGCTGGCGATCGATCCGCGCACGCGCGATCGTATCTACGTCGGAACGTGGCGCCAGGGATGGCGCACCGAAGACGGCGGCAAGTCGTGGTCGCTGATCAACAACGGCATGGTGCTCGACACCGACATGTTCTCGATTACGGTCGAAGCGAACGATCCCGACAGCGTCTGGGTCTCGACGTGCGGCTGGGTCTACAACACCGCGAATCGCGGCGACAAGTGGACGCGCTTCCGCGACGGCTTCAACAACCGGCGCATTCACGACATCGAAGTCGATCCGTGCGATCCCGACACGCTCTACGCAGGATCGGTGGCCGGACTCTATCGAACCGATGACCGCGGCAAGTCGTGGTACGTCGTCTCGGATGAAGGTCTCGTCGTCAACAACATCGTTCTTCATCCCCAGCGGCCCGAGCGCATCATCCTCGGCGTCGAAGGCGACGGCGTTTACGTTTCCGACGATCGCGGCAAGAACTTCACGCGCTCGTGCACGGGCTTGTACAACGTGCGTGTCACGTCGATCGTCGCCGATCCGTCGGTGAAAGATCGCGTGTACGCGTCGGTCGTCTTCGGCGGCGAAGCGTCGGGCATCTATCGCTCGAACGACGCCGGCGTGACGTGGGAAAAAGCGTCGTCGACGAAGATTCCGGAAGTGCTGTCGCTCGCGATCAGCGCCGAAGGCGACGCCGATCCGCGCTTCGTCGCCGGCACGCAGAACGGATTCTTCTTCAGCGCCGACGGCAACGAGTGGACGCAAGCGGCGCCCGAAAATGCGGTGCTGCGCGTCGACAAGATCCTCCGCTTCAACAAGACGCGTTACTTCGCGGCGACGTCGGAAGGCGTGTTCACGTCGCGCGACGGCTCGAAGTCGTGGTATCGCCTCGCCAACGCCGACACGCGCACCGTCGACATCACCCTCGCCACGATGGCGAATCAGCGAGTGCTGCTCGCGCTCACTGACAGCGGCGTCACGTTGTTCGACGGCGAGAAGTGGACGGCGGTGAGCGACGCGCCGACGCGCGGACACACGCTCGCCGTGCGCGACGTCAACGGCATGCAGCTCGTGTTCGTCGCCGGCGCGCAGGGCGTGAAAGCCGGGCGCATCGATCTCGATCGTCATTGGATGCCGGTGGACGCGCCGGACGCGTTGCACGCGTCAGTCTTCGGCGCGTCATCGCGCTTGTTCCTCTCGTCGCGCCAGCAGCGCGAAGTGCTCGTCGGCGACACGAAAGGCGGCGAGTGGATGTCGCTGACGCTTCCGTCGCGCAACGCCGAGGTGACGTCGATCTCGGCGGACCCGTTCCGCGAGCAGCGCTACTTCATCGGCACGCAGAGCGAAGGCGTCTGGGTCTTCGACGGCGTGATGGAAAAGTACGTGGCGAAGACCGCGAGCGCGACGACGGCGACGTTCACGCAGTAAACACGATCGAGCAACACGTCACGCCGCCCTCGGCCTTCGCGAGCTCGCTCGCATCGACGACCGTCACGTTCTTCAATCGCTCGCGCGTGCGCGGAAACGACGACGCGTAAATCAACGACTCGCCGATGCGCAGCGCGTTCGCGGCGAACGGTTCGTCGGGATGAACGTCGATGCGCTCGTACTCGTCGAAGCCGTCGACCCACGCGCGGTTGATCAGCACCGCGTTCTCGCCGACCTGCGTCACTGCAGTCTTGAGATGCAACGCGTCGCGAACGGGAACGGCATCGACGCTGTAACCGAACGGCGCGAGCGCGTCGCGGAGTTGGCGCACGCCGTCGGCGTTGCTGCGCGGCGTGACGCCGACGTACACGCGCTTGCCGATGCACAACACATCGCCGCCATCGATCGTCGCCGGCGGCTCGATGAATCGCAGCTCGCGATAGTTGCGCAGCGCATCGGCGACGGCCGCAGTTTCGCCGCGCCGCGACTCCGCGCCGGGACGCGTGATCACCGCGACTTCGTCGACGACGATGGCCGCATCTTCGATGAAAACGGAGTCGGGAAACTCGTCCGCCGTCGGAACGCGCACGATCGTGCATCCGAGCGACTCGAGCGCGCGCTCATATTCGTCATGCTGCGCGCGAGCGCGATCGGCGTCGATCGGCGTGCGCTCCACATGCGTCAGCTCGCAGCGGTTGATCGTCGACGGAACGCCGCGAGTCAGCGCGATCAATTCTTCGCGACCGGGTTGTAGTAGCGCACCGCGAGAACGCCGAGGCCTTTCGTCGGGTCCTTCGTCTGCACGACCATGATGTTCGGCAACGCGGAGTCGTAGATCACCATCGACTTCGACTTGATCGGCTTCGGCTCGCCGAACGTGTTCTTCAGGAACGTCTTCTCTTCATCGAACGCGCCGCCGACTTCCGGGATCATCACGAAGAGCTCGAAGCGGATCGACGTCAGACGTTCCTTCTGAAACTCGAGCGTGAGCGACTTGTTGCCCGCGTAGTCGACGATCATCTGATCGTCGCGATCGCCTTTCTCCGGTTTCCAGCCGTCCTCTTTCAAACGGCGCACGACTTCGGTGCGCTGCATCCCGATCGTCAGGCGAAACGACTCGGGCCGCATCCAACCCGTGCGGCTGCTGGACGGGAACGCGGTGGACAGCAGGAGAGCGACGATGAGCAGCATCAGTGAACGTAAGGCGAGGTTCGCTTCGCGACGTTTTTGCGCGATTGCACGATCGATGCGGCGAGCATCGCGCGGCGGCCGATCTCATCCCACTGCTGTGTGTTGACGAGATCCGGAACCGCGAGCGACGCGCCGAGGTTCACGGCGACGCATCCGGCGTCGAGATACGAATCGATTTGATCGAGAGGAACGGGGCCGCCGGCGAGCATCGGCACGTCGCGAATCGGTCCGCGAATCGTGCGGATGTAGTCGGGACCGCCGAGGTGCTGCGCGGGATAGACCTTCACGACGTCGGCGCCCGCTTCCCACGCGCGAATGATCTCGGTCGGCGTCGACGCGCCGGCGACGCACAGCATGTCGTTTTCGTTCGAGTACTCAATCACGCGGACGTCGGTGTGCGGCGAGACGATGATCTGCGCGCCGGCGCGACGCGCCGATGCGGCGTCGTTCGAGCTGCGCACCGTTCCGGCGGCGATGACGACGTTCTGACCTTCGAGGCGCGCCGCGAGCGCGGTGATGAGATCGAGCGCTTCCGGCGTCGTCATCGTGATCTCGACGATGCGGATGCCGTTGCGCGCGTACGCGTCAGCGACCGCGGTCGCCGCTTCGACGGTTTCTTCGCGTACGACGCCGATGATTTGCTCGGCGCACACGCGGGACATGAGTTCTTTTCGGGACATGAGGAAAGGTTAACAGAGGCAGAGGGCAGAAGGCAGAAGGCAGAGGTGATTCGCGCGGACTTCTGCCTTCTGCCCTCTGCCTTCTGACCTCACCGAAGGCGAGCTGCAATCTCGACAAACGCGTTCTCTTCGCGCAACGGATCCAACCTCGGATCGACGTTCAAAAACACCATCCACGCCGATCGATCTTCGTACGCGCGCGACAGCTCGCGGAGCGCCGCCTCTTTGTCGCCGAGGCCGGCGTGAATGACGGCGAGATCGTAGGGCGAGATGTAGCGCGACTGCGACTCGTACTCGAGCGCCGTCAGCACTTCTTCAGCCTGCGTGCGATGTCCGGCGATCGCGTGCGTGTGTCCGAGCATCGCCATCAAGATCGGCACGCGATCGACTTCCAGCGCCCTCTGAAACGTGTCGATCGCTTCGGTGTATCGATGCTGTTGCCCGAGCGCCATCCCGAGCCAGCCTTGCGCGGGGATGAACTTTTCATCCAGCTCCAGCGCTTTGCGAAAGCGATGATTCGCGGCGTCGTAGTCGCGCGCAAAGTAGTACGGCCATCCCGCGTGCACGGCGATGATCAGCGACAGCGGATCGAGATCGCCCGCCTTCGTGACCTGCTCGATCGCTTCATCGAAGCGCCCGCGCTCGCAGAGAAGCATCGCGTAGCCGTCGTGCGCAGTCGCGTAATTCGGATTCAGCTCGACGGCGCGTTTGTACGCGCGCTCCGCTTCACGCCAATCCCAGTCGAACCACATCTTCACCGCGGCGAGCGACGCCCACGCTTCCGCGTGCGAGTCGTCGATCTCGATCGCCTTCGTCGCCGCCGCTTTCGCTTTCGGCATCGCCTCGTGCGGCGGCAGCGGAATGTTCGTGGCGAGCGTGACGAAGCTGTCGGCGAGTCCGGAGTACGCGCCGGCGAACGACGGATCGCTGTCGATCGCCTCACGGAACAGCGCGATCCCTCGCTTCAGACTCTCCTCGGTTCGCTTGTTCCACTGATAGCGTCCTTTGAGATAGAGCTGATACGCCTCGCTATTTTCCGTGTGGCGCTTGCGAAGCTTTTTCTTCTCCGCGCCGGTGAGGCGAAGGCGCAGCGCTTCCGCGATCGCATCGGACATCTCGTCCTGGATCTTCAACAGATCGGCGATCGCGCTGTTGTATGTCTCGCCCCACAGTTGCGATCCGTCGAGTGAGTCGACCAGCTCGACGCTGACGATGAAGCGATCGCCGACGTGCTGCAGGCGTCCCGACAACACGGCGCGTACGCGCAACTCGCGGCCGACCGTCTGCGCGTCGGCGTCGCGGCCTTTGTAGCGAAACGCCGTGCTCCGCGCCATGACTTTGAGCTTCGGCAGCTGCGACAGTTTGTTGATGATGCCTTCGGTGATGCCGTCGCTGAGGTAGTCGGCGTTCGCGTCGTTCGTCGCATTGACGAACGGCAGCACCGCGATCGAGTCGATCGCTTTCGATCGCCGCTTCGGCTTCGTGAGCGACGACAGCAGTTCGCCGCCGTCGGTGAACGACGTGCTGCTCGAGATCGCGCGCAGCGTGAGCGCGAGATCCCGCGACGACTGAAAGCGAATCGACGGATTCTTCTCGAGGCAGCCTTCGATGATGCGCTGCACGTCGAACGGCACGAGGTCGCGAAGGTCGTCGCGCGCGATGTCTTCGTTGAGGATCGCTGCGATCGTCGCCGCGCCGGACGGACGCTGGAACGGCCGCTTCGACGTCACCATCTCGAAGAGGATGCAGCCGAGGGAGAAGATGTCGGCGGTGCCGTCGACGGCTTCGCCGCGGAGTTGCTCCGGCGCCATGTAGCCGAGCGTGCCGACGACGGTGCCGGGATGCGTCTGGAACCACTTCGTCGTCGGGATGACTTTCTCGTCGCGCGACGCGAGCAGCGGATCGGTCTGCGCGAGTCCGAAGTCGAGAATCTTCACGCGACCGTCGTTGGTGAGGAAGACGTTCTCCGGTTTCAGATCGCGATGCACGATCGAGCGCGCGTGCGCGGCGGCGAGTCCTTCCGCGATCTCCGCGCCATACTCGACGGCTTTGCGCCACGGCACGCTCGATTCGAGCATGCGCTCGCGGAGCGTGCTTCCTTCGAGCAGCTCGGTGATGACGTAGAACGTGCCGTCTTCTTCGCCGAAGTCGTGAACGGCGATGACGTTCGGATGCGACAGCGACGCGACCGCGCGCGCCTCGCGCTCGAATCGCGCCTTCGCCTCGGCGTCATGCCACGACTCTTTCGGAAGAACTTTGATGGCGATGTCGCGGCCGAGGCGCGGATCGCGTCCGCGATACACCTGGCCCATCCCACCTTCGCCGAGCAACGTAATCACCTCGTAAGGTCCGATTCGTGTGCCCGCGTCCAGAGTCATTGCGCACATTCTAGTGATGAGTGACGAGTGATGAGTAACGAGTTAGCGACTCATCTCTCATCACTCATTACTCATCACTCATTACTTCAAGTAAGCTAATCGAGGTCCGGAGGCGTCATGGTTCTGATCAACAAAGCGATCAACGAAGTGACGGTGAAGCTCGTCTACTACGGTCCCGGTTTGTGCGGGAAGACGACGAACCTGGAGAAGATCTACGCGAATCCGAAGCTCGACAACAAAGGCAAGATGATCTCGATGTCGACGGAGACGGATCGCACGCTCTTCTTCGACTTCATGCCGATGGAGCTCGGCACGATCGCCGGTCAGAAAGTGCGCGTGCAGCTCTACACCGTTCCCGGCCAGGTGTTCTACGACGCCACGCGCAAGCTCGTGCTGCGCGGCGCGGACGGCGTCGTCTTCGTCGCCGACTCGCAGAACACGATGCGCGAGTCGAACCTCGACAGCCTCGAGAATCTCAAAACGAATCTGCGGCTCAATCGACTCGATCCGGACAAAGTGGCGATCGTCTATCAGTACAACAAGCGCGATCTGCCGAACATCGATCCCGTCGAGACGATGAACGAGTACATGAAGCCCAACGGCCGTCCGGTCGTCGAAGCGGCGGCGAAAGAGGGAACGGGTGTGACCGCGACGCTGCGCGCCGCGGTGGCAAAGATTCTCGACAACTTGAAGAACCACGTCGACACGACGCTCTACGATGCGCCGGAGCTCGCCGCGCCCGACATGAGCGCACGATCGGGAGTGACGAGCAGCTCCGCGGGAACGCCGAAGCTGTCGATGAAGAGCGAGCCCGCGGCACCTCCTCCTCCGCCGCCACCCGCGCCGGCACCGACTGCCGCCGCAGTCGAAGAAGAAGATCCATTCGGTGCCGTCGCCGTCGCCGACAATCCGTTTGCGGTCGAAGCGGAGCCCGAGGCGTTCGCGGAAGCGATCGAAGACGATCCGTTCGCCGAGCCGAGCGCCCAGGTCCACGACGCCGGCGCCGAGCGCGACGAAATCGAAGCGATGCTCGCGAACGCCCGCGCCATGATCGCGAGTTTGGAGACCGCGATCGAGAGAGCCAGGGACAACGAGAAGCGGTTGGCCGCGAAACTGGCCTCGATGTGACTTCTGCCTTCTGCCTTCTGCCCTCTACCTTCCAATGACTTGGTACCAGGAGTGGTTCGGCGAGGAGTACCTCGAGCTCTACTCGCATCGCGATGATCGCGAGGCGCAGCAGCAGGTCGCGTTCGTCCAATCGCACTTCGGCGCCGTGCACGGATACGTGCTCGATCTCGCATGCGGCGGCGGACGTCACATGACCGAGCTCGCCGCACGCGGGTACTCGGCGATCGGCTGCGATCTCTCGTTCGCACTGCTTCGCAACGGCCGCAAGGAATACGGTCCGATGGCCGTCGCGCGCGCGGACATGCGGTCGCTGCCCTTCCGGAACGGCGCCTTCGGCGGATTGGTCAACTTCTTTACCAGCTTCGGCTACTTCGCGACCGAAGACGAGAATCTGCAGGTGGTGCGGGAGATGGCGCGCGTGTTGTCGAAGCGCGCAGTCTTTCTCTTCGACTACCTCAACGTGCATCGCGAGCTCGAGAAGCTCGTCCAGCGCGAGACGTTGAAAGACATGGCCATCGAGCGATGGTTCGATGCGTCCGACCGTTCGTTCAACAAACGGATAACAATCGGACAAAGGCACTACCTCGAGCGCGTTCGCGGATACGATCTCGACGAGATCTCGATGATGTTCTCGTCCTGCAACCTCGCCATGCACACCGCGTTCGGCGACTTCGACGGCGCACCGTTCACGCGAGAATCGCCGCGTCTGATCCTCGTCGGGATGAAGAAGTGATCCGCATCCCGCTCGCGAAATACCCGGGGATGAATCGCTTCGTCCTCGACTGGCTGGGCGGCGATACGCGCTTCCTGGATCGGTCTCCAGTGGAGGACAGGCGCCCACGCCTGTCCGGACAGGCGAGGCGCCTGTCCTCCACTCTCATCGACGCCCTCGACCAATCCAACCGCCACTGGGGCTCCTTCATCTCCGACGAGCTCCGCGCGTGGTCGGGCGGCGAAACGATCACGCTCATCGCCGGACAACAAGTCGGTTTCGCCGGCGGTCCGCTCTATACGCTCGCGAAAATCGCCTCGCTGATCCGCATGAAGCGCGATCTCGAAGCCGAAGGAAAGCGCGCGACGATCTTCTTCTGGCTCGCCACGGAAGATCACGACTTCAGCGAAGTGGCGACGCTGCGATTGCCGGTGTCGACCATCGCCGCGCAAAAGAACGGCATCAACCGGCAGCTCGATCTTCTCACGCTGCGCGCGACGCGCGCGGTCGAGTCGAAGGCGATCGTCGGCGAGGCGCGCATCCCCGAAGGACTCATCGCCCAGCTCCTCGCGCTGTACGACATGGAGCGCCCGCAGTGGCTGCGCGAAGGCATCACGTTTCGCGACTCGTTCGCGGAGTTGCTCGTCTCCGCAATCGACGAGAAGATCATCTTCGTCGACGCGCTCCTTCCGGAGCTGCGCGAAGCGGGCGCGCCGCTCTTCGAGCGCATGCGCACGCTGTGGGACGAGATGCAGCGCGACATCGCCGCGCGATCGCGCGAGCTCGAAGCGGCCGGCTACACGCCGCAAGTGACGCCGCGCGACGGCGAGGAGTACACGCTCCTCTTCCGCATCGACGAAAACGGCGAGCGCCACATCGATCGCAACGGCGTGTCGACGTCCGCGCTCACGCGTCCACTTCTCCAGGACTTCCTCTTCCAACCCGACGTCTTCATCGGCGGCCCCTCGGAAATCGCCTACTACGCTCAGATCGCACCGCTCCACCAACTCCTCGGCGTCCCCCAGCCGCGCGTCGCGCTACGCGGACACGCGCTCATCGCGCCGAAACGCATTGTGCGTTTGTTCGAGCGCTTCGATATCCGCAGCAACGAAGTCTTCAGCAGCGCCGACGCAATCCTCGCTGAGCGCGAGCCGGAAGGCGTGGCCGAGGTGACGAAGATCGCGAATGAAGCGAAGGAGCAGCTGGCGAAGCAGATCGCGCGCATCGGCGAGATCGCGTTACCCGCCGAGCACGCGCTCGCGCGCGCGATCAATCGCTCGATCGGCCATCTCGAGTATCACTTTGGCAAGCTCACCGAGCGCGCCATTCGCGGGCTGGTGCGCAAGGACCGCGAGCGCTATCAAGCCATCCGCGAGCTGGTGGCCACGTTCCATCCCGATCATCATGTGCAGGACCGCGTCGTGGCGTGGTTCGCGTATTGGTGTACCAGCGGCTCGCATCTCGTCTCGCGCATCGTGAGCGAGATCGAGCCGGACAGCGACGCATTCAAGATCATCGAGCTATGAACGAAGTCGACCTTCTCTTCATCTCCGCCCATCCCGACGACACCGAGCTTTCCTGCGGCGGCACCATCGTCAACGCCGTGAAGCGCGGCCTGCGCTGCGGCATCCTCGATTTGACGCGCGGCGAGATGGGAACGCGCGGCACACCGCAGATCCGCAAGCGGGAAGCCCAGAACGCCGCTCGCATCCTCGGCGCCTCCTTTCGCGATCAGCTCGACTTTCAGGACGGCAACCTGCTCACCGGACGCGATCAGGAGCTCGAGCTGATCGAGATCATTCGCACGACGAAGCCGCAGGTGATCTTCACGTCGTTCCCCGACGATCGCCATCCCGATCACACGCGCGCCGGGAAGCTCGTCACGGAGTCCGCGTTCTACGCCGGACTCAAATCGCTGACGACGAAGCACGGCGCGCATCGCCCCCAGGCCGTCATCTATTACCTCCAGAATTATCAGCGCTCTTTGTCGTTCGTGATTGACGTGTCCGATTCATGGAAGACAAAAATGCGCGCTATTGCCGCGTTCAAGTCGCAGTTCCACGATCCGAAATCGAAGGAGCCGAAGACGTTCATCGCCCGTCCGGAGTTCATCGAGCTGATCGAAGCGCGTGGGCGCCACTTCGGCGAGTTGATCGGCGCGAAGTACGGCGAGGCCTTCGTGACGAAACAGCCGCCGCGGGTGGATGATGTGATCGCGGCGTATCGCGGGCGCGAAGTATGAAGATCGGCATCACCTGCTATCCGACGTTCGGCGGTTCCGGCGTGGTGGCGACGGAGCTCGGCATCGCGCTCGCCGCGGGCGGCGACGACGTCCACTTCATCAGCTACGCGCTGCCGTCGCGCCTCAGCATCTTTCACGAGCGCGTGCACTTTCATGAAGTGACGGTCGCGTCGTATCCGCTCTTCGATCCGTATCCGCCGTACACGCTCGCGCTCGCGACGAAGATGGCGGAGGTCGCATCGTACGAGAAGCTCGACGTGCTGCACGTTCACTACGCGATTCCGCACGCGATCAGCGCGCATCTCGCGCAGGAGATCCTGGCGTCGTCGTCGCTGAAGGTGATCACGACGCTCCACGGAACCGACATCACGCTCGTCGGACGCGATCCGAGCTACCTCCCGATCACGCGTTTCGGCATCGAGATGTCGGACGGCGTCACCGCGGTCTCGCAATGGTTGAAGGAGCAGACCGCGCGAAACTTCGGCACCGACAAGCCGATCGAAGTCGTCCCGAACTTCGTCGACCCGAAGCGCTTCCATCGCACGCGCGGCGAAATGTGCCACCTCTTCGGCGCGAAGGGCGACCGCCTGATGTGCCACGTCTCGAACTTCCGTCCCGTGAAGCGCGTGATGGATGTGATCGACGTCTTCGAGAAAGTGTCGCGCGTCGTGCCGTGCCGCCTGGCGATGATCGGCGATGGCCCCGATCGCTCCAGTGCCGAAGCGGCCTGCCGCGAGCGTCGCCTCAACGATCGCGTCCACTTCCTCGGCAACGTCGGCAATCTCGAAGAAGTCGTCGGCGCGAGCGATCTGTTCATCCTCCCGTCCGACGCCGAGTCGTTCGGCATGGCCGCGCTCGAGGCGATGGCGTGCGAAGTGCCCGTGATCGCGACGAACGCCGGCGGCCTCCCCGAAGTCGTCGACAACGGCGAGACCGGCTTCCTCCTCCCCGTCGGCGACACCGACGGCATGGCCGCGCGCGCGATCGAGATCCTCAGCGACCGCGCGCTGCACGACCGCATGGGCAAAGCCGCGCGGCAAGTCGCGGTCGATCGATTCGACGAAGCGCGCATCGTGCCGCGCTATCGCGAAGTGTATGAGCGCGTGATCGCAGGGGAGCGGGTGGGCGTGTAGTTACCGATAGATCGCGCGGTACTGCTCGTAGCTGCTCATCACCTTCCGCACGTAATCCTTCGTCTCATCGAAGTTGATCGACGTCACGAACGCATCGTCGCCGGATGACGCCGACATCCTTTGCCACAGCGCCACCTGATTCGCGCCTGCGTTGTACGCCGCGGACGTCGCGTAGTGATCGCCGCCGAACTTTGCGAGCAGCGTTCCGATGTATTTCGCGCCGAGGCGGATGATGACGCGGGGGTCGTAGAGGTCTTCGGCGGTGAGGTCGACGACGCCGATCTCGCGGCCGATCTGCACGGCCGTCGTGATGATGAACTGCAGCAGGCCGCGCGCGGCCGCTTCCGATTTCGCGCGCGGATTGAAGCGCGATTCCTCGCGCATGATGGCGAGGACGAGCGTCGGATCGGCGTCGTATTTCTTCGCATCCTCGCTGATGTCCTCGTAGAAATAGCGCGGATAGAGCAGCTCGCGGACGAGGTGGGGAAGCCGTTCGGGCGGGTAATCCGTCGGGACCATGCGCATGAACAACTCGATCTCGTAGATCGATTCGCGCGATGCGTTGCCGCGATTGAGGGCGAGCGATCGCGTCAGGTGTGACCAGTTCTTCGGCAGATCATCGGCGGCTTCGTCGAAGAGACCCATCGCCATCAGCAGCGTGCCGCGATCGTGCGACTCGAGTGGAAAGCGCGGAAACGGCTCCGGCTTCGCATCGAAGGCGGGCTGCCTGGCGATTCGCGCGTCGCGCGCGGCGAGCTCTTTCGCGAATGCCGGCGACCTCGACATGCGCTCGCGCGCGAAGTGCGCAAACGGCGTGTCGCTGTTCAGCGACTCCAGGTACGCGATCGCTGCGCCGTGCGGATCGCGCGTTTCGTTCGCGCGGCCGCGCCAGTACGCGAGCTCGGCGCGGTCGTATTGATCGAGCAGTTTCGCATCGACCGGCACGATGATTCCGAACGACGCAAACGCAAGCGCGCCTTGCACGAGATCGTGGCCTTGAAGCTGGCGCAAATCGGCAGTCGCTTCGGCGACGCGTTTCTGTTTGAGCCGCAGCCGGATGCGCTGGGTCAGCGCCGCGTTCTGCGACGGCGATCGTCCCGGCAGTGCAATCGACGCCGTCATCAACTTCTCCGCGCCGGCGTCGTCGCCGCGCAATTGCGCCGCGCGCGCGGCGTGCCAGAGATACTGCGACTTCTCCGCGGGAACGCGCGTCGCGTTCGCGGCGCGCATGTAGGTTTGCTGTGCTTCGAGATACTTCTCCGCGCCGTAGTAGCTGCGGCCGATCGCGAAAATCGTGGCCGGCTTCGGATTCGGGATCGACGACAACAGCGCGATCGCGCGGTCGAAGTGACGATGATTGAACATCGTCTCGCCGACAAGCTCCGCGTTCTTGTGCTGCGCATCGAGCACGCGCGCGGCGCGCTCCGCGGCGTCGTCCGTTGTTCCGCCGCGAAGGATCGCGAGTGCCTTCTCGGCGGAATGCGTCAGCTCGGCGATGTGCGCGTCGAGATCGCGCCGCCGCGCAGTGTCGGCGGACGAATACAACTTCGCAGTGAACGCGGCGAGGCGATTCGGATCGGTGAGGTACGACGTCTCGTCGTCGATCGCCTCATCGCGATAGATCGAATGCGGATATCCGAAGATCAACTCCTGCCGCGCGCGCGACGCCGCTTCACCCTCTTCGATTTCAGATTGATGAAACAGCGCGAGATCGCGGAGCGGATTGCCCGCGGCGAGAAACGGCGCGAGCTTCGCCGCCGCCAGCTTCGGATCGTTGTTCTCGAGCAACGCGCGCGCGTGCAGATACGCGAGCGACCACTTCGCGTAGAGGTCGGGATGTTGAATCGCGATCTGATCGAGAAGCTTGACCAGATCCCATGGAGGAAGCCGCGAGAACGCATCCGTCCACTGCTCGACCGGCGGGATCTCCTTGATCGCGACCGCCGTCGCGGCCGGACGGCGAAACACGCGATGCCGTTGCGGGCGCGTGCGCATCACGATGACGGCCACGGCCGCGATGACGAGAACGGCAGCGATGGCAATGAGGGCGAGGCGTTTCTTCAACGGTCATCTCGGGCCAGCGTGCCGCTCAAAATCGCTTGCGGCGCGCGCCTGAGAATCTCCGCCCGTGCAAAGGCATAACCAACGATCGCGTCGACGAGCATGCGCCGTCCGTCGCGCGACAACAGGATCAGCACGCGCTCGCGGACCTCGCGAATCTCGACGATGTCCTCCCATCGCATCCACCGGCCGCGCCGCCCCAGCTTGCGCAGCAGCCAGTTCTCGTACATCACGCCGTCGTCGCTGCAGTAGATGTGATCGCCGTACTGCACGAACGCGGCGGCGACGGTGCCGAGGAAGAGGAGGATGAGGAGGGAGAAGGGGAGCGCGTCGATTTCGCCGGCGTTGCGCGCGATGTAATTGAATACGAGCGCCGCCGACGCGCACACCGCGGCCACGGAGATGATTCGCGGCACGGGCGGGCGTTCGAAGACGAGAACGTCGCGTTCAGTCATTCGATCGGATTATCATTCGCAACTTTCATGCGCTGGTCCAAATACTTCATCAACACTCTCCGCGAAGTTCCCGCGGATGCCGACGTCGTCAGTCAGAAACTGATGATGCGCGCGGGGATGATCCGCAAAGTCGCCGCCGGCATCTACACCTACCTGCCGCTCGGGCTCCGCTCCATCCAGAAAATGGAGCGCATCGTTCGCGACGAAATGAATCGCGCCGGCGCCGTCGAACTGCTCATGCCGACGATTCAGCCGGGCGAGCTGTGGGTCGAGTCGGGACGATGGCAGCGCTACGGCAAAGAGCTGCTGCGCGTCAAAGACCGTCACGATCGCGATTTCGTCTACGCGCCGACGGCGGAAGAAGTCATCACCGACACGATTCGCGACACGCTGAACTCGTATCGCCAGCTGCCGGTCAACCTCTATCAGATCCAGACGAAGTTCCGCGACGAGTTGCGTCCGCGCTTCGGACTGATGCGCGGCCGCGAGTTCAGCATGAAGGACGCGTATTCGTTTCACGCCTCGCGCGAATCGCTCGACGAGACATACGAAGCGATGCGCGCCGCGTACACGAAGGTTTTTCATCGTTGTGCGTTAGACCACGTCGCCGTCGAAGCCGATACCGGCAACATCGGCGGCTCGGCGTCGCACGAGTTCATGGTGCTCGCGCAGTCGGGCGAAGACGCCGTCGTCAGCTGTCCGAATTGCCGCTACGGCGCGAACGTGGAGAAGGCGACGTCGAAGTTTTTCGACGACGAACCGGATCCCGCGCCGGCCGGTGCGATCGCCGAACTGCATACGCCCGGAACGCAGTCGATCGACGACGTCGGCCGCTTCCTCGGCAAGCCGACGTCCGAGCTCGTGAAGACGCTCATCTTCGACACCGACCTCGGTCCGGTGATGGTGCTCGTGCGCGGCGACCGCGAGGGCAACGAGATCAAGATCAAGAATCACCTCGGCGCGCAGTGGATGGAGATGCTCCCAGACTCGCGCTTCGAAGACGCCACCGGCGCTCCGATCGGCTACTGCGGTCCCGTCGGCACGAAGTGCAAACGCGTGCTCGCCGACGCGTCGCTGCGCGGACGCGCGAACTGGATCGTCGGCGGCAACAAGCGCGACACGCACATCAGCGGCGCCAATCCCGGCCGCGATTTCGCCGAGCCGGAGTACGGCGATTTCACGACCGTGTTCGCGGGCGATCCGTGTCCGCGTTGCGGCACGAAGCTCGAGATTCATCGCGGCATCGAAGTCGGCCACATCTTCAAGCTCGGCACGAAGTACTCCGACTCGATGAACTGCACGTTCCTCGACGAAGCGGGACAGCGCGCCTCGATGATCATGGGCTGCTACGGCCTCGGCGTCGGACGCACGGTCGCCGCCGCGGTCGAGCAGAGTCACGACGACGACGGCATCATCTGGCCGGTTCCGATCGCGCCGTTCGAAGTGGTCGTGACGCAGATCGGAAAAGACGAGAGCGTCGTATCGGCTGCGAATGACATTTACGAAAAGCTGATCGCGGCCGGTGTCGATGCGCTGCTCGACGATCGTGATGAGCGTCCCGGCGTGAAGTTCAAGGACGCCGATCTGATCGGATTCCCGCTGCGCATCGGCGTCGGCGCGAAGAGCCTCGCGAACGGACAGGTGGAGTGGAGCACGCGCAAGGATCGCGCGAAACAGTTGGCTGCGCCCGAGGATGCGATTGCGAGAGTGATTGAAGCGCTGAAGGCCTGACCGGCCCACTTGCGTCTGCTATCCTCTTCGCATGCGCAAAACACTCTTCGTGCTCCTGTTTGCGGCGCTTCCGGCGCTCGCGCAGAACACCGACATCGAGTCGCTTTCCGGCCTACAGTTCAACTTCGGCAATCCGGGCGCGCGGTCGCTCGGCATGGGCGGCGCGTTCCTCGGACTCGCGGACGATGCGTCGGCGGCCGAGGCGAATCCGGCGGGGTTGACGATCCTGCGAAAGCCGGAAGTCTCCATCGAAGCGCGCAACTATCTCGAGCAGCAGCTCCTCACGACGAGCGGCACGTATCCGGTGATCGAGCGCACCGCTTTCAGTCATTACAGCCCGCGCGTCGAGCCGACGTTCGCGAGCTTCGTCTATCCGATCAAGAACTTCACCATCGGCGTCTACTACCACGAGCCGCTGAAGAACGCCGGCGCGGGCGCGATCGTGCCGAAGCGCAATCAGTTCACCGGCCAGGTCGAGAGCGATCTGCCGAACTTCTTCCTGCCGACCGCGGGCGGCGGACCGGTGTCGAAGACGGAGTGCGAACAGATTCGCCGCGACAAGAACAATCCGGCCGCGTGCTTCGAATTCGTCATCGATCCGATTCTCACCGCGCTCGATCTGCAGGAGCGCACGTACGGCCTCTCCGTCGCGTACAAGTTCGGGAACTTCTCCGTAGGCGCTACGGGCCGCTATCAAACGTTCCGCGAGAACGCATTCACGTTCCGTCTCTCGTCGCAGACGTTCGAGCCGAAGAGCTTCGCGGTGCAGGCGACGGCGAAAGCGAACGGCGACGCGCTCGAGGTCGGCGAGCAGAAGAAGATCTCGTTCGCGGGCGGCGTGAAGTGGGCGCCAAATGACAAGTTCAGCGTCGGCGCCGTCTACAAACAAGGTCCGCGTTTCCCGTCGCCGACGTTCCTCGCAACGGACAGCACGGGCTTCGAGTTCGTGAAGATCGCCGATACGACGTTCCACATCCCCGACGTCTACGGCGCCGGCATTTCCGTGCGTCCGATTCCCGTGCTCACGGTGAACTTCGACGCGGTGCACGTGAAGTACTCGAATCTGATCGACGACTTCGTCACGACCGTCGGCGCGCTTCGCGACTTCGAGAATCCCTACAAGATCGACGACGTCACCGAACTTCATCTCGGCGCCGAGTACTTCTTCTCGACGAAGATCCCGTTCGCGCTTCGCGGCGGTGTGTGGCGCGATCCGAATCACTCGATGACGTTCAACGCGCCGTTCACGCAGCCGAGCGTCTTCGATCGCGGTGAAGCGGTCGCGATTGCCGTGCTCTATCCGAAAGGATCGGCGCAGCTGCATCGCTCGATCGGCGCCGGCTTGTCGTTCTCGCGATTCCAGGTCGACGCCGCGTACGACACGAGCAAGCACTACAAGGTCGGATCGATCTCAGTGGTGACGCGCTTCTAGTTCGCGCAGATCGACGTCCATCAACTCGAAGCGCTGCCAGCCGGCGTAGTCGAAGTGCCACCACTCCGACGGCAGCGGCTCGAAGCCGTGCCGAGTCATCACGTCGCGCAGCTTCGCGCGATTCGCGATCACGTCGGCGGGAAGATCGTTGAAGTCCTGACGCGCGCGCGACGTGAAGTCGTCGTACGGCGTCGGCATCGCGATCTCCTGACCCGTGCGCAAATCGATGAGCGTGAGATCGACTGCGGCTCCGCGATTGTGACGCGATCCCTTCGCAGGATCGGCGACGAAGTCGGCGTTGTGGATCTTGTCCCACATCAACTTCGTGATCGCGTAAGGGCGGTAGCCGTCGAAGACTTTGATGCCGAGGTGGTCGGCGGCGAGCTCGCGCTCGACGTCGGCGAGCGCGTTTGCGGCGGGCGCGCGAAGAAAAACCTTCGCGATCGGATAGAGCGGCGTCTGCATGAAGTTGTTCGGCGTCGCGTAGCGGACGTCGATCGGAATGCCGAGGGTCTCGACGTCGACGAAGCGCTTCGAGGGGTCCTGCGACGCGAGGCGTTCGTACGTCGCGACGTCGGGCACGACATAGAGGCCGGTCGCGCACGCGGCGAGAAATGCAAGCGCAACGAGGTTGAACACCCGCTTCATCACGAACTACTGTAGCGCGCAAATGGAGCTCGACATCTTCTTCTCGATCTCGCAGACCGAGGTCGATGGGTACATGCCGGATGAGCGGACGATGTTCGCGAACTTCTTCGAGCAGGTCGAGCTCGCGGACAAGCTCGGCTTCGGCACGGCGTGGGTCGCGGAGAGCCATCTCTCGACCGAAGTGCAGAAGACGAATCCCGGCGCGGTGATCCCGCACTTCGTCGGCGAGATCGGATTGAACACGGACATCCTGCAGCTCGCGACGCGGGTCTTCGCGCGCACGAAGCGCATCGGCGTCGGCTCCGCGATTCTCAACATTCTCTGCAACGGCGGGCCGATCGCGCACGCGGAGCGGATCAAGACGTTCCTCGCGATGCATGGACTCGATCCGGACGAACGGCGCATCCTCACGATCGGCTTCGCGTCGGGGCGATTTCCGTTCATCAACATTCCGTACGGGATCGTGCCGCGCAACGCCGTCGAAGAAGCGGCGTGGCCGGTGATGAAGAACAAGATCTTCGAAGAGGCGACGGAGATTTTTCTGCGCCTGCTTCGCGGCGAGACGCTCAACTCGTCGATGATCGCGCCGCGGTTTCTGCGCCGATCCGATTTCCGCAGCGACGCCGATTGGGATCGCGTTTCCAACGGACAAGATGAAGTCCCCATCGAGCCGCGGTGGCGATTCCCGAATCTGAAAATCGTTCCGCAGGAAAGCCGCATGGATCTCCTGCAACTCTCCATCGGCTCGCACGATCCCGCGACGCAGCACCTCGCCAATCAATTTCTGCCAGTCGGCGTCTTCAACCTCTCGATCACGCCCGGCGACGAGATCGAGAAGACGAACGCGCGGATGAAAGACCACTATCACCCCGACGGCGGACCGTGGCGCCGCCGCCTTATGCCGCGCACGGTTCTCGTCTTCATCGACGACGACGCGACCGTTGCCGCGGCGAATGCGCGCAAAGCGCTCGAGAACTACTGGCGCGCGCTCGAAGGAACGCTCGACGAAGAGAAAGTGCGCCGCGCGACGAACAACGCGCTCATCGGCACGCCGGACGACATTGCGAAACAGGTGCGCGAGCGATTCGATCCGGAGGATCGATTAATGTTGTGGTTCGACTTCAACAACCACGACTCGAAGCGCGTGATGCGTTCGATGGAGTTGTTCATGACCGAGGTGGCGCCTGTCATCCTGAGCCGCGAAGACGGCGAAGGATCCCCCGCGTGATGACGACGAGCGTCGCACATGCGTGGGGGATTCCTCGCCGTCTTCGCGGCTCGGAATGACAGCGCTTATGATCGGCGCCATGCCCGACGAGCAACCGCCCAACTTCGCGCGCCCGATGCCGAATTGGCAGCCGCTCGTCGAGTACCGCCGCAACGGCGTCGCA
>Ga0105245_10000382_pt1 | contig 41169 bp, 33 predicted proteins | sample KBSM54metaG_FD_81523 | JGI IMG/M metagenome (GOLD analysis project Ga0105245, IMG submission 81523) | Miscanthus rhizosphere microbial communities from Kellogg Biological Station, Michigan, USA - KBS M5-4 metaG | ecosystem: Host-associated > Plants > Roots > Rhizosphere > Soil | place...
GCCCCGTTCGCGCCTGGCGGCGCGAGCAATATCGACGGCGAGACCGCTCGCAAACTGCTCACGATCGCGCTTGGTCGCGGTGGTGACTACGCCGATTTGTTCTTCGAGTACCGCGCGGGTGGCGGGATCAGCTTCGAAGAGGGCATCACCCGCAGCGCGTCGCGCGGCGTCAGCATGGGTCTCGGCGTGCGCGTGCAAAAGGGTGACGCCACCGGCTATGCCCACGTCGAGGATCTGAGCTGGGAAGCGATGCAACGCGCCGCCGAAACGGCCGCACGCATCGCGCAGGGCGGCAAAACCATCATGCCGCTGAAAATCGAGCGCATGAGCCTGCCCTCCCGTTACGAGCTCGACCGCCCGTCGATCGACGTCGCCGGGGTGGACAAGCGCAGTCTGCTCGAGCGCGCCAGCAAAGCCGCGCTCGCCTACGACTCGCGCATCATCAAGGCCGAGGCCTCGTTCGCCGAAGAAGTGCGCGAGATCCTGATTGCCACCAGCGACGGTCGCCTGGTGCACGATGTGCAGCCGCTCATGCGCTTCGGGATCCGCGCCGTGGCCGAGCAGAATGGCCGGCGTGAATCGGGCCGGAGTGGCGGCGGTGGCCGGATGACCCTCGGCTATTTCGACGGCCTGACGCCCGAGTGGCACGCCGAAGTGGCCGCCAAGCAAGCCCTCATCTTGCTCGATGCTCGCCCCGCGCCGGCGGGTCAGATGGAGGTCATCCTGGCTCCAGGCGATAGCGGCATCTTGCTACACGAAGCGGTCGGCCACGGTCTCGAGGCGGACTTCAATCGCAAGGGCACCAGCAACTACACCGGGCAGGTCGGTAAGAACGTGGCCAGCGAACTGTGCACCGTGGTGGACGACCCCACGTTCCTGCAAAGCCGCGGCTCCATCAACGTGGATGACGAAGGCGTGGAGCCCAAGAAGAGTGTGCTGATTGAAAACGGAGTGCTCCGTGGCTACCTGCAGGACCGCCTGTCAGCCAAACATTTCGGGGTAGGTTTCACAGGCAATGGGCGGCGTGAAAGCTTCGCCTGCGCACCCATGCCGCGCATGACGAACACTGTCCTCTTGGCCGGGCCGCACGACCCTGAAGAGATGCTAGCCAGCGTAAAACGCGGCATTTATGCCAAGACGTTCGGCGGCGGTCAGGTCGACATCTCCAATGGGGACTTCGTTTTCTCCCTGACCGAAAGTTACTTGGTCGAGGACGGAAAACTAACTGCGCCACTCAAGGGCGTGAATCTAATTGGCAACGGTCCAGAAACATTGCGCGATGTATCCATGCTGGGTAATGACGTGGCCGTCTCCGATGGAATCTGGACCTGTGGCAAGGATGGCCAGAGTGTCCCCGTCGGTGTCGGCTGCCCAACCATCAAGATTGCGCGGATAACCGTTGGTGGCACCGAAATCTCCTGAATTTACCGGAAGTCGAGCGAGAAGCTTCGTGGCGGTCGTCGGGCATGGCCCGATGCTCGAACGGGAAGAGGGCGCTTCGTCAACGCTGAGGCAACTCGGCGCAACGGTGCGCACTCTCGACCTTTGGGATGATCCGGTCGAACTCATCGGCGACGATGACGACGAACTGGAAATCCGTCCACGGGCACTGGTGTTCGAGGCGTTGGATCGCCCCGACTTAGCCGTTGCGGCGCTACGCGCCGTACGCAAGGAGCCCTATTTCGATAACGTCGGAGCATTGATCGCAGTGACGGTCGGGCAGATTGCCCGCATCGACCCGTCGAGCGGGTTCGATGACTTTTGCTTGCACCCCTACGTGCCCGAAGAATTGTACGGTCGCATCCGCGCGCTCGAATGGCGTCGGAGTGAGTTCGCGACCGAAGAGCGCCACAAGGTGGCCGGCATCGTCGTCGACAAAGCCGGTCACGAGGTTTACGTGGATGGCCGCCCGATCTCACTCACGGCCAAGGAGTTCGCGCTCCTGGCTTATCTGTGCGAGCGGCGTGGCAAGGTGCTGTCGCGCGAGCATTTGTTGGCTCGCGTGTGGGGCAACCGCTACGAGGGTGGCCCGCGCACCGTCGACATCCACGTGCGCCGCCTGCGCGCCAAATTGGGCGACGCGCTGCCCCTCGAGACCCTCCGTGGCTCGGGTTACAAGCTGCGCGCCCCCGATATCGAGGACAAGGGCAGTCGCTCGGCAGCCGCAAATAACGCCGAAGAAGACGTCGGCTGAGCGCGCTCGGGTCGGCCCGGGGAGATTCCCCGGCCGGCCCGGTTTCCCTTCGCTGAGCGTCCGGCTATAGACCCGCGCGGATGGCCGCCGATAGTTCATTTGCCGACGGGCTCGCCGACCCGGACGTCGCGGCACGACCGTTGTGTATCGCCCTCGACGGGGGCCTCGTGAGCACGCGGGTCGGCTGGGAGCGCGTGGTACTGCTGTTTCGCCAGCACCCTTGGACGGTGTTTGCCATCCCCTTCAAGCTGCTCGGCGGGCGAGCGCGCTTCCGGCAATGGGTGCGCGATTACGTCACGCTAGCCGCCGCGACGCTGCCCTATCGGCCGGGCTTGGTCACGGCACTGCAGCGTGCGCGTGAAGGCGGCCGGAAAATCATTCTGACCACGCGCGCCGATCAAAAGACCGGCAATAGCGTGGCCGAGCACGCGGGCGTCTTCGATTCGGTCTTTGCCACCGGCGGCACGACGATGAGTTTGGTGGGCGTGCTGAACGAGGCCTGCCCAGACGGTTTCGATTACGTGGGCCACTCGGTGCACGATATCGCCGAGCTGACGGCCGCCAAGCGCGGCTTCTTGCTCGCCGCCGCTGCACCGGCCGTGCGCGCCGCGGCCCGGCTCGAGCACGTGAGCGTGGTGTCACGCCGTCCGAGCATGTTCGGTGCGCTGGTGAAGGAGCTCCGCCCGCATCAGTGGGCGAAAAATGCGCTCGTCATGCTGCCGGTGCTGGTCGCCCCGGGTTTGCCGGAGCTCGTCACGCTCCTCCACGGCGTGCTGGCCACGCTGGCCTTTTCGCTGTGCGCGTCGGCAGGCTACGTGTTCAACGATCTGCTGGATCTCGACGCCGATCGGCTGCACCCGAGCAAGGCACGCCGCCCGTTTGCCTCGGGCGCGCTGCCTATCGTGGCCGGTTTCCCTGTGTTTCTGGTGTTGCTCGCCGCCAGTTTCTCGCTCTCGCTATTCACGTTGCCGCTCAGCTTCGTGGCGATGCTGATTCTGTATTTCATCGGCACGCTTTGGTACTCACTGCACCTGAAGCGGCTCTTGCTGTTGGATGTGCTGGTGCTCGCCGGTTTGTACACGCACCGCATTTTGTCAGGCGGCATGGCGACCAGCATCCACGTGAGCGCGTGGCTCTTGGGCTTCTCGATGTTCTTTTTCACGAGCATGGCGTTCGCCAAACGCTTCGTGGAATTGCACGCGCAGACCAGCGAAAAGCAGGTCAAAAACCGCGGCTATTCGCGAGTCGATCTGCCGATGGTGACGGGCATGGGTACGGCCAGCGGCTACATCGCGGCGCTCGTGTTCATGCTCTACGTGGACAGCAACGTCGTGCGCAAATCTTACCGCGAGCCCTGGATGCTGTGGCTCGTGCTGCCCGCGCTCTTGTACTGGCTCGGCCGCGTTTGGCTCTTGGCGGGTCGCGGCCAGATGCAGGAAGATCCCGTAAAATTCGCGCTCAAAGATCGCACGAGCCTGGTGTGCGTGCTGCTCATCGCGTTCATCATGTTGAGCGCCAAGCTCACGCCGCTCTGGCTCTCGAACTTGTTTCACTGATCCGAAGACGTGCTTTCGCAGTGCTAACTGAGCAGCGCTGAGATTTGCTCCAAGATCTGTTCCTCTTCGTCCGCCACGCTCAGGTCGCTCACCAGCAACTCTTTGACGGCGCGCATGACCGCTAGCCGCTCGCCCTTCAAAAAGCCCAAATTGGGTGGAGGCAACGGGGCGCGGCCGGCCAAACATGCCGCCAGCAGATCCAGTTTGTCCTGCGAGAGGAGGCTGCGCCGCGCATAGCCCATGAGCGCGTCGGCTTCTTCCGGTGCCACGTCGTCGTCTGCCCAGGCGACCTGTAACAACAGTTTCAATAGTTCGAAGGCGAACTGACCGTCGGAGGGCGAGTTCGGTGGCGCCGGACACATGGCAAGGAGGCTATCGGGCTCCGCCCCACGATTCAATGCGTTCGCTGGCATGCGGGGCCTGGCAATGGGCCGCGTCGATGGCGCGCTCGGTCAGCTGCCTGAATCAACCGCAATCATTGGCATTTCATCACGATGCTCGGCCGCTCGTTGCCCGGACTCGCCCCCTGGGTTAGTCGCTCCTCCGTCATGCCTCGCGCGCGCGCTTCACGCCCCTCCGAGCTCCTGGTCGTCTCCGTTGGTTGTCCCTCGGGGATTGGTCCTGAAGTATCGGTCAAGGCTGCAGCGAAAGCCCCGGGCACCGTGCTCGTGGGGGATTGGGAGTTGCTCCAGCGCGCGGCGGAGGTGGCACGCGTGCCGCGCTCGCGGCTCCAGCTGTTTACCGGCGACGCTAGCGACCCGCGCAAGATTTACGTGCATGCCTGCGGCCCCCAACTTTCCGCGCGCGACGCCAAGCCCGGAAAACCCAACGCGGTCACGGGCAAGGCCCAGCTCGCCTACATCAACGAAGCGTATCGCCTCGCCAAACTCGACCCGAGGCGTGCGCTCGTCACCGGGCCGGTCAGCAAAGCGGCGATCGCGCATTCGGGCGTACCGGGCGCCGCACACTTTCTCGGCCACACCGAGTGGCTACGTGACTTGGACGGCGCGAAACTGAGCGTGATGTGTTTCGCGAGTGACGAGCTCGTGTGCGGCTTGGTGACGACCCATTTGCCGCTCGCCAAAGTGCCCGCTGCGCTCACTCCACGCGCGGTCGCCGATGCCACGTATTACTTGGGTGAACTGCTCCTGGCACTCGGCAAGCGTCGTCCGAGCGTGGCGGTGTGCTCGCTCAATCCTCACGCGGGCGAGAGTGAGCTGCTCGGCCAAGAGGAGCGCCGCGCGATCGTGCCGGGCATGAAACTCGCCGAACGACGCCTCGCTGGGCGTGCGCGCTTGATCGGCCCGATCGGCGCCGAAACCGCATTTCGCAAGGCGTACGCCGGTTCATTCGATGGCGTGGTCGCGATGTATCACGATCAAGCCACCATCCCGATGAAGCTCGTGGCCTTCGGTGACGCGGTGAACGTGACCATGGGCCTGTCCCTCGTGCGCACGAGCGTCGATCACGGCACCGCGTACGACATCGCGTGGTCCGGCAAGGCCGATGCAGGTGGCATGACGGCCGCGCTCGAACTCGGTCGCAAACTCGCCGCGAGTCGGTAATGCTTTCGGACGCCGACCTCGCGAGCTTCATGCACCGTCGTGCGCGCCGCGTGCTGGCTTCGGGCATCGCGGCCTTGAACGCCGCCCCTGCCGATGGGCGTTCGGCGAGCCAGCTCTCGAGCGAAGCCGTGCACGAGGCGCTCGTCTTGGCCGTGCTGCGCTTCGTCGTGCTTTCGTTCGGGCGAGCGCGCGGGCTGTTTCGAAACGACGAGGCTTTTCGCGCCGGGCGTCTGTTCGCGCCGCGTGACGCGCGCCTCGAAATCGATTTTCGTGTGCAAAGCGGTGAGCTCGTCCTCGGCTTTCCCGGTGCCCTCGCCGCGCTCAGTGAGACGCTCTCGGCCGAGCTCGGTTCCGGCTTACGCAGCGACGGCGTGGACTTCGCCAATTGCCCAGCCGAGCTGGTCGGCAACTTGTACGAGCTGCTCCTGGGCGAGACCGTGCGCCGTGACGATGATGGCCAGCTCCAGATCTTTTCCGGCAAAAAGCGCAAGCAAACCGGTACATTTTTCACGCCTCGCGCGCTGACCAGCGTCGTCGTGGAACGCGCGCTCGCTCCGCTATCGCGGCGCATCGCGGCTTCGCCCCACCGCCATCACGACTTCGTGCTCGAATTCGCGGTCTGCGATCCTGCGGTGGGTGGCGGCGCGTTCCTGCTCGAAGTGGGGCGCGCGCTCTCGGCGCTCTCCGACCCACACGCGCGGGACCGCAAGCGCGAGCTCGTCTTGCACGCGCTCCACGGCGTGGACGTGAATCCGCTCGCGGTCGCGGTCGCGGAGGCAGCGCTGTGTCTGTTCGCGAACGACCCCGCTCTGCCCTTGCAAGCGGCCGGGGCCAATTTGCGCGTGGGTGACGCGTTGCTCGGCGCGCCTTATCGCACCCCCGAAGAAGCCGAGTCGAGCGTGATGCCCGCCGGTGGCCTGGATTTCGATCGAGAATTTCCAGACGTTTTTGCGCGAGGTGGGTTCGATTTGGTGATCGGTAACCCGCCCTGGGTTGCTTACGCGGGGCGCGCGGCGCAGCCACTGCCGAAAGCACGAAAAGCTTACTTCGCGGCCCGTTACTCCACCCTGAAGGGTTATCCAACCCTGCAAGGGCTGTTCGTCGAGCGAGCCTTGCGTTTGGCGCCGCAGGGCACGGTGGCGCTCGTGGTGCCGAGCCCGATAGCCGATTTGGACGGCTATCGCGCAGTACGCCGCACGCTGCGCGCGAGGCACACGCCGTGCGAACCGCTGCTCGAATTCGGCCAAGATGCGTTCGCGTCGGTGACACAGCCGTGTTTCGCGCTGATCGCAGAGCCGAGCAGCGGCGCAGCCCTGCCACCGGAAGTGCGCGAAGCTCCGTTTCGCCTGGCCGAACGGCAACGCGCGGGCCTACTCGCCGAAGAGGTCAAAGCCCCGGCGGCACTCGACGCGCTCGCCTCGCTGCCGGCGTTTCCGCGCGAATTGTTCGGAGAGATGGGCTTTCAGACGACCAGCGCGGTCACGAAGAGCCTGCTCTTGCGCGCTCCCGAGCCCGATGCGCGTCATGACTATCCGCTCTTGGAAGGTCGCGACGTGCGCGAGTTTTCTGAAGGGCAGCCACGGCTGTTCTTGTCGCCCGATAGCAAAGTGCTCGCGAAATCGCGCTGCCGCTTGCGCGATCGAAATGACTACCTGCGAGTGAGCTTCGTGGTGCGTCAGACCGCTCGCTACCCGATTGCGGCGCTGCACCACGGTCTGCCGTTTCGGAACTCGCTGCTCGCGGGCTTCGAGCTCTCGGAGTTACCGCCGAGCTTGGTGGTCGGCTTGCTGAACAGCTCGCTGTATCGGGCGCTGCATTTGGCTTTGCGCCGCGACGCTCGGCAGGCCACGTTTCCACAGGTCAAAGTCGGCCACTTGCGCGCTTTGCCGCGGCCACCGGAGCGCCCCGAATTACACGCCCGGATCGCGGAAATGACCGCCCATTTGACTCGTGATGGGGTGAATGCGGAGGCGGGCCAGGCGCTCGACGGCGCTGTTTTCGAGCTGTTTTCGATTGCCGACGGGCCGGCGCGCGAAATTCTGGCATTCTTGTCGGCGCGCAAGGCGCTGCGGGCATGAACATCGATGAACCCATGCGCAACCAAGCATCCATGATCGGTGGCGGGCTGCGCGGAGCGGTGGCATTCGTTCTCGTGGGGCTAGTCGCCCTCAGCTGCGGAACCACGACCACGACTCCCATGGACACGGGGGACGCCGGCTGCACGCAAACCATCGAGACGCGCGCCGACGTGGTGCCGGGGCCGCCAGATGGCGTCGCGGCGTGTCCGAGCGGCGCCTGCAACTATCAAGCGCAAACGGGCTGCGCCGCGGGCCTCGCTTGCCGCCCGCAGTTCTCTGGGGCCGCGCCCACCGTCACGCCCGGTTGCGAAATGGCGGGCGACGGTCAATCGGGCGCCTCGTGCGACACGAACAGCCAATGCGCGATTGGCTATTTCTGCGTTGGCAAGCAGTGCCGTAAGCAATGCTGCGGGGGCGACTGGTCGGTTTGCCCCGCGGGGGAACATTGTTTTCGGGCGCTCGAGGTCATCGCAGGGGGCCAGCACGTCGACTCGGGGCTCGAGCTTTGTTCCGCCGTCGATGACTGCGACCCGCTCGACCCCGCTCCCTGCCCTGGCGATCCCCACAACGAGTGCAAAATCGTGGATGCGACCGGAGCCGTGGCCTGCACTCCGTTGAGCCAGGCCCAGGAGGGCGATGACTGCGGGAAGCCGGACGTTTGCGCCGCCGGCTTGACCTGCGTGGCCGGCGCTTGCCGCAAATTGTGCCGCGCGGAGCCCTGTGGAGAGCCTTCGTGTACGGCTGCCGAAGGCAGTTGTGTGCGTTTCAACCGCGATCCTGCGGGCGTCGGTGAGTGCACGCCCTAAAGCCTGCTCGCGTCTTCCTGGCGAGCTCGGTCCGAGGTTCGAGGACCGGCTCTTAGTGGTAGGCGAGCACCGCGGGGTGGTATACCGGCAACACGCTCCGTCGAACCGGTTCGCCCCCTCCCGCCTCCGCCGCGATGCCTCACGTACGCTCTGGTGTTCTGATCGCGATCATCGTTTCGGCGGTCTTTGTCGCGTACGCCTTCCTCGCGCCCGCGACTTACCGCACGAGCGCGCTGCTCGTGGTCGACTCCTTCTCCGCGACGGCGCCGGCAGCGGTGCCCGAGCCGCTGGAGGCGGGGCGTCGCTTGAGCGAGGCCATCCTCGATCGCCAGATGTTGGAGCAGCTGTCCCGCGAACGCGCCGAGTCGTCGGCGCCCGACGCCCAGGCGCACGCGGCCAGCGAGGTGCGCCAAGGTCTCCAGATCGATACCAGTGACGCGCACGCCTTCAGCATCAGTTACAAGGACAACGATAAGGCGCGCGCCCAACGCGTCTGCAATCAGCTCGTGCATCACGCGGTCGAGCGCGCGCCGGTCGTCCTGCTCGATCGCAGCGCGGAGCATGCCCTCGATCTGAAGCGCCAGGAGCAGACGCAAGAGCTCGCCGCGTTCTTGGCGCTGCATCCGCAGGTGGCCGCCGAGGCGCCCTCGGAGCCTGGCTTGCCGCCTGAAAAAGATCCCGCAATTACGGCATTTCACGCCGAAAAGAACAGCCTCGAGCGGCGTCTCGCCGACATGGCCTCGGGTAAGGCTTCGGATAACCCGTACGTCGATCCCGCCGACGGCGACCCCAATCTTTTGCATCGGCGCCTGACCGAGATCGATAGCGCGCTCGCCGCGCGGAAGACCGCGCTCGAAAGTAAGCCACCGACGAGCCAACTCTCGCCGGATCTGCGCGCGGACTGGAAGCGCTTGCTCGACGCGGTGAGCCAATCCGCCGCTGCGTCGGACGCACAAGTTCATCCGAGCCTCGTGGCACGCGTCGCCGCGGAAGCGCCGTTGCCCAAAGCCCCGATCGATCCCAATCGGCCGCTCTTGATCTTCCTCGGTTTGGTGTTCGGGATTGGCCTCGGATCGGCGTTCACGTTGGTGGCGCAGGCCGCGCAGCAGCGTCGGAAGTCGAGCCGTCCGCCGCGCCCGCCGAATCCATCACAGGGCGCGCTCACCGTGCACTTGCCGGCGGCTCCTGCGGTGCCGCGCGATCTCGGCCCTGGTGTCGCGGCGGGGCCACCCGGAGCGGGGGCACGGCCGCCCGCCGCAGCGACGGAGAAACGCTCCTCCTCAGGGCCGCCGCCCGCCGCGCCGCCCGCGAATGGCGGTTTTGGCGGCACTTTGCCCATCCCGATCGTCGGTCAGCCGATTCGCAACGCCGACGGCACTCCGCCGCCTGCCCCCGCGGCAGCGCCCGAGGCAAGTGCGCCGCTCCGGTTTGCATCGACGCTGGTTTTGCCGCCCGCCGCGAACCCGACCCCCATCGACGACCCGGCGGACGATCCGGTGCTCGCCTCCGCCGCACAAGCTTGGGACGCACAGATCCGCGCCCACGAGGTGCCTGGTTTCGCCGTGGTTCGCCCGCGCTCGGAGCCGCCTGGCCCGGTGCGTCCGACGTCGAGCGTTCCGCCGCCGGTTGCTCCGCCCGTCACGCCACCCGTGCAGAGCGCGCCGATCGCTGCGCCCCGCTCGGCTCGGCCCATGAAGGTGACGCAGCCGCTCGGTTCCTTCATGCCCGACGGCATTTGGAACGACCCCAAGGCCACGCCGGTTCCTGGCGCAATTCCCGCGGCGCCTCGTTCTCCGGTGCCACCGCCGCGGACTCCCGTCCCGCCGCGCTCACCGGTCGCACCGCGCTCGCCACTGCCGCCGCGCTCACCGCCCGAAGCCGGACAGACCGGCTACAGCTACGTGAGCACGCCGCCGCCGGCCCCTGTGCCGGCGCCCGCCGATCCTCCGCCCGTCATTCGCGTCCAGCCGGTGACCAGTAACTGGGCTCCAGATCCCTCGCTGAATCCGCAAGAACGGCGCGGTTTGTGTGAGCAGCTGTACCCGTGCGCGGTGGAGAACTGCTTCGTCGTGGCCGTGATTTCGGTGCCGGAGTCGCGCAGCTACAAATCCCGAGTGGCCGCCGAGCTAGCCCTGGCGCTGGCCGAGAGCGGGCACCCGCGCATCTTGCTGCTCGAGGGTGATTTTCATCGCCCGCTCGTGCAACGCTTGTTGTCGGTCGACATGCCGATGGGTGGTGGCTTCTCACAGCAGTTGCACTCGCGCATCCAAGGCAAGAACGAAAGCCGCTGGACGGTCGTCAGCTGTTCGAAGTCGCTCCACGTGCTGGCCGAAGGCGTGATGCGCTCTCCGGGCCTGATGCTCTCGCGCCAATTTGCCGAGGGCTTGAAGGACCTGCGCAGCTATTACGACTTCATCGTGATTGATGGCCCGACCACCTCGCTCGACGTCGACTCCAAGGCGCTCGACGCGGTATGCGACGGGCTCGTGACCGTCTGCCCGGCGAACGGTTCGCCGGCGCTCGCACACATGCAAACCCTGTTCAGTCGCAAGCGCTTCAGCGTCTTCGCGTCTTCCGGGTAGCGGTGGCGCCAAGGCTCGCAGTGGCGCCCCTGCCGGCGCTCACCGGTGCGCGGTTTTTTGCGGCAATTTCGGTCGTTTTCTACCACTACGGGCTGCACCCACTCGGCCGCGTGGTGCCGTTTCTGGAGGCCCCGGCGCACATTGGTCCGGCCGCGGTGAGCTTTTTTTACGTGCTCTCGGGCGCGGTGATCACTTGGGGCTGCACGGGCGCCGATGGCCTCCCCGTGCGGCCGACGCGCACGTTTTGGTTGCAGCGCGGTGCGCGCATCCTGCCGGCGTATTGGTTGGCGCTCGCGCTCTCCGTGCTGCCGTTCGCCGGGCACGCGCTGCAAACGCATTCGCACGCCGGCGCTGCGCTGCGCGTGGTTTTGGGTGTGGGCTCGAGCTTACTGCTCGTGCAAGCATTCATTCCGCCACTTGCCGGTGGCCTCAACACCCCAGGGTGGTCGATCTCCTGTGAAGCGTTTTTCTACACGGTGTGGCCGCGCCTGGTGCGCGCGTTGCGTTCGGAGCGAACCGGCTTCCCGCTGCGCGCCACGCTCGTGTGCGGCCTCGTGGCGCTGATCTTCCCGCTGTTCGGTTTGTGGTGCGTACACGCCCAGCTGCTGCCGCGTGGGCCCTTCCCGTCACTCCTCGAGGGCGTCAGTGGTGATGAGTTTTTGCTGCGTTTTCTGAGCTATTTCCCGCCCTTCCGCCTACCCGAGTTCGTCCTCGGCATCGCGCTCGGGCACGCGTTACGCCAAACGCCTGCCAGGGAGCATTCGGTTGCAGCCGACACGCTGCGTGAAGCGGGCCTGACGGCGGTGCTCTTCGCTTGGGCGTGCGTGGTGGGCTCGGGGCTACCCTTGCGCATCACGGGCGACGCATCGGCGCAGCGCATCTGCATCGAGAGCGGTGCCCTAGCGCCGCTCTTCGCGCTCTTGGTCTGGCAGCTGGCGCGCGGGCGAGGGCTGCTCCAACGGCTGTGTTCGACGCGCCCGCTCCTGGCGCTCGGTGAGGCGAGCTACGCGCTCTATGTCTTGCAGGAACCCGTCTTGGTCTGGGTGACCGCGGTGTTGAAGCGCGTGTCCCCTGCGCTCGCCGCTCACGATAACGCCGTGTTTTGGGCTTACGCGTTGCTGCTCGTGTTGCTCTCGCTCGCGGCGCACCGTTTCGTCGAGATGCCGCTGCGCTCACGGCTGCTGGCTCGCTTCGCGCGCCCCGCGCCCGCGCAGATTTGAGCTGATTTTTCGACTATTCGGCGAGAAGCAAAATCTTTCCCGCTTCATCCGGGGTGATGTCCAGGCGCTCGCCCATGCGCAACCGGCGATTGGCTTTGAGGTTGGCCACGACTTGCGGCACGTCCGCGGCGCTGCGCTCGTAGGCCGACAGCCGCGTAGGCAAGCCCATGCTCTCGAAGAATGCGCGCGTCCGCTCGATCGTCTCGCTGATGCGTTCGGCTTCTGTGCCGCTCGTGACGCCGAAGATTCGCGCGCCGTATTGCAGTAGCTTCTCGCTCTTCTTGGCGCTGCGCGCGCGCAGCACGGCGGGCAGGACGATGGCCAGCGTGCGCGCATGCTCGATGCCGAACAGCGCCGTCAGCTCGTGGCCAATGTGATGCGTCGTCCAATCTTGCGGCACGCCTTGACCGATCAAGCCATTCAGTGCCAGCGCCGCGGCCCACATCAGGTTGGCGCGCGCGTCGTAGTTCTTGGGCTCTGAAAGCGCGATCGGACCTTGTTCCACGAGGGTGAGCAAAATGGCTTCGGCCAGGCGATCTTGCAGCGTGCCCCCGGCAGGGAACGTCAGGTACTGCTCGGCCACGTGAACGAACGCATCGACCACGCCGTTGCCCACTTGAGCCGGAGGCAACGAGTACGTCGTTTCCGGATCGAGCACCGCAAATCGCGGGAAAAGCAGGGGATTCGAGAACACGAGCTTCTGCCCCGTCTCGCGATTGCTGATCGCGCCATTGGCGTTCGCCTCCGAACCAGTGCCCGGCAGCGTCGACACGGCGCCAATGGGCAACGCTTGCGTGATGCGCATGCCCCTGAGCAGCGCGAGCGGCTCCGTGCTGGAGGGTGCCGCTGCCGCGACGAACTTCGCAGCGTCGATCACCGAGCCGCCGCCGACGGCCAACAAGAAATCGATCTTCTCGCTTCGGGCCTGTTCGATGGCGCGGCCCAACGTGGAAAGCTCGGGGTTCGGTTCGACCCCCCAAAACTCGCTTAGGCTCCGTTCGGCGAGTGCCGCTTTGATCTGATCGTAAACGCCGTTTTCACGGATCGATCCGCGGCCGGCCATGAGCAGCACCCGCGCCTCAGCGGGGATCAGATCGGGCAGATTTTCTAGTTGGCCCGCGCCGAACAAAATACGCGTCGGGTTTTGGTAATTGAAGTTCAGCATGCTCAATGGCCTGCGATGAACGCGCGCACTTCTTTGATGGCGCTGTCGTTTTCGAGCAGGGCGCTGTGCCCGACGCCTTCCAGCTCCAAGTACCGCGCGCGTTCACCCAAAGCCGCCGCGATGGCGCGGCCTTGTTCGGGGCCGAGCAACGCTTCGTCTTTGGTGCCTTGAATGACGAGCACGGGGGCGGGCACGTCACCGAGCAGCGGGCGCGTCTGATAGTCGTCCCCCGCATCCAATTTGTCCCAAAAAGAGCGGCGGAACATCACGATGTCGTCGACGCTGGCCAGCAAACTGAGCGTCGCCGCGCGCTCGGAGCGCAGCGCCGCGGCGCGCGCCGCACGCGTCGCCAAGTGCCCGCCGATCGAAAAGCCCACCAGGTGCACACGGCTCGGCGGCACGTTTTGCGCGGTACACAGCTGCTCCAAGATCTTGGCGGCATCCGTCGCCAAATCATCCAGCCGGGGAGTGCCGCTCGAGGAGCTGTAGCCACGATACGCGTACGTCGCGAGCCCCCAATCTTCGTCGCCCGCCAAGCGAATCAAAAAGGCTTGCCCGGTTTCGAGCATCTTCGCGTCGTTACCTTGGTAGAAAAGCACCCACGGCGCGTTCGCGGACTTCGGTGGACGCAAGAGCCCATTGAGGTGAACGCCCGGCGCAGGTTCGATACTGCTCGCGCTCCAACCTGGTTTCGCCGCGAATGCCCGATAGGCCGACGGCTCGAGTTGGCTGCTCAAGTAAGGGAATCGCAGCCGGCTATGCGTAAACGATCGAAGGGGCAATTTGCGGGACATGACGACGACTAGCGCGAGCCCGACGAGCAGGAGGAGGCCCCTACGACGCGGGGGTTTCATGTTGACTCAGGACTTCGATCTGAACGGCAGGAATGCCACCGACACGGGTATGCGGGAGCACGTCCTTGTTCACCACCGCACCGGGATTGACGATCGCTCCTTCACCCACGGTCACTCCCGGGAGGATGATGGAGCGAGCGCCGAGCCACGCGCCTGCCTCGATCACCACTGGGTTGCGCACGAGTGGCCCTGCGCGATGCACCCGCGACGCGAGCTCGTGGGTGCTGGTGAGCAGCATGACTTCCGGATCGAGCGCGACGCGATCGCCGATCGTGATTTTCTCTTCCAGATCGAACGTGCAATTGATGTCGATCATGCAGCCTTTGCCGACGACCAGGTGAGCGAGAAAACCGAGGCTGCCCGTGATCTTGGGCAACCCCTGAAATTCGGTCCCTTCACCGATGGGGAAGCCGATGAGCCGGAGCAATCGAGCGCGCGCGCTCGCCGCATTGCGTTTCGGAAGCAAAGCATTGGCCGTGCGAAGCGCCAACAAACGGCCGTGAATGCCGTGTGTTTCGGTGCGAAACACCTCGGTGAGTTTCTCGAGACTCGGAAGCTTTGGCATCGGATCTAATACCACTCAGTCACTGATTTTCGACGGGTCGGGGGTAGAACTAGCCCTGGCGCATCTTCTTGAAGCGCGTGCCGAACTGATCGGCCTCCGAGAGCTCCACGAATAGCGGGATCTGATAATTCGCGAGGTGCTCGCGGCAGAACGTGTTCATCCGGCGCTTGAACATCTGCAGTGTTTCGGGTTCCTTGAGAACGAAGCGCGCGCCCACGATATGCCCCATCATGGGATGGGGTTTACCGAAGACGGTCACGTCGCGCACGTTGTCCAGTTGCAACAGCCGACTTTCGACCTCGGCCGGATACACTTTCTGACCGCCGACATTGATCAGGTCACTCGCACGACCGAGGATCCGTAGGTACTCGCCGTCGACCTCTACGTTGTCTTGGGTGTTGAGCCAGCCGTCGGCATCGAACAGGTCCGGTGCGTTCAGGTAGCCGAGCATGGCCGTTTCGGCGCGCACCCAGAGCACGCCGTCCACGATCTTGGTCTCGAAGCCTTCACCCGTGAATTTCAGCCACAAAGAGGTCGAATCTTTGGACTTCGAGCGCAACACGCCGAGCTCCGACATGCCGTACGTTTGTACCAACGCAACATCTGGGAAAGCGTCGTGCAAACGCTTGAGGGTGCTCTCCGGCATCGGCTCCGTGCCGTAGGCGATGACTTTCAAGGACGAGAGGTCGTGGTGCGACCAGGCATCCGAGATCAGCAGCAGATTCAAGAACGTGGGCGAGGTGGGCAGGGTGTGAACCCGCTCTGCCTCGATCGCGGCACATACGATCTCTGGTTCGCGAGCGGGGACGGTCACCACGGTGCCGCCGTTGGCGAGCGTGTTGAACAGCGTATCGACGCCGCCGATGTGGTCGAAGAGCAAGAACGTGAGCGTGGTCTTCTTCTGACCGCGCTTCTTGAACTTCTCGAGGATGACCGCAAAATCGTGCAGGATGGCTTTGGGCTTGCCAGTCGAGCCGGAAGAGAAAATCACGAGCCCGGGGTGCCCGCGTTGGATGAGCTTCTGGGTGAGCGGATTTTTGACCTGATGCGGCACGCTGTCGATGCGCCAAGCGTCGGCCTCATCGAATTCGACGAGCAGCGAGGCCTCGGCGATCTCCAAGAAGTTCTCGCGGTGCGCGCGCATCAGCGGCGTGAGCGGCACGGCGACCGCACCCAGCTGAACCAAGGCGACCAACGCCGCGCACGAGTTGGGCGAGAACGAGCCCTCGACTGCCACGACCGAGCCGATGCCGATCTGCCGTGCCGAGAGCTCGTTCTTCCAAAACTCGATGCGCTCGAGCAGCGTTTGGTAACTGGTTCGAGCGCCCTTCCAGACCAAAGCCGTGTCCGCCGCGGATTCGACCAACCGTTCGAACAGCCAGGGGGCAATCATGACAGTCGTCTCATCCTCGAAGCGGTGCGAAACACTCGAAAGCTCAGGTCACGCCGCCCAAGTAGATCACTTGACCGGTGATGTTGTCGCTCGTGGGGCTGACGAAGAAATCACACACGTTCGCGCAATCTTGATGGGTACCGAGGCGCTTGATCGCGAGGTTGTTGACCACCGCGTCGATCTTGTCCTGCGGGACGCCCTTGATCATGTCGGTCATGATCGGGGTCGCGCCGAAGGAGTTACAAGTGATGCCCCACTGCCCGAGCTCGAACGCCAAAATGCGTGTCAGCGTGACGACGGCGGACTTGCTCGCGGCGTACACGGCTTCACCAGCGAGCGCGATCGGCGCGACGATGGTCGTGAAATTCACGATCCGCCCGTAGCGTTTGCGAATCATCACTTTGGCGGCGTCCCGGCAGACCAGCATGGTGCCGGTCACGTTGACCTCCAGCATGCGGTTGGCGGATTTGGCGGGCGTCAGCAAGATGTGATTCATGCTGGCGATCGCCGCATTGTTCAGCACGGCGTCGATGCGGCCATGGCGCTTCGTGACGTCTGCGATCATGTTGCGCACGCCGCGCTCGTCGGCGACGTCCACCTCGTGGTGGGTGTAGTTCGCGTCTTTCAGATCGCTCTGACCGCGGCTGCAGCCTTCGACGACGTAACCCTTCTCGATGTAGTGCTCGACCAAGTAGCGGCCGATGCCCTTGCGGCTCCCGGTGATCAGCATCACCGGCTTCTCGCTGGTCTTTCGTTCGCTCATGACGCGCTCGCTTCCGCGACCATCGATACGAGATGATCGGTGAGCACGCCGATGGTGCGAAACGGGCTGTTGCGAGCCGACATCGCTTTGTCGTTCGCGAGCGTGACGGAGACACCGTGCTCGGCCTCTACCCGTTGCTCGACTTCGACGATCAAAGACACGACGCCGAGCGAGTCGAGGACCGCGTCCTTGCCGACGAGAACGGTGTCGCCGTTGACCGTTTCTGGCGCAGCTGCACCCACTTGCAGCAACACTTCTTGCAGGCTGGCGACGACGATATCCTGAGCGGTTGTTCGTTCGATCATGCGCTTCTCGTTGTTCCGTTCATCGCCACTTGGCGATTGAGATTTTTCGATTTCCCGTAACCATGACGTCTGGTGGCACGTCCGAGCTCACGACGATGGACGCCGCGATCACCGAGCCGGCGCCGATTTTCACGCCGGGTAAAATCATGCAACGCGCGCCGAGCCATGCCCCCGCGCCAATTTCGATCGGGGCGCCGGACTTGGCCCCCGCGCGCTGCGCGCCGTCGCCGCTCTCGTGCGTGCGGGTCAGAAACATCACCTCGTGCCCGACGGACACGTGATCACCAATCGTGATCGGCGCCTCGAGTTCGAAGTAGCAGCCGACGTTGAAGCCGCAGTGTTCGCCTATCGTCAATCGACTGCAGAAGTCGCCGCTGCCGGAGAGCGTGGGCGCACCCCAAAAAGCCGAGGCTCGGCCCATCCGCACGCCCGCAGCGCGCAACGCCGCCGCCATGACTCGCCCGCCGACGAAGGGCGGAACTTGGCGAAACACTCGCTCCACCGCGCTGTACACGAGGTTCCGCTGCGAGCGAGGTTCCCGAGTCGCTTTGCCGGTTGCGGCGTCCATCACAACCTCATCTGCCTAACTCGTTCTCCAGGGGGCGTCTAGCAGGCAGGGAGTCGCCTGCCACATCATCACTATCCGCGGACTTGCGCTCCTGCGCGACGACTACGGCCAGCTTTCGGCCCGTTCGCTCGGCGTTTGCCGTGCTCCCATCGCAGCGCCGCATTCAGCATACGATTCAGCATACGTTTCTGATGGGTTCGCTGGCTGCTCGACGGACATTCAGTGGGCGATTCGGCGGGCGCTCGACCGCGCAAAGTTTATGTTTACGCCCGCAGCGGTCAGGCGCAGGTCAAGCGGCGAAAATCATGGTTTTCCATCCCAGCTGCAGTCGGCGATCTCCAGAAACGTCGCGCACGATCTGCGTTTCGACGGCTGAGGGTGCGCGGTGACGGGCCGGAAGAGAGCGGTCGTCGTTGCCGGGGCAATCACTGCTGGAGCGGCGCTGTTCGCGTTCCACTACGCAGCTTTTGGTTGGCATCAATGCCATCCGCCGCGCGCCACGATCACGGCTCGCGAGAGCGCGCAGGCGCACGCCTGGCTGCCGAACTTCGAGGCCGCTTCTTTCGTGGCGCCGGACGGCGTCACGCTGCGTGGCTGGTTCGTGCCGCCCAAAAACGGTGTGGTCGTGATTTTGACCCACGGCCTGGGAGGCAATCGCGCATCGCTGCTGCCTGACGCCGGTGTCATGGTTCGTCATGGATACGGCGTGCTCCTTTACGATTCGCGTGCCAGCGGCGAAAGTGGTGGCGACGTCGCTACTTGGGGAGCGCGTGAAGCGCTCGACATCGCCGCAGCCACGCGCTTCGTTCGTGCGCGCCCAGGTGTCACGCGCGTGGCGTTGCTCGGGTTCTCAGTGGGCGCTTCCGCGGTCGCGCGCGCCGCGGCCAACGATCCCGAGATCAGCGCCGTCGTGCTCTACGCGTGTTGGACCACGCTGCGCGAGGAGGTGCGGTACAAAGCCGGGCACGGCCTGCCGCTCGCGGCGCCCGCGGCGCTGCTCGGATTTCGCGCCTCGGGTACGGACATCGATGCGATCCGTCCGATCGATGATCTGCCCCATATCGCGCCGCGACCGCTGTTGTTCATCTCCGGCGGCCAAGACACCGATACGCCACCCGGGGTGATGGATCGCTTATTTGCGCTGGCTTCGGAGCCGAAGCGTCTGTGGCGCTTGCCCGAGGTCGGGCATGGCTCGTACTACCAGGCGGAGCCCGTCGAGTACGAGAAACGCGTCATCGAGTTTTTGGACGGCGTCTACGCGCACTGAGTGGGTCGCTATTCGCAGACTTGGTGCCAACGCTCGCGCTCGTGGGCGGGCTCTCGCGGCTGACCGTATACCAGCGGTGGCGTGAGCTTCTCGATCAGCGAAAATTCGCGCAGCGCTTCGCCGGTATGCGCCTGGTACTCACGACAGATGAAGCGCCCGAGCGGTGCAAAGCGAAACGCTCGCTCGCGCTCTTTGAACGTGAACTTGTACCAACGCGAGAAGCGCCAGCGCACGACGGGGAGTAAGTCAGGCACGGCTTGGGCGAGGGCTTCGACGTGCGCGCCACTTTGCGTGATGCCTTCCGCGCGCCAGCTGGGGATGTCGTACACGACATCGAACAGGCCGAAAGGTTGATCGAGCCATAGCCACTCTCGCCCCGCGATCGCCCAGTGTGGGAGCGGGAAGCGCCGCGCAGCAAAAGGCCCCCAGGCGAGCGAAACGAACTGAAAGCAGAGCACCGCAAAGGCCAGCGCCCGCCACGGATCGCGGCGAATTGCAGGGCCAAAATCACGCTCCCCGGGAGCGTCCTCGCTGACGACCGGCGCGCCCCGACCGAGTTTTTGCCCGAGCCACGCAAACCATTCCGGCCGCGTGTAGAGCGCCATCGCCGCGAGCATCGTCTCGGTGAAGACGCCCACGCGCATGGTCACCAAAATCCCGAATTGTACCGCGACGCCCGCGAAAATGGCGAGCGCGCGGGTGAGCCCAACGCGCACCGGCGAAAAGGCCAAAAACGCGAACGAAAACTCCAGCGCGAGCGTCATCAGCGTGGACGCGCGACACAAGGCCGGAAGTTGTCCGAGTGCTTGGCCCGGAGGGCGCAGGAAGCCCGTCAGCTGGAGTGTCTGGAAGACGACGTTTTGCGCGAGCCAGCCATGACGAAACTTCAGCCGCGCCGCGCAAAAGTACAAAAGCGCGATGTGCAGCTGCAAGAAGCGCAGACCGAGCGTGGCCGCGGGGCGCCGCGCGGTCCCGCTGCGCCAAGCATCGATGCTCCAACAGCCGCCGAGATCCGCGAAGATCGACAAGAACATCAGGTAGCGCACCAGATCGTCGCCGCCGTCGGTGACGTACAGATTGCGCGTGTGAAGTGCCGTCAGAAATAGCCAGCTGAGCGCGGCGCTCAGGCGTGGCCGATAACCCAAGGTGAAACTGACGACGGCGGCAAAACCGAGCCCGAACACGCAGGCAGCGGGGCCCGTGTGGGCGATGAACTCGAACGGACTGTGGGCGCGCGGATCTGCCTGAAAACCCCGCGGAAGCATGCCCTCGTCGGTGATGAAGGCGCGCAGATCGCGCGCGTAGTTGATCAGATCATGACAAATGGCGAGCCCGAGCAGCCAGCGAAACAATGCCTGGGGGCGAGGGTCGACCCGCCCAAACCAATATTGGGCTCGAAGCGGGTTCTCGCAGCTCATGGTTCGAGCGATGCGGGCGCGCTGACGTCACCACCGAAGTGACGCGTCAGGTAACCGGTGAGCAGTTCGATCAGCAGGCTTTGAGTCCAAAGCGGCGTGAACGTGTGATCGGGCCCGCGCAACACTTCCATCTTGAAGCCGGGCACGTGGCGCATCTCGCTCGCATCGCGACCCAAATGCTCTTCGATGACGTCGATGCCGCCATCCTCCGAGCCGAAAACCAGCAAGCATTGCGTGCTGCGCGCGCACAGCTGCCGAAACCCACGATGGATGTCCGTGGCTTCGGCGATTTCACCAGTGAGCCGGGCCAACATCGATTTGGCTTCGCGCTCCGCGCGGCGCCCCGTACGCCGGCCGAGCTCGAGCGCGATGGCCCGCACGCCGACGTCGCCGCGCGCGATGCGCAGCCACGTCTCCATACGAAACAAGTTCTTCTTGTAGACCTCGCTCGATTTGAAGCTGCTGCGGAGCCGCACTTCCAGCGAATCGCCGTCGGTCCAGTGGAACGTGAGCGGGTTGATCATCACCAGGCCGGACACGCGCGGATCGGCGATGGCCGTGTGGTACGAGACGTACGCGCCCGAACACAGCCCCATGAGCGCGAACCGCGTGACCCCTTGGGCCTGCAGAAAATCGACGCCCGAGCGCGCTTCGGCCATGAAACGCTGCGCGTAGACGTCGTTCTCTTTGCCGCCGGGCAGCGCGGGGCTGTCACCCATGCCCGAGAAATCCATGCGCAACACGTGGAAGCCGAGTGCGGCCCAGGTGCGCGCCATGCGCACGTACAAGCGGTTGCTGCCGATGTGGTGGTTTGCCCCGATATTGAGCAGCAAAATGCCGACTCGGGTTTGTAGACTGGGCGCGACCGGTTCACTCAAAATGCCGAACAACCCGCCGACGTCGACCACCTGCTCGCGCGCGGCGTCCGTCGGCAGCGCCATGGTGGTGATGGTCGGTGAGCGCGATGCAGAGGGTTCGGCATCCACGGCGGCGACCTCCGTGCTTTCGCTGCGTTTTTCGAAGTGCCGGTGCAACCACGCTACCCAAGTATCGAACAGTGCGAAGGGCACGTTCGATTTGAACGGGTCGTCCGACATACAGGCGCCGTAGCCGGCCTCGCTGCACAACTCGGCGGCGATGCCTGCGTCCGCCATGCGCTGCACGAGATCGGTTTCGCCGCCGGGCAAGTCGTCACGCGCCACGATCAGCGCGTGCTCGGCGGTGCCGCGACTCACGACGTTGAAATCCAGATTCGTGAGCTCGGTTCGCGTGGTGTCGTCGAGTGAGAACCCGGCCACACCGGCCTCCGCCGGCGAGCCCGGAACCTGCGGCAAATGCAGGTTTTTCATGGCTTGCAGCGCGCGCATCTCGCGCAGCCAAGCTTTGCCGGAGCGCGGTGGTGCGAACAACAGCAGCGCATTGACCGGGCGCGCGGCGGCGGCCGCCGTGGCGAGCAGCGCTCCGAGTCGCATCCCGAAAAGGATCACTTTGGTCGTGCCACTCAGAGTCATGGCTTCGCGCACCGCGGACTGCACGCTGTCTAGCCAACTCTGAACGCGGACCGGATCGGTGTCGTTGCCGGCGGAATCACCGGTGCCGTCGTAGTCGAAACGCAGCGCGGCGAAGCCCTCGCTGGCCAAGCGCTGCGCGAAGCGGCGGTAGGTGCGGTGAGTGACCATCGCCTCATGGCCAAACGCACTACACAGCACCACGACCGCGCGCGGCGGTTCCGCGGGCGCGTGGTACCAACCAAAGCGCGGGCGATCGACGGGGCCGAACCAAAAGGCGCGGGCTGGCGGCGGCCCGATCTGAACGGCCTGCATGCGCCCGCTGCCGCGACGCATGCTGAGCGGTACGGGTTCGGGTTCCGGCGGCTGCACCGGCGGGGCCTCCGAAGCCGATGATTCGAGCGTGGGGGTCACGACTCCGAGCTCTCCCGGATGGGTCGGATCGTCGCCGGACGCAGGCTCGCGCTGCGCATCACCGACAGTCCAGGAAGAGGCAAGAAGCTCCCACGAATTCTCAAATCTGCTACCTAGATCGAGGCGCGTGCAAAGTATAGCTCTGACCTCGGATTGACACGTTCGAACATGGGAGCGATCGAAAGAATACTCAGGGTCACCACGGACGAGCAGGGGCCGCTCGTGGTGCTCCTCCACGGTTTCGCGGGCACGGCGGACGATCTCGAGCCATTCGCTCGCTCGATCGGCGTCGGCGCGCGCTTCGTGTTCCCGGAAGGTCCCGCAGATCTCGCGCCTTTCGGCTTTCCGGGTCGGGGTTGGTGGCCATCGGATGGCACCGGTCGGGCGCGCGCCGCGGAGAGCGGCGAAGCGCGTGATTTGCGGGCATACGAACCGGAAGGGCTGGCCCTCGCGCATGAGCAGCTTGCGCGCTTGCTCGATGTGTTGGCAGCGGAATCCGGCTCAGCGCCGCTGATCTTGGGTGGGTTTTCTCAGGGCGCCATGCTCGCCTTCGATGTCGCCTTGCGCAGCGCACGACCGGTTCGTGCCTTGGTTCAACTGTCCGGGGCGCGCATCGCCGAGCGGCTGTGGGAGCCGCGCTTGCCGAGCCGCGCCGGCACCCCTGCCTTCATCAGCCATGGCCGTGGCGACTCGGATCTCTCGTTCGCCGCAGCCGAGTCCTTCGCCGCCGATCTGACGGCCGCGGGCTGGCGGGTGGATTTTTGTGCGTTCGACGGGGGACACGAAGTGCCGCTCGTAGCGCTGCGCGGACTCAAGCGCTTCTTGCGCGGCCTGTGAGCGCGGCTCAACCGTTCGGTTTGTCGAACGCGATCCGAGTAGCGGTTTGCGCGTTCAGCGGCCGGGCAAAGCCTTGCGGTTTCGCGCCCGGCTTCGCGCCGGGGGTAGCGCTGAGTGTCACGAGTCGCTCTTGCTCTGGAGCGAGCTGGAAGTACGAATCCGCGGGAATGAAGCCAGGGACGTCGAGCGACACGGCATACGCGAACCGGCGAGCACGTAACCGAAGTTGCCATTGCCCCGACTCTGCGAGCTCGGCGCGCGCTTCGAGGCCCAGTTCGTCGCTGCGTTCCGTTGGCAATCCCCGCGGGAAATAGCAGTTTTCCGCGATCACTTCCCCGGTCGCGGAATCACGGAGTTTGGCCACGCCCACGTCGTAGGCGGGTGGCCCGAAGCGATAGGCGTGTGTGACGTCGATGAAATGCTCGAACAAGTCGGCTGTAGCGAACGAAGTCACTGCCCGCGCTGGCACCGTCAACGATTTCGCGGTGTGGGCGACGCGCACTGATCCGCCGCGCAGGAGCTCGATTTCGAAATTCACTGCCAGTGGCAGCGCCGTGTCGTTCACTACGTCTGCCACGAGGCCGTTCAAGCCTTCGTCGGAGAGTACGAGGGCGCGCGCTTGCAGGGCGCGTTTCACGAAGTAGTAAGCCGCTTTGGGGACGCCATTGGCATCGATGATGCCCCAGCCGGCGCCGGGCCAGAGGTCGCGCAAGAACCAGATCAGCGCGCCGCGGCAGCTCGAAGCGGCGCGCCGCCATTCGCCGAGCGTGCGAGCCATCACTTCGCCGGTCGTCACGCGACCGAGCGCAAGGGCGCGCTCGGCATCTTCGTAACGCAACGCGACCGGATCGACACCGAATAGCTGCCGCACGTAGTGATCGCGCACGTCGTCGAAGTCCCAACCGGGGCCGCTGTCACGGGGGACGCGCGCTTTCCAGGCCGGGTCGTGAAACGGAGCGCGCCCGTCACCGAGCACCTCGAGCAGCGTGCTGTCCTCGGGAATGTTCGCGAAACCGAGGCATTCCGGAGTGAATTTCAGATCCGCTCGGCGCGCGTCTGAAAGCGGGCGCAGATAGGCTCCAACGCCGTAGTAGTGCGTCAGGCCGGCGTTCGGTTGAAAGGGCAGGGCGCCGCCCGTCGGGGTGGAAGAAACGTAGGGGACGTCCGGGCGCTGCTCGCTGGCGATGGCGCGGAGTGTGTGCTCGAACAGCGGCGGCTTCCAGGTCTCCCGCGGAAGACCGAGCATGGCCATTTGCTGCTCGATCTCGCTGTTGCCACAGAGCACCGCCAAGCAAGCGCGTGTTCGTGTTCGGGCCAAGAACTGCTCGGCCTCGAGTCGAACGTTTTCGGCGAAGGCCGCGTCCTCGCTCGGGTAGTCGCAGTTGGCAAACATGAAATCTTGCCACACGAGCACGCCGCTCCGGTCGCACTCTTCGTAGAATGCCTCGGACTCGTAGATCATCGTGCCACCGACGCGCAGCATGTTCATGCCGGCGGCGTGCGCCTGTTGCACGGTGGCGATGGTCTTCTGATCGTCGCCGAGCGAGACGACGTCGCTCGGTGTCCAGCACGCGCCGCGACAACGCACGACCTCGTCGTTGATGACGAGCGTGAAGGCGTCGCCCGCGGTTTCCACGCGGAGTGAGCGAAATGCCAGCGGATCGAAGCCGAATTCGTGGCGGCCGCCCGCGCTCTCGAGTGTGAGGCGCGCCTCGTAGCGGGGTTGTGCGCCGTGCGAGTGAGGCCACCACAGTTCGGCATTCGGGAGGGTGAGCTCCGCACCGAGAGTCGTGCCGCCGTCGCTGAGGGCGAGCTCGGTGTGTTCGGAACCGACGTGGAACGTGGCCGACGTCACGGGCTCGCTCAGCACGAAGCGCGCGCTCACGCTCGCTCGACCCCGCTCGACCTGGGGACGAACATCGGCCGTCAACAGACGAGGACCGCGTCGTCGCTCGAGGCTCACCTCGCGCCACGGACCGACGGCAGCGACCGGCGGGGACCAGCCGGGAATACGGCCCAGCAGCGTCGTGCGAAACCAGCGCAGTTGCTGACGCTCGATGAGCCGCGTCTTGAAGCGGGGCCTCGGCCGACGTACCGCGCTGGCCGTATCGAGTGACGAGAAACGCACGAGTAACTCGTTCTCGTTGCCGATGAGCGTGCTGACGTCCAAATCGTGTGCGCGGAACATGTTTTCCGAGCGCAGCAGGTGCTGCCCGTTCAGCCACACATCCGCGAGCGTCGCTAGGCCGCCGAAGGCGAGCCACATCGACTCGCCGGGGGCGGCCGGGGTGCTCGCGAAGCGCAAGCGGTACCAGTAGTCCGCCGCGTCGAAGTTCTGGGGACTACCGAAGTCCCAGGCGTTGAGCGCGCGCAGCGAGCTTGCCACCGTGCCGGGCACTTGCGCCGCGATCCACGCGGGGGCGAGCGCCTCGAGTTCGCTGGGCGTGGTCGGCAGCGCGCCGCCAGAGAGCTCGGCAAACTGCCAATCTCGAACGAGCGGCTGCCGCTCGTAGTGGCTGGCGCTGCGGATGCGAGCCATGGCGATCGGGGCTCAAACGCTGGCGTCGAGAACGGCCATCGCGCGATCCCAGTGCGCGGCCATTTCTTCGAACGCGGGCGTGAAGTCGACCGGCTTCTTCGAGCTGGCGGCGCGGGCGCCCTTCAAGATCATGGCCTTGGAGGAATTCGAGATCTCTTCGAACGCGGCTGCGGCTGGCTCGTAACCCTTGGGCGTGATGCGCTCGAGCCAGCGGAGGTAGTGCGCCGTGAGGTCGAACCCCGAGCCGCACTGACGCGTCGTGGCGAACGCGAACGCGTGATAAAAACCAATACCGCGTGCGCGAATGTTTTCGAGCTCGCTCGCGAAGTGCTCGCCGAAGCGGCGGATGGGGTTTTGCTTCGGCCGGCGACCGAGCCAATCGACGAGCTGCGTGCGCGATCGACGAGCAAGTTCCGCGTCCGGTAAGCGCTCGATGCGATCTACCTTCACGAGCTCGGCGAAGAGCGGCATGAACGTCGGATCCGGCGCCGCATCGAGCCGGAACAGCTTCACGAAATCTTCACCTTCGGCCTGAAAATAGCCGGCATTGTGAAAGTAGCCGAGCTTCTTCTGTTCGACGTCGATGCTCTCGATGACGATCGTGCTCTTCGTGTGCTGACTGCGGTAATCAGTGCCTTGCGTATCGGGGAGCCAGAACGCGTCAGCCTCGGTGAACACGAGCCGTCCCTGCGCCGTGTGAAATAGCGCATGTTCCAGGATCGGCTTCCACACGTTGAGCTCTTGCACGCCCACGCCGTAGAGCACGTTCAGGTCGACGTGCGGCGGCTTGTAGAACGTCCACTGATCGCCGTCGAAGTCACTGGCCAGGGTGAAGGCCAACATGGCCGTCGGTTCGAGCTTCGCCGCGTGCAGCACTTCCAGCCACACGTCGACGTAACAATTCTTCTCGACCCAGGCGGACGACTCGGAGTGCAGCGCATGCCGAGTGTAGTTGGCCGCGTCGAGCCCCCAAACCGACGTCCGACTCATGGCCAAAGCTTCTCGCGCACCGCCTTCGGCCATTCCGAGGGCACGAAGCCGTGCGTCCGGAATAGCGACATGACCACGCGCTCCATGCCGAAGCCGAGGCAGGCCGTGTTGGCGATTGCGCCGTCCGGAGTGCTGATGTCGAAGATCTTGCCGAAGTGCTCTTGGTGGTAGTTGAAGGAACACACCGCCGTGGGCTTTTCCTCGGAAATCACCGGGATCAGCACCTCGAATTTGAGCTTCTGCTCTTTTTGGCTGGCGGCCAACATGCGCCCGCCGCGACCGAAAAACGGGTCGGAGGCCACGTCCGATTTGGCGGGCAGCCCGAGCGACTCGAGCAGGGCCACGCCGCGCTTCAGCCACAGATCTCGCCACGCGACGACCACGTCCGGGGTGCCCACGCGCACGAACTCGCGCACGCGGAAGGCTTGCATGCGCGTCGGCTCGGGCGACGGCTCGTGCCGGAAGACCCAGTTCTGCATATCCACCAAGCGGCCCTCGGCGGGCACCACACCGGTGAAGCTCGGGTACACCGGATAGCAGGCGGCGGGCGTCAGCACCACGCGCGTCATCTTCTGCAGATCATCCCACGGCTGCTTGTCGTGGATGCGCTGCGACAAATCTTTGTGCTGAAGGTCGGTGCCGAAGAACGAGAACACGGTGCCGGCGAGCTGCGGGAACGAATCCAGATACTCGCTCTTCTCGAACACCTCACGATCGAGGATGGGCGGGAACGCCATCACCTCGGCGCCGTCGTCCTTGGCGATCTCGGTGACGAGATTGTTGAAGCGGGCCAGCACGTCTTCGAACACTGCGCCGCGGCCGAACGCACCCGGAACACCCACCGGGATGATGAGTTTGTGTTTGACGAGCCCTTCGTACAGATCTTCGGAGGTGAACTTGCTGGTCATGATTTCAGTCGTCCTTCAGCACGAGCAACATCGAGGCATTCGTCGCGTAAATCCGGTCATTTCCGACCATGAGTGCCGCCGAGAGCGCATCCCGCAGGTACAGCCCGATCGAAAACTTGGAGTCGTTCTTGTATCCCATGATCCCGCAGATCAAGAGGCAGCGCTGCACGATGTCGCTCATCACCTGCGAGGTCGAGACCTTCACGTTGTTCATCTTCAGCGCGAAGGCGATCGACGAGAGTACTTCGGTGCCGGCGTCCGGTTGGCTCATCAGCTCTTCACACTCGCGGGCCACGTCGTGCACGTTGGCGCGCATGGTCTGCAGCATGCCGGACACCTCGGCCAAACGCAGCGCTGAAGGCGGCGTGGTGCCGGGCTTGGCGCGAGCTTGCGTACGCACGAAGGCACGCGCGCGAGACACCGCGGCGGTGGCGATGCCGAGCCAAGAATTGGCCCACAGCACGTGTGAAAACGGCACCATGGTGTGGCTCGCGATATCCGCGAACGAAGCCTCCAAGATTTGCTCGACGCTGCCCGTCGAACGCAGCTTGAAGGGCGGGCTACACGTGCCGCGCATGCCGAGCGTGTCCCAACCGCCAGTGCGTTCGAGCGTGTAGTCCGCTTTGCGAACCAACACGAGCGACTGGTCGTTGGCCGGCGCCTCCGGCGACCGGCGCGCAGTGACGAGCAGATCGTCTGCGTGCTCACCGTAAGAAATGGTCGTCGCGTCTTTGTCGAGCTTGAAGCGGTCGCCTTGGCGTTCGACACCGCACACGCTCGTGCGCATCTCTCCGCCGACACCGGCCTCGGACGTGACGCTGGCAATGAGCAGCTGTTTCTCCGACAATTCCTGCAGGTATTTGCGGAAATACGCCGAAGTCTGGGCGTGGCGGACGATGCACGCGACTTGGATCTGGTGCATCGCGAAGACCATGCCGGCCGACGAACAGTGCGCGCCCAAGGCCTCGCACATTTGCGATAGTTCGATCATGCCGCAACCGAGCCCACCGAGTTCGGTCGGGACGAAGGCCGACAGCAAGCGCGCCTCTTTCAGGGCATCGATGGCTTCTCGCGGGAACCGGGAATCCCGGTCCACGCTCACGGCCGCAGGGGCCGCGACCTCGATGCCGATGCGCTTGGCGGCGGCGACGTGCCGCGATTCAGTTTGCTCTTTGGACACGGGCTCTGTTCCTCTCGGGCAATCAGGCAGAAGTCAGCTCTTCGATCGCGGCACGAATCGAAGCCAGGCTCTCGAACACGCCACGCTTGAGCATCCGATCCGGAAATTCGATGTCGAACTTGCCCTCGAGCGCCAGCATCACGTTGACGCTCGCGTGTGAGGTGAGGCCGGCCTGGTACAAGTCGGCGTCCTCCGCCAAGGTGCTGGCGTCGACCGATAGGCGGCCGTGTTCCTTCAGAATGGTCCGGATGTCGTCAATCATGACTCGCGTGTTCCTTCTCTTCCGTCAGCGCTGGCCGGCGACTCTTGGCCTTGGGCTCGTCCCGTCGAACAGGCAAGCGCCCGTAGCTTCGCTCAGAAACAGATCCGAATGAAACTTCCACCAGCGCCGCGTATCTAGTCATATTTCTCGCCGGCTTTGAATGGTCGTCACCCGTTTGAATGGTCTCCGCCGTGTTTTTCGATCGCGCGCCGTCGCCGTAGCGCGGGGCCGCCGGCACGGTCTCTGGCCCCGACGGAGCTTGCTAACTCTCGGAAAACGCTGATTTCGGCGTCGAACTTCGAGCGCCGAAACGATCAGGCGGGCGCGCGCATTTGACGCGCGACGATGCGAAAGAACTGCGGATCGCGCAGTAAGTAGCGGCCCGCCATGCGTCGCGGTTCCTGCGCCAAACGGTAGGCCCATTCGAGCCCCGAATTGGACATCCAACGGGGCGCGCGGCGCAGCGTGCCGGCGATGAAATCGAGCGACGCCCCAACGCCGATGGCGACCGCCGCGCCGAGCTCGGCTCGGTGCTCCGAGCTCCAGATCTCTTGCTTGGGCGCGCCGAGGGCGACCAAGAGCAGGTCAGGCGCGGCTTGCCGGATGCGGTCGAGGATGGGCTTTTGCACCTCGGGGCCGCCATCCACGTCGATACGGCCGTCGTCCACGCCCACGATGCGGATGCCGGGCAGCTCTTGCTCCAGCTTTTCTTTGGCGAGCTGTGCCGCACCGGGCGACCCACCCAAAAAATAAACGCGGTAACCGCGCTCGGCTGCGCGGCGCAAGAGCGGCATCATCAAGTCAGAGCCGGAGATTTTCTCGGGAAAGGGTGTTTTCAGCGCGCGGGCGGCCCACATCAGCGGCATGCCATCAACCAAGGAGAGGCTGACGTCCGAGTAGGCTTTGCGGAAGCGCGCGTTGCCCTCCGCTTGCACGACGTGATCCACGTTGGGGGTAAACACGCGGCCGCCGCGTTTGTCGCGCACGAGCTCGTCGATCACGTCGAGGGCGCCCTCGAAGCTCACGCGATCGACGGGCAGGGTGCCGATGTGGATGCGGTGGATGGCGCTGCGAGCCGAATTCACGAGCCAGTGCCCCCGATCACGACGGGAACGGTGCGCGCGAGCACGTAAAGATCGAGCCAGGGCGACCAGCTGCGCACGTATTCGACGTCGAGCTGCAGGCGTTGCTCGAACGTGGAGGCATTGCGCTCGGTGACCTGCCAAATGCCGGTGAGGCCCGGACGCACGCGCAAGATGATGGCTTCGTGCCCGTTCATGTCCGGGATTTCGCGTTCCAGGTAGGGGCGCGGTCCGACGAGACTCATGTCGCCCACGAACACGCTCCAGATTTGCGGCAGTTCATCCAAACTGTAGCGGCGGAGGATGCGCCCGATGCGCGTGACACGCGGATCGACCGTGAGCTTGTGGAACTCTTCGTATTCGGCGCGTAGCTTCGGATCGCGCTCGAGCACTTCTTTCAGGCGCTGTTCGCCGTCACCGTACATGGTGCGGAATTTGAAGGCCACGAAGCGCACGCCATCCTGCCCGAGCCGCTTCTGTTTGTAGAAGATGGACCCTGCCGAATCGAGCCGGATGAGCAGCGCCATGATGGCGATGACAGGCAAGATGCACAGGCCACCGATCGTGGTCAGCGCGAGATCCATCAAGCGCTTGGCGAGGCGCGGGCCGGCGAGCAGCAGCTGACGCCGCACTTCGATGCCGAGCACGCCGCCCAAGTTGTGCGTCGGCGCACCGAAGTGGGCCATGCTGAACAAATCGGGGATGACCAGCACGCTCGAGTAACCGTCCGCGTAGCGCTCGATCATGGCCAGCAACTTTGCCGACTCGAGCTTGGGCATGGCGATGACGACGGTGCGAATGTGCAGGCGCTGCGCGAGGATCGGTGCGAGCTCGAGGCCACCGACGACGGGCACCCCTTCGACCTCGGCGAATTGCTCGAGCGCGGTGCGCGTCGAAGGCGACTCGTATTCTTCACGCGATGACTCGGGCCCTTGGCGCACCGACTGCACCATCAAATCGTCTTCGCCCCAGGTGGCGCGCACGGTGCCGTGTTTGGTCGGATCGTCATCCAAAATCGCGACCGGGCGCAGGCCGAGCTGCGGCCGATTTTGCAGCGTGGCGACGACCGCGCGCCCCACTTTGCCAGCGCCGATCACGACCACCGGCTGACCCCACCACGCCTTGCGCGCGAATTGCGAGCGCAGCGTGGCGCGCGCGATGGGCACCAGGAACACCGAGATGATCCAGCCGAGCAGCCACGCGCCGTGCGACAACGCGCTGAACGGGCCGCTGCGGGACAGGACGGCTGCGGCCCAGGAGCCCACGTACACCAGCGAGATGGCGAGCGTGCCGCGGCGGAGTTCTTCGGGCGGACTCGGCGGAGTCGCCGAGTAGAGCTGTACGGAGGCGAACGCGGCAATGCACGTCGGCACGATGGCGCCGACGCTGAAGCGTTGCGTGCCGGTGAGCGCATCACCTGCGACCACGAGCACCACGAGCGCCGCAGATAGAGCGAGTGACAGCACGTCCGTCGCCACGAGCAGGCCGAGCGAGAGCCGCGGACGGCCGTGCACGTTGAGCCCGACGATCGACGGGTTCTGGCGGGCGCGCTGGGCAAGGCCCCGGTTCTTCGTGTTGTCGTGCGCGATCTGAACTTGTTCGATCAACGCTTCGGCGATGGCCTTCGAATCGCAGGCCCCCATGCGCTTCAGGATCGCGCCCAGGTGACCGCCGCTCTCGGCTTGGATCTTCAGGGCTTCGCGCAGCTGTTGAGGCGTGACGATGCCTTTGCGCAGCAGAAGCTGGCCAATCTCGTTATTACGCCGCCGGCGCCGCTTATAGAAAGCGGGCGCACGAGGGCCCGAGCCGTTCGGGGGCGCTGCTACCAACACCGGCTTGTCTCCAGAGCCCATTCAGGGGCGGCTTACCCCAAAAAGGAGCGTCCGACCCAACTCGTCTTCGCTCCTTGGATTGCAACGCGGGCGATCTCTCGCATCAGCGTCAGGTCAATCGAATCGGCCGCCACCTGAACTTGGGGCCCACTCACGAAGCTGCCGACCGGAGCGTCATCCAGGACGCGCACGACGTTATAGTGCCCGCGCTTGACCCGGACGATCCGATAGGTCGTCCCGGCAACCTGAACCATCCCTTTGACGATCTTCTCCATCGGGTCTTCTCCGCGCGACTTCCTTTCATACAGTGCCTCCGCGCGGCGCGAAAGGTCCTTCTCGCCCAAGGTGCGAGATGTCGGCAGGGTTTCGCCCCCGTCCCGGATTGGAGCCCGCGGGAGGAGGCGCGTGGCACCCGAGCGGATAGAAAAAGAGTAATGTAATCAACTCGTTACCGATCACGGTCAGCAGCCGGGTGACCGGCCCGCGTTACTTCGGCAGGTGCGACATCAAGCTGCGAAGCTGGTCGACGCTGCGGGCTCCGAGCAGGGCGACCGATACCCCTTCTTGGTCGAGCACGTACTTCAGGCCCAGGGTCGTGAGCGAGACGCCCGCTTGCTCCGCCTCCAGCCGATATTGCTTCAACTGCTCGGTGCGCTTGGCAATTTCCGCTTCCGAGCTGCAGTACCCGCTGAGGTCGATCGCGCCCTCGGGCTTGATCAGTAAGCCGTTGGCCAGGCACTCGCGGGCAATGATGCCGACGCCGCGGGAGCGCGCCTGCGGGATGAGCTCCTGCGCGCTGCCCTGCTCCAGCAAGTTCAATACGCATTGCACGGAAGAGACGCCGCCGTAGCTCAGCCCGGCCAAGCCGGCCTCGAGCACGTCGCAAGAAATGCCGTAGTACCGGAGTTTGCCGGAGCGCCGCAGATCTTCCAGGACCGGCTCCCATTCGCCGCGCTCCACCACTTCGAGTGGCACGCTGTGCAGCTGAAACACGTCGAGGTAGTCCGTTCGTAAGCGACGCAGGCTGCCTTCGATCGCTTGACGCAAGTAGGCCGGCGAGAAATCCTGGCTGAGCGCGCCCCGCGTGCCGGAGGGCAAGCGGTCGCGGCGCAGCTTGAGGAGTTTGATGACCGGCCGCAAAACAGGCTTGAGACGCGCTGCGAAGCGCCGACGCGAGGGCAAGCAATAACCGGCCTTGCTGGCGATGATCACGCGGCTGCGCTGCTTCTTGAACGCGCGCCCGACGAGCACTTCGCTCTCGCCTTGGCTGTACATGTCGGCGGTGTCGAAGAAATTGATCCCAAAGTCCGCTGCGGCTGCCAAGAGGTTCTCGAAGCCTCGCGAATCACCCTGAAAGATACCGCCAATTCGCGCGCAACCGAGTCCGAACTCGGAGACTTTCAAATCGGTGTTTCCGAACGCGCGCAATTTCATGCGGCGAGTATTGCTCGGGGAGCCCAGCCCTGAAAAGAGCCATCGCTCGGGGCGCTCGCCTCACACGCCGCGCGGCCCTCGTTCTGGTATAGCTTCGGGCTGTGAAAGACGACAACCGGGTCGTAGTGATTGGAAGTGGACCTGCGGGGGCCGCAGCGGCCGTGTTCTTGGCGCGCGCAGGCGTCTCCGTACTCATCCTCGAAGCGGGCTCGGAGCGATCCGAACTCGGGCTCACGCTCCGCTTGCGCGGCATGACCGTTGCCAAGTATCGCCGCGCGCTCAAGCAACGGCCGCACGTGTCGCGCACCGCGAGCTCCGACGCGCAGATCAACGAGGAGCTTTCACCGGGCGGTCTCTCGAATCACTGGAGCTGCGCGGTGCCGCGCTTCTCGCACGAAGATTTTCAAGACGGCGAGCGCGCGGGACGAGCCTTTACCTGGCCCATCGGTTACGACGATCTCGCTCCCTGGTACAGCCAGGTCGAGCCGCTTTTGCACATCGCAGGGCCCACCAAGAGCGTGCCGCAGTTGCCCGCCGGCAACGTGCGTGACGCGCGCGAGCTCGATGCCGACTGGAGCCGTTTGGTCGACTCGGCGGAGCGCGCCGGGCGCGCGATTCAACCGATGCCGTACGCCTACGGCGCCGAGTCGACGGTGACGTTCAGCGGCACCGTGTTCAACGCCTTCGTGCGCCTGGTCAAGCCGGTTTTAGGCCAAGGCAAGATTTCGGTGCAGTACGACGCGCGAGCGCTGCGCCTCGAATGGTCGCCGCAAACGCGGCGCGTGGAGGCCGTCGTGTATCGCGATCCGCGAACCGGGCTCGAGGGCAAGGTCGCGTGTCGCGCAGTGGTGGTGGCCGCGGGCGCGGTCAATTCCGCCGAGGTGCTCCTGCAATCGACGAGCGCGGATTTCCCCGCCGGGCTCGGCAACACGCATGGCGTGCTCGGGCGTTACTTACACGATCATCCGCTCGGCAAATTGGTGATCGACTTGGATTCGCCCATGTCGATGCACCCGGCCACGTACATCACTCGCCTCGCGCTCGAACGCTCGCTTCCGCTGTACGCGGCGGCGGGCATGCAGTGGAGCAACGCCACGGAATACGCGCGCAGCGTGCTGGCGCGCGATCCCGGGCGCTTGCCCTGGATCGGCTTCAGTGTGTTCGGCACGATGGCGCCCACTAAGGATAATTACGTCGCGATCGACGACGCGCGGCGCAAGGCCGGGGATCCGACGGCGCTCGAGTTGCACGTGAGCCATCCGCCCGAGGCGATCGAAGTGCTCGACCAAACGCGCGACCAAATCCTGGAGCTGCTCACGGGCGCGGGCCTCAAACCCAAAACGCGGGTTTGGCACATCGAACCCGCGGGCAATTCGAACCACTACGGCGGCACCGTGCGCATGCACGCGTCGCCCGAATACGGCATGCTCGATAGCTGGAGCCGCGTGCACGGCGTGAAGAACGTCGCCGTCGCGGATTCGGCGGCGTTCACGACGGGTCCAGAAAAGAACCCGGTGCTCACGGCCATGGCGCTCAGCGCGCGTGCCTCGGATCGCCTGGCGAAAGAGATCTTGAGCGGCGACCTTTGAGCGCGCGCTCGGCTTACGCGTCGAGCCCCTTCTTACCCACGAGCGAACGCGCGAACCGGTACGCGGAGTAGCTGAGCGGCACGCTCACGAACGTGCGCTCGCGCACGCGGCCCAGCAGGTTCGGGGTGAACCAGTTCGGATCGAACTTGATTTTGCCTTCGTTGTAGCTGAAGGGGTCGTCCTTCGGCGCCACTTTCTCGCCGAAGGTGAAGGCGACCATGGGGCGCGGAGCGGTGCTCTTGTTGGGCATGCCGCGATGCCACAACCGCGAATTGCGCACGAGCACGTCTCCTTGGCTCATCGGGATGCGCGTGGTCAGCCGATAGCAACGCTGCACCGCGTAGCGCCAGAACTCGTAGAAGCGCTTGTGCGTGCCGGGCAGCAGATCGATGGCGCCGTTGACCAAATCGGTGTCGACGACGGCCACGTTGGCGATCATGAAGTCTTCCATGAAGATGCCATCCATGTGGTAGTGCTGCGCGACGCTACCCGGCAAGTTCAGGTTGCACGAGACGCGGAGCGGCATCGGCTTGTGATAGAGCTCGCGGATCACGTCGACGATGCCGCGCGCTTCTAGCGCTTCCAGCGCAAAGCGTGACTCTTCACCCGGGAAGCAGTTGAGGTGGCCGCTGATGTTGCCGCCGCCGTTGAAGAGCTTGCCCGAGCGCTTCGATTCTTCGTACTCCTCGAAGATGCGCGCCTTCAAATGGGCGAGCTTGTCTTTCGGGATCACGTCTCGGAATACGACGTAGCCCTGCTCGGCGTAGGTTTGGCTGAACTGACTGAGGTCGGCTTTCGTGAACGCATTCATGGCAAAATCTCTGGGTAATTCTCGACTAGCGACAGGGATACGGTGGGCGGCTCTCCGAGTCGCTCAATCCGGCGAATAAGGCGGCAAGCGCAGTTCGGCGAGGATCGGCAGTTGCAAGTGTTCGACCTGCCAGCGCTCGACGATGACGCCGCGGCGAAGCTCCTTCAAAGTCGGCAGCAAGAGCGAGAGCAAGATGCTGAGCGCGAGCCCGGCGCCGATGATCACCGCGGGCTTGGGCTTGTCTGGCTTATTGGGCAGCTCGGCGGGGATGATGATCTGATAGCGGTGATTGAAGGCGGCCTGAGCCGTATCGAGCTCGATGCGCGTCGTCAGCAGATCGTTGCGTAGCGCGCTGTATTTGAGCACCGTGCTCGAGAGCTGGGCGGTGAGCGCCGGATCCAGGTTGTCACGCTGCAAGAGGTCCGTGATGTCCGGCGGCAGTGGGTCGGCCGAGGTGCCGGGCACTTTCGCGCCGCCGCCGCCGCCCAAAATCCCGTCGCCGCCACCCTGACGCGAAAGCCCTTCGCGTTGTTGAATCTCGGCTTCTAGGTCTTTCGCTTCTGCTCGCAATAGCGCGACGTCGGACGGCACCTGTTGCAACATGCCGATCTTTTGTTCTTCGGTGACGACCTCGGGGTGCGAAGGCGTCAGGCGAAGCTTGAGATCTTCGAGTTTGGCCTGCTCGGCGCGGAGCCGCTGGTCGCGATCGGCCTCGATTGCGCTCAATTTTGCCTTCAGCGTTTCGAGCTTGGCTCGCAATTCGGGCGTCTGCGTATCGGGCTCGATGGGGGCGCGGCGCGGTGCACTGCGCACGAACACGCGCGGCTGCGCGGCCGCTGCGGCATCGGCGCTCGCTTTGTTGGTCTGAGATTGCTCCTGCCGCACTTCAGTCAGCTTCTCGTCGCGAGCCGATTTCAGCTGTTGAGCGAGGCCGCCGATCTCTTCCCGCAACTTGCTCGCATGCCCATCGAGGATGGCCGTCTTCTCTTCGAACGCCGAAATTTCAGCGGTATGGCGTTCGCGTAGGAAACTTTCGCGGGCGGCTTCGGCGAGTTCTTGCGCGGTGCGAGCGTCCGTCCAATCGACCTTGATCGTGAGGTCGCCCTTTTCTTCGGTGACGAGCACTTTGGTCTCGAGTGAGCCCACGAGCGACGCCATTTGAATCTTCTCGCTCATCGGCCCGGAGATCGCGCGCGAAATGCGGTCCTTCAGGTGCAGGAGCGGCGGGCGTCGCGATTCGATCTTTTTGATCAGCCCGATCTCGCGGATCATCGACTCCAGGTTCTCGTGTCGCGTGATGAGGTCCGTCGCACCGGCGAGTGCGTTCGAGCCGTCTCGTCCGTCGAGCACGGGATTGCCCATGGTCATGAGCACGGTCGTGCAGGAGAAGGTGCGAGGCAGATACAGAAACGCCAGCACCGTCAGCACCAGGCCGGACACGAGCACGACGACCGAGGTCAGCCACGCTTTCCGCAAGGCGTACTTAGCGAAGGCCAGGTAGCTCTTCAGCTGCTCGAGGTTGAGGCCACCGCCGCCCCCACCGTCGTCGTCATTTTCTTCCGAATTATCCATAGCTGCGATCTCGAATCGACACTGCCGAGCCACACAGGCCCGAGCGGACCGCGAATTATCACCACAAAACCAGGGGACGACGAGCGTTTTCTTCGTTCGCTGCGGTCACGATGCGGCTCGGGCCCGTGGTTCCGACCGCGGCTCGGCGCGTATTCCAAGGGCGCTGCAAACACGCCTATTGCGGCTCCCCGCCGGCGCGCCTAAGCCAGGGGCAATATAAGCCATGCGTTGTTTGATTCTAGCGGCCGGGCGCTTCGACGACCGTCTTCGAGCCGACATCGTTGCGAAGCGTGAACCTCGGTTGGATGTTTTCGAGCTCGCCGAAGAGCTGGAAGCGGACGTCATCGATTTCGGTGATGTCGATCGATCGACGTCACCGGCGGTGAAACTCGCGGCGCGCACCGCGGGCTACTCCGCTGCGGTGGCGTTGCTCGGCTTCATGGCGCGCAAACGCTACGATGCGTTCTTCACCACGGGCGAAGACATTGGCTTGCCGCTGGCAGCGTTGCTCAAGGTGAGCTCGGCGCGCTGTTCGCACACCATGATCGCGCACACGCTTTTCCCGGCGAAGAAGAAGGCTTTCTTTCAGGTCGCGCACGTGGGGGACAAGCTCGATCGAGTGCTCGTCTACTCGACCTCCGAAGAGGAGCACGCCCTGGGTGAGCTCAAGCTGCCCCGGAGCAAGGTGCAGCGCATCTACTACCAGGCGGACCAAGAATTTTTCCGCCCGGATGGGCGCGCGCTCGAACCCAATCTCATCTGCGCCGCAGGACAGCTCTTGCGTGACTACGACACGCTCGTGGCCGCCGTCGATGGCCTGCCGGTCCGTCTCCAAATCGCAGCGGGCAGTCCCTGGATCGAGCGTCCGCTCGAACCCCGAGGGCCGCTCCCGGAGAACGTCAGCTGGGGCAAGTTGAATCGCTTCGAGTTGCGCGAGTTGTATGCGCGATCCGCGATCGCGGTCGTGCCCATCTTGCAAAACAAATATCAGACCGGCATCGCCACGATCTTGGAAATGCTCTCGATGGGCAAATGCGTGATCGCCACCAAGACGCACGGGCAGACCGACACCATCGTCGATGGCGTGACCGGCATCTACGTGCCGCCGGGCGATCCGATCGCGCTCCGCAAGGCAATCCAAGACATGCTGGCCCGCCCCGAGCAGGCCAAAGCCATCGGTGATGCCGCGCGCCGCTTCATGGAAGAGCAAGCCGGCTTGGATGTGTTCGTGAAGCGCGTGGCCGAGGCCGTGCGCGCGGGACACCTGGCGCGCTTCGCCAACTGAGACCGATGGCTCGAACGGAGTTTTCCGATCGCCAATAAGAAGTGGTGGGGCGCCGCCCTGCTCGCGGTGCTCGGGCTCACCCTGGCTCTCGGCGCGCTCGTGGTGCATCGCCGGCACCGCCTGCTCGCGGTCGATTCGGGTTCGGAGGACGCGCTCACCGAAGCGCGAAAGCCCCTGGAAATTGCCGAAACGATCTACGACGGCAAGCTCGGCGCGGGCTGGGCCGATTGGGGTTGGGGCCCGCACGACCTGCCCACGACGACGGGGCCCGCGCGCGTCGTTTTTAGCGGCTACGGGGGCATCATTCTGCGGCACGAGGTGCTGCAGGGGCCGTTCGGCGTGCTCGCGTTCCGCTATCACGCGCCGCCTGGCTGGCCCGAGTTTCTGCAAGTGTCGTTGAAGAGCTCACTCAGCGTCGACGCGACGCTCTCTTTGCTCACGCTCGACGAGAGCTACGTCGAAGTCGCGCCCGATGGCTGGCACGAGGTGCGCGTTCCATTCAAGGAATTGAACCCGCGCGGTGAGCCGTTCGATCGCATCGTGCTGAGCGCGCGAACTGCAGTGGGTTCCGACTGGGTCTTGCTCGACAAAATCGGGTTCAGCAAAGGTGCAACCGCGGCGGCTGTCGGCGGGGCGCCGCGTCGAAATGTGGCGCTCGCCGTCGTGTGCCGGGCCGCCACGCACGTGATTAGCCCCCTCATCTACGGGAGCGCCTTCGAATCGTGGGACAGCGGGCAGACCGCGCTGCGCATCGGTGGCAACCCGACGAGTCGGCTGAATTGGGAGACCGGTTTTGCCAACGCCGCGAACGACTGGTTCTTCGAGAACGGCAAGGGGCCGGATTTGGCGGCGCTGATTCGCGGCGCCACGCAACACGGCGCCCCCACCACGGTCACGGTGCCGCTCATCGGCTGGGCCGCGAAAGACGATTCGTCGTCGGGTTTTCCGGCCAGCAAATTCCCCAAGCAGCGCAAATTCGACAACTATCGCCCGCAAGCCGGCGACGGCTACACGCCCGATGGCAAGCCCATCGCACCGGGGCCGCCCACCGAGACGAGCATCGCCGCACCCCCGGAGCTGATTGGCACTTGGGTGCGCGCCTTGCGCGAACGCAACAAAGGCGGCCCGCAGACTTCCTACATCCTCGACAACGAGCCTTCGCTTTGGGACACCACGCACCGCGACATCCATCCCGAGCCGCTCGGTTACGACGAATTGCTCGATCGCACGCTGCGGTATGCGACCGAGATTCGCAACGCCGATCCGGAAGCGACGATCGCCGGCCCTGCGGAGTGGGGGTGGATGGGCTACCAATATTCGGGGCGCGACCGCGTTGCCGGAAAGTCGGCGCGCCCCGATCGGCGCGCGCACGGCGACGTTCCGCTCATCCCTTGGTATTTGAAGAAGATCGCCGAGCACGAGCAGGCCACCGGCAGCCGGATCTTGGACGTGTTGGACGTCCATTTCTATCCGGCCGCAGACAACATCTTCGGCGGCAATGCGCGCGTGGATGCGGCTGGCGCGGCGCTCCGCCTCCGCTCGACGCGAGCGCTGTGGGATCCGGATTACAAAGACGAGTCTTGGATCGACGAGCCGATCGAGCTGATTCCGCGGCTCAAAGCTTGGGTGAGTAGCAACCATCCGGGATTGAAGCTTTCGATCGGCGAGTGGAACTTCGGCGCGGGCGACCACATCAGCGGTGGGCTCGCGACGGCGGAGGCGCTCGGCCGTTTCGGCCAACAAGGTTTGTACTCCGCGTACATGTGGGACGGCCCGAAGCCGGGCACGCCGGCGTTCTGGGCGTTCCGCGCTTATCGCAATTTCGATGGCAAAGGTGGCCACTTTCTGGACGAATCGCTGCCGACTCGCGAGGAAGAGCAAGTCTCGCTGTTCGCCTCGCGCGACACCGCGCGGGGGCACGTGGTGGCCGTCGTGGTGAACCGTGATCCGCTGCACGAAGTGGCAGCAAACGTGGCGCTTGACGCGTGTGGCGCGCCTGCCTCGTATCGCGCGTTTGCGTATCGAGCTGGAGCGAACGGCCTCGAAGAAGCGCCCGTGACCACGCAAGACGGAGGGCTGCGCGTGACGCTGCCTCCCTACTCGTTCGTGGTGCTCGACGTCCTCTTGACGCCCGCTCAGTGAGGCGCCGTTACTTGGCGCGCGCGATCTGGTGCGGATGAAAAATGGCCGACCCGACGAAGCGCGATGTCCCGATCAATTTGACGGTTCGCTTCGCTTGAGCCGACGTCATTTTTTCCGGGCACACGCAGAGCAAGGCCGAGTCACACGATTGCGCGATCGACGCGGTAATCGCGCTGGCACCGGCTGGCGGTAACGCCACGAGCAGGCGCTGACCGTCGCTCGTGCAGCGTCGGACTTCGTTCGAGAACGCGGTCAGCTGATTGAGCGGCACCTGCGTGGCATCGGCCACCTGGATCGGGCTGCCGAGGTGGACCATGCCGGTGCGCGATAGGGTGAGCGCCACCACCAGCGAAAAGTCCAACGTGGTGCCTTCGCCCGCCGGGATCAACGCGAGCGAACGCCAAGGCTTCGACTCGAGCGCGAGCCACAGGCGCTGCCACTCGGCGTCTTGCCACGGCTCGACGTCGGCCGCGCGCGCGAGGCTA
>Ga0105245_10000383_pt1 | contig 41164 bp, 39 predicted proteins | sample KBSM54metaG_FD_81523 | JGI IMG/M metagenome (GOLD analysis project Ga0105245, IMG submission 81523) | Miscanthus rhizosphere microbial communities from Kellogg Biological Station, Michigan, USA - KBS M5-4 metaG | ecosystem: Host-associated > Plants > Roots > Rhizosphere > Soil | place...
CGCGCATGAGCGGACGAGACGTCCGCTCCCCTCGTCTCAGCTCGTCGCTTTCCGTAGGGCCGCCCGTGCCAGCAGGCGCGTCGAATCGAGCGTCGGAAGAGGCGAATTCGCATCGCTCATGATCAACGGGATCTCGGTGCAGCAGAGCGCGACAGCGTCGCAACCCTCATCTTTCATCCGCTCGATCACTCCTTGAAAGTACCCGATCGACTCCGGCTTGAACACTCCGTAGACCAGCTCGTCGAAGATGATGCGATTGATCTCCGCGCGCTCCTCCGGATTCGGGCGCACGTAATCGGCGGGATAGACGTCGCTCTCGACCAGGTAGCGCGTGCCGGTCAGGCCGATGCGCGTGAAGCCGCGGGTGCGCGCCTCCTCGTTGACCACGCGGGCGATGTGCAGCCACGGGCGCGGCGACCTCGCCTCGATGTACGGCAGCGCCTGATGGATCGTGTTGTCGGGACAGAGCAGAAAATCGGCGCCGATCGACGCCAGCTTGTTCGCCGAGTCGAGCATCAGCTCGCCGACGCCCTGCCAGTCGTCGCGGTAAATGCACTTCATGTACTCCGCCAGCGAGTGCGTGTGCATCGAGACCTCGGGGTGATCGTGCGCCCCCATCAGCGCGGCCCCTTCGACGCAGATCGTGCGATAGCAGAGCGCCGCGCCCTCGGCGGAGCAGGCGACGATCCCGATGTGTTGCGGCATCTCGAAATGCTACACTGCGCGAACCATGAACGCCCACCGCGAGGTAAACGAGTCGACGCTTCGAGCCGACTCGTGTCTTTGGCTCCATCACCGTAGTCGATAACTACGACTCCTTCACCTACAACCTGGTCCAGCAGATCGAGCGCCTCGCCGGCGAGCGCCTGCGCGTCGTGCGCAATGACGCCTTCGACCCTCAGGCGCTGCTCGATGACAGGCCGCGGGCCATCGTCATCTCGCCCGGACCCGGCACCCCGTCGCGCGCCGGCCGCATCGTCGATCTCATTCGCGCCAACCAGTCGATCCCGCTCCTCGGCGTCTGCCTCGGGCATCAGGCCATCGGCGAAGCGTTCGGCGCGAGCGTCATCCGCGGTCCGGTGCCGGTGCACGGCAAGGTCACCGACGTCGTGCATCACGGCGAGCGGCTCTTCCACGGCTGCCCCTCGCCGATGCACGCGGCGCGCTACCACTCGCTGATCCTCCAGCGCGACACGCTGCCGCCGGAGTTCACCATCGACGCGGAGAGCGCCGACGGCGCGATCATGGCCGTGTCGCACACGTCGCGGCCGATCTTCGGGATTCAGTTCCATCCCGAGTCGTTCGGCACGGCGGGAGGGGATCGCTTGATTCTGAATTTCCTGGAGGCCGCCCGATGATCGCCGCCGCCCTCAAGCGACTCATTGATGGTCAACATCTTGACCGTCAGGAGATGCATGCCCTCTTCTCCCAGATGATGGACGGCGCGCTCACCGACGCCCAGAAATCGGCGCTCCTCGTCGCCCTGCGCATGAAAGGGGAGACGCCGGAAGAGATCACCGGCGCGGCGATGGCCATGCGCGAGCGGGTCACGCCGCTGCGGGTTGAAGACGATCATCTCGTCGACACCTGCGGCACCGGCGGCGACGGCCGCGGCACGTTCAACATCTCCACCGTCGCGGCGATCGTCGCCGCGGGCGGGGGAGCGAGTGTGGCGAAGCACGGCAATCGCGCGGTGTCGTCGTCGTGCGGCAGCGCCGACGTGCTGGTCGCGCTCGGCGTGCAGATCGACCTCGACGCCGACCGGATGTCGCAGGTGCTGCGCCGCACGAACATCTCGTTCCTCTTCGCGCCAAAGCTGCATCCGGCGATGGGGGCGGTGGTCGGCGTCCGCCGCGAGCTCGGCGTGCGGACGATCTTCAACGTCCTCGGGCCGCTGACGAACCCGGCGTTCGCAAAGCGCCAGGTGCTCGGCGTCTATTCGCCGCATCTGGTCAAGGTCGTGGCGCGCGTCCTCGCCGCGCTCGGCACGCTGCACGCGCTCGTGGTGCACAGTCACGACGGCCTCGACGAGATCTCGCCCGCCGCGCCGACACATGTCTGCGAAGTGCGTAACGGCGATCTTCGCGAATACGACCTCACGCCCGACGACCTCGGCATCGTGCAGCATCCGCTCGACGCGCTCGCCGGCGGCGACTCCGCGGAGAACGCGCGCATCGCGTGGCGCATCCTCGAAGGAGAGCTCGGCGCGCGCCGCGAAGTGGTCGTGGCCAACGCCGGCGCCGCGCTGTACGTGGCCGGAGCAGCGTCGTCGTTGCGCGACGGGGTCGAGCTGGCACGGCAGTCGATCGACAGCGGGCGGGCGCTGCGCAAGCTGGAAGAACTGATCGCCGTGACGCGGGAGCTGGCGTGATGCGAATGAGGGGAGCGGACGTCTCGTCCGCCTCGGTCGCGCGCAACGCGACTTGCCGAGCGGACGAGACGTCCGCTCCCCACGTGAGGAGCCGGTGATGAGCGATGTCCTCGACAAAATCGTCGCCCGCACGCGCGCCCGGCTGCTGCCGCCCGATCCGCCGCACGCGTTCGCGACGGCGATCTCGCGTCCCGGCATCAACGTGATCTCCGAGATCAAATCGGCGTCGCCCTCGGCCGGCACGATCGTCGAGAACCCCGACGTCGAATCGATCGCCGCCGACTATCGCCGCGGCGGCGCCGCCGCGATCTCGATCGTCACCGAGCCGGAGTTTTTCCGCGGATCGTCGTCGTGGATCGCAAGAGCAAAGACGAGCGCCGGACTACCGGTGATCATGAAGGACTTCATCGTCGACGAGCGCCAGCTCCTGCACGGCATCGCGGCCGGCGCGAACGCCATCCTGCTGCTCGCGTCGCTCTTAACCGCTCAACAGCTCGAGAGCTTTATTGCTTTGCTCGATCAATTCGGCTGCGACGCTCTGGTCGAAGTGCACGATGAAGCAGAGCTTGAGCGCGCGATCGGCGGCGGCGCGAAGTTGATCGGCGTGAACAACCGCAACCTGCGCGACTTCAGCGTCGACCTCCGCACCTCGGAACGCCTGTCGAAGCTCATGCCCGAGGGAACGATCAAGGTCGCGGAGAGCGGAATCAAGAGTCGTCAAGATGTTGACCGTCTGCGCAACGCCGGCTTTCACGCGTTCCTGGTCGGAGAGTCGTTGCTGAAGCAGGAGGATCGCGCAGCAGCGGTGCGCGCACTCACGCAATGAAAGTGAAAATATGCGGCATCACCCGGCCCGAGGATGCGCAGCGCGCCGCCGCGCTCGGCGCCGACTTCCTCGGCTTCATCTTCGTGAAGGAATCGCCTCGCTATCGCGACGCGGAGCACTTCGCGAACATTGCCCGGAGCCTCGGCGCGAACCGTCCGAAGCTCGTCGGCGTCTTCCGCGATGAAGACGTCGAGACGATCCGCGCCATCGCCGCGCGCGTGCCGCTCGACTTCGTGCAGCTGCACGGCGCCGAGTCGAACGACGACATCCGCGGCATCGGGCTGCCGTCGTTCAAGGCGCTGCAGGTCGGCGACGCGCTGCCCGACACCACCGCGCATCCCGACGCCGAGTGGCTGCTCTTCGACTCCTTCAGCGGCGGCAGCGGCAAGCGGTTCGACTGGTCGCTGCTCAATCTCTATTCACGCGCCAAGCCGTTCCTCCTCGCCGGCGGCATCACGCCCGACAACGTCGCCGCTGCGATCAGCCTCGTGCGGCCCGACGCCATCGACCTCGCCAGCGGCGTCGAGTCGGAGCCCGGCATCAAGGATCACACGAAGCTCGAACGATTGTTCGAAAGGATCAAACGATGACCGCATTTCCCGACCGCCGCGGTTTCTTCGGCGACTTCGGCGGCAGGTTCGTTCCCGAGACACTGATGGCCGCGCTCGACGAGTTCGAGTCGGCGTACAAAAAACTGCGGCGCGACCGCGAGTTCCGCAAGGAGCTCGACGACGTCCTGGCCGATTTCGTCGGACGTCCGACGCCGCTGACCGAGGCCAAGAAATTCGCGGAGATCTGCGGCGTGGGGCGGCTGTTCCTCAAGCGCGAGGACCTCAACCACACCGGCGCGCACAAGATCAACAACGCGGTGGGCCAGGCGCTGATCGCGAAGCGGATGGGAAAGACGCGCATCATCGCCGAGACCGGCGCGGGGCAGCACGGCGTGGCCACCGCCACCGCCTGCGCGCTCCTCGGACTGCAGTGCGTCGTCTACATGGGCGAGGTGGACATGGCGCGGCAGGAGCTGAACGTCTTCCGCATGCGCCTGCTCGGCGCGGACGTCGTCCCCGTCTCCAGCGGCAGCCGCACGCTGAAGGACGCCATCAACGAAGCGATCCGCGACTGGGTGACGAACGTCCGCACGACGCACTACATCATCGGCTCGGTCCTCGGGCCGCACCCGTATCCGATGGTCGTGCGCGACTTCCAGTCCGTCATCGGACGCGAGGCGCTTTCGCAGCTGATGAAGAAGGTCAACATGTTGCCGAACGTGGCCATCGCCTGCGTCGGCGGCGGCTCGAACGCCATCGGCCTTTTCCACGAGATGCTGAAACACGACTCCATCCGCCTGATCGGAGTCGAGGCGGGCGGGCGGGGACCGGAGCTCGGCAATCACGCCGCGCGCTTCTCCGGCGGCGCCCTCGGCGTGCTGCACGGCACGCGCTCGATGGTGCTGCAGGACGAGTTCGGCCAGATCGCCGAGACGCATTCGATCTCCGCGGGGCTCGACTATCCGTCGATCGGACCGGAGCACGCGTACCTGCAGTCGATCGGCCGCATCGAATACCACGACTGCAACGACGACCTCGCGCTCGAGGCCTTTCACAAGCTGAGCGAGACGGAGGGGATCATCCCCGCGCTGGAGTCGTCGCACGCCCTTGGCTGGCTGATGCGGAATCCGATACCGGAGGCACTGGTGGTAGTGAATCTGAGCGGGCGCGGCGACAAAGACGTGCCGCAGGTGGCTGCGCATGAATCGCGTTAAGGCACTCTTCAAGCGGCTGAAAAAAGAGCGGCGCTGCGGCGTGATCGCCTACGTCACGTGCGGCGACGGCGACACGGTGCGCATCGTCGAAGAGCTCGAGGCCGCGGGCGCGGATGCGATCGAGCTCGGCGTGCCGTTCTCCGATCCGATCGCCGACGGCCCGGTGATCCAGGCCGCGTCGATGCGCGCGCTGAAGAACGGCACGTCGATTCGCGACGTCCTCACCATGGCGCGCTCGATCCGCGAGCGTTCGCGCATTCCGCTCATCGCCTTCTCGTATCTCAATCCGATCATGCGCTACGGCATGGAGCGATTCGCGACCGAGGCCTCGGAGGCGGGGATCGACGGCGTGCTGATCACCGACCTTCCGCCCGAGTCGGCCGACGACACCTTCAAGCGCGCCGGCCTCGCGACCGTGTTTCTGCTAGCGCCGACGTCGACCGACGCGCGCATCCGCGCCGTCGATCGCGCCTCGGACGGATTCGTTTACTACGTCTCGACCACCGGTGTGACCGGCACGCGGAGCGAGCTCGATCCGACGCTGGTCGATCGCCTGCTCGAAGTGCGGTCGAAGCTGCGCAACCCGATCGCCGTCGGCTTCGGCATCTCGCGCCGCGAGCACTACGAGCTGCTGCGCGACAAGTGCGACGCGATCGTCATCGGCAGTGCCATCGTGCGCGCCATCGGCGAAGGCCGCTCGGCAGGGAATGTACTCAAAAATATCCTTCTCCCCCGCGTCGGGGGAGAAGGTGCCGAAGGCGGATGAGGGGGAGGTTCATCGCGGCAGCCCCCCCTCACAAGCTCAGTTACGGCCTGATCGCCACCTTCATCACGCCGTCCAACCGGTTCGCGAACAGCCGGTAGGCGTCATTGATCTCGCTCAGCGTGAAGCGGTGCGTGATCAGCGGGCGCAGGTCGAGGCGGCCGCTCTTCACCATGTCGATCAGCCGGAGCATCCGCTCCTTGCCGCCGGGGCAGAGCGTGGTCACGATCCTGTAATCGGCCAGGCCGGCGCCGAACGCTTCGTACGGAACGGCGAGCTTGCCGCTGTAGACGCCGAGGCTGGAGAGCGTGCCGCCGGGACGCAGCGTCCGCAGCGCGTTCTCGAACGTCTCCTGCGTGCCGAGCGCTTCGATCGCCACGTCGACGCCGCCATTGGTGAGGCGCTTGATCTCGCTGACGACGTCGACCTTGCGATAGTCGAGCACGACGTCGACGCCCATCTTCCTGGCCATGGCGATGCGCGCGTCGTCGCCGTCGACGCCGATGACCATCGACGCGCCGAGGAGTCGCGCGCCGACGGAGGCGCAGATGCCGATCGGACCCTGGGCGAAGACCGCGACCTTGTCGCCGAGCGTGACTTCGCCCGCCTCCGCGCCGCTGATGCCGGTCGAGGCGATGTCGGCGAGAAGGACGACCTGCTCGTCGCTGAGGCTGTCGGGGATCGGCGCGAGGTTCGCCTGCGCGTTCGGCACGAGCAGGTATTCGGCCTGCGAGCCGTTGATGGTGTTGCCGAAGCGCCAGCCGCCGAGCGCTTCGTAATCGCCGCCGTGTCCGCACTGCGACGAGTGACCGGAGAGGCAGGCGCGGCACTGGCCGCACGGCGTGATCGCGCCGACGAGGACGCGCTGGCCGATCTCGTATCCGGTGACGCCGGCGCCGAGGGCGGCGATGACGCCGACCGGCTCATGGCCGATGACCAGGCCCTTGCGGACCGGGTATTCGCCTTTGAGGATGTGGACGTCGGTGCCGCAGATGGTGGTGGTGGTGATGCGGATGACCGCCGCGCCGGTGACGGGGCGGGGGCGGGCCACTTCTTCGAGACGGATGTCGTCGACGCCGTAGAAAACCGCGGCGCGCATCGTGGTGGTGTCGGTGGAGACTACGGGCTCTTCGAGCAGGGTGGTCATGAAAGTCCTCCAATACGAACGTGCATCCGCGGCGCCCGGCGGGTGTGTATCGGCGATCACACGCATGCGTGTTCGAGCCACGGGCGGGAGTGTCTGTGCTACACTCCCGCGCCAATGAATTCCGCGTTTGCCCCGAACTATTTTTATTACGGCTATTACAGATAGTCCGGGGCCGCGTGTCGCGCCCCACCGGACAGGGGGGCGCTCGACGAACAGCAGGCAACGATCGAAACCCTCTGGCCCGGCAAGGCAAGAGGGTTTTTTGTTATGAATCGATTGGATGCCGAGCTGGAGCTCACACGACTGCGCGAGGCCATCGACCGCGTCGATGAAGTCCTCGTCAAGCTTTTGAATCAGCGCGCCAAATACGCCATCGAGATCGGCGAGATCAAGGGCGTGCTCGCTCTCCCCATTTACGCCCCCGAACGTGAAAAGCAGGTCCTCCTGCACGTCGAGCAATCCTCGGAAGGCCCGCTGGAGGAATCCGCGGTGCGCCGCCTGTTCGAGCGAATCATCGATGAATCGCGGCGCGTCGAGCGCCAGTCCGCACAAAAAACATAGTGCTGAATGCTTAGTGCTGAGTGCTCGGTGCTCCAGCACTCAGGACTCAGCACCCAGCACCAGCATCAGTACGGAGGTTTTATGGTCATCGTGATGGAGAAACATGCAGCGGAAGAGAAGATCGAGCGCGTGGTCGCCGAATTGAGCACGCGCGGATTCGACGTGCACCGGTCGACCGGCACGGATCAGACGGTGCTGGGCGTCGTCGGTCACGTCGATACGATCGACACGCGCGAATTCGAGCTGTTCGACGGCGTGCAGGAGGTGGTGCGGGTCAGCGAGCCGTTCAAGCTGACCAGCCGCACGTGGCGCAAGGAAAACAGCGTGATCAAGGCGCGCGGCGTGGAGATCGGCGGCGACACGGTGGTCGTCATGGCCGGTCCATGCACGATCGAGAGCGAGCACCAGGTGTTCGAGACGGCGCGGCGCGTGGCGCGTTCCGGGGCGCGCGTCCTGCGCGGCGGCGCGTACAAGCCGCGTTCGTCGCCTTATGCGTTCCAGGGAATGGGCGTCGATGGACTGAAGATCCTCCGCGCGGCGGGCGACGAGTTCAATATGGCCACGGTCTCCGAGGTCATGGAGATCTCGCAGATCGAAGGAATGCTGCCGTATGTCGACATCCTGCAGGTCGGCGCTCGCAATATGCAGAATTTCAATCTGCTGTCGGCATTGGGACAGATCCGCAAGCCGATCCTGCTCAAGCGCGGGATGTCGGCGACGATTCAGGAATGGCTGCTGGCGGCCGAATACATCATGGCCGGCGGCAATTACGAGATCATTCTCTGTGAGCGCGGCATCCGCACGTTCGAGACCTACACGCGCAATACGTTCGATATCTCCGCGATCCCGGTGTTGAACAAGCTCTCCCACCTGCCGGTGATCGGCGATCCGTCGCACGCCGTGGGACGCCGCGACAAAGTGATGCCCGTCGCCCGCGCCGCCATTGCGGCGGGAGCGGACGGCCTCCTGATCGAGGTGCACCACGATCCGGAAAAAGCGGTATGCGACGGCCCGCAGTCGCTCTACCCCGACCAGTTCGCGCGCCTCATGGACGAACTCAAAATCATCGTGCCCGCTGTGGGGCGTCGGATCTAGGACGGTGCTGAGTGCTGGGTGCTTAGTGCTTAGTGCTGAGACCCAGCACTCCAGCACTTAGCACTAAGCACTTGTTTTGTTATCGTCCTACGCCTAACGCGTCAGCGACGCGATTGATGTAGTTGAACCAGGACGCGATCATTGTGATTTGCAGGATGGCGGTATCGTCGAAGCCTGTGGCGCGGAGGCGGTCGTGATCGGCGGGGCCGATTTGTGTGGCGTCGCGGGTCAGTTGTGCGACGTAATCGAGCATGGCGCGGTCCTGGTCGGACAGCGGCGCCGTCGTATGGTCTTCGCGGATCGCGTTGGCGAGCGATTCATCCAGGGTCACCCGACGCAGAAACTCTGCGTGCGAGGTGATTCAATAGTGACATCGGTTCAGCGCGGAGACGACCGTGGCGATCATCTCGTGCTGGCGGCGCTGTAAGGGCAGTTCCGGCGTCATCAGCGCGCCGAACGTGGCGAACGCGTGGAAGAGCGCGTCGGGGATCAGGCCGTGCGAATCGACGATGCCCTCGCCCGGCAGTTGTCCGGGAAATGCCGGCGTCGCGTATTCCGCCGGATAGAGCGCGCGCTGCGCCTCGATCGCCTTGCGCAGCCGCTCGTCAGCCTTCTCGAACGGAACCGTTTTGATCCACGTCATGGGCAGCTGCCTCCTCCGGTTGCGATTGTGCCTTACGCACCTGCTCGCAGATCTCGTCATAGAGCCGCTCGGCGCGATTTCTGCGCAGCGTGAAGCGGATGCGCGCCTTCGAGCGCTGGCCGAACACCGTAATGATCGATTCCTTCACCTGGATGCGGATCAGGCCGTAGATCAGGAACGGGATGCCGAGCGTGCCGAACATCCAGCCTGCGCTGCCGCCGGCGATCATGCCGATGAGGATCAGGAATCCGGCAAAGCCGAGGCTGAAGAAGATGCCGAGGATTCCGGTGTGGTCGTGCTGGGTGACCAGGAGCACGTCGTCGAAGAAGACCCGCTTGCGCACGATCTCAAAATTATCCTGCTCATCGATCTCGATCGCGATATCCGTGGCATAGACCGCATGGCGCGTAATCAGGTTGTTATAGCGCCCGAGAAACCGCCGCTTCGGCGCCGTCATGAGAATCCCTTCTTCACGAAAGCGGACAGGGTGACCAGTCCGATGGCGATATCGGCGAGCGCGAGGATGATCGACACGCCGAGCATCACGCTCTTGTCCTTCGACCATTGCGGATCGCGGAAGCCGCGCACCGTGTAATAGATCGACAGGGCGCCGAGCGGGATGCCGATCATGATCGCGCTGAAGAGAAAGCCGATGAACGACGTGGCGAAGGCCAGCGTGCGCCAGTCGCGGAAGCGCGTCTGGGCCTGCTCCACGCCGCCGTCCTGCGTCATCCGGTCGAAACATGCCGGGCAGTACTTCCCGCCGTGCAGATCGAGCTCGCACAACGAGCAGATGAAGAGGCCGCAGCGGCCGCAATTCGTCACCGCCGCGTTGCGCGGATGATTCGCGCAGGCGCCGGCGCTCTCCGGACCCGTCTGGGCGATCTGCAAAACGCGCGTGACGCGCCGCCGGGGATGAAAGACCGTCGCCTTGAAGAATCCCTGGCAGCGGGGGCAGATATCTTCGCCTTCCGTAATGCTGTCCAGCGGCAGTTGCACGTCACAGCGGGGACAGGCGGGGCCTGTGTACGTGATGATCCGGGTCGTGGCCATAAAGGGTCAGGCGTTGATGACGCGTGTTCCGGCGGCCATATCGTGGATTGCGGTTTTCTCCGCGGTGAAGAAGGCCGGGAAATAATCGGCGAAACAGAGCAGGCCGGTGAAGATGCGCACCACCGGACGCAGCCACGCCTCGCGTTTCGAGAGCGGCGCACCGTCGGCGCGCACCACGCGGATCTGCATCGCCAGCTTGCCGATCGTCTGGCCGTTGCGCTTCAACAGCATCAACGCCTCATACGCCACCGCCGCGGCGATGGAGAGCAAAGTGACCACGCCGATGACCGCCAATTGCAGCGGCACGCTCTTGAACAGCATCGTGCTGGCCTGGAAGACGCCGGAAAAAATCTGCATCGGGATGCCGACGACGATGTTGTCGATGATGAAGGCGATGAAGCGGCGTCCGAGGTGCGCATACGGCGTGAAGATCGGATCGACCCCCGATTGCACGTCGCGGACCTGCTCGTTCTTGCAGACCGCGCAATAGGGGAGCCCGCCGATCGTGACCAGGCAGTCATTGCAGAACACCCGGCCGCAGCGGGCGCAATGCTGCAATCCCTCGATGGCGTCAAAATGATTGAGGCAGTGGACGTTCGCTTCCATCGTTCAATTCAATCGACGCTGATGACGCGCGTATTCGCGACCAGGTCGTGGACGCACGTCTTCTCTTTGGTGGCCAGGGCCGGGATGTAATTGAGCAGTGAGAGCACGTGCACCATCACGCCGCGCAACAGTGAGCGGCCCCACGCCTGACCGGTGGTGATCGGTGTGCCGTCGGGACGGACGACCCTGATCTTCAAGGCCATCTTCCCGACCGTCTGGCCGCGGTGGCTCAGCATCAGCGCCTCATAGAGGATGTAGCCGACAAAAATGACGCCGATGCCGGCGATCATCAAGGCCCCGAACCAGTCGCTGTCCGTGCTCTTGCTCAGGAACGCGCCTGCGATGATGAGCGCGACGCCGCCGCCGACGATCATCATCCGGTCGATCCACAACGCCGCGAACCGCCGTCCGATCGTGGCCAGCGGCAATCGGCCGCCGTCCGTCCCCGACTGCACGTCGAGCAATTTCTCACCCTTGCACGTGGCGCAATACGGGCGCCCATGAATCATCACCACGCAGTCGCCGCAGAAGGCATTGCCGCAGCGCGTGCACGGCTGCACGCCTTCGGAGACATCCACGTGATTTCGGCAGATCATTACGGAGGAGTTGGCAGTTGATCGTTGGCAGTGGGCAGACTGCCAACCGTCAACGGCCAACTATTTCCTCGATGGTAACACTGAAGGAGCGAAGAGCACGGAGGTGAGGTCGCGTACGAAATTCTCGCCGCTCACGCCCTCTTCCTCGACGTCCAATCGCTCGCGATAGGCGGCGGCGATCTCCTCCATCAGGTCATAGCGCGCCACCGGCGACATCTTCTCCGCGCGCAGGCAGACGGCGAGCAGCATCTCGCGCTCTTCCAGTCCGATGCGATGGCGGATGAGGCGCAGCACGCGCGGTGTGCGCAGCGTGTTGTAGCGGCGCTCGGCCGCCAGCTCGCCGCGATAGGCCGCCGGCTTTTCCTCCCGGATCACCAGCGTGCCGGCCACGATGTCGCCGAGGCGGCGGCGCAGCGGATCGACCATCGTGGAGACCGCCGCGACGCCGTAGAAGAGCGGCGCGAAATCGACCACGCGGACGATGTTCCGCACCAGGGCCTGGTGCACCGACAGCGGCAATCCACGCGCGTCGACGACGCGCAGCGAGAGCGCGCGCTTGCCCGGCGTCCGGCCCTGGCCCTTCGTTTCGAACCAGACGTGCCAGCCCCAGGTGAGGACGAACGAGGCGGTGATGAAGATCGCCTCCGCGATCGCGGCCGGGAGCATCAGCGTGCAGACCTGGCGGATGAAGCCGGCCATGCCGAGGGTGATGATGAAATCGATCAGCACGGCGAGGAAACGGCTCGCGGCGCCCGCCGGCTGGAGGCGGATCTCGACATGTTCGGGAGTGGTGATCGTCAGCGCGCTCATGACTCGTCCAGCCTTCGCGCAAACAGATAGAGCATCAGTATGGCGAAGAGCACGACGGCCACGCCGATCTTCAGCGCGTACGGAAACGTATTGGCCGTGAACTGCGAGAACGAGCCCTCGATCAATCCGGCGAAGACCAGCGTCATGGCCGTGGCGATCATGATCCGCCACACCGCGGGCAGCACGCGCCGCAGCGACGCGGCGCGCGAGAGATCGCCCGGCATCAGCAGCGCGCGGCCGGCGATGATCCCCGCCGCGCCGCCGAAGACGATCGACGGCAGCTCCAGCGCGCCGTGCGGTCCGACCCAGGCGAAGAAGAAGAGCGGGACGCCGTCGAGCACGTACATCGTGGCCACCGCGCCGAGGAGCACGCCGTTGTAGAAGAGGAGCCAGAGTCCGCCGACGATGGTCAGCGCGCCGAGGGAGAAGGCGAGGAAGGTGACCTGGATGTTGTGCGTGTAGAGCGAGGCGCCGAACGTCATCGCTTTCTCCACGGTGTCGATCCGCTCCTCGTCTTTCTCCAGCCGTTCCACGCGCTCGCGCGGGCTCTCGGTGAAGAACTCCGGCGGGATGATGCGCCGGCCGTTCGACGGATCGACGGCGATCGCCGCCGCGCCGGTGAGCGTGCCGAGGAGAAAAGCAAACGCGGCGACGGCGATGATCAGCCGCTGGCGGCGGAAGACCGACGGGATCTCGCTCGTCACCAGCCGCGCGAACGCCGGCATCACCGGCTTGTCGTGTCCCGCGCGGTAGACGAAGCGATACGCGCGCCCCGTGAGCTGGTTCAACCGCCCGAGCAGCTCCGGGTTCGCCGTGTACGAGCGCGCCAGGTTGAGATCGGAACAGGTGCGCCGGTAGAGCTGCACCAGCTGCTGCACGTCGTCGTGCGACATCTGATCGGGCGACAGCTCCGCCGTCTGCAGCGCGTCTTCGAGCTGCTGCCAGACGATCGATCTCGAGGAGATGAATTTTTCGATGTTCATGATTAAAGCTGTTGAGCTGTTCAGCGATTTAGCTATTGAGCAGCTCAACAGCTCAACAGCTCAACAGCTCAATCGCTCAATCGCTCAATCGCTCAATCGCTTTACAACATCTGCCTCCTCTTCACATCGATATACGCATTCACCGAATCGATCCCTGCATCCTCGGGTGTGGAATCGACGACCAGTGCGCCGCGCGCGCGGAGGTCGCGCATCAGCTCGACGCGGCCGAGCCAGAGGTCGCGGGCCACGAGCGTTTCCGACAGCTCGCTCTTGGTCGACGGCTGGAACTGCGCCGCCGCTTTCAGGTTCGGGTCGCTCAGCGTGACGATCAGCGGGAGGTGCTGCGGCGCGAGCATTCCCACGGCGCGCAGCAGGTCGTGCCGTTCCTCGCGTTCCGGCAGGACGGTCAGCATCAGGATCAGCGTGCGGTGGTGGAGGCGGCGGCGCAGGCTGCTCGCCATCGCCACGTAGTCGGTGTAGCGATACGCCGCCTCGAGCGCCGTCACGTACGCCGTGATGGCGCGCAGGTGCGCGGCGCCGCGGCCGGCGGGGAGGCCCTTGTCGACCTCCGTGTCGAACGAGGCGATGCCGACGCGGTCCTCCATGCGGTTGCAGATGTAGCTGATCAGCACCGCGGCGTTCACGGCGTGATCGAGCCGCGTCACCTGCGCCACACGTGCGGCCATCCGGTGTCCCTGATCGAGGCAGAGGAGGATCTCCTGCGAGCGGTCGAGGCGGAATTCGCGCACGATCAGCCGTCCGTGCCGCGCCGACGCGCGCCAGGCGATGTCGCGGTAATCGTCGTCCAGGACGTAGTCGCGCAGCCGGTCGAACTCGCGACCCTTGCCGATGCGCGGCGCCGTGCGCGCGCCGAGGCCGCGCAGGGCGAAGGCGTTGAGCCGCTTGTGCAGGCGGCGGACCGCCTTCAGATTCGGCAGCACGTGCAGCTCGCTCGCCGCGCCGGTGGTGACGATCCGCTCGACCAGTCCGCGAAACGTCATCGCGATCGCCGGCGGCTCGATGCTCGCGGAGCCGCGCGCCACGCCGCGCAGCGGCATGTCGAGCACGAGCTGCTCGTTCGCGCGCACCACGCTGCGCAGCACGGTGGAAGGCCGATCGACGATGTCCGGCCACCGCTGCCGAATCAGAAGCTGAAGAGGGGAGCGGACGTCCCGTCCGCTCACGGTCAGCGCGACACTCTCCACGTCATCCAACGCCAACGCAATCTTCCCCGCCCGCTCCGCCTCGATCCGCACCCCTCGCAGCGCAATCGCCTCAACCCCCGCCGCGATCACGATCAAAACAAAGCACCCCAACACGACCCACACAAACCCCGCCCCAATCGTGCAAAGCAACGAAAGAATCGCGTTGAACGCGAGCAGCCGAATCAACAACGGACCGGGACGCATAACCTTAGTGCTTAGTGCTTGGTGCTCAGTGCTGGAGGACTCAGCACCCAGCACTCAGCACTAACGTGGTACCTCCACCGCATCGAAGATCCGCGCGAGCAGGTCTTCCAGCGCCATTCCCTCCATCTCCGCTTCGGGGCTCAGCGTGACGCGATGCGCGAGCACCGGCGCGACGAGCGACTTCACGTCGTCCGGCGTGATGAAGTCGCGTCCCTCCAGCGCGGCGGCGGCGCGGCTCGACTCGAGCAGCGCCAGCGACGCGCGCGGGCCGGCGCCGATCTGCACCGCTTCGTCGTTGCGCGTCTTCGACACCAGCTCCTGGATGTATTTGATGATGTGCGGCTCGACGCGTACGCCGCGCGCCACCGTCCGCCGCGCCTCGAACAGCTCCTCGGCCGAGATCACCGGCTGCAGCGAGCCGACGACGTCGTCGTGCAGCCGCTGCCCCGCCGCGTACGACTCGAGCATGCGCGACTCGTCCGCGGCCTCGGGGAAGTCGATCGAGATCTTCATCAGGAATCGATCGCGCTGCGCTTCCGGCAGCGGATACGTCCCCTCGAACTCCACCGGGTTCTGCGTGGCGAAGACCGTGAACACCTGCGAGATCTCGTAGCGCGTTCCGTCCACCGTCGCCGCGTTCTCCTGCATCGACTCCAGCAGCGCGGCCTGCGTGCGCGGCGGCGTGCGATTGATCTCGTCCGCCAGCAGGATGTCGGTGAAGATCGGTCCGGGGCGGAACGAGAACTCCTGCGCCTTCTGATTGAAGACGTTGGCGCCGACGAGATCGGCCGGCATCAGGTCGGGCGTGAACTGGATGCGGCGGAAGCGGCATCCGAGCAGGCGGGCCATGGCCAGCGAGAGCAGCGTCTTGCCGGTGCCGGGGACGCCCTCGAGCAGCATGTGGCCGCCGGCGAGGAGCGAGGTCGTGGCGAGCGTTTTCACGCGTCCCTGTCCGAGGATCACGCGATCGAGCTGGTCGCGAAGCTGCGCGAAGCGCGATGCGATGTCAGTGATGCTCTGCATGTTCGAGTCTCCTGAACGCGTCATTCAACGCGGAAAGCATTTGATTGAACTGTTCGATCTCCACGCGGTCGCCCTTGTTCGGCGGGCGCATGTCGCCGGTGAGCGCGGCAATTCGTTTGTGCAGCTGTTCGCCGCGCAATCCGGTCTGCGCGGCGACGCTCTGGGTGAGGGCCTGGTGGTAGAGCGCGATTCCCTCGGCGCGCGACATCGTTTCGTCATACAGCGCGCCGAGCGAGGAGACGAGATCGACCGCGTCGCTGCGCGTGTCGTGGAAATCATCCTCGGCCGTGCCGACGCGCCGCGCGCCGCGCCAGATCGTGACGACGGCGATGATCAGCAGCAGAAAGAGCGCCGGCCCGAGGCGCCAGCGGCGCAGCAGATCGAGCGTGCCGGTCTCGGTGAGGAGCCCGTGCACCGTCTCGTCGAAGTAGACCGTGCGGCGATCGCCGGTCAGCGCCGTGAGCAGGTCGAGGTGCCGCGCGATGTGCTCGTTGTCGAAGAGCTCCGGTCCGGCGATGAGGATCAGATCGCCGCCGCCGATCGGGATGCGCGCGATCGCCGGCTGCTCGTCGATGACGTAGAGCGCATGCGCGCGGCGGAGGACGTCCGGCGCCTGCAGCGTGCGGCAGACCGGCAGCGTGAGCTCGTCGATGCCGCTCCAGGCGGGAAAGACCTTGATCGCAGGCTTTGCCGGTTTCACGTCGCGCGTGGTGAGCGTGACGTCGTAGCGGCCGGCGATGGCGATCACGAAGCGGCCGCCGTTGCGGACGAACGCTTCCTCGTCGTCCGAAAGCAGTGGCTCGACGTGACGGTGCAATTCCTTCTTCATCTTTTTGTCCGCCGGCTTCTCCTCGTCCTCCTGCTCCTGGCGGCGGAGGAGCTCCTCGACGCTGAAGCCTTCCTGCGCTTCGAGCGCGCGGAAGACGACGGAACCGGCGGGCAGCGTGCCGTCGGGCGGGATGGTCAACATCCTGGCGTTCCTTCCGCTTCGCTGCAGGTACTTCAGGGCCAGCGACAGACCTTCCTGCGAGGTGTTCGCCGAGGAGAACGTGTCGAATGTTTTCTGCGCGATGCGGCGGTCGTTTCCGATCCAGAGCAGCGTCGCGGTGACGTACGCGACGCCGACGGCGATCAGCGGGAACGTCCGCTTCATGCCGGCCCCCGGCGGCGGACGTGCTCGAGGATCGATTGCGCGCGGTTCGAGCAGTCGTCGAGCGACTCGTACGTGCTTTCGTCGCGGCCGTACCACTCGCGCTCGTAGCGGCGGGTGAGGTCGGCGAACTGCGGCCGCCAGGCGACGTCGGCGCGCATCATCGAGACGTACTCCCAGTTCGTGCGGCCCTTGCGGAAATTGAGGATGCCGGCGCCGTAGCAGGTCACGAGGACGGCGTGATACCAGGCGCGGATGGCCTCGCGGATGCGTCCCGCGGCGGCGAGCTGCGCGGCGTAGCGCTCCCACTCCGTCGCGCCGCGGGAGAGCGGATCTTCATCGCGCCGCGCCGCGACAGGGTCGCTCGTGGCGATGGCGTCCGGCTTCGCGCGGCGGCTGCGGCGCAGCACTTCGAGCGCCACGATGGCCAGCACGGCGACGATCACGATCACCAGCGCGGTGACGATGAACGGCACGCCGCCGAACGGTTGATGCTCCTGGCGCGGCGGCGGCTTCGGCCAGAACTTCGCCAGCCAGTCGTAGAAGTCGACCACCTTGTCGCGCACCCAGCGCATTCCTTTCAGGATCTGCGCGGCGATGCCGTCGAGGATCGAGCTGTCGCCCTCCGGCGGGATCAGCACCTCGCCGCCTGCACGCAGCTCGTGAACGCGCTCCTCGTTGCGGATGCGCTCGAGCAGTTTCGCGTCGGCGGCGGGCGGGCTTGTCGTGTTGAAGCGCTTCAACGCGGCGATCGTGGCGTCGAGGCGCGAGGTCGCGTCGGAGCGTTTGTTGACGATCGAGTCGAGCAGCGAGGCGTCGGCGGTGAAGCGTCCGCCGGGGGCGTCGACGTCGACTCCGATCAGCCCCTTCGCCTCGACCGCCGCGAGCTCCCGCGGCTCGTTGCGCATCCGCTCGAGCGAGGCGATGTAATCGTTCAGCGTCATCGCGTTCGCGGCGGAGGTGAAGAGGAGGAGGGCGATCAACGTCATGCCGCTCGGGACGACGAGCTCGCGAAACCACGCCCGCAGGTCCTCTCCCGTCTGCGCCACCCCCGCCCGCCGCACCAGCACCACGTGCGCGGCGATCCAGAACGGCTCGACGATCACGATCGCGCCGGCGATCAGCAGGAAGACGTAGTGGCGGTTGGAGAAGCCGAGCAGCACGTCCCAGCGCGCCAGGTTCACGCCGGAGAACGCGTGCACCAGCCACTCGCCGGCGCCGAACGCCGCGACGAGATTGATGAACGCGACGAGCGTGGCGACGAAGAAGATGAACATGAAGGCCGCGAGCTGCCTGGTCGTTCGCGAATAGCGGGCGATGAGCCGCAGCGGCGGCAGCATTCCGGGTCGCGTGTTCAGTTCGATGGTGCCGGCGGCGAGGCCGGCGAGCATCATGGCGAAGATCGGCCCGACGACGGTGATGGCGGTGGCGTAGTAGAGCAGTTCCGCGATCGCGGCGACGAACAGGTAGCTGACGAACGCGACGAACGGCACGCGCCACGCCTCGCGCCCCGGCGTCGCCTCGTTGCCCTCGGACAGCCGGCACGCGCGCGCCCAGACGGCGCGGCCCCAGCGCGAGAGGATGAAGGCGAGGATGGTGAGGTTCGCGATCCAGCCGAGGGCCCGGCCGTAGTGCGTGGCGTCGGAGCCGAGCTCCGTGAGGCGCTCGATGAAGAGGACCTGCATGAAGCGATAGGGGAGCGAGGTGGCGGCGGCGACGGCGGCCCACGGCGCGGCGGCGCGCGCGACGATGTCGACCGTTTCGTCGAGCACCGAGGAGGTGGAGAGTGGGGCGCGCGTCAAAAGAGTCCCGCGATCAGCGCGCCGGCCCAGACCATCACGCGCGCGCTGAGCCAGAGCGTGACCGCCGCGCCGGCGCCGAGCGTCAGCCAGCCGGCGATCGAGCCGCGCTCCGCGCTCGCCGTCCGCCGCGCGGCGAGACACGTCGTGCAGTGATAGATCCCGTCCCACTGCGTCGCGCACGCCTGGCAGACCGTATTGCGGCAGGTCATGCAGACGGCGAACGCCGCGCGCTGGGGATGATGGATGCAATGGCGCTGCATGTTCTTCGGCCTACGGTAAGCTTACCAACGATGGTCCGATTCCGATTCGCAGTGCTCCTCGCGACAGGTCTGTTCGCCGCGTGCGCGACGGCGCCCCCTCCCGCCCCTCCGCCCGCCCCCGAGCCGCCGCCCTCCGCCGCCCCGGCGCCGGCGCCGTCGATCGGCACAGTGACGGTGACGGCGTCCGCGCTCAATGTGCGCCGCGATCCCTCCAACACGGGCGACGTCATCACGCTGGCCAGGCACGGCGAGCGATTGACGCTGCTGGCGACGACGGAATCGTGGATGAAAGTGCGGCTGGAAAGCGGCGAAACCGGGTGGGTCTCCTCACAACATGTGACACGCGACGGCGCGGCGGCGAAACCGTCCAGGGGTAAACGCAAGAGCGGTTGTCCGGTCGACAGTGATTACGCATTCGCCACGACGCCCGTGCCGTCGTTCTCCGACAGTGGCAAGCATGGCCTCGTCACAGTCGAAGCCGATGTAGATACGAATGGCCGCGTCACCGCTACGCGCGTCATCTCCAATTCCACAGGAGACGAGACCCTGGCATTTCTGACGCAGAAGGAAATCAAGGGGGCGAAATTCGTGGCGCCGATCCGTAATTGCGTGGCGCGGGCGTTCATCTTTACGTACAAGAGGGCGTTCTGAGGATGAGATCCGTCATTGTGGCGATCATGCTGCTCTGGAGCGGCCGGGTATTTGCCGAGGACGTGGATCTGCCTCTCTCCTCGTTGAATTCGGGCTGTTCCATCCGCACGCAATGGATCGGCCTCGTCCGGCTTGTCCCCAGGGTGGCCGCGCTGCAGTGCGGGGGAGAGAGTTTCATCGTCCGCACGCCGGCCAGTCTCATCGGGCACGTGAAGATCGACACGCCGGAGAAGGCGCTGGAATTCGTCCGCTTCTTCACCTCCCCCGACCGCTACGTCCTCTTCGACACCGGCTCGCTGGTGGAGGTCGTTCCCGGCGACCCGGGTTCGGCGTTCAACGTCCGGCCGCGGCTGTTCAGGAAGTACCTGCAGCCGCCGGCGGTGAAGGAAGAGGACAATCCCTGCAACCCGGAATTGCCGTTTCTCTGCGGTCATCATTTCGAGGTCACGCGTTCACTCGCCGCCGTCGACAATCACGTCTATCTGGTGACCGAGTCCGTCTACGAGAGAGGCGTTTACGCCGTCACGCGGAAGAAATCGATCGTGAAGAACGCGGAGAGCATCGGCGTCTTTCATTTCGGCGATTACTGACCTTTTTGCGCACGAACGCGCGCCCTGACCAATATCCATCTTCCTCCCACGTCGCCTTGCGGCGTTGAGGGGCGCTTCCTATTCTGCACGCGCTGTCCCGAACGTTCCCGAAATCAGCATCCGGTTCTCAAAAATCAGTTCAACGATCCGCCGCGCTTTTTGCGGTCCAGGAGGTCCTTTGCGTCGTTCCGCACTTGTCACCGCCGTCGCGTTCATTTTGGGTTTCTTTGCGCTGTCGATTGCGGCAGACGATCAGACACCGAACCGTCTCAAAGCCGTCAGTACGGTCGTCGCGGGTCAGCTCGCGAAATACGACGCGAACGGCAATACCGTCGCGTCGACCGTCACGGAGACGAGCGGCTATCTGTTCGTGCCGGAGACGGGCCGCCTGTACCTCTGGCCCGACATCGCCGGCTCCTATCTTTTCGGCGACCCGTACGGGTTCACCCTGTACGGCAAAGGCGGGACGATCAAGCTGTCGAACGCCGATACGGTGGTGAACGGCTATGGACCGACCGCGCTCACCGTGAAGGGGTCGGGCTCGACGAGCGCCGCGGCGGCGCTCGACGTAAAGAGTCTGGCCGGCACGTCGCTATTGTTCGTCCGCAATGACGGCAACATCGGCATCGGCACGCCGTCTCCCGGATCGAAACTCGAAGTGTCGGGCACGGCGCGGTTCGGAACCGATTTCCTGACCATGCCGTCGCCGACTTATGGCGGCATCATGATCGGCGAATACGGCGGCGGCGCGACGGGAGAGCTGCAGTTCCTGGCGGCGAACGCCGGCTCCGGTTACGGATACAAGCTCTTCGGTTATCCGGGCGACGGATCATTCCGCATTCAGCGGCGCGAGAGCTCGACCACGTGGCTGGAGGCGGTGACGTTGGCGTCCAATGGCAATTTCGGCATTGGCACGACCATCCCCGGAACGCGTCTGGATGTGCTCGGGACCGCTCTGGTTTACGGCGGCGCACGCCGGGTGATGCGCGTCTTCGACGACGCGGCGATGGCCGCGGGCGTCGGCGGCGGCGTCGATTTCATGGGCAAATACACCACGGCAGGCGCCTATACGCAGTTCGCGAACCTCAAGGGCGTCAAGGCGAACGCCACCTCGGGTGATTTCGCCGGCAAGTTCGTGGTGAGCGTCGACAACAGCGCGGGAAGCGTGATCGAGATCGCCACCGTCGACATGAGCGGCCTCGCCGTCACCGGGAACATCACCGCGACCGGCAGCATCACCGGCGCGACCGTGGTCGGCGCGGTCTACCAGGACGTCGCCGAATGGGTCCCGGCCACCTCGCACATGGAGCCCGGCACAGTCGTGGTGCTCAATCGCCGGCACAGGAACGAAGTCATGCCTTCCGCGCACGCCTACGACACGGCGGTCGCCGGCGTGGTCTCCGCGCAGCCCGGCGTCATCCTCGGCGTGGCGTCGGACTCGAAGGCTCAGATCGCGACGACCGGTCGCGTGAACGTTCATGTCGACGCGACCGCAGGCGCGATCGAGATCGGCGACCTGCTCGTGACCGGCAACAAGCCGGGAACGGCGATGAAATCGCAGCCGGTCGATCTCGGCGGCGTCTCGTTCCATCGTCCCGGAACCGTGATCGGCAAGGCTCTCGAGCCGCTGCCGGACGGCGACGGGGAAATTCTCGTGCTGCTGTCGCTGCAATGACCAGCTCAGTTCCCACCGCGTCCCGCAATAACAACTCAAAAAGATCCGAGGCCACAGCAGGTGCCTTCAGAAGGAGTCCCGTGTACAGGCAATTCAAGTCGTTGATGACAATCGCCGTTGCGTCGCTCAGTTTCATTGCCGGGAGCGTTCAGGCGCAGACGCCGGCCAGGGCCGGAAATGAGTTCCACGTATTCACCAACACCAGCGGTACCGGAACGACGAACAAGGTCCCGAAATGGACCGACGGCGTCAATGGAGTGCTCGGCGATTCGAGCATCACCGACGTGAACGGCGACATCGGCGTCGGCATCGCCCTGCCGAACAGAAAGCTGCACGTCAACGGCATCTTCCGGGCCGACGACATGGTCGAGTCGCGCAAAGGCGGCTCCGACACTCTCGGCGCGGGCAGCGGCTTCTGGCTCGGGAACTCCGCCGGCGACCTCGCCGGCGTGCAGCTCTCGGCCAACAGCGACATGGATTTCTACATGGCCACCGGCGGCTGGAAGAAGGTCATGCAGATCCTCTTCAGCAACGGAAATGTCGGCATCAATACCGGCACCACCGGTCCGGTGGCGAAGCTCGACGTCACCGCGGCCTCGGGCGGCGGTCTGGTCGAGGGCATCAAGCTCAATGCCGACGGTTCCGTGTTCACGTCGGGCGCCGGCGTTTTCATCGGCGGTCCGCGCCTGTCGGGCTCGGACACGTTCCGCATGGGCGGCGTCGTCACGCCGAACCAGTTCAATCTCTTCTTTTCGACCTGGGACGGCCTGGCCGAAGGCCTGAAAGAGCGCCTGCGGCTTACGGGCGATGGAAAGCTCGGCCTCAATGTCACCGATCCCCAGGCGCTGGTGCATTTCAACTGGCGCGCGATCAATCCGATCGGCGTCAACGTCCGCCTCGGCGATTACGCCAATTACGGCTCGCCGTACTCGTCGTGGGCCACGGTCATCGGCAATAACGTCAAGGCGAAGGAAACGCAGGAGAACAAGCTCACCGCCGTCTACTATCGCGCCAATACGGCGTCCGACAGCGGCGCCGCCATCGTGATCGACCGGCAGACCGGTTTCACGTTCCAGACGATGCCGTCGCCGGGGGCCACTCCTCCCGCCGATCCCGTCTTCACCACCCGCATGAGCATCGACATGAACGGTGCCGTGAACGTCCCGGGCAGCGTCACCGTGGGCGGCACGCTCACCGCCGCACAGGTCATCGGCGCCGTCTATCAGGACGTCGCGGAATGGGTCCCGGCCACGACGCACATGGCGCCCGGCACGGTGGTCGTGCTCAATCGCGAACACAACAACGAGGTCATGCCGTCGGCGTCGGCATACGACACGGCGGTCGCCGGCGTCGTCTCCGCGCAGCCGGGCCTGATCCTCGGTGTGGGAAGCGATTCGAAGGCCCAGATTGCGACGACCGGCCGGGTCAAAGTGCACGTCGACGCCACGGCGGCTCCGATCGCCCGCGGCGATCTCCTCGTCACCGGCAACAAGCCGGGAACGGCCATGAAATCGCAGCCCGTCGATCTCGGCGGTGTGCCGATCCATCGTCCCGGAACCGTCATCGGAAAAGCCCTCGAGCCGCTGCAAGGCGGCGAGGGGGAAATCCTCGTGCTGCTTTCACTGCAGTAATCGGGAAGGAAACCAACGGATGCGATTCAGGCTCACTCTTCTTCTTTGTGTCGCGGCATGTGCCTTCGCGGCCCGCGCCGCCAATCAGCCGGCGATTGCCCTGCTGTTCTCCGACAACGCCGTGCGCGTCACGGGCGTGAGTCGCGGCGGCGGCGTCGTGCTGTTCGGCGTCGAGAGAATCATCCACGACGATTTCAGCGAATCGGTCACGCTGTGGAACGAGCACCTCACCGATCCGGACGGCGACGGCGAAGTTTCCCTGCCATTGCAGACGCCATTGTCGCCGTTCACCGTCATGGTCGCGGTCGACGAGGACGACGCCCGCTATCTCGTCGCCACGCCGGGATTCATTCCCCTGACGATCTCGCCCCTCGGCAAGCTGCACGGCAACAACAAGGGTGAGCCGATCGAATTCGCCAACGCGATGCCGTATGGCGAGGCGCTCGTCGTGAGGCCGAAGCAGGGCGCGTGGGTGGCTCGCGGCTGGGACGGCACCCCGGGAGACGCCGACGGCCGCGCGGACGGAAAAATCACCATCCGATTCGCGGACATGAAGGCGGCACGCGGCCGTCCCGACATCGCCGGTCCCGACCGGCTGCTGCCGCGCGACCTCGTCATCGTGATCAACCCCATGACGCTCGCGGTCTACGCCGACGACGTCAAGGGCGGGAAGTGAGGAGAGGCGCGTGATGAAACGAACTGCCACGGCATTACTGCTCCTCCTGTTCACCATGACGGCGTTCGCCGCCGAGATCGAACCGAAAGATGAAAAGGGCTTCACGCCCGATCGGGCCTATAACATCGGCGATATCGACAGCGTGAACGTCTTCAACGGCGATCTCGTCGTCATGTTCCCCATCGGACCGACGTATGCGGTCGGGGGGAAGCTCTCTTACGGCCTGACGCTGTCGTACAACAGCAGCGTGTGGAAGAAAGAGGAGTATTCCAGCGGCGGGGTGACCTGTTCGCACCGGCGGCCGTCATCCGACACCAACGCCGGTTTCGGCTGGAACCTCACGCCGACGTCGCTCCAGCTTCCGTGTACGCCCGGCATCGTCTGTTCCGCTCCATTTTCCACCTCTCCCTCGTTCGTCTCGCCCGACGGGGGCCGGCACGTCTTTTATGGAAAGCTGCACAAGGACGACGCGGCGCCCGGCTCCGGAGTCACCGGGTATACGCGCGACGGCACGTACGTCAGAGCGAAGGCCGACGGCAACGGCCAGCTGATGGAGTTCACCGACGGAACGCAGCAGCGATATGAAGTCGTGGCGGGCACCAACCAGGTGCGCGTCACCGACATGTATGACGGGCTCGGCAACTCGCTGGCGTTCACGTATCCCACGGCGAATGAGCTGAACCTGACCGACAGCTTCAATCGCAAGCAGGTCGTCAGATACACCACCATGTCCTCGGCGGATGAAGAGAACCTGCTGAAGGTACCGTCGGAAGTCGAGCTGACCGGGTTCGGCGGAAAGATCCTTCTCTATTCGCTGAATTACGTGATGACGTCCATTCCGCGTACCACGATGTATCCCTTGAAGAGCTGTTACGACTCGCAGTTCGTCACCGTTCCGCTCCTCAAGTCCATCGACGTGAAAGACAAGGCCGCGGGCACCGTCCTGCAGTCCTGGAGCTTCTCGTATTACGGCGAGCCGGGCGACAACTCTCCGGTCGAATGGAGCGGCGCCCTCAAGACGATCACTCTGCCGACGGGCGGCACGCACACGTACGACTATGAGGTCTTCAACCTTCCGGGAAGCGCGTGCGACGAGAGCTCGGCCAATCCTCCGGTTCTGCGCGTGCGGAGCCGCACGGTCGACCCGCACACGGCATACGCGTCGATCAACGGCCCGATGACGTGGACCTACAAGGCCATGCTGCGGCCTGAGACGCAGACGGTGAAGATCATCTGCAGCCCCAGCAATCAGTGGTGGGACATTCTCCCGCCGAACGAAATGTCCGTCACGGTCGATACGCCGACCAGCGCTCGCACGGTGAGCTACTTCTCCGTCTGGAATCAGAACTTCAGCACCCAGGGCGCCAATTACAACTTCAAAACCGACAATGGCCTGCCGTTTACCCGGCGGGTGGCCATCGGGACCACGAGGTTTCTCTCCACCCGGGAATTCGATTGCAGCGGATCTTCCTGCAAACCCGTCAGCGACCCGAACTACGTCCCGGGCGAGAGCGATCCGAGTCGTCTGAGACGCTCCACATATGTGCGGTATGAGCGCGACGCCGCCGATACCGTGAATGGTCTGAACAAGCGGATGGCGGCCCAGCGGACGGTCTATCACGACGATCCGGCGAGCTGTGATCCCGCCACCACCTGCCGCTACACGGACGTCGACAATCTGCAATTCGACGGCCTCGGTCATTACCGATTGGAGACGCGGACCAGCAATTTCCCCGGGGCGCAGACCAGGACCTCCTTCACCGATTACAACGCCTCCCCCGACATCTACGCCCTCGACAGCAATGGAAACCTGATCGGCACCTACAGGATGCCGTCCGATTCCCTGCCGTGGAATCCGTACGTGTATGGTGATCAATGGGAAGAAGAGAACGGCGCGGCCGCGAAACGGACCTCCGACTTCGATACCTATACCGGACTCCTCAAGAGCGTTCTCATCTACAAGAAGAAGGCGGCGGCGCACGGTGATATCGGACTCGATACTCTCGGCCACGACGTGTACCGGACGTTCTGCTACACGTCGGGCAACCTCACGAACGAGCGCCACTACGGCGGGGACAAGGCCACCCTGACCACTCTGCCCGCCGCCTGCACCGGCACGGCGCCGAATCCCGCCAACGGTGAGTACGAGATCAATCACACGTATTCGCGCGGCGTGCGCGCGACGTCGTCTTACGCCGGCTCGTCGCTCCTGCAGCTGGATCGGACCATCGACTCCGGTACCGGTCTTCCGTGGAAGGTCCGGGACACGGCCGGCGTCGAAGTCGTCTTCGATTACGACGCCCTGGGACGCCTCAAGGCGACGACGCCGCGCGACGGCGCATGGACCGAGATCATCTACGCCGGACCGAACGCCACCTATACGAAACCGACCGTCTTCGTGAACGAGCGGCCGCACGGCTCGACCACCGCGACGCTGACCGAATCGAAGTATGAATACGACGGCATCGGACGTCTGTGGCGCGAGTCGCGGCTGATGCCGGACTATTCATGGAGCAGCCGCCAGACGACGTTCGCCAGCACCGGCCTGAAGAGCTCCGTGTCGGAGATGGGTGATCCGACGCAGCACCTCGCCACGTTCAGCTACGACTGGCTCGGCCGGGCGGTGAAGGTCACCGCGCCCGACACGACGGAGACGACGACCGACTACACCGGATCGTCGAAGGTCGTGAGCCACGTCAACGTGGCCACGGGAAAGACGACCTCCGGCTTCACGTACACCACCGCGAACACGACCCGGGAAATGGACGAAGACGGAAAGGTCGTGTCGGTCACGGAGCCGAACTCCACCAAGACGACGTACACCTACGACATCGGCGGACGGCTGAACGGCGTCTGCATGAACGTTTCCGGTTCCACGTGCGGGCAGAGCCGCACGTTCAATTACGACAACCGCGGCTTCATGACCGATGAAACACATCCCGAGTACGGCGACGCGACGCATCCCACGGGCGGCACGATGTACTACGACGAGACCGATTCCCGCGGTCATGTCTGGCGCCGGCATGTCGGCGCCATGGACGTCGACATGCTGTACGACTCGCTGGAGAGGTTGTACCGCGTGCAGCGCCACGCCGACCAGCATGCGTTGAAGATCTTCGAGTTCGCCACGGCGAACGCCACGGGCGACGACGCGAAGGGGAAACTGAAGCGCGGCATTCGCTACAACTGGTTTACGTGGGGCGTGGCGCCGAACCTCACCACCGCGAATTTCCAGGTCATCGAAACATACAAATACGGCGGCGTCGACGGGCGTGTTTCCTATCGCACGACCGAGGAATTCGACTGCACGGCGACCACGTCCGACAACTGCGACGCCCTTCGGACCGGCTCGCCCTTCAGGAAATTCGAGCAATCGTTTGCTTACGACCAGCGGGGAGCGACTCAGACGCTGGGATACCCGACGTGCAACGCGTTCGCCTGTACCAGCGGCGTCATCGCCGCTCGCGAGGTGGCGAATGAATACACGGAAGGAAAACTGACCGGCGTTTCGATTCCCTATCTGGGCACCACGAAGCTGAATACTCTTTCGTATCTGCCCAACGGCATGGTCGGGGCGGTCCAGCACTCGAACCTCGTCACGGACTGGGTGACTTCCGACCTCGGAATGACGCGCCCGAAGACGCTGAGCACGACCGGTGCGACGAATAACGCTTCGTGCGTCGCTCCGTCGATCGCGGTTCAACCGGTGTCGAAAACGATTCAGAGCGGATCGACCACGCTTTCGGCGACCGTCTCCGCCGACACCGATACGACCGCTCATCCCCTGACATACCAGTGGTACACCGGGACATCGGGCAACACGGGCAATCCCATCCCGAGCTCCAACTCCTCCAGCATCTCCGTGGCCCCCACGACGACGACCAGCTACTGGATGAGGGTGTGGAACAACTGTGGCCCCGGTGGCGCGAGCGCCATCGCCGACACGGTCACGGCCACCGTCACTGTCTGCAGCCCGATCACGGTCACGTCGCAACCGGCGTCGACGTCGATCACGATCGGTTCCACCCCCGCGTACCTTTCCGTCCTTTTCAACGGAAGCGCGACGACGATGCAATGGTATGAGGGAACCGCCGGTGACACGACCCGTCCGGTCAGCGGCGGAACGAGCTCGAACCTGGTCATTTCGCCGACCACCACCACGAGTTACTGGTTCGCGATGACAAACACCTGCGGCACCGTCAACAGCAATACGGCGACGGTCACCGTGTACGGGCCGCCAATCGCGCCGTCGGGCCTCGTCGCCACGCTGTACGAAGGGGGGATCGGGCTCACCTGGTGGGCGCCGGCACCTCCCGCGGGCCTCGGCCATTACGACGTACAGCGTGCCGTCGATTCACCGACATGGTCGACCGTCGCGACGAACCTGAACGCAGCCACCTGGACGCAAACCTCTCCGGGAGCCGGTAAGGCGTACGCCTTCCGTGCCCGAACCGTCGATGCGAACGGGACGGCCTCTCCATGGTCGAACGTGGACATCGCGACGAACATCGTCTTCACGGATGATCCGCTCCTGACCGTGGCGCAGGGAGGAACCCGGATCAAGGCCGTCCATATCGAGCAATTGCGGCTGTCGATCGACGCGTTGCGCAGGACGGCCGGACTGACGCAGTGGTGGACGAGCTATCCGCCGAGCGGCGTGATTACGGCGCAGCACGTCGCCGACATGCGGCAGGCGATCTTCGAAGCGCGCCTTCATTTCGGACTGCCGCAGCTGTCGTACACGTACCTCGCCGATTATCACAGCGCCATCCACCGCGAAGACATCAGCGAACTGTGGAGCGGGTTGAAATGATGCGATCCCCCGCGGTCTTCGCGGCCGTTCTCCTTCTCGCGGCGATTTCGTCCGCCGCGCAGAATTTCCAGCCGTCGCCGGACAGCGGTCCGGCGACATTCGGCGGCGGCACGTATTCGTACGATCCGGCCGGGAACGTCATCGCCATCGACAGCCAGGCGTTTCTCTATGACACGAACGGGCGGCTGAAAGAGGCGACGGTCATGGCTCCGGACCTGAGCATGGTCACGCAGTCATACACCTACGACGTCTACGGCAACGTGTTGACGATGACCCGGCCGGGCGTCACGCAGACGCTGACGGCCGATTCGATGAACCATCTGACCAATACAGGCGCGGTGTACGACGCCGGCAATCTCAACGAGTGGAAGCCGCCCGGTACCAGCACGACGTACAAGTACGGCTGGGACGCGCTCGGCAACCTGCAGTCGATCCGTCTCGCCAGCCAGGCGGCGGCGGATCCTCCGGCGGTGGCGTACCTCTACACCGCGAGCGACGAGCGCATCTCCTCCTTCGACGTACCCAATCTCACTTCGCAATGGGTCATCCGCGACCTCGGGGGCCAGGCGCTGACGGTGTTTCTCGACAACCAGAGCACTTGGTCATGGACGCGCGACTATTTCTACCGCGATGGAGCGGTTCTCGCCTCGGCGATGCCGACCGTCCTGCAGCACTACACCGTCGATCACCTCGGCAGCCCGCGCCTGATCACGGACGACCTGAAGCGTCAGATCGCCGCGCAGACCTTCCTTCCCTTCGGCGAGGAACTGCAGGCCACGTTCGCCAACGGCGCGTCGATCAAGAAGTTCACCAGCCATGAGCGCGACAGTGACGTCGGACTGACCGGAACGAACCTCGATTACATGCATGCGCGGTACTACAACGGGCTGACGGGGCGGTTCATGTCGATCGATCCCGTGCTCGACGCGGAAAAGGCAGTCACGGAGCCGCAGCGGTGGAACCGGTACACCTATGTCGTCAACAACCCTCTGCGATATACGGACGCCGACGGCCGGAAGGTATCGATCACAATCAACCGCGATACCTACACGAACGACACCGTGACGGGTACGATCACAGTCACGAGCGACGTAAAGGACGCCGGCAGTTTCAGCGGCTATACACTGGAGAACACACACGCCGGTGACAAGGGCGACAAGAACCCCATTCCGGCGGGTACTTACGACGCGTCCATTCGCACGGACCATACTCCGCACCGCGTCGAGCTCAACGACGTGCCTGACTTCTCGAACGTGCAGATTCACACCGGCAATACCAAAGATGACGTGAAAGGCTGTTTCGCCGTAGGGAACTCGCGAAGTGCCGACAAGGTCAGCGAGAGCAAGGCCGCGATGAACTCCATCCTGAAGGTGATCGAGAGCGATAACTCGGGCGAGATCGAGGTGACGGTCGTCGGTGACAGCACGCAGCCGAAGTCGGACGACACCAAGAAAGAGTCGAAGCGGGAGCCGTCGAAGGAATGACCATGCTTTTGAAGGCTTTCCCGGCGCTGGTTCTCCTCTTTGGCGCGTGCACGCCTCCGTGCGTGGCGCCGCGGAGTGGTCCGGGCGGCGGCGTCCCGACGTCGGAGGAGGTGGCGAGGCTCATCGCGCGCGTGGAGGCCGGCGATGAGTGTCAGACCGATTGGGCGGTTTCCATACTGCCGGATCTCAGCGGCGGCGACCTGGAAGACACGACGCGCGCGATCGGCGCCGCCGCGGCTCATCATCCCGTCGTGTTTTTGAGAGTGATGGAGAGCCGGCATCTCGACGACAACCACATCAAGTCGATCATCCGCATGCTGCCGCTCTCCTCGGTCGATCATGACGCCGAAAAACTGCGGCTCGTGCGCGAACGGATCGCGGCGCTCCGTACCGTCACCGACCCTCGTCTCACACGGGTGCGTGACGTCGCGATCAGCTTCCTCAGTGCATATGAACAAGAACTGCATGGACCGGATGGAATGAAATGATGCGATCACCATTGATCTGTAGCACTCTTCTATTTCTGGGCGCGTTGACGTCCGCCGGACAGACGTTTCATCCAACGCCCGACAGCGGTCCCGCGAGTTTCGGCGGTGGAACGTATTCGTACGACCCGGCCGGCAACGTCATCGCCATCGACAGCCAGGCTTTTCTGTACGACCCGACGGGCAGGCTGACGGAGGCGACGGTGATGGCTCCGGACCGGAGCATGGTCACGCAGTCGTACACGTACGACGTCTACGGAAATCTGCAGACCATGAACCGGCCGGGCGTGCTGCAGACGCTCTCCGTCGACCCGTTGACGAACCACCTGAACGCCACGGGCGCGAAATACGACGCCGCCGGCAATATCAGCGAGTGGAAACCTCCCGGAACGACCACCACGTACAACTACGGGTGGGACGAGCTGGGGAACCTGCAGACGATTCGTCTCGCCAGCCAGCCCGCCGCGGACCTGCCGCCGGTGGCGTATCTCTACACGGTGAACGACGAGCGTATCTCCTCGTTCGACGTGCCGAACCTCACCTCGCATTGGGCCATTCGCGACCTGGGCGGTCAGGTGCTCACGGATTTTCTCGACAACCAGAGCACATGGTCATGGACTCGCGATTATTTCTATCGCGATGGAACGATGCTCGCCTCGGCGATGCCGACCGTCCTGCAGCACTACACCGTCGATCACCTCGGAAGTCCACGCCTCATCACGGACGATCTGACGCGGCAGATCGCGGCGCAGACGTTTCTGCCGTTCGGCGAGGAACTTCAGGCGACGTTCGCGAACGGCGCGTCGATCAAGAAATTCACCGGCCATGAGCGCGACAGCGATATCGGCCTGACCGGAACGAACCTCGATTACATGCACGCGCGGTATTACAGCGCCACGTGGGGACGCTTCCTGTCCGTCGATCCCACGTGGGAGAGCGCGGACGCAACGACGCCGCAGGCATGGAATCGATACGCGTATGTGCTCGACAATCCCACCCGCCTCACCGATCCGGACGGCAAATGTCCCTGGTGTGTCGGTGCAGGCGTCGGGTTGGTCGTCGGTGTCATCGCCGGTGCCGGCGGTGACCTGTGGCGGCAGGGAACGATCTCCCATGCCGACTGGAGTGAGGTTCGCGCGGCGGCGTTCGCGGGAGGTGTCGCCGGCGTGATCACCGGCGCCACTCTCGGCGCGGCTTCAGGTCTGGGTGCCACGATCGCCGTCAGCGGAGCGGCAAATGCCGTCGGAAATGCGGGAGGGCGGGCCATCAGCCTCGATCCCAATAAGCATGCGCTCGACGGAAAAGAAGCCGTGAAGGACGCGGCCATCGGGGCTGTCGGCGGCGGACTCGGATACGGCGGCGCGAAACTCGTGACCGCTGGCAGGAACGCGCTCGTCCGTCAGGCCGAGACATCCGCAGTCGCGGCGCGATCCGGTGGCGGATGGGCTGCCGCTCAATCGCGGCGTGGCGCGGAAAAAGCACTTCAAAGCATGGACAATAAAGCATTGGTGACGAGCGCCATCCTCGGCTCCAAGGCGACAAACGTCGTTGCCCCCAAGGTGGAGCAGGTCATCCGTGGCAAGGACGACAAGCCATAGGAAGCAGGCGGGCAGGCGCACGCGATTCCGAGGTGTGGTTCGCTTCGGAATCGCGTGCGCGATTTCGGCCGTTCTGGCGGCACTGTTCTACCAGCATGTCTATGCGAACCAGGCAAGCGGAGCGGGCGTCACGGTAAAAGTTCTTGCGATCGTGTGGCTCGGTCTATCGGCGTGGGGTGTCTTCAGTGCGATCGTGCTCGGCATCGTGAGCCGGTTGCCCTGATTCACTCGTGCTCGATACTGATGTTCCCGTTCGCATTCACCAGGTCGACCTTGCAGCCGCCGTTTCCGATCGTGCCGGTGAGGCTCTCGCCGGTGGAGCGGGTGTTCGACATCGCAATGTCGGTGGTGACCGAGCCGAATGACGTCCGCGCCGTGACGTTGTAGCCGCCGGTCGGCAGCTCCACCTTGATCGAAGCGAAGGTCGTGCGGAGGCGGACGTCGTGGCAGGGGGAGGCGACGCCGACGCCGATCGATCCGTTCTGGTTTTCCACTTCGATCGGTCCGTGCACGTCCTTCAGGAAGACCGAGCCGAAGCTGTTGCGCACCTTGGCGCTCCCCTGAACGTCCTTCAGCGACACGCCGCCGTTCTCGTTGTCGACGTCGACCGGTCCCCGGATCGAGGCTGCCTTCACCAGGCCGAAGCGGTTGTCGACCGAGAGCGGGCCGGCGATGTCGGTGGCGGTGATGTTGCCGTTCGAGCCGCTGAGCTTCGCCGGACCATGCACGTCGCTCACCTCGATCGGCGCGAACGTCGTGGTCACGTTCGCCGCACCGCGGACGTCGCTCGCCAGGACCTTGCAGTTCTGCGCCGTGACGGTCAGCTCGCCGCCGACGTCGCTGACGTTGATGGTGGCGAAGGAGTTCTCGATCTTCGCCGGGCCGCGCGTGCCGTGTACTTCGACGCTGCCGTTGGAGTTCTTCAGAATCAGGCTGCGGCCGACGTCGGTGACATTCACCGATCCGAAGCGGTCGCCGATGTCGGCCGTTCCCTGCACGCTGGAGACGTTGATGCTGCCGTTCGCGTTGCGCACGATGATGTCGCCGCGCACGTCTTCGATGGCGATGGAGCCGAAGGCATTGTCGATCTTCTGCGGTCCCACCGCGTCCTGCACCGACACGCTGCCCTGACGGCTGACGATCTCCACCGCCGAGTGCGTGCCGCTGACGGAGGTCGATCCGAAGTGGTTCTTCACCGACAGCGGCGCGTTCTGCGGAATGGCCACATCCAGCGACACGGAGAACGACGCGTTATGAATGGACTCGGGGTGATCGGACTTGATCGTCACGCCGGTCGCCGAAGAGGTGATCTCGATCTTGATCGCGTCCTCCAGCTCCTTCGACGACGCGCGCACGACGGCGTGCACCTCGACCTCGCCGGCGTCGCCGGGGTGAACCTCCACCGCGCCGAATGAGTTGTCGATCGACACTTTGCCGCCCTGGTAGCGGACGGTCTTGTCGACCGAATGCTGGTAGCGATTCTCGTGGGCCTGCAGGGTCGCGGCGGCGGCCAGCATGGCCGCGGCGGCGAACAGATTACGGATTCGAAACATGGTCTCCCTCTCTCAGCACGTCCTGGAGCGTCCGCTGTTTCTCGCTGTACATCGCGAGCAGCTGCTTCCGGACCTGCGCGTTATGGCGGTTCTGGTCGATGTTGGTCTGGCACTCGGCGATGGCGTCGTCGAGCAGCATCAGCTTTTCCTTGTAGCTGACGAGGATCGGGGTCTGCGGCTCGTCGAGTTTCGGCGCGGCGAGCTTTTCGAGCTTGTCGATGGCGGCGACGTGGGCCTTCTCCGCGCGCTCCACGTCATCGAGGGCGGTGGTGCGGAGGATGGCCTGGTCGAACGCCTTGTCGTGCGAGGCGCGGACGTGGGCGGCGAACCAGACGCTGGCGCCGATGCCGACGGTGACGACGATCGCCGCGGCGATGCGCATCCAGGCATGGGAAGGTTTGAGCGATCGCTGGATGCGCGGCCAGAGCATGTCGTTCTGCCACGTCACGTGCATCGACTTGGCGGTGGTCGAGATGTCGTTCCAGGCGTCGAGCTTCTCGCGGCACGAGCGGCACTGCGAGGCGTGTGTTTCGGCGAGAGCCAGCGATTCGGCGTCGCCTTCGAACAGCAGGTCGTCGATCCTTTCACAGGTGATGGTCATTGGGGCTTTCTCCACTGCTCCTGCAACTGTTTCTTCGTCGAGAAGAGAATCCACTTCGAGTTCGCCTCGCTGATGCCGAGGATTTCGGCGATCTCCGCGTGGCTCAGGCCTTCGATCTCGAAGAGGGTGAAGACGCTGCGGCGCTGTTCCGGAAGCGCCTCGAGGAGGCGGCGCAGCATCATCCGTTTCGTATCGTCGACCGTGTTTGCCGTTCGCTCGACCGGCATTTCATCGAGCGGTTCCTCATCGCCGCGCCGCCGCCGTTTGCGCAGGTGGTCGTAACAGGTGTTGATCAGGATCCTGTACGCCCACGTGCTGAACGACGCCTCGCCGGTGAAGGTCGAGATGGCCCGGTGGATCTTCAGAAAGGTCTCCTGCACCGCGTCCTCGGCGTCGCTGACGCTGCCGAGGTGGTTGTAAGCGATGCTCTTCATCCGCTCGCCGTGCGTCCGGTAGAGCTGGTCGAAGTTCGCGGAGGCTGCGATCTCGGGCTGATTCACTCGGGTAAAGGTGGCGACGGCTTGCACTGGTGGATGAGACGACGGGATGGAGGAAACGTTAGAGCTCGTCGATCGACTTCGGCCAATCCCCATGCAGTAATCGCGATAACGCCCGATCGGCCAGCAACTTGCCGCCGGTCTGGCAGCGGGCGCAGTAGTTCGTTTCGTTGTCGGCGTAGACGATGTGCTGGACCGGCGTGCCGCAGTCGGGGCACGGTTTGCCGTAGCGGCCGTGGACGGCCATGCCGTCGCGGAAGGCGGTCACTTTGACCGGGAAGCCTTCGCCGGTCTCGCGGCGGAGGCGGTCGGTCCAGTCGATGAGCGTCTCGCGCGTGGCGCGCCAGAGGCGCTCGATCTCTTCGTCGTCGAGGTTCGTCGTCAGCTGGACCGGGGAGAGCCGCGCGCGATGGAGGATCTCGTCGGAGTACGAGTTGCCGATGCCGCTGAAGACGTGCGGGTCGGTGAGCGTCCGCTTGAGCGTGTGGCGCTCGCGCGTGAGGGCGGCGCGGAAGGCGTCGAGCGGGAGGTCGATCACTTCGAGTCCGCCCGGATCGACCTTCGCGAGCGCCTCCTCACCGCGGACGAGATGGATCGACGCGCGGCGTTTCGATCCCGCCTCGGTCATCACCAGATTGCCGCTGCTGAATTCGAAGACGGCGAGTCCGATCTTTCCGGGCGTTTTTTCGTTCCACCGAAAGCGGCCGGCGATCATCAGATGGATGACGATGAAGAGGTCGCCTTCGAGCGCGATCACGATCCGCTTGCCGATGCGGCGGACGCCGGTGACCCGCTTGCCTTCGACATCGGCCGGTGCGGGATCGACGCTGCGGAGCACGAACGGGCTGAGAAAGCGGATGCGGTTCAGCGTCGCGCCGGCGATGCGGCGCTCGATCGATTCGACGTAGACCGTGACGTCGGGGAACTCGGGCACGGGAGCATTATCAACGAGGGGAGCGGACGTCTCGTCCGCTCAGCCGCCGTGAGCGGACGAGACGTCCGCTCCCCACTCACATCACCCGCTTCAGCGCCTCGGTGACGTCCTTCTGGTTCCCGCGCAACTTCAGAGCGGCCTGGTACTGCGCGCGCGCTTCCGCTTTCTTTCCCTGCTTCTCGTAAAGCATGCCGAGCCAGTAGTGCGTGCGGTGGTGGCCGGGCTCATCGCCCGCCGGTTTGTAGGCGAGGTATTTCTGCAGCGCCTCTTCGCCGCGCGCGTAGTTCGTGCCGCTGAGGGCGGCGAGGTGGCCGAGCTGGAAGACGGCGGCCATGTAGTTCGCGTCGAGCTTCAGCGCGGCGTCGAACTCCTGCAGCGAGCCGGCGTAGTTCTTGTCGCCGGTCATCAGGAAGACGGCGTACCAGTAGTGGGTCTTCGCCGACGTCGGGTTCTCGCGGACCGCGGCGATGTACTCGGCGCGCGCGGCGTTCATGTCCTTCTTCGATGCGGCGATCGAGGCGAAGGCGCGATGTCCGGCGAAGGCGTCGCGTTTTTTGATCTCGTTCGCCTGTTCGCGGGCCTTGTCTTCGTCGCCGCCCATGAAGCCGGGCGCGCGGAGGTAGAACTCCATCAGGCCGAAGCGGGCGTCGAGGAAGTTCGGATCGAGCTGCACCGCCTTCGCGAACTCGTCGCGCACTTTGCCGGCCATCGACGCGGCCTTGAACATGCCGGCCTGCTGGGCGATGACGCCGTAGGCCTCGCCGAGGTGGTAGTGGCGGGCGGCGTCGTTCGGCTTCGCCGCGACTCCTTTCTCCAGGACCTCCGCGGCCTTCTCGGCCTGATTCGAATTGAGCAGCGCTTTGGCCTGATCGAGGACGGGATCGGCCGGTTGTGCGTATAGAGGAAGTGATGAAGCGAGCGCGAGCAGGAAAACAGCGGCGGTCATGCGCATATACACCTCTTGTACGCGTCTTGCTGTAAAGAGGTTGCAGATAGAATGACCGGCCCGATGACGGAGACGCTTCAACCGCCAGTTCTCGACCGCACGACGATCCCGGTTTACACCGCCGCGGAGCTCGCCGCCGCTTCCGACGCCGCGCTGGAAGAGGTGCGCCGGCGAATCGACGATATCGCCGCGATTCCGCTCGATCGCGCCGACGCGCAGGCCGTTCTCGACGCCTGGGACCGGGCCAACATCGTCCTGGAGGACGTGTTCGGGCCGGTGTCGCTGCTCAACAGCGTGCATCCCGAAAAAGAGGTGCGCGACGCGGCCGACCTGGCGCTGGTGCAGGAATCGATCTTCATGACCGAGGTCTTCCAGAACGAGCAGCTGTTCGAGCGGGTGCGCGCGGTGGCGCCGCAATCGATCGCCCAGAAGCAGTTGCGGAAGGACCTCCTGGAGGCATTCGAGGACAGCGGTGTTTCCCTCCCTCCGGAAAAACGTCAGCGCTTCAAGGAGATCAGCGAGCGGCTGACCGAGCTGGCGCAGGAGTTCGCGCGCAACATCCGCGAGAACAAGACGACGGTGCGCTTCACCGCCGCGGAGTGCGAAGGGCTGCCGCAGTCGTACCTCGATCGCGTGACGCGCGGGGAAGACGGCTCGATCGTCGTCGGCTTCGACTATCCCGACTACCAGCCCTTCATGATGAACGCGAAGAGCGAGGAGGCGCGCAGGCGCTTCTACGTCGCGAACACCAATCGCGGCACGGCCCGCAACCTGGAGATCCTCGACGAGATCGTCGCGCTGCGAAAGGAGATCGCCGACCTGTACGGCGTCCCGAGCTACGCGCATTACGTGACGAAGCGGCGGATGGTGGAGAACCCCGACACGGTGCGGCTCTTTCTGGAGGAAGTGAAGAACGTCGTCACCGAAGCCGAGGTCCGCGACCTCGCCGAACTGGCGGAGGTGAAGGCGCGCCTCACCGGCACGCCGGTGGAACGGGCGAACATCAATCGCTGGGACATGCCGTTCTACCGCGAACGCCTGCGCGAAGAGCGCTTCGCCATCGATCAGGAAGAGATGCGCAAGTACTTCCCGACGAAGCCGTCGATCGACTGGATGCTGTCGATCTCGCAGCGGCTCTACGGCCTGCGCTTCGAGCGCAACGACGTGCCGGTGTGGCACGACGACGTCATCTACCTCGACGTGTTCGACGCCACGAGCGGCTCGTTCATCGGCGGCATCTACCTCGATCTCTATCCGCGCGAAGGAAAGTACAAGCACGCCGCGGCGTGGCCGGTGCGCGGCGTGAGCCGCAAGGCGGATCGGAAGCCGATCAGCGTGCTGGTGACGAACTTCAACCGCCAGGGACTGACGCACGACGAGGTGGAGACGCTGCTGCACGAGTTCGGACACGTGCTGCACGGCGTGCTCTCGCACACCGAGTACAACATGCACTCCGGCACGAGCGTGGAGCGCGATTTCGTCGAAGCGCCGTCGCAGATGTACGAGGAGTGGGCGCTCCGCCTGGAGAGCCTGCACCTGATGCGCGAGCAGTGCGGCGAGTGTCCGCTGATCGACGAGACGCTGGTCAAGCGGCTGAACGCGTCGAAGAAATTCGGCTCCGGAATCGACTACGGACGCCAGCATCTCTACGCTGCGTTCGACATGTCGCTGTCGAGCGAGCAGCCCGGTCCTTCGCTCGAGGTGTGGAAGCGGATGGAAGAGGGAACGCCGATGGGCTACGTCGACGGCACCTCGTTCCCCGGCACGTTCGAGCACATCGCCAGCGGTTACGCGGCGGGCTACTACGGCTACATGTGGGCGAAGGTGATCGCGCTCGATCTCGTGTCGGCGTTCGGCGCCGACCTGATGAACGGCGAGATCGGCCGCCGCTTCCGGGAGATGATCCTCAGCCGCGGCAGCGAGGAGCCGGCGCGCGAGCTGGTGGAGCGATTCCTCGGGCGTCCGGTGTCGAGCGACGCGTTTTTTGCGATGATCAGAGGTGAATGAGAGCCTCTGCTGTCCTTTCTCTCCTCTTTTTCACGCTGACTCTCTCCGCCGACACGCGCGTCACCAACGCCGTCGTCTTCAAGAACGGGCTCGCGTTCATGACGCGCGAAGGAACCGTCGCGTTCACCGGTGGCGTGGCGCATGTGTGGCCGGTTCCCGACGCGCTCCTCGGGACGTTGTGGATCGGCGCGAGCGGACGGACGATCGATGACGTTCGCGCGGTGAAGGAGCCGCGCGCGGGAGAGGCGGTCGATTCGATCTCCGATCTGATCGACGCGAATGTCGGCCGCGCCGTCACCGTCACGGTCGGCGATCGCGATTACAGCGGCACGCTCGTCCGCTCGACCACTCCGCTGCTGATGATCAACGTCGACGGCAAGGTGCACGCGTTCGACCGCGGCAAGGTGCAGTCGATCGCGTTCGCGCAGTCGCCGGTGACCGAGCCGCAGGTCCCGACCGCGACGCTTCTCATCGCCAGCCGCGGCGCCGACGCAAACGTTCCGGTGACGCTGTCGTATCTGAGCAGCGGCGTCGGCTGGATGCCGGAGTATTCGATCGCGCTCGGCGACGACGGCCATGCGCAGATCACGATGCAGGCGACATTGATCAACGACGGCGAAGAGCTGCGCGACGCGCGCGTGCGGTTCGCGGTCGGCTTCCCGAGCTTCGAGTTCTCCCAGGTGGCGTCGCCGATGACGATGCAACTCACGCTGACCGACTTCCTCGCGCGGCTCGGCGGCGGAGGCCCCGCGGCCGACCGCTTTTCGAATGCCGTCTTCGCGAATGTCACCACGCAGATGTACACGCGCGACGGCGCGGAAGCCGACACCGAAGCGCTCGCGCGGCGGCTGGAAGGAGAGTCCTCCGAGGATCTCTTCTTTTATGACCGTCCGAACGTGACGCTGGCGAAGGGGGAGCGCGCGCAGTATCCCGTGTTCACCGAAAACGTGCCGTTCCGCCACGTCTACGTCTGGGAAGTGCCGGAGGAGACCGACGAAACGCGAGTCCGTGTCCGGAACCCGGAAGACAGCGTGTGGCACTCGGTCGTCCTGACCAACAACGGCTCGACGCCGTGGACCACCGCGCCCGCGTTTGTCCTGGCGCACGGAAAGCCGCTGGCGCAGAACACGCTCCGCTACACGGCCGCGGGCTCGCACGGAACGGTGAAGCTCACGGTCGCAACGGACGTCGGCGTGGAGCGGGAGGAGCTGGAGGTCGAACGAAAGGTGCGCGATCTCGAGCGATCGGGTTATCGGTATGACGCCGTCACCATCGAAGGGACGCTCGTCGTCCGCAACTTCAAGCGCGACCCGATCACGCTCAGCATCGTGAAGAACGTCGAAGGGACGACGCTCTTGCAGCAGCCGCAGGCGAAGGTGACGCGCCGCGCGCTCCGGCCGAAGGCGATCAATCCGACCGAGCGCCTGGAGTGGGAAGTGCCGCTCGCGGCCGGCGAGTCGAAGACGGTGAAGTATCGCTACAAGGTGTGGGTCAGGGAGTAAGCGCCACGGTCGCGTCGCCGACCGCGATCACGCGCATCGTGATTCCGCTCGACGCCGCGAGCACGCTCACCGGCTCGATCGACGTGATGTGACCGCGCATCATCGCCCCCGGCGCGAGCTGGCGGGTCATGCCGCGGTCGATCTCGGTGCGGATGTCGTTCACCTCTTTCGCCACCGTCCAGCGCGCGTTCTCGCGCAGCCGCGCGCGCAGCGTGTCGTGCGAGACGCGGTCGGCGAGGCGGAGGAACGGGCTCTTGTGCTTCGGGTGGAGCTCGTAGTCGAGATCGTTGATGATCAGCGACGTCGTCGCGTTGTCGAACTGCGGGACGCCCTCCAGGATCACCGGGCCGTGATAGCGCTTCATCGCGATCGTCGCTTCGATGGCGATGCGTCCCTCCTGCTTCGCCGGCATGAGCTTCAGCGACTCGATGGTGAGGTCGGCGAATTTCTTTCCCGCGAATTGCTCGTTCATCAGCCGCGAGGCCTCGGCGTACGAGAGCTCGAGGTCGAACGGCACGCGCATCCCGCCGGCGCCGTTCTCCACCGCGGTGCGCAGCGGCGGCAGCGGTTTGGTCGCGGCCTGCGGTTTGTCGCCGATGATCACGCGGGTTCGCGTGCGCATGACGAGCGTCGAGGTGACGTCGAGTCCTGAGCCGCG
>Ga0105245_10000384_pt1 | contig 41154 bp, 36 predicted proteins | sample KBSM54metaG_FD_81523 | JGI IMG/M metagenome (GOLD analysis project Ga0105245, IMG submission 81523) | Miscanthus rhizosphere microbial communities from Kellogg Biological Station, Michigan, USA - KBS M5-4 metaG | ecosystem: Host-associated > Plants > Roots > Rhizosphere > Soil | place...
ACCATTTGCCGCCGTGGTTCCGGTCTATTGAATCGATTTAGTACCAACTTGGAGGCAGGATGAGCAACCGCGAGTTCCGCGTTATTGCTTTGATGATGCGTATCGGTGTTGGCGCCGTACTTTCGCTGCTGGGGGCGACTTGCTTCGCGGTGTCGAGCTCCTCAACCCAGCCGATGTTGCAACTTCATCGGGGTTGGGCGCTTCAATCTTCGTGCCAGGTTAAGTCGACGGGGGACAAGATTTCTTCTCCCGGATTCGCAACCGCCGACTGGCATCGCGCCGAAGTGCCGACCACCGTGGTAGCGGCCCTAGTGGCCGACAAGACTTATCCGGATCCCTATTTCGGGAAGAACCTAAAGTCATTTCCAGGGATGAATTATCCGACTACAGATTTTTTTGCGAATCAGGAGATGCCAGAGGACAGTCCCTTTCGTTGCTCGTGGTGGTTTCGCACCGAGTTCACTGTGCCCGCGGAACTGCGTAAGAAGTTGATGCTTCTGCATTTCGATGCCCTGAACTATCGCGCGAATGTCTGGCTGAATGGCGAGAAGATCGGTGATGCACAGGATGTTGCGGGAACTTTCCGAGCCTTCGCCTTTGACGTCAGCAAGCGACTGCATCCGAAAGGTACAAATGCCTTGGCCGTTGAAGTATTCGCGGCGCAAAAAAATGATCTCGCGATCACCTGGGTGGACTGGAATCCCACGCCCGCGGATAAAGATATGGGACTCTGGAAGGATGTCTATCTGACCAGCAGCAATGCGGTTTCGCTGGAGCATCCTTCCGTTACCTCCAAGCTTGATTCCGAATATACGATCGCCGGGCTGACACTCAGTGCGGAGGTGCGTAATGCTGCAGATCATCCGGTGACGGCGACGGTTAGCGCCGGGGTCGACGATGTACGCGTGAGCCAGAAAGTTGAATTGGCACCCGAGGAATCGAAGACAGTTAGTTTTGCTCCTGAGAAATACACGCAACTCAAAATGGCGCATCCGCATTTGTGGTGGCCCTACCAGATGGGAAGGCCGGAGTTGTATCTAGCGAAGTTCAGCGTTGCCATTGACGGTGCGGTATCAGATTCTGCCGAAGTGCATTTTGGTGTTCGGGAAGTTACGTCGCAACTCACCGAAAAGGGTGGTCGACTATTTTCTATAAATGGACGGAAGGTTCTAATCCGTGGCGCGGCATGGGCACCCGACATGTTACTGCGCTGGTCGCCCCGTGAGGCGCAAGCGGCGATTGACTATGTTCATCATATGAACTTAAATGCGATTCGCCTGGAAGGAAGAATGGAGCGCGACGAATTCTTCAACATGGCGGACCGCGCTGGAATTCTGATCATGCCGGGATGGACGTGCTGCGATATGTGGGAGCAGTGGGACAGCTGGAGGCCGGAGCACATGAAGATTGCCGCTGCATCGCTGGAAGACCAGATCACGCGCTTACGCAATCACCCCAGCGTTTTTGTCTGGCTCTACGGAAGTGATGGTCCTCCACCGGCGAATGTGGAGACTATGTATTTGCAGATTTTGAAGGATAAGCAGTGGCCCAACCCATCCGTTTCATCAGCATCGGAAACGCCAACTACCCTGACCGGCGCCTCGGGCGTGAAGATGACGGGGCCGTATGATTTCGTTCCTCCCAACTATTGGTTGACTGATACCCAGGCTGGCGGAGCCTATGGGTTCAACACGGAGACTAGTCCAGGGCCAGTGATTCCACCGTTGGAAAGTTTGAAGCGCTTTTTGCCTGCCGACCACTTGTGGCCGATGGATGACTTCTGGGCCTACCACTCCGGCGGTGAGCGATTCACTAACATCGACAAGTTCACCAATGGACTTGATCAACGCTATGGAAAGTCCGCCGACCTGAATGATTTTCTACGGAAGTCGCAGGCAGCGAATTATGAGGCGCAACGGGCGATGTTTGAGGCCTACGGAAGGAACAAGTATGTTTCCACTGGCGTGATTCAATGGATGCTGAATAATGCCTGGCCTTCCTTGATTTGGCATTTGTATGACTACTATCTGGTTCCGGCGGGAGGTTATTTCGGGACCAGAAAAGCCTGCGAGCCCCTGCACGTGCAGTACTCCTACGACGACAATTCGGTGGCCGTAGTAAACGGACAAAACTGGGTCGCGACCGGGCTTACCGTTAAGGCGCGGATCTTCGATATCAGCGCGCAAGAGCGCGCTTCGCGGGAAGCTACACTCGACGCTCCAGCTGACAGCAGTACCCGAGCGCTATCGTTGCCCACTGTGGACGGAATCACTTCAACTTATTTTCTGAAGCTGGAATTATGGAACACTGCGGGTAAACTCGCGAGCGAGAATTTCTATTGGCTTTCCACCAAGCCTGATGTCCTCGACTGGGCCAAGAAGCTCGACACCGTGTACACCCCACAGAGTGCGTATGCTGATCTGACCGGTCTTAACTCGCTACAGGAAGTAAAAGTTACCGCTAGGGCTCGGGCCTTGCATGAGGCCAATGATGAGGTGATTCAGGTTTCGTTGCAGAATCCCAGTTCCAGCCTGGCTTTTATGGTGCATGTTCGCGCAGTCGACCCCAAGAGCGGAGAGGACATCGCTCCGATTTTCTGGGACGATAATTATGTTTCGCTATTGCCGGGAGAAAAGCGGGAAGTGGTGGCCAAGTATAGTTCAACCGAAGCGGGAGGGAAGCCGAATCTGATGATGGACGGGTGGAACGTTACTCCAGGTGTGATTCCATTGCAATGAACTACCGCGGCTCGCGGTTGACCTCCGGGTTGGGAAGCGGGCCACTCGCAAATTCTTTTTGGCGTCTAGTCAGCGATTGTTCGTATAGTTCGCTCGCAGCCTTCATTTCAGCCTGAGCCTCCTCGGTGCGACCCAGGCGCTTTAGAATTTGTCCGCGAAGATCGTGGAGCGGCTGGTTTTTAGGGCTGAATTTCAAGGCAGCGTCGGCTTCCGAAAGCGCCTCCGCGAATTTCCGTCACGCTGATAGACGCGCGCCAACTCAAAATGAGCACTGGTAAGGCGATTGTTCAGTTGTAACGCATGTTTCAAATGTTCCTTAGCTTGTGCGTCTTGTTGCTGCAGGTAGGCAATAAGACCTGGTTGGTCATAGTTATCGGCCAGGTCGGATTCGGTGGCCCATCTTTCAGGAATTCAGATTTTGCCGCCTCTAGATCCTGCTTTTTCAAATACGCAAGCCCGGGGTTAAAGTGGACGAACGGCAGTTTAGCGTCCGTCTTCGCCGCCTGCTGGAGTTCCGTAATCGCTTCCTCGTATTCCTCGCGGTTGAGGTGAACTTTGCCGATCAGCCGATGTAGCTCAGCCGAATTTTCTCCCACCTCCACTAGCCGCCCGAGAGCAGTTCTTTCGAGATCGGTCCGTTTTGCTTTCTGTGCCGCGATTCCCAAAACATGAAGATAGTTTAACTGCCCGGATTGTTGCTCCCACGCGCGGTTCCAGTGTAGCTGCCGCCTCCGGATAACGCTCCGTGAAGAAATAGCATAGCCCTAATAAATATCGGGCTTGCTGAGGAACCGGGAACTTCACGCACCACAAACTCGAATGCAGGGATTGCCGCCGGATAACCCTCCTGACGGTAATGTACGAGTCCGATGTTCAGGCGAATTCCCGCAACCTGGGGTGCAAGCCCATCTGCTTTGTGAAGCATTTCTAATGACGCTGATGATTTGCCATTCTTCAGGGGCAAAGACTTAAAAGGCAAAATTCTGGGAGGATGGCAGTGGTCCGGCATCACCACCATCCAGAGCGGAGTCCCCTTCAATGTCGACAACGGAGGCGCTGGCTCCGTACCGTCGGATAACGCGGGGGTAGCCAACGGACTTACCAACCTTGCATCTTACGTCGACGTGGTGGGCGATCCCTACAGTTTCTCCAGCGGCCCCTCGGGAGATTTCGGGCCTACGGAGTATAACCCGGCTGCCATCGCCGCGCCCCGCGGACTGACCTTTGGGACTCTTCGACGGAAGGTCCTTACCAACCCCAGCCGCACCAACTTCGATATGGCTCTGTTCAAGCATTTCGTCATAACCGAAAATGTCGGCTTCCAATTCCGGGCAGAGGCGTTCAACGTGTTCAATCACACCGAGTTCGGGGTCCGGGAGGAACTTGCTCCAAGCTGGACAGCAACAATCACTGTCTTTCCGGCGATGGGTTCCTACCGGTAAGTTCGGCGCACAATCCGAGGATCATGCAGTTTGGAATGAAGTTTATCTTCTAGGCGGCAAACCGCTGGCCGAAGCAAGAAAAATGGCGCGCTTCTCGTACCAGAAGCGCGCCATTCTATTTCCGGAGGCCTAAGTAAAACGATCGCTACGCCCGAGCTGCGGTAGCGGTGTCGGCGGAAGCGGGTGTGGCCGCTTTGGCCTCTTCGCCATTGGGCTTCTGTCCCGCTTTGCGAATATCGATCCCACCTTTGAAGAAGGCACCGTCTTCAATTGAGATTCTTGCCGCGACCACGTCCCCAGTGAGCGAGCCGTCGCTGCGAATATCGACGCGGTCGCTGGCGGTCAGATTGCCGCGAACCTTGCCCAGCACCACAATCTCACGAGCATTGATGTTGGCAGAAACTACACCATTGCGTCCCACAGTGACCCGATTTCCGGCCAAATTGATTGAGCCTTCCACCCGGCCGTCAATGTAAAGGGACTCCGATCCAGTGACCTCACCCTTAATAACCAATGACTTGCCAATCGTTGCCTGATCGGCGGTCGCGCTTGCAACCACAGGCCGTGCAGCGGCTGCCACGGGCTCACTGGCGGAAGTAACAGGTGGGGTGGAAACTGGAGTCCTTTCCGGTTCATTGGGCCGCGCAGAGGGGGTTGCAGGTTGGTTTGTGGGTTTCCACATTGTTCGTAAATCCTTTCCTCGGGAAATGTTATCTCGGTTGGAGTTGCAATCGGGTAACCAAACTGCATTGTACTCCGCAAACCTGAATCGGCACTGTGGAAATTGACTTTTTGAGACATAGTCAGCTTGGTTCGGGATCAGGAAATACGTGATGCTAGACTTCGGCCATGAACGGGAACGAGATTCTAGTTCGTCAGGCACGGATGGAGGACATTCCGATAATCCTCCACCATCGTTTGGGGATGTACGAGGCCATGGGCGTGGGGGATGCGGAGTCCAGGGCAGAGATGGCAGAAGCGTCCGCCAGGGTATTGCCGGAGGCGATAAAAGACGGTTCATTCCGCGGATGGCTGGCGGAGATCGATGGAAAGGTGGTTGCTGGAGGAGGCGTGTTTGTGACTAAATGGCTGAGCCATCCTCGCGATCCGCTGTGCCGGCGAGCCACCGTCCTGAATGTATACACCCATCCGGAATACCGACGCAGGGGAATCGCCCGCAAAATCATGGAGACCATTCTCGAGTGGTGCCGCAACGAGGGCTTCGCCGATGTCTTTCTTCACGCCAGCCATGAGGGGCGTCCGCTATATGAGCGGTTGGGATTTCAACCGGGAAACGAAATGCGGTTGCGGATCGGGCAAAAGGCGTGAACCACGAAGGACACGCAGCAAAACCATGGTTTCAGTTTGTGAACCTTGCGTTCGGCGTGGTTATTTGGCTACTCGGCGGGCTCCTGTTAAGGCAGATGCTAAACTGGCCCCATGCTGGCTGATTACGCCGTGCGGGTGGAAGACACCCGCGGACGCCGGTACCCTGAGCCGCAGCATTCCTACCGCAACGAATTTCAGCGCGACCGCGACCGTGTAATTCATTCCCGTGCCTTCCGGCGGTTGGAAGCAAAGACGCAAGTTTTTACCCGCCGATATTCCGATCACTTTCGTAACCGGCTGACTCACACTTTCGAAGTGGCGCAGATTGCACGGACCATTGCCGGTCAGTTGGACCTTAACGTCGATCTGGTGGAGGCCTTGGCCCTAGTGCATGATGTCGGCCATCCGCCCTTTGGCCATGCCGGCGAGCGGGCCCTCGACGCAGCCATGCGCGCACACAACAGCTTCTTTGACCACAATCTGCACGCTCTTCGAATTGTCGAAGATTTCGAGATGCGCTATGCGGCATTTCGCGGGCTGAATCTGACCTTTGAAGTTCGCGAAGGAATCGTTAAGCACTCCCGTGACTACAGCGCCGACCAATATCCGGACCTTTCGGAATATCTGCTCGCTCTGCGTCCACCGCTGGAAGCTCAATTGATCGATCTGGCAGATGAGATTGCATATGACACCGCCGACCTCGACGACGGCTACGAAGCGCATCTGCTTACATGGGAAGAGATGGGCGGCGGAATTCCGGTATTCGCGGGACTATTTGCGGAAGCAGAACGTTCCTGGCCGGACGTGGCCGAGAAGCTGCAATTTAACGAAGCATTGAAGAGCTTGCTGGACCACTTGGTCGGGGATCTGATCGGGAATACAAAGGCGCAAGTTTCCGCCACAGGGGTTCGAAGTCTGGAGGGCGTCCGAAAGTGCCCGCGCCGCCTGGTTACTTTCAGCCCGGCCGTAGATAGAGAGCGCAGACAGATCAAAGACTTTCTGCATCGCGAATTGTATTTGAGCAAAGCACTCGATCCCGACAAAGAAGACGCGGAGCGAGTGATTACCGAAATGTTCAATTTTTGGATGGTGAAGCCAGAGAATTTACCCTCGAGCTACCGCGAGAAAGCCACGCAGGAGCCGCTGGCAAGGGTGGTGTGTGACTATATTGCGGGCATGACGGATAATTTTATTCTTGAGCAGTACCAAAAATATGCGCTGTAGTGGGCCTCGAGCCCTTCTGGCTGCGGCCTGTCTCTGGTTGTTCGATCCATCCGGTTGTTGTAGTCTGGCCCGCTTATGTTAAAACCGGAGCTTAGATACACGTTATTGTTCCTGGTTGTTTTTTCTCGGCTGATCCACGCTGAGTCCGCGAACGACATTCTGTTGAAGAACATCGTAAATAAAGTAGATATTGCTTCTTGCGCGGGACGGCCCTTCCAGTTAGACGCCCACTTTACCGCTCAAATAAATACACCGCTGCAAGGCCACATTACCTGGAAGTGGCTTAGCAAAGACATCTCTTCACAGGAAATCACCATTGGGTCCTATCACCAAACTCATGTACACAAGGGAGACAACTACAAAAAATAGCCGCAATGGACCCTTTACCCCGTTTCGCGTAACCGAGAAACGGACGGGTCGCTCAGCAACGTGCAGCTTCTTGAAAGCGCCGGCCATGAGATGGACAGCGTGAGTCAACAAATCCTGAAGACTTGGAGGTTCAAACCGGCGATGTGTGGAACCGAACCTGTCCCATACGATATACACGTGATAGTGACTTTCCGCCTTCGCGAGATCGAACGCCCGCGAATTATTGTTTGTGGCCGGTTTTCCCCGCCAGCAACTGAAGTGCGTGCGGCAACAGCTCGACCACTGCTTCCAGCGATTCAACCGCGCCTTTGGGGCTTCCTGGCAAATTGAGGATGAGCGACTTCCCCCGCGTGCCGCAAACCCCGCGGCTCAAGGCTGCGAACGGGGTCTTCTTCGCCCCTTCCGCGCGCATTCGCTCCGCGACACCTTCGAGCAAGCGCTCACAGACCGCAAGAGTAGCTTCCGGAGTTACATCCCTCGGCGCGACCCCGGTTCCACCCGTCGTTACGATAAGCCGCACTTCCGCAGTCAGCAGAGCGATGGCATTTTGAATCTGGGGCTGTTCGTCCGGAATAATCTCGGTTACAACCACGGAAAAGCCGTGTTCCGTGAGGCATTCGACGACTGCTGGACCGGAGAGGTCGGCGCGTTCTCCGCGAGCGCTGGAGTCGCTCACGGTAAGGACGGCAGCGGTGAGCGTTTCAGGTGTCGAGGAAGACATCTTCTTCTTCCTCAGTGCCGCCACCTTCTTCGCGATTCGCCTCGTCGAGCAGGCGTAATCCTTCCATGAGGAGGCCTTGCGTGTTCAGCGTCGTAGTTTGCAGCTTGGTCTTGCCTTCAAAATTCAACTGGAAGTTGCCACCAGTCCAGCGCAGCACTTTGAAAACTGCGGCATCGCCTTTCAATTCGCCGTATACGGCATGGGTGACCTGGCCCTCGACGAAGTAAACTTCGCAACGGTCGCTGCCGTTCGTCAAGACCAGTTGGCAGCTCTTGCGGCCCATCTCCAGTGACTGCATGAGGTCGATGACGTTCATCTGCGAGAGATTTCCACGCAGTACACCATCCGAGGCTGCCGTCTTGGCCATTTTCTCCAGGGCAATTTTGTCAATCACGCGCTTAATACGGCGGGTGGCTTCTTTCAGGAAAAAAGGCTTCTCGACATAATCGTCCACGATCTGGTCCTGCTGGGCGAGCTTATCGGAAATGTCGCTCTTGGCGGCCAGAAGCACGGCTGAGATCCCTGCGGTGGTGGGGCGCCCACGCAGCTTTTCAACCAACTGGCGCCCATCCATACCCGGCATGCGGTAATCGCTTATCAACAGGTCGGGTGGGTCGTCGATGGCTTTCAACAGGGCATCAGTGGCGTCAGTGGCGGTAGTGACGGTAGCGAGCGATGTAAGCGCCCCTCGCAGCAGCCCCATGACCATGGGGTTGTCGTCGACCAGCAATACTTTGACGCGATTCGCCATTGGATCTAAATCTTTTTCCGGCGGCGCACATAGTCGCCGCTCTTGCCACCGGACTTGCGCTCAAGCTTAATCTCGCGAATGCGAATGCCCTTGTCGAGTGCCTTGCACATATCGTAAACCGTCAGTGCAGCCACACTGACGGCGACCAACGCTTCCATTTCCACGCCAGTTACCGCAGTCGTAGTAACTCTCGAGCTAATAGCGACGCCATTTTCGCACAGCCGAATGCTGACATCAACGTGGGAAAGTGGCAGCGGGTGGCACATTGGGATCAGGTCGGAAGTTTTCTTGGCGGCCATAATTCCTGCCAGCCGCGCGACTTCCAGAGGATCGCCTTTAGGATTCGCGGGTAGCGCCCGCAATACCTCGGGCGTAAGTTCGATAAAGGCGCTGGCCTCGGCTTCTCGCTTCGATACAGACTTTGTCGAGACGTCCACCATCGTGGCGCGCCCCGCGCGGTCGTAGTGGGAGAGTTTTGGCATGTCTCGGAAATGTAATCTTACATCGCGGGAAGCAGGATCGAGCAGCATGTCGACGATATTTGCTTTTCGCCGGTTACCTGGAGAACATTGGGGAATGGGGGTCGCCGTCCTTATAGGATCGTTTCTCTGCGTATTCCTAGCGCATTACGAGTGGAATCCATTCCCCGGCCTGGATCATGTCACGGTCTGGAGTGATTACTGCGTAGCAGTTGGCTCGGGCTGTCGCGGCGATGTCGCCTGAGCCCTGCCAGCGGGCCAACTCAACTTCGGGAGTGTCGAATTCGCCGGAGAGGACGGCGGGGAGGAACCGCCTTAATCCAGGCTTGACCTTGATTTCGGTTTTCAGTTGAGCCCGCAGGAAAACCAACTTTCGCGGTTGCATGCCAGCGAGCGCTTCGATGATCGGTTTGGCGAAAAGGTCGAAGGTCACCATGGTTGAGACTGGATTTCCCGGTAGGCCGAAAAAGTATTTGTGCTCGTGCCCGCTCTGGACAGCGGTGTCCGCACCACATTTTATGTTGCCAAAGACGGTTGGCTTTCCGGGCTGAATAGCAACGCTGGTGAATAGAAATTGCGCACCCAGTTCTGACAATACTTGCTCGACCAGGTCGTACTTTCCCAGGGAGACGCCGCCCGAGAGGAGAAGCAGGTCGGATTGCAATCCCTGCAAAATTAGTTCCCGAAGACGGTTGGTTTCGTCCGGCGCAACCGGCAGCAGCTCAGGTTGGCCTCCCGCAGCGGAAATTTGTGCGGCCAACGAGTAGGAGTTGGAGTTGCGAATCTGATACCTGCGGGGCCGAGCGGCAATGAAAACGATCTCGTCCCCGGTGGCGAGAATGCCGACACGGGGCTTCTTGAATACTCTGAGCCGTGACTTGCCGGTTGAAGCCGCAACCGCAATGGCGGCGGGATCGATGCGCATGCCGGGGTCTAACAGTTGTTCGCCAAGCGCGGCTTCCGATCCTATTGGTACGATGTTTACTCCTGGCTCGATGGTCTGATGAACCTCGACTTCCTGTCCACGAAGAGTCGTGTATTCCACCATCACAACCGCATCAGCGCCGGGAGGCGCGGCTGCTCCGGTCATGATAGAGACGGCTTGCCCTGGGCCTACCTGAAGGTCAGAGTCTGCTCCCGCTTTTATTTCTCCAATCACTCGAAGCTTGGCCGGAACTTGGGCTAAATCTGCGGCGCGGACAGCATAGCCATCTCGTGCAGCCCGAAGGAAGGGCGGAAAGGGACGATCAGCGGCAATGGATTCCGCTATAACCCGTCCTGGGGAGTCGAGCAGATCGACTTCCTCTGTGTCGTTTGCACCCAGATGAGAGGCGTGCTCTTCCACAATATGGCGGGCTTCTTCAAAGGATATCGGTCCGGTGGAATTGGCTGCCATTGCTTTGAATTTACTCCATGGGGGGCAACTATGGCAGTTCATGGTTTTGGGTAGAGAGTAGCTTTGCTACGTCTTTACACATTAACCGAAGGCTTTAGCGGCAGGCGGTCACGGTGGCAGTGAGGTCCCAATCTTTTTCAGCGAATTGAAGTTCATGGCGTTTGCCTGAGAGCAGAACGCGGACGTGGATAGTGTGTACTCCACCTCGAATACGGCTTTATTGGCACCTATAAAAGGAGTGAGCTTGTCGCACTCGCCAAACTCGAAGCACTGTTCATCCAGCGCGAAGTCGAAGTCTGAAACCAGATCGGTCACCTGGTTCAAATCGTTTTTCAATGCAACTGACATTCCCATCGAATGTGCAGTAGTCGCGATCCATCGATTGTAAGCAAGCTGGTCGGAAGCAGTCAGCGGGAATCCGGTGACGTTGGTGTAGCCATCTACGTTGTCTGGTTCGACTGCGTCAAAGCCCTTGTCTTTGCACATCTGGAGGCGGGCTTTCATTACTGGGCTGAGAGTACTGATTTGGCGGACGTCAAGCCAGTTCTCTCCCGGCCAGCCGACTACCCCGAGACCTTTCGCCGAGGACGGGAAGGAACTCGCGTCGGGCCGGCAATCTTCAAAGGTGCCAAAGCTCACATAGCACACAGCATGAAGGTTCGCGGAGTGCATCGCGGAGACCAAGCTCGCATCCGCGTTAAACCCATCCACGTCATAATCTGTACGTTCAGCAGACCGCCAACCGCGGGCAAGGTCGAAAGCTGCCACTGCCAGGAGGACTTCAACGCCGGAGCCCAGGTGGAGGAATTGCCTCCACCCGTTGCCGGTGCAGGAGAGCCATTTCCCGGACTACCGGACGACATCCCCGCAGTCCCGCCACATCCTATTAAGGAAATGGCAAGCAAGACTCCGAAAGTCAGGGCAAAAAACGGTTTGTCGGTGTTTCATCGAAGTTGGGTCTGTGTGCGGCATCTGGAGGTGTCAACAGGAGTCTACTGGAACGAGCGGCAGTCGCCATGACTCGCAAGTTCTCCCCTGAAGGTAACCAGAGGTAATTTAAATTTGGGGAAAGGCTTCAGCCAGCGATTGCCGCAATTCGAAAGGCTCGCTGGCATGATTGATGGCAGTTTCAACATCCACCACGCCAGCCCGAACCAGTTGCTTTATGGCGGCGTCGAAGTGCTGGGTTCCGTTGCCCGAACTCCGTTTCATTTCGCGGGACAGGCTGGCGCTGGGGTGATTCTCCTGTTCCATGCAGGAGCGAATTTGAGGATCAACATTCAGGACTTCCACTGCGACGACCCGGCCGTTGCCGTCCTTGCGCGGGATCAGGCGTTGCGAGACCACATAGCGGAGGGTTTTGGCGAGGCGCGCTCGAACCGAAACGTGGTCATCCGTTTCAAACATGCTCACGAACCGTTCGATGGTCTTAACCGCATCGACAGTGCTTAGACTGGAAAGGACTAAGTGGCCGCTCTCCGCGGCTTCGAGCATAAGCTCGAGTATTTCCTGATCACGAATTTCACTGAGCAGAATGACGCGCGGAGCCTGCCGTAAGGCTGCCCGCAACGCGAGGAGGAAACTTGGAGTGTCGCTATGCAACTCCCGCTGGTGAATCGTGGCCCGCTTGTGGTTGTGCAGAAACTCAATTGGATCTTCGATGGTGATAATGTGGCAGTTCTGCTGCGTGTTGATTTGGTCAAGCAGGGCTGCCAAGGTGGAAGACTTTCCGGAGGCTCGAGGTCCGGTGACCAGTACAATCCCCTCGCGTAAGCTTCCGATCGCGGCCAGGTGGGTGGGAAGTCCAAGTGACTTCATATCCGGGATGTTGCTGGGAATCACGCGCATGACGACAGCACAACTCCCACGTTGAATGAAAATATTTGCGCGGAAGCGGGCCACGCCGGCGATTCCGTAAGACACATCGCAGAAGCCCTGTTCGCGCAGCATGTTGACGGCTTGCTTGTTGCTGCCGATCAGGTCCGAGGCGATACGTCGAGTTTCATCCGCAGTAAGAGACTGCAGACGGGCGCCCTGCACGGGAATGAGCTGGCCGTGAATCTCAACCTGCGGGGAACGGCCTGGCGAAAAAATGATTTCGCTGATGTCAGGACGCCGGTTCAGCATCGCCGTCAGCAGAGCGTCTGTGGTGAGCGTGCCCGCTCCGAATTCGGCATCGAGCGTCAGCGAAATTGGAGCATTGCCAGGAGCTGCCATGATGTCTCGTAAGTCTCGACGCGGGGAAGTAAAACGACGGCTGTGCCTGCTACAAATTTAGCGAAGAAAGTGCGGCCATCCTACGAAGAACGTCATGGACATAGACCTTCGTAACAACAAAAAAGGGCAGCCACGAAGGCCACCCTTTCGTAATTGATCGATTCGGAACTACTTTTTGGCAGGCTTTTTCTTCGCGCCGTAACTGGTTTCAACCGCTGCGCCGATACCTGCGAGCATGGCTTTCGCTTCTTCGGCATGCGGACCGGTCGGACTAAGTTCCAAATACTTCTGGAATGCCTCGGCAGTTCCATCGGGGGCGATCATCTTGTCGTCCTTCAACGTCGCCATCCCTATCAGGTTTGAGCCCTTCCAATAGTAAGAATCGGCTTTGGTTGGGTCGGCGGCAATCGCCTTATCGAACGCTTCCACCGCAGCTTTCCGCATAGTGGGATCGTTCGCCTTGTTGGCATTGGTCATGGTGGCGCCGAGATTGAAATAGTACTGTCCGGCAGCCGGAGGATTGAGCTGCGCAGCCTGGTTGTACGACTTCACCGCGCCCTCTGTGTTTCCGGCCTTGGCGTAGGAATCGCCGAGGTTGTTGTAGTAAGCAGCAAGCTGCTTGGGGGCCTCGGGACTCTTGTCCTCACCGGCATCGATCGCCTTCTTCTTCATGTCGACAGCTTTTTCGATGTTGGTGATGGAGGCGTTCAACCGCTTGGCCTTATCGTCGTTGTCGGTAACCTTGGCAAGCGACAGGCGGTAGGCATCGCCCAGCTTGAACCAGAGCAGGTCGCGGGTTGCGTCGATCTGGGTGGCCTCGGTGAGCGTCGCGATGGCAGCATCGAAATCGCCCGCCTGTTCGCTGGTGGTGGCGGCGGCCAGCTTTTCGTTCAGACTCTTCACCGTTGTTTGTTCTTTGGCAGCCTTGGCCTGTTGCTCCTGCATTTTCTTCAACTGCTCAGGACTGATTCCCTTTTGCTGGGCAGCTTCGTTTTGCGATTTCTTGAGGTCGAAATCGACGGTGTTGTCTCCAAGCTGGACAGGGAAATTGGTAACTGAATCAAGCACCTTGCCGTCCTGGTTAAGCGTGACTTTGTATTTTCCAGGCTCGAGACCCAGAGAGAAATATTCCCCCTTGTCGTTTGTCTTCAGGTCGTATTTTCGGCCAGTATCGCTGTTTGCAAACTCGACCGTTGCGCCAACAATTGGTTTGCCTTCCATATCTTTCGCTACACCCTTCACCGATCCGAAATTCTGCGCGATGGCGGCGGGCAAACTCAGACTCACCATAGCGCCTGCCAAAGCGAGTATCGTTAAAATTCTCTTCATCGTGGCCTCCCGGCACAAACTTAAGATGCGATTTTCAGCTTTCAAGCGCCGACCGCATAGTCGGCAATAGAAAATTGAAAATCGTTATTGCACGGCTGCCGCCTTAGCGTAGGCAATTGGATCCTGGGCCCCTGCCTCGCGAAACGCCCGCAGCCGCAACACGCAACTGTCACATGCGCCACAAGCCTGATCCTCGCGGCTATAGCACGACCAAGTTAAACGGAAGGGCGCGCCGAGTTCAAGGCCGAGGCGTATGATCTCCGCCTTCCGTAGGTGTATCAATGGCGTGACAATCTCTATTTTACCTTCCTTTGTGCCCTCTTTGATGACTTGGTTGAACGCTTCATAATAAGCCGGACGACAGTCAGGATATCCGGAACTATCCTGCTCAACTGCCCCAATGAAAATCCTTTCAGCCCCGATAACCTCAGCCCAGCTTACTGCGACGGACAAAAAATGAGCATTGCGGAAGGGGACATAGGTCACGGGAATGTCCTGACCCAGGGTATGGCTCTGGGGCACAGCGATGTTGGGGTCGGTTAACGCCGAGCCTCCAATAGCGCGCAGGGCCTCGTTGCGAACGATCAGCCGTTCGCGGATCCTCAACACTTCACAAATCCCCAGAAAAGACTGCTGTTCACGGTCTTGGGTCCGCTGTCCGTAGCTGATGTGCAAAGCTGCAGTCTCAAAGTCGCGGGTAGCCAGTGCGGCGCAGACGGCGGAGTCCATGCCTCCGCTGAGCAGGACCACGGCCCGGGTTTTTCGCGACCGCGACATTTAAACCCCTTTCATGGCCGGGTCCCATATGAACTTATGTATTTGTAACCCCAACCGGGCAGGAATGTTGTCCGCGAGCATCCAGTCCACCAGTTGCTCGGGATCCATCAAGCAGTGGCGAGCATCGCGCGAACCCGTGGCATCCTTGGCGAATGCCGGAGAAAATAGTATCGCGTTTACCCGCCAAGCAAGATCGTGGCGCAAAGTGAAGTCGCGGGCGCAATCGAAGTCGAGGCGATCGCTGATAACGAACTTGACTTCATCACGAGTAGTTAGAGTTTCAAGGTTGTCGATGCGGAAAGTGTCAGGCTCCCCCGAGTGCGGGCACTTCACATCGACAATCTTCACCACGCCCTTAGGCACTGTATCCAACCCCCGTTCGCCGCTGGTTTCCAGCAGCACGTTATACCCCGCATCCAGCAAGCGTTGCATCAGGGGGACGACCTCACGCTCCTGCAACATGGGTTCTCCCCCCGTGATCTCGACGTAGCCCCCGTGGGGCGAGAGCCTTTGAACCTCCGCGAAGACTTCGTCTTCCGATATCTTCTTTCCGCCGTAAAACGAGTATTCGCTGTCACACCATGAGCAGCGCAGATTGCATCCCGTCAACCGCACAAATACGCACGGCACGCCAGCGTAGGTGGATTCACCTTGGACCGACTTGTAAATCTCGGTAATCTGCATACGAATTGGTCGGTTATTCGAAGTACGTTGCAGTGGTGCTGTCAGTCTCGTAGACAGTTACGCTGCGAATATGCACGCGCCCATTCGTCACTGCCTGCAAGCGAGTATTGGATTCGTCGAAGAAATACTTGGCCAGGTTCTCCGCCGAAGGGTTGGTCACCTTAAATGGCTCCAGATCGTTGATCATCTGGTGGTCGAGGCGGTCAGTGACATGCCGCATTACCTCGCGTAAGTCCTTGAAATCAAGGAGCAAACCGGCCTTATCCAATTCCTTTCCTACAAGCGTCACCCGCACCTTGTAGTTGTGTCCGTGCGGATTCTCGCACTTGCCCTTGTAATTGCGCAGGTAGTGCCCTGCGGCGAAGGTATCTTCTACCGTAACCTCAAACATGAGTTCCTTCCGCGAAAGCGCCCGCCGGGTCCGACGTGAGTTGATGGTTCTATTTTACCGCGTTCCATGTACGCTTTGCCTCACTCGGTCAGGCCGTGGCCGCCGAAGAATTCTTCCACGACCTTGATGTCGGTGGTCCGGCGATATGGCGGCAGACTATCCACGAAAACCTTGCCATACTGCTTTTTCAAAATGCGGTTGTCGAGAAGCACCAGCACACCGCGGTCGTGGAGAGAGCGGATCAGACGCCCGAAGCCCTGTTTTAACGTGATGACCGCGGCCGGGACCTGATATTGGAAGAAGGCATTGCCCCCATCGGCATCGATTGCCTTAACTCGCGCCGCCACCACCGGGTCGCTGGGTACGGCGAAGGGCAGGCGGTCGATGATGACGCAGCTTAGCTGTTCCCCCTGCACGTCAACCCCTTGCCAGAATGAAGAAGTGGCAAATAGTACGGCTTTCGGGGTCAGGCGGAATTCCTGAAGTAGAGCAGTCTTGGGAGCGTCCCCTTGCAATAACATGGGATATTCCAGTTCGCCTAACAACCGCTGATAAACGTCATTCATCTGCGCGTAGCTGGTGAAAAGCACGAATGCCCGGCCACCTGTAGTTTCCAGAATGCGCCGGATACGTTCTGCGGCTTTGGCGCAAAATTGCGGAGTCCGCGGATCGGGTAAATCTGGAGGCACATAGAACAAGGCTTGACTTTGATAGTCAAAATGCGAGGGCAGCACGAGTTCGCGGGAGTATTCGAGGCCAAGCCTTCCCCGCATGTATTCGAAGCCCCCACCGACCGCTAACGTTGCCGAGGTCAAAATCGCGCACTCCAGCTTTTCGAAAAGTGCAGGCTTGAGGATCGGGCCAACGTCGATCGGGGTAGCTTGCAGGAAGGTGTTTGCCTTCTGTCGGCCTTGTGCGCCGCGGCGGCGTTCGATCCAGAACACGGTGTTACGGTCTTCCGACTCCAGCAGAAAACCAAGTTGAACTTGAAGTTCTTCCGCTCGCCGGGCGAAGTTGTAGACCTCTTCGGGCTTCGAGGGGATGCCCGAAACTTCGGCATTCAGGCGGGTAAGGGCCTGTTGCAGCGCCATGAACTCCTCGCCGTTTTCCTCCAGGAATTCAGGACGGTTTTCGAAGGCGAAGCGGCCGTCGCCAGGTGGCAGCAAGGCGAAGAAGAATCCTGAGCGCTCGCGCAGGCTCTTCACCGCCCCCGCCAATGCGGGCGAGAGCATGTGATTGCGCTGCAAAGAGATTTCCACGTCGCGGCATAAATCTTCGAAACGAAGATTGCTGACCGCTACCCCGAAGTAACTTCCGGCAACATCTTCGAGTTCGTGGGCTTCGTCGAAGACCACGCATCCGACGTCGGGCAGAATGCCAGCATCGGGCGCGTATTCTGCCTGTTGCTTGATGCCGAGATCGGCGAAAAATAAATGGTGATTGACAATGATAATGTCGCTTTCAGCCGCCCGCCGACGCATCTCGGTGATAAAACAGCGATCGTACTCACTGCACTTTTGCCCGGTGCAGGTATCCGCGCGGGCGTCCAGTTTGTGCCATAGAGCGCTGGCCTCGGGAAGCTCTGCCAGTTCGGCCCGATCGCCGTTTTGCGTATTCTTTTCCCAGGCGGAGATGGCCCGGTACTGCTCGATTTCCTGCAAACCATTCAGCACCGGCTGATCGGTCAGGTCAAAAAGTTTTTTCCGGCACAGGTAGTTATTGCGGCCTTTCATGTAGCAGACATTGAGCTTCCCCTGACCGTCAGGGAAGAGGGCCTGTTCCAAGAAGGGGATGTCCTTGTAAAAAAGCTGTTCCTGCAAGTTCTTGGTGCCGGTCGAGATGATGACCCTCTTGCCCGACCGGATTACTGGCAGAAGATAAGCCAACGTCTTGCCGGTGCCAGTCCCAGCCTCGAGGATTAAATGCCGCCGTTGTTCCAGTGCCTCCTCGACCGCCTGGGCCATCTGCAACTGTCCGCGGCGGAATTCGTAGGCAGGATGGGTTCGCGACAGCACGCCTCCGGGCCCGAAAAACTGGTACAGCGAAACCTCCTGTTTGCGGACAGGAACGACGGGTTGGGAGGTCGAAGCCACGGATGTTTCTATGACGAAGTCTCTATAATACAGTTGCGAGATTCGAGTACCCAGTCGCCAGTGCCGCCCCCAATGACCTCATCCACGCAGATCGCGGTAAAGCCCATCACCATCGCCATCGTTGGACGCCCCAACGTCGGGAAGTCCACGCTATTCAATCGGTTGACGGGGTCGCGGCGGGCGATTGTCGGCGATGAGCCGGGCATTACCCGTGATCGGCTTTACGGCGAGGGCGAGTGGCGAGGGCGTCCGCTGCGTCTGGTCGACACGGGTGGAATAGTTCCGGACGATGCTGATTTCATTCCCGCAGAGATTTTCCGCCAGGCGAAAGTGGCGCTGGACCAAGCCGCCGCCATGGTGATGGTCGTAGATGGACGCACCGAGCTTGCTGCCTCCGATCTCGAGTTAGCCCGCCTGCTGATCAGGAGCGGTAAGGCGCTGTTCTTGGCCATCAACAAAATCGACACGGAGAAGCAGGCAGCGTTGAGCGGAGAATTCCACCGCTTGGGAATTCGCAACGTTTTCCCTATTTCGGCGGAAAACGGAAACGGGCTCGACGACTTAGTAGATGCCATCTTTGCTGCCGTACCTGCGGAGGCGGCCGATGCCTCCGAGGAAACACCTGAGCCCAATGAGCCGGAGGAAGTGCCGGCCTCGGATAGGGAAATAAAGGTCGCCATCATCGGACATCCAAACGTGGGAAAGTCGACTTTGCTGAACCGGCTGACGGCTACCGATCGAGCGATTGTTTCTCCAATCCCCGGCACCACCCGCGATGCAGTGGACGAACTGGTCGAGCGCGACGGACGTCGTTTCCGGTTTATCGATACCGCAGGCATCCGGCGAAAAGGGAAGACCTACCTGATGGCGGAAAAACTCTCCGTGGTGATGGCGCGCAAGCATCTGGATGACGCCGACATCGCGTTGATGGTGATCGACGCAACCGAAGGCGTAAGCCAGCTTGACGCGACCATCGCGGGGTATGCACATGAGAGCGGCAAGTCCGTAATTATTGTGGTAAACAAGTGGGACTTGGTGCTGAGCGGGGAAAAGAAAGCCTCGAACCAATCAAAAGCAGCGCGAATGCAGGACAGCAAGCGTACCGGCGATCGGGAGGAGTACGAATATCGCCTGCGCGATGCATTGAAATTTTTGAGTTATGCACCGGTGTTGTTTGTCTCGGCGGCGGCGGGAAAGGGCACTGAGAAGATATTTCCCGTGTTGGATCAAGTAGCTTCCGAACGACGCAAGCGAATCAGCACCTCAGAGATGAACCGCTTTTTGAAGTTTGTGGATTTCGAGCGTGCCACCGTCCCCCTAAAGTCGAGAGTCCGAATCTATTACATGACGCAAGCCTCGGTTTCACCGCCGACCTTCATCATCTTTACCGACAAAAAGGTGAAGCTGCACTTCTCCTACCAGCGATTTCTAGAGAATCAGATCCGCAAAGCTTTCGGCTTTGTCGGAACGCCGATCTGGATCAAGAGCCGCGCCAGCGAGTAGTTAAAAGGTTCGCAGGGACCCCGTTCAAGCTCCGCTTGGGCGGTGCTTTTGCCCCTGGATATCCACAATGGCATTTTTAACTAGGGATTCGCTGAAGGATGCACGTACTTATCCAGGGGAACTTCGAAGTACATCAAATCACTGCCCTTGGCGTTGCGCAATCCGGTGAGATAGAACTGGGCTCCGTCGAGCGGATGAGATATCCCGGAGACTTCGAAAAATAAAAATCCCGACTGCGTACTGTGTGGTTCGACTGCGCGTGCCGCGAAGTGTGCGTTTTGAATTTCGTCCAAAGCCCGCTGACCCACCGAGCCCTTGATCTTGGGTGGAAGCGGCAAAGGCAACGGTGCACGCGAACCCTGGCTGGGGTGCGAGAGACGGCGGTAGAGATCGTCCTCGTCGGCAGGGGACAGCTTGGTGCGGTCGGCGGTTACCAACTGCGCCTTCATTCCTGCAAGCGAAATCGTCTCATCGCCATCATTGGTGATGACCACAAAAATAGGAAGGTAGCCGACCTCGGTGTACTTCACCGAGAAGATGTCCCCCTTACCCGGTTGGTCATAGGGATCGAGCCCAACTGTGACCAATTCGTCGATATGCGCGTCGTGCGCCGGATAATTCTTGGCTGGCTGAGCAACGGGCATCACAAAATCTTTACCCGCCCAGGCGGCAATCGCTAGCACCAACAGGGCGCATGGCACCGCCTGCCTCATCCGAATCTGGATCGTACTTAAACTCATCGGCTCGATTATAGGATGCAGGCTTCTCTCCGGATGGTGCCTTGAGAGTTGCGGGGGAGATAACGATTAGAATGTCTCTTCCTCATGCACTTGCTCTACAGCACGCTGCTGGCCGTGGCCATGATTGCAACGTTGCCTTATTGGCTGTGGCAGATGGTCCAAAAGGGCAAATATCGCACCGGGCTGCGCGAGCGGTTTGGCCATGTCCCGGCGCGATTGATCGTGCATGAGGGGTGTCCGACTATTTGGGTACATGCTGTTTCTGTCGGGGAAGTGATAGCGGTGACCCCGCTGGTCGAGCGACTCAACGGGCAGTTTCCAGGCCATGATGTCGTGATTTCGACGGTTACCGATTCCGGGCAGAGGCTGGCGCGGTCGCGCTTTGGGGGAGAGAGAGTTTTCTACCTGCCCTTGGATTTCGAGTTTGCCATCCGCCCATATCTGAAACAGTTACAGCCAAAGTTGGTGATCATCGCCGAAACCGAATTATGGCCAAATTTTCTGCGGCTGGCTCGGAAAAGCGGGGCACGGATTGCAGTGGTAAATGCGCGTATATCAGACCGATCGATTCGCGGTTATCTTCGGGTGCGCCCGCTGCTGCGCAATGTTCTGAGTAACGCCGATCTGTTCCTTACGCAAACTTGGGAAGATCGCAAACGCCTGGTGGAAATTGGCGCGTTGGACGAAAGAGTCAAAGTTACCGGCAATTTGAAGTTTGATGCCCCGCTTCCTGCGGAGCCTCCGATTGTGGCGAGTCTCCGCTCCGCTCTCACAAAGGATGGAGCGGGCCCGGTGTTGGTTTGCGGCAGCACGGTGGAGGGCGAAGAGCCGCTGTTGCTCCGGGCTTTCGAGAATGTGCGTGCCAGCCTTCCGCGGGCGCTGCTGATTCTAGCACCGCGGCATCCTGAGCGATTCGCGGAGGTCGCGCAATTACTTGAGCAGTTGGACGTTCCTTTCCGCCGGCGGTCGCTGTGGAATGGTGAGACTTTGGGTGGCGGGGTGTTTCTGCTCGATAGCATTGGTGAGTTGGCTGCCCTTTACGGGTTGGCCGACATTGCTTTTGTCGGTGGCAGTCTGGTTCCACGCGGCGGCCACAACATTCTTGAGCCGGCGCAACACGGAGCGGCCATCGTGGTGGGCAATCACACCGAAAACTTCCGTGACATTATCTGGATGTTCCAACAGAACGATGCTGTACGTATTGTGGGTCCGGCCGAATTGCCACTGGTGTTTATGGAATTGGTCTCGAATGACCCAGAGCGGATCGCCCTGGGTAAGCGTGCTGCAGAGACTCTAAAAGAACAGACCGGGGCTACATCTCGGACATTGGAGGCGTTGAGTGAACTCATGAGATTGTCTTCATGAAGCGGCGATTGGGAGCCCGTGCTGGAGGGGCGTGTCACCCGTCCCCACATGGGCGGGTGGGCGGCTTGGACATTGGATGAATCTTCTTTCTTCTCTTTTCGGTGCCGGTGTCGGAGTGCATAACGCGCTTTACGACCGTAGTGTGCTGAAGCCACAGCGGTTGGCTGGGCCAGTGGTCAGCGTTGGTAATCTGTCAGTGGGAGGTTCTGGCAAGACCCCTTTCGTCCTTGTTCTGGGAGAATTGCTCAAACAACGCGGCGTGAAGTTCGATATTCTTTCCCGCGGTTATGGGCGGCGTACCCGGGGTGTCCGCGTCGTCGATCCTTCCGGAACAGCCAGCGATTTTGGCGATGAGCCATTGTTGCTGGCGCGACGGCTGAAGGTACCGGTGGTGGTGGGAGAAGGACGTTACTCCGCAGGCCTCGCCGCCGAGCGGGCTTTTGGGCCTCAGTTGCACTTACTAGACGATGGATTTCAGCATCGCGCGCTGGCTCGCGACTTCGACATAGTTCTCGTTACCCCGGAGGATAGTGGCGATCGTCTGCTTCCTGCAGGCCGTCTGCGGGAACCTTTGAAGTCCTTAAAACGAGCTGACGCGGTGGTTTTGAGTGGGGCCCTTACCTCCGATGCGCTGCCAGTTTCCGGAAAGCAAGTGTGGGGGGTTAAACGCGGCATCCAGCCAACCGTGGTTCCTGATAATCCTGTGGTTTTTTGCGGTATCGCCCGTCCCCAGAATTTTCTAACTCAACTGCGCACTGCGGGTATTGATCCCGTGGCTGAAGCGTTTTATCGCGACCATCATGCCTATACCGCACAGGACATCCGCGACCTGTTGCGACTGCGCGAGCGGAGCGAGGCAGGGGGTTTCGTCACGACTGAGAAGGACGCGATTAACCTCGGGACAAACCTGTCTGCCCTTCACCCTATTGCGATTGTGCCCGTGAAGATGGAACTGTTAGACGCCTCTAACGTACTTGAAACCATTTTGCGGACTATAGAGGAACGAAGGCGTCCGGCATGAGAAAATTGCTGGCTGCATGAGTAAGCATTCCAAAGAGGTCGAGCGGCTGCGAAAAATCGTCGAGTCGTTTCCCAACGTCACTGTGACCATGCTCGGTGATTTGGTGGCGGACGAATTTCTCTTCGGCGAAATTTCTCGCGTGTCGCGCGAGGCCCCGGTGTTGATCCTGAAACATCGGGAGCGCCAAGTCGTACCCGGCGGCGGTGCGAATGCGGTGAATAATCTGGCGGACCTGGGAGTAAACGTGTTGCCGGTCGGTGTGGTCGGAGACGATGAGCAGGGGCGGCTGTTGATAAAGCAATTTCGTCACAAGCGAATCCCGGTGAGCGGTGTTCTGAAAGACAAGAGTTACACCACCGTTACCAAGACCCGCATCCTGGCCGGCTTGCCGAACACCTGGAAACAACAGGTAGTGCGGTTGGACCGCGAGCCTATGGCTGAACCAAATCACCATTTGCGCCGCGAATTGGTGCTTGCTGCCCGCCAGTATGTAAGGGCATCGGATGCACTATTGGTTTCCGATTATGGATACGGGGCCGCGACTCCGGTGATCATTAATGCGGTGCGTGATCGTGCGAAGCTCGACCGCGTTCCCGTGGTACTCGACTCGCGGCATCGAATGCTGGAGTTCGAGGGAGTGACCGCCGCCACCCCCAATCAGCCCGAAGTCGAGGAAGCCTTGCGTGTGAATATCGGCCATGACTGGTCTCGCCTAACTGCCGCCGGCGAGGAGATCATGACCCGTATGAAGCTCCAGTCCCTCTTGATTACGCGCGGAAGGGAAGGCATGGTGGCATTCAATGGCCGCCACAAGCCAGTGGACATTCCGATCTTTGGCAGTGACGAAGTGGCTGACGTAACCGGGGCGGGCGATACCGTAATCGCAACCTTTACTGCGGCATTGGCCACTGGAGCTTCCACGGAAGATGCGGCCTGCCTGGCCAACTATGCAGGCGGCCTTGTGGTGATGAAACGAGGTACCGCCACCGTATCGCCAAAAGAATTGTTGGAGGCGATCAGTGAAGGTCCTCCCTCCATCAGGGCCCACTGACGATGGCAGCGAGCAAAATCCTCTCTCGCACTGCGCTTGCCCCACAAGTCGCTGAGTGGCGGCGGACTGGCGATGTCATCACATTGGCGAACGGGTGCTTCGACCTTCTCCACGTGGGTCACGTGCGCTATCTTCAAGCGGCAAAGGAATTGGGCGGTAGATTGATTGTCGCCATCAACTCCGATGAGTCTGTTCGTCGGCTCAAAGGGATCGGTCGTCCGCTCATGCCGGCGGAAGAGCGCGCAGAGATTCTGGCGGCGTTGGCGGATGTCGATGCCGTAGTCATTTTTGACGAACCAGATGTGCGAGCGCTGATTCGCGAGATTCGTCCTGATGTGCAAGCCAAGGGAACTGACTATACTGCTGACTCTGTACCCGAGCGTGACGCGATGGCGGAGTGCGGGGGCAGAGTGGAAATCGTCGGCGACTCGAAGAATCATTCGGCCAGCGAGCTTATTGCCCGGGCTGGTAAAAGCCAGTCGTGAGGTTGCAGTTGCTGTCGCAACTACCACCGAAATCCGCGCCTAGGATCGACCGTCTTTTGATCGTGCGCCTGGGTGCAATGGGAGACATTATCCACACATTGCCGGCTGCAACGGCCTTGCGCCAGGCATTCCCGCTAACCCGCATTGGTTGGGTGGTAGAAGAGCGCTGGCAGGAATTGCTTTGCAGCCCACAAGCAACCAATTCGGGGCCGCGATCATCCTCGCGACCGCTGGTGGATGAATTGCATGTCGTGAATACCAAGGCGTGGCGCTCCTCGATGTCTTCCGCGCAAACCTGGAAACAAATCAGCTCAGCCCTGCGTGAAGTGCGCAGGAACAGATACGAAGTGGCGGTTGATTTCCAGGGGGCGGCGCGTTCGGCGTTGATCGCGCGTTGGTCGGGAGCTGACACTATCTTCGGTTCGGCCGCACCGCGCGAGAATGTTGCCAGCATGTTCTACTCGCGGCAAGTCATGCCTCGCGGGCAGCACGTCGTCGAGCAAAGCATGTCGCTGGCGGAGGCGGTCACAAACGGAAAGCTTGCTATTCCCAATCTAGAGTTTCCTCACGACCCCTCCGCGGAAGAACAATGCGAGCACCGCCTGCTCGAACATGGCATGGAACAGTTTGTCTTGCTCAACCCCGGCGCTGGGTGGGGGGCAAAACAATGGCCTGCGGAACGCTATGGCGAAGTAGCACATCGCCTTGCGGAATGGGGTTACGGATCGCTGGTAAATTTTGGTCCGGGGGAAGGCGTCCTGGCCCGCGCCGTGGAAGCAACCAGCGAGGGCGCCGCAGAAGGCATCAGCTGTTCTTTATCTCTTTTGATCGCACTTACTCGTCGCGCCCGCCTCTTCATTGGAGGCGATACTGGGCCGATGCATCTGGCGGCTGCGCTGGGGGTCCCGGTTGTGGGCCTGTTCGGACCAACCAATCCCGCGCGCAACGGACCGTTCGGCACTCGAACTGTAGTTTTGCGGAGCGAGTCCAGCGTCACATCTCATTCACGGCGCAAGGATCCCGAACGGGGTTTGCTAGAGATCACTCCCGACCAAGTCCTCGTGGCCGCGAAACAACTCCTGGGAACCCCACGCCATGCCAACCTGGTCTAGAATCGCGCGCCGCATCCGCGTGCCACTTGGATTCGCATTTGCAGTTCTTTATGCATGGTTAGCGAAACCGAGCCTGCTTTCAATGTTGGCGGGCTTGCTTCTGGTGGTTCCGGGCCTTCTCGTTCGTGCGCTTGCCTCCGGTCACGTGCGAAAAAACGAACAACTCACTACTTCGGGCCCTTATGCCTATACGAGAAATCCGCTATACCTTGGATCGTTGATCTTGGCTCTGGGCTTCGTCGTGGCTTCACGAAGCTGGTGGATTGCCGGGGTCATGATTTTGATGTTTGTAGCTATCTACGTCCCGGTCATCCGATCGGAAGAAACATATCTGCGGAACCAATTTCCTGGCTTCGATGAATACGCTCGAAGAGTGCCACGTCTAGTTCCGCGACTGACTGTTCAAAATAGCGGCGGTGTTACTTTCTCGAAGGAACTCTATCTGAAGCACCGCGAATACAATGCCTTGTTGGGGGCTACGGCCACCATGCTGCTGCTGGCGGGGAAACTGCTTTGGGCTAAGTAGAGATCACTGCAAGCGGAATCGTTCATTCATCAACCGCTGCAGGCGCGGCTTATAGATGATGTCATAGGCGAATTCCTTGTCGGGAAACATGGCCAAGGCGGCGCGTTTGGCATTGGCAGCTAACTCGGAAGCTTCCTCTACAGTTAACTTGGGATCCTGGCTGATGACCGACATCACCATGCCGATCATCGTCTGTAAACGCCTGATCTTGCGTGCCTCTTCTTGTCTTTCAGTTCCGTAACCCGCGTTCCCCTCTGGGTCAGGCATATGACTCAAATTACCTCGCACTTATGATTCCACTTTATCTTTAGATGTTCTCGGCATTTGCGCCGTTGCGCGGTTTTCGAGGCTGCATCTTTGTGCAATGAGTAGCTACAAGATTTGCGCATGACAGTGATTCTGCACATGCTGGTGAAGTAGAATGGCGACTGGAGAAACCATGGCTAGCGAATCCAGTGTGCCCGGCAAGTCCAATCGCCCTAATCCGAATGAAAAGCTGGTGCGAATTTTTGATACCGACCAGGAGTCTGAGGCCATGGTCGTGCACGGCCTTCTGGAGTCCGCTGGAATTGACGTGGATATCACCTCACTCGAAGCCCCTCAGGACATTCTTCCCGGAGTGGGAGGAACAGTGATCTTAGTCCGCGAAGAAGATGCCGAACAAGCCAAGCGCGTGATCGAAGAATACCGGCGTGCTCCCGGCGAAGACGAAATCGAAATCAGCGAAGACCCGGCAGATAGCTAGCCACGTTCTTTCCATTGAAATAAAAAGTTACCGCCCCGTCCATATCTGTCCTAAATGCCGTGATGCGCCACCTTTAGCAGGTCAGATCCGGTAGTTTGTTTGGCGTGCTTTGTTCGGTACTACGCTCCGCGTCGCCTTCATCATGGAGGTGTCTCCGTGAGTGATTTTCATCCCCAGCGATTCGTCGTTCTGGCGGCGGGTGGAGTTTGGGGGGAGAGTCTGGGGCCAGAATTTCTACCGTCGCTCCGCCATTTGGAAAGTTTCTCACACAGGCCGACGCCAACAACATAACCCCAGTAGAATGCCGGACGAAGATGCCAGCGCCGCCCACAACATCGGTTGTCGGGTTTGAGCCGGAAGGATTGCCTGAGGCGTATTGCGATATACCTTCACTTCGCGGCCCTAGAGCGCGAGGTGGAAGACACTCTCGATGTGGTAAGTCTGCGGGAAAAGATCGATGAGGTGCGCTTCCTCGATGCGGTATCCGGACTTAAGCAAACCAGCCAGATCACGGGCGAGGGTAGCTGGATCACAAGAAACATAGGTCAGCCGAGGTGATTTCAGTCCGCTCAAAGCATTGAGCACCCGCCCACCCAGACCGCTGCGCGGCGGGTCAACGACGACCAGGTCCGGCTGCAACCTCCGGCCGACAATGCCGAGATACTGCTCGGTTTGGGCGCGAACCACTTTCACATTCGGAGGCGAATTGTAGCGAAGGTCAGCGTGTGAAGTCTGTGACGACTCAACCGCAGTCACCTGTGCAAAACTCCCGGCAAGCACCGAGGAAAACAATCCCACGCCAGCATAGAAGTCCAGCGCCTGCTTCCCGGAACGCCCCGCGATAACAGCTTCTACGAGTGTATCGATCAGGTGGCGGTTGGTCTGGAAGAATGAGCCGACGCTGACCTTGTATCTAGTGAGCTTCGTGGTGTATGTAAGCTCCGTTGTCCCGGCAGCAGCAATGCGCTTTCGCTCTGCGCTTTCGGCCTGGGGGAGAACAAAAGCTGTGACGCCGCTCACTTCCAGCATCGCCATGCGAAGGGCCATGGTGAATTTCTCGACCGCTCGTTCCTCGGTCGCGCCGGTGCAGTAAATTTCAGCGAGCAGTTCCTGGTCTTCGGCGTTGGCGAAGAGCTCGATCTCCTGCACAGAAGGCTCAAACTTTCCTGTTCGCCCCAACGTCCATAAAGCCGAGATCGCTCGGTTCAGTAGAGGAGAGCTGATGGGACATTGTTCAACTGGCAATAGATCGTGCGAATTGAAGCGGTAATAGCCCAGCGCGAACTCGGGTTCGATTCGTGCCTTAAGGCGTGTCCGGTTGCGGTAATTCCACGGAGGCGACGCATGCACCACCAACTCATTCGCCAGTTCAAGTTTGGCGATTCGCCGCAAATTCTCTTTGAGAATTGCAGCCTTGATCTCGAGTTGATGTTCGTATCCGGTGTGCTGGTAGTGGCATCCGCCGCAGCGTTGAAAGTAGGGGCAGTATGTCTGGGTCCGATATGGGGATGGTTTTAGAACGTTATCCAGCTGCGCCCGGGCAAAACTGGGTTTGTCCCCGACGACGGTCGCTTCGACTTCCTCGCCTCCCAGGACGAAAGGCACGAACACGGCCTTGCTGCGGCCATCTTCGTCGGGTGGCAGGCGGGACAGCCCATCTCCGCCATAAACCAGTTTTTCTATGTTGAGATTCAAGCCTTGATTCTAACTGGAGGGGACGACTTTTAACCCGACGCTTACCAATTGGGAGCCCGACACGAACCCTGATAACCAGAAGGACACCAAGGAAACATCTTGGTTCCCTTCGCGTACCTCAGTGTCCTTCGGGGTTGATACAGTTTTCCCTCGACCTTCGACTCACATGTAGAACAAGCTCAGTCGCGGCAGCCCGTACTTTTCCAAAAGGCGCTTGTAAACAAACTGCTTCTGCAATTGCCCAATCTGCGAAGCTGGCATCTTTCTTCGATATGGTGCCAACTCCCGGTCAGCTTCCGCTCGCACGCTTACCAACTGTTCGTCGGGTGTGCTCGCCAACAGTCCGGAAAACAACTTTTCTTCCAGCACCGTCAAATGCAGTTCCAGCTTTTCCAGTTGCGGTAACAATTTCTTGGACCGAACGTCTGAGGCCAATTCGCGCAGTGTTGCCGCGGTGTTCGCGGCGAGTCCTTGAACTGAGATACCGTGAGTATCCGGAAGCCGTGCCTTCTCAATCGCAGCCGCATTGCGTTCTAGAAAAGCGATGATGTGCGCTGCAACGAAGCCGCGCGGGTTTTGCTTGGTTGACACCTCGGGAGCCACGCCTACCGAGGCTTCCTTGAGTTCCTCAGCGGCGGCCAGAACTTCCTGCGCGCAATAGGCGAGGCTGTTTACCTTTCGGGTTTTTGATGGGCGTCTTTCGTAAGCGTCGAAAGCAGCGTCAATTCCCCGCAAAGCCGCCTGAAGCGGGATGCCTACATCTTTCCAGGTCTCAATCAATGCCCAATCCAGGGTGGAAAGCAAAAGAATTCCTCCACGGCGACGCTGGAACAGTTCCTCGATTTCAGCGAAATAGTTAAAGTAGTTGTCCACGACAGGTTAACGCGAGGCTTTCGAAGAACCGCTCGGCTTGAATTCTCTTCCCGCCTTCGGACCGGCATTGCGTTCCCACACAATGCGCAAGCCTTCAAGGGTCAGGAAGTCGTCCACTTTTCGGATGTACTTCGATCCGGCGCTCATGCGTGATGCCAGGCCACCCGTGGCCACCACCTGGGTATCCTTGCCAATTTCTTCGAGTAGACGTTCCAACAGGCCGTCCACCATGCCAAGATAGCCGTAATAGAGTCCGGATTGAAGGCTGCCCACCGTCGTCGTCCCCACCACTCGGGGCGGCTTGCGAATTGCAACCCGTGGCAAACGCGCGGTGTGCGCAAACAATGCGTCCGCCGAGATTCCAACTCCCGGGCAGATTACGCCGCCCATGTACTCGCCTTTCGCCGATACGCAGTCGAAGGTAGTTGCCGTGCCAAAATCAACCACGATGCACGGCCCCCCATACTTCTCAAAGGCCGCCACCGCGTTCACGATACGGTCGGCGCCCACCTCAGCCGGATTTTCATAAAGCACCGGAACCCCTGTCTTCACGCCCGGTTCGACGAACAGGGGCTTGGTATTGAAATATTGCTCGCAAACCTGCCGCAATGTGGAATCAACCGGCGGCACGACCGAGGAGATGATGATTCCGTGAATTGTGCTGGCTTCGAGTCCGGCCATGGAAAAAAGATTACGGAACAACACTCCGTATTCGTCGACCGTCTGCGTCGCCAGCGTCGTGACCCGCCAGTTTGCTACCAGCACTTCGTAGTGGGCTGGTGTTTCCGCACTCGACTTCTTCCCAGCCGTCGCGAAAACTCCCAGCACCGTATTGGTATTGCCGACATCGAGGACAAGCAGCATTCACATCTTCCTAAAGCAAACGCACCGTTCCACTCAGAACCATCCGCAAGCCGTGTGGGGTCCGGACCTGTAAGAATCCGCGGGAATCAAGCCCATCACTCACGCCCTCGAAGCTGCCATTTTCTTCGATGCGCACGCGCCGTCCTTTGACGGAAGAAGACTTCTCTTGAAATCGCCGCAAAACCGAATCGCGAGCATCCGGACGCTGCAGCAACGTGCGATATTCCCGGTCGAGCGATTTTAACAAAGCAGCGCATACTTCCACCCGAGACCACTCTCGCCTAGTTGCGTTCCGGAGAGAAGTTGCCACCGGCCGCAACTCTAGGGGAAAGGTCTCCTGGTTTACATTGATTCCAATGCCGATCACCACGTGACGCACCTTGGTGACTTCGGCGTTCATCTCAGTAAGAATCCCACAAAACTTCTTACCATCGAGCAGCAGGTCGTTGGGCCACTTCAGGTCAGCAGAAATCTTCGGGTCGATCGCCTGTACTGCGCTCTGCACGGCCAATCCCGCAGCCAGTGATAAGACCAGGGCCTCCGACGGAGGAAAAGGCGGCCGCAAGATCACCGAACAATAGATTCCGCTCGACTCTGCAGAGTGCCATTTGTGGTCGCTGCGTCCGCGCCCGACAGTCTGCTGCTCGGCAAGGAAGACGCTGCCTTCTACCGCTCCATCCGCGGCAGCTTCCATGGCCACAGTATTCGTCGATCCGATCTTGAAGTAGTGGCGGATGTGCGGACTGAAAACCGTGCCTCGCGTGAGCGGTGCCAGCACATCTGGGAGCAAGAGATCGGGCACTTTCTTGAGCCTGTATCCGGTGGCCGGTTGACCCGTGATGGCTACCCCCAGGCCCCGCAACTGCTGCACCAGCCGCCACACCTCGGACCGGCCAGTGCCGATTTCGTCTGCCAGCTTGGTGCCACTGACCACCACCGTGGCATGGTCCATGAGGACGCGCACAATCCTGCTGAGGTGAGCGTCGGTGTGGCTGTGCTCAGCGATTGTAGGCTTTACGGATCGCTTTTTGGAGTCGTGCGCGATGGGCCACCATTATGGACTACCTGCGCCGAAAATCACAATCGGCAGACCGGAGGGTCCGGAATTCTGCATTACAATGGCTCCCATATTAAATCGATTCCATATTTTGGAGGATGGCCGGATAGAATGGAGCAGCTTGCCAAAGCCGAGGTGCCGATGACGACCGACAAAGGGCAATTTCCGCACTACATGATCAAAGAGATCTTCGAGCAGCCGCAGGCGCTGCGCGATACGGTTTCTCCCCGGGTGTCGCTGCAAGATGCCGTGGTGCGGCTCGAAGATGTTCGAATTGAGGCCGACGATCTGCGCGCCCTGCGGCGCATCAACATTGTTGCCTCGGGAACCAGTCGCCACGCCGGCATGGCCGGGCAGTACATGATTCAGGAACTGGTGAATCTACCGGTAGACGTTGACTACGCCAGCGAGTTTGAATATCGAAATTCGCTCGTGGGTCCCGGCGAAATTACGATTGTGATTACGCAGTCCGGAGAGACAGCCGACACCAGCGCTGCCCAGCGGGAAGCCAAAGCCAGAGGCTGCTACACCATCGCAATCTCGAATGTTGTAGATTCCACCATCGCCCGCGAAGCCGACGGCTTGCTGTATACCCATGCCGGACGTGAGATCAGCATTGCTTCGACCAAGGCGTTCACCGCGCAGATGGCGGTGCTTTTCGTATTCGCGCTTTACCTGGGACAAGTTCGCGGCAAGTTGCTGAAGGAAGAACGCCGTCACTACATCCGCGAACTTCTTGACCTGCCGGGAAAAATTGAGATGGTTCTGCAAGCGGCTTCTGAAATTGAAAATCTGGCGGAGCGTTATCACTCCTACGACGACTTCCTCTTCATGGGTCGGGGAATTCACTACCCAGTGGCCATGGACGGAGCTCTGAAGCTGAAAGAAGTCTCCTACATCCACGCCGAAGGCTACCCCACCGGCGAAACCAAGCACGGCCCCCTGGCGCTGATCGACGAACACTTGCCGGTGGTGATCTTGGCCACTTACGACCGTAACGATCCGGGGTCGGTTACGCGGTATGAAAAAACCATTGCCAACATCAAAAGCTTCAAGCAGCAGGGTGGACGGGTGATTGCGATTGGCACAGAGGGTGACGAAACCCTTCGGAGTCTGGCAGACCAGACCTTCTTGGTTCCCCGCGCAAGTGAGTTGCTGCTGCCGATCCTGGAGATCGTGCCCTTGCAACTATTCGCTTATTACGTGGCAGTAAAGCGTGGCTTGGACGTGGACCGCCCACGTAACCTGGTGAAGTCAGTTTCCGTAGAATAAAGACCTAGTTGGGCTTGCGGTCTTTACCGTCAGTCAGATATCGCAGCAGGCTGGTATCCGCGGCTGTGCGGCATTTCTTCATAAACGCTGCCTCCGGACCAACTGCTTCTTCCGTGGTCCTTTGCCGAATGCTCTGCCGCAGTTTTTCGCCAACTTCCGATTCATTGTTCATCACCTGCATGTAGAACCACAGGAAGTGGCGCATCTGGTCGACCGACGATTTCAGAACCTGCAACGATTCCATCTCCGGAAGTTGGGTGAGGGCCTCCATCAATTCCGGATCACCAGGCGCTTCCATAGCGGCGCAGTTTAATTCCCTTTGAATGGCCCGCAGATCTTCGGTGACACGAAGAACGCGAATATGAATGTCGTCCAAATAATCGTCTCGTTCCATGGGACTCCCAGGTGTCACGATCTCATCTGGGTAAGAGAGCGAACAGATGTCCCACGGGCATGCGCTTTCGTAATTCTCACTTTACTGTAGTACCGTTGGCTTGAATAAGGCAGCGAAAGGCCGCGCCGGGCCTGATTTTTGCGGGTTTTGTAGGGAGTTTCGCCTCTGCGGTTAGGCGGAGGGTGGGATTCGTCCGAAGGGACATGTCTCAGCTCGTTGGTTTAGAAACGCCGGGTGGCGCCCAGTTTGTTCTAGGCGGCGCGAGCCTGACGAATTTCTGGTACTTCCACGACGCGGGTGCCATTGGCCGGATTCTCCACCGCTTTTGCCAGCGCCACCGTCATTTGCGCCAGCGTCACTAGTCCCAGCCGCATGGCACCCGCGCGAGTCGGAGGCAGTGCCCCAAACAGCCAATAAAAAGGCATGATGGCATAGGGCCAACGATGGCCCGGACCGAGTACATACCAGGGCCGGAGCACGGTCGCGTTCATTCCGCTCGCGCGCAACACCCCTTCACACTCCGTACGCACCTCGATATAGGATTTCATCATCGGCGCCGGATGCGCCACGCTCAGATAAACGAAGTGCTGAATTCTGGCCTTAGCAGCGGCTGCAATGGCGCCGCAGGCGGAGGTGTAATCGATCTGCCGGAATTCTTTCCCTTTTGACGGGCTGGGATGAGCGATCCCGACCAGTTGCACAAAAGTATCCGCGGGCTGGATCTTATCTGCGTAAGTCTTGCTGTCGAGAGCATTGCCGAGTACCGGCGTACACCCCGGAGGCAGCTTGGCCTCGGATCCGGGCCGAACCAATGCCCGCACTTCGTGACCGCGTGCCAGTAGCTGGCCGATCAATGGTCGGCCAAGGTAGCCGGTTCCGCCGGTAATGAAGACGCTACGAGTTTTGCCATCCATAGCAGGCCTTTTCAATCTATTTACGCGGTCAAGCGAAAGACGGATTGTGGCTATTCGTATCCCAAATTGCAACACTTCTCGGGTCCGGGGTGTACCCAAGCGACCACGGACCCTCCGAACTCACGATCTCGGTACAAAAGAAAAGTCAAACAATGCAATTAAAAGCGCATGAACGACAATCGAATGCGCATAACGCAAACCCTGAATGCCATCGATGGTCTGCCGCCCAAGGCGATGACGGAGTAGAAAGTACCTTTACCAAAGCCCTGCAAGATTATGAGCGATCTGATCTCTGGCAGTCCTGAATTGGAGCACTTAGAGTCTTGGGGACTGTTTTCGTCGGTTTGATCTGGAAGAAGATACCGTCTCTCCGGTCAATGTTTTCCTTTTGTTGAGTCCCTCCCCCAGAGGACTGCCTGGTATTAGATATCCCTCGCCAAGAGCAGTGAACATCAATCGTTGCGACTCGAAATCCAGGTAAGCATTTGTGCCTGCGCGGATTTATTAAGCCCAGCCGTCAGCTCGCTGAGGGCAATTTAGGAGAGAACTCTTGAGCTTGCAGGACTGTCGTGCGCAATTTCGGTCCCGGCCGCAGCTCACGTTGATCGCTGTTCTTGTCACCAGTCTCTTTGTGGCGTGGTCCAGTGCAGGCGCACAAAATGTTGGATACCACGACTTTTCCTACGGTGCCACCGAATCAGCACCCACCGGACAGAAGCCCGAGAGCAAGGCGTGGTTTAACGACGGTATCTGGTGGGCGTCGATGTATAACACGACGCTCACGCAGTTCGATATTTACCGACTGGACCTGGGCACCCAGAAGTGGACCGATACCGGCACCCCGATCGACGATCGTGTCCTGAGTGCGGCCGACACCTTATGGGACCAGGCCTCGGGAAAACTCTATGTCGTTTCCAATCTGCACACTACCTCCGCGGCCCCGACGAGTAGTTCTTCCAATTGGGGACGGCTCTATCGATATACCTACAACTCCGGTTCCCAAACCTATGTTCTAGATTCGGGCTTTCCGGTGACCGTCACCAAAGGTAAAGAAGAGGCGCTGGTTTTGGCCAAGGATTCGACCGGTGAGCTTTGGGTCGCCTACGTCGAATCCAACAAGGTGATGATCAATCACAGCAACGGGAGCGACAACGTTTGGGGCAATCCTGTCGTTCTTCCTGCCAGCGCAACCGCGGTTTCAGTGGAGAGCGATGATATCGCCACGATCATCAGTTTTGGTGGAAACAAGATCGGCGTTTATTGGAGCAATCAGAAAGCGGCCAAGGACTATTTCGCGATACACCTCGATGGCGACGCGGACAACGTTTGGCAACCGGAAGAAATCGCTCTCGGGGTGGGAGTCAATTGCACAACGCTCTGTGCGGACGATCACATGAATATGAAGACCGACAGCGCAGGGAAGATCTACGTGGCCTCAAAAACCTCAGCCACGAATACCAGCAGCCCTCTGCTCAATCTGCTGGTGAGAAGCACCAGTGGAGTGTGGTCGCGCTTCACCTATTCCACCAAGAACTACGGTAATACCCGGCCGATCGTGTTGCTGGACGAATCCCACGACCGGTTGTACTTCTTCGCGTCATCGAGCGAGAGCGGAGCGGACATCGACTACAAAGTCACCAGCATGAGCAGCCCGTCATTTCCAGATGGAAACGGAGCGCAGTTCATTCATAGCTCGACCGACAAAACCATAAATAATGCCACGTCGACGAAGCAGAATTTGAGCAGCACAACCGGGCTCCTGGTCATCGCGTCGGACGACGACACTACCAATTCCTACGTCCACAACTACATCAGCCTCACTACAACGAATGCGCCAACCGTCGACTCATTTACCCCGACAAATGGCCCGTCCGGAACGTCGGTAGTCCTGACAGGTACCAAGTTCACTGGGGCAAGCGCGGTAAGGTTTAACGGTGTTACCGCTTCGTTTGCCGTAAATTCCGCCACACAGATCACGGCAACGGTACCCGCTACCGCAACCACGGGCCCAATCAGCGTGACCAACTCCAGCGGGACCGGAACCAGCGGATCTTCGTTTACGGTCGGAACGCCTGGACCGACGATCACTTCCATTTCGCCAACCAATGGGATTGTGGGGTCGTCGGTCACGATAACCGGAACAAATTACACCGGGGCTACTGGTGTCGCATTTAACGGTACTGCCGTCCTGTCGCAGAATTTCACCATAAATTCCGACACTTCGATCAATGCGCTCGTCCCTTCGGGAGCAACCACGGGCAAGGTCACAGTCACGACTCCCAGCGGCACGGCTACCAGCGCCAGCACCTTCACGGTGAAACCGGCGATCATTTTGTTGTCGCCTGCGAGCGGAACTATTGGCCTTCCTGTCACGATCAACGGGACCAGTCTGGCAGGGACGACATCGGTCAAGTTCTTCAACAACAAGACCGCGACCTTCACCGTTATCTCCGATACTCAAGTCAACACTACAGTTCCAGCCGGCTCGACTACCGGTAATTTGACTGTGACCACCCCAGGCGGGACGGCCACGAGCGCGTTCACCGTGGCTCCGCCGCCCACCCTTACATCCTTCTCGCCGCCCAGTGGGCCCGTTGCGACCACGGTGACCATCACCGGAACAAACTTCGGTGCAACTCAAGGCGCCAGCACAGTCGCATTCAATGGCGTGATCGGCGCACCCACTCTTTGGTCGAATACATCGATCACCGTAAAAGTACCTGCCGGTGCAACCACGGGACTGATAGCGGTCAATGCTCCCGGCGGACCGATATCAAGCGCAACATCATTCCTGGTGACGCCTGTTATTACCGGGTTCAGTCCCACTAGCGGAGGATTTGGAGCATCCGTAGCCATCACAGGAACCACATTCACGGGTGCGACGGCCGTTAAGGTCAACGGCAGCACAGCCACATTCAGCGTGACCGACGACAGTCACATCGCCACAACAGTTCCCCCGGGCGCAACCACCGGCACCCTATCGGTAACGACGCCAGGTGGAACAGCGACCAGCAGCGGAAGCTTTTCTGTTTTACCTCCACCTGTAATTACCTCATTCACACCTGCTGGTGGTGCAGTTGGAACCTCAGTGACCATCACTGGCACGAACTTTGGAGCGACCCAGGGAACCAGCACCGTCAAATTCAATGGTGTAGCTGCATCCGCTGCTACAAGTTGGAGCGCAACCTCGATCACGGTTCAGGTTCCGCTCAACGCTACGACCGGGCCCATCACGGTCACTACCACGGCCGGAGTTAGCACCAGCGCAACCAACTTTGTTCCGGCTCCGGTGATTTCGTCGTTCGCGCCGACCAGCGGATCTTCCGGAACTCAAGTGCTACTCACCGGTATCAACTTCACCGGCGCGAATGCGGTGGCGTTCAATGGCGTTGCCACCGCTACGTTCACGGTGGACTCCGATACCAGTATCCATGCCACCGTCCCTGCAGGCGGGTCCAGTGGGCCGATTAGTGTAACTACTCCGGTTGGAGGTACGGGATCGAGCGCCACGAACTTCACGGTGAGCCCACTCATCAGTGCCCTCAACCCGACGTCCGCGATAATTGGTGCCACCGTAACGATCACCGGCAGCGGATTTGGAAGTTCGCGGGGCGTAAGCACAGTGACGTTTGGCGGAACCTCGGCGGCTACCATCTCCAGCTGGGCCCCGACCTCGATTCAGGCAACAGTGCCCTCCGTTCCGTTAGGATCTAATCCGATTGTCATTACTGTCAGCGGACAACCCAGCAACAGCTTCCCGTTTACCGTAATCCCACCCATTACCCCCCCTTCACCCACCATTACTTCTTTCACTCCATTCGAAGGTATCCCTGGAACGACGGTGACCTTGAATGGCAGCAACTTTACGGGTACGACAGCCGTGACGTTCAATGGAACCAACGCCAGCTTCGCTTTCGTCAACGACGGTCAAATCACCGCAGTCGTTCCGACCACGGCCAGCATAAGTACTGGTCTGATCGGCGTTACGAATGGAGGCGGCACCACTCTGACTTCGTCGAACTTCACGGTCTCAACCCTGATCAGGAAGATGACCTTTGAAGGCCCGGGAGGTCTGACTGACGGGACTACGGGTGGAGATTCGTCTACCGGTATTGGCATCGCTGTCGATACAGCCAATCCGTTGAAAGACACTGTGTCGGCGCGCGTCACAAATACGGGTTCTTATGTTTCGAAGACGGGAATGTCTGCTGACGATCTCTACGTCACCTTCTACCTCAGGCTGAACGCACTTCCAGCTACGGTCCCTCGCATCGCGGAAATCAGAACTGGGGCCACGACGCCTCTGAATGGCACAGTTATTGGAAATATCGACGTTTCGACCGGAGGTGCTCTAAGTCTTAACAGCAATACTGGAACATTTGTAGCAAGCAGCAGCGCTTTGGCTGTCGGACAAACGTATCGAGTGCTCCTCCATCAGAAAAAGGGTACTGGCGCCAACGGCCTGTTGGAAGCATTTGTTGCTCAAGGAGAAACCCCATTTCCAGGCGCCCCGTTTGCCAGCACCGCCACCGGAACCTGGACGGCTCAGGCGAACGTACTGAACATCGGCAATACCAGCGACACCGCGGCAACGGACATCACCTTCGACAACATTCAGATTGACGCCGGCATACCGGCGGGCGCAGTCGCTCCGCTGATCAATTCTCTGACGCCAAACAACGGCTACGTCGGAGACTCGATTGTCATCGCCGGCCTGAATTTCGGCGCAGCGCAGGGCAGTGGCTCCGTGACATTCAACGGAACGCCGGCCACGGTCCCAGATATAACTAACTGGAGTGACACGTCGATCACTGCGAAGGTGCCAACGACTGCCACCACCGGCAACGTGGTTGTCACTAACAACAGCAACGTAATCAGTAACGCTGTACCCTTCACCGTCAACGCCACAACTATCTCTGCGATAAATCCAACCTCGGGGGCCATCGGGGCCACGGTGACGATCACCGGAACTGGTCTCGATACCGTCACGCAAGCCGCGATCAACGGGACCGTCGCGACGGTCATTCCTGTATCAGCGACGCAGATTAAGCTTACGGTCGCAGCCGGAACCACCGGCGCGGGCCCGATCGTCGTCATTGCTCCGAGTGGATCTGCCAGCAGCACGCCAACCAACTTCACCGTCGTGCCGCCGCCTGTGATCACGGGATTGTCCGTTCCTTCTGGCCCGGTGGGCCAATCGATCACCATCAATGGCACCGATTTCGGTGCCAACCAGGTTACCGGCAGCAAGGTCATCTTCAATGGGATCACGGCACCCGTTACAACTTGGGGTGAGACCTCCATAGTTGTGCCGGTGCCTGCAGGCGCAACCGCTGGCAACGTCATCGTCTGAGCGGCTGGTGTTGACAGCAACGGCAGCCCATTCACCGTAACGCCAGCCATTACCAACTTGTCTCCCAACTCGGGGGCGGTGGGCGCGTCGGTAACGATCAGCGGAACCAGTTTTGGAGGAAGTCAGGATGGCAGCACCGTAGCCTTCAATAACAATCAGTCGGCTGTTGTGACGAACTGGAGTGATGCGTCGATCACGGTCACCGTGCCCAGCGGGGCGACTACAGGCAACGTCACCGTCACAGTTGGTAGCAACACCAGCTCTGGCGTTAACTTCACGGTTATTCCGCCACCGAGCATTACGAATTTTTCTGCAGGATCGGGTCCGGTTGGATCGGCTCTCACGATGAATGGGAGCGGCTTTGGCTCGACGCAGGGGACAAGCACGGTGAAGTTCGGAGCTCAATCAGCGGTCGTCAATTCCTGGACAAACACTTCCATCGTTGTGACTGTGCCTGCCTTCGCCACGGCAAGCAGCGTCAATGTCGTCGTAACAGTGGGCGGAGCAGACAGCAACCCGTTCCCCTTCATTGTTCTACCAAACATTACCGGTATATCGCCCGGCTCGGGCCCGGCAAACACGCCAGTTATTATCAATGGGACCAGCTTTGGTTCCTCACAAGACACAGTCACATTCAGCGGAACAAATGCGGCCAACATTACCGGATGGAGTCCAACGTCTATATCAGTGACTGTGCCGGTGGGTACAACACCTGGCATTGCTAGCGTAGTGGTCAGAGCGGGAGGTCAGCAGAGCAACGGATTCAATTTCACCGTAGTTCCGCCACCGAGTGTCACCGGTGTTTCGCCAAACTCTGCCGTGCCTGGGTCGGCTGTGACCGTCCAGGGCTCAAACTTTGGCGCTTCTCAGGGAACCAGCACGGTTACGTTCAACGGAACTGCGGCAATACTTACGGGATCCTGGACGGACACATCCATCCCGGTGATCGTACCGGCAATATCTTCGGGACCAGCATCAGTCGTGGTGACGGTCAGCAATCAGCCCAGCAACAACGGATCGTTCACGGTGCTCCCTCCTCCGCTGAATCCGCCGACGATCAATTCCTTCACGCCGACCTCCGGCTCTAACGGCACGACAGTGACCATCACCGGAGCATTCTTTAGTGATGCCACAGCCGTCAAATTTAACGTGACCCCGGCGGCAAGTTTTCACGTCGATAGTTCCACCCAGATCACAGCCATAGTGCCGGCCGCTGTTACTACCGGCCCAATCAGCGTGACGAATACGGCGGGAACCACCGCCAGTTCAACCAACTTCACCGTCTCGTTGATCAAGCTGAGCACCTTTGAGAATGGCACGCTTACCGATCCGGCTACTGGCGTCACTTCTATTTCGGGATCGGGAGTGAGCATCGAAACCGTCTCTCCCTTGAAGGGCCAATTCTCCGGACACGTGGCCGCGGGCAGTTCATGGTTGCAGGACACCTTTGCCGGAAAAGACGATGTCTACGCGTCCTTCTATCTCCGCTTGAACGCATTGCCATCCGGGGCAATACGTATAGCCATGTTCTCCGACGGCGGCACCACGGTAGGAAACCTCAATCTCACGACGGCGGGCGCTCTGACTTTGCGCAACAACACCACCAATATCGGAACCTCCAGTTCCCTGGTCGTTGGCCAGATCTATCAGGTAGCCCTGCATCAGAAAAAAGGCACCGGGAATAACGCGGTTTTGGAAGGTTTCCTCGTGCAAGGAGACGCGGCTTTCGGCGGGTCTTTCGCTTCACTATCAACCGGGACATGGACCACCCCGGCCGATACCTTCAAAGTGGGAGCCACGATTGGCACTGCGGTTGACCTCGCGGCCGATAACATTCAGATCGATACCACGTTGCCGGTTTCAGCCCCGGCACCTGGCATTACCGGGTTTAATCCGGTTAACGGTTCTGTCGGAACATCAGTCACGATCACTGGCGGCAACTTCGGAGCGACTCAATCGGGCAGCAGTGTGAAGTTTAACGGGATGCCAGCGACGACGACCTGGAGCAACACATCGCTCGTGGCCACAGTCCCGGCGGGCGCAACCACCGGTCCAATTACCGTGATAACCGCGGGCGGCGCTGCCAGCACCGTTAACCTCGGAACGCCGAACTTCACCGTGGTTGGAGGTCCGGCGGTGACCGGTTTCACTCCGACCGCAGGTTTGACCGGTGCAACCGTGGCGATCAGTGGCAGCGGTTTTACCGGTGCCAGCGCGGTGAAGTTTAACGGCACTACGGCCTCT
>Ga0105245_10000386_pt1 | contig 41102 bp, 28 predicted proteins | sample KBSM54metaG_FD_81523 | JGI IMG/M metagenome (GOLD analysis project Ga0105245, IMG submission 81523) | Miscanthus rhizosphere microbial communities from Kellogg Biological Station, Michigan, USA - KBS M5-4 metaG | ecosystem: Host-associated > Plants > Roots > Rhizosphere > Soil | place...
ATCGATCCCGAGCAGCTCGCCGAGCATCTCGGATCGCGACGCGTGCACTACGACGCCGTCACGATCACGCACAACGAGACGTCGACCGGCGTCACGAACAACGTCGAAGCGCTCGCCGCGGTCATCCGCGAGGAATCGCCCGACACGCTCATCCTCGTCGACGCCGTGTCTTCCCTCGGCGGAATCCCGGTGCACGTCGATGCGTGGCAGCTCGACGTCTGTCTCGCGAGCGTGCAAAAGGGACTGGCCCTTCCTCCCGGCATCACCGTCGTCGCCGCGTCGCAGCGCGCGCTCGAGACCGCGAAAAAGCGTCCGTATAGCGGCACCTACTTCGACTTCCTGCAATACAAAGCGAAGGCGGACGAGGAGAGCGTGCCGACGACGCCGTCGCTTCCGCATTTCTACGCGCTCGCGCGCCAGCTCGACGACATCATGAACGTCGAAGGACTCGAAGCGCGCTTCGAGCGCCATCGCAAGATGCGCGACATCACGAGCGAGCGGACGTCGCGTTACGCGCGTCTCGCGTCTGATCGCGCGCATGCATCGCCGACGGTGAGCGCGCTCACGCCGTCGAAATCGCCGGACGAGATCAAAGCGGCGATGAAGAAGCGCGGCTTCACGATCGGCGGCGGCTACGGGAAATGGAAAGAAACAACATTCCGCATCGGGCACATGGGCGACATCTCCATCGATGCGCTCAACGCGATGCTCGACGTTCTCGATGAGGTGGCTCAGTCTTGAGTGATTACCGCGTTCTCGTCACCGACACGCTCGCCGAGTCGGGTTTGAATATTCTTCGCGCGGCGACCGACGTCGATCTCGCGTATCGCCCCGGCCTCAAAGGGGAAGAGCTGCTGCGCGAAGTCGCGCAATCGGATGCGCTGATCACGCGCAGCGGCACGGCCGTCACCGACGAACTGGTGCGCGCCGGCGATCGGCTGCGCATCGTCGGACGCGCCGGCGTCGGCCTCGACAACGTCGACGTCGAAGCCTGCACCGCGCGCGGCATCCTCGTGATCAACGCGCCGACAGCAAACATCATGTCGGCGACCGAGCACACGATGGCGATGCTGCTCGCGCTCTGCCGCAACATCCCCGAGGCGCATGCGAGCGTGAAACGCGGCGAGTGGACGCGCGCGAAATTCATGGGCATCGAGTTGAACAACAAGACGCTCGGCGTCATCGGACTGGGCCGCATCGGAAAGCTGATCACCGCGCGCGCGCGCGGCTTCGGCATGCAGGTCATCGCGTACGACCCCTACATCGCCGACGGCGTCTTCAAAGAACATGCGGCGGAGAAAGTCACGCTCGATCAACTGCTCGCGCGCGCCGACTTCATCACCGTGCACACGCCGCTCAACCCGGAGACGCGCGGCATGATCGGCGCGGCGGAGATGGCGAAGATGAAGGACGGCGTCGTCGTCCTCAACATCGCGCGCGGCGGCATCTACGAAGAGCAGGCGCTCGCCGACGCGCTGAACGGCGGCAAGATCGCCGGCGCGGCCATCGACGTTTACGCGGACGAGCCACCGGGGAAAGAACATCCGCTGCTCAACGCGAAGAACGCGATCCTCTCGCCGCACATCGGCGCGAACACGATCGAGGCGCAGGAACGGGTCGCCGTCACGACCGCGCACGATGTGGTCGCCGCGCTTCGCGGATCAATCTTCGTTTCTGCAGTCAACCTGCCGTTCGAAGGACTCGCGGACAAAGAAGCGCCGCCGAAGATCCTGCTCGCGGAGAAGCTCGGCCTCTTCGCCGCGCAGACGGTGCAGAGCGCGATCACGAACGTGACGATCGAGCTGTGGAACATCGACGAGAGCCTGACGCGCATCCTCTCCGTCGCCGCGCTCAAAGGCCTTCTCACGCCGCGCGTCACCGACATCAATTACGTCAACGCCGAGCAGAGCGCGCAGCAGGCCGGCATCAAGATCGGGTCGCGGACGCATCCGATGCCGCACGACTATTCGAACCTGATCACCCTGCGCGTCTCCAGCGCCACCGACGAAGTGTGCGTTTCGGGCACTGTTTTCAGTGAGAAGATTCAGCGCATCGTTTCGGTGAACAATTTTCGTGTCGAATTCAAACCGGACGGATATCTCATTTACATGATCAATAAAGATGTGCCCGGAGTCATCGGGCAGGTCGGCATGACCATGGGAAGCCACGACATCAACATCGCCGAATACAACCTGGCGCGCAGCGAGAGCGGCGGCAAGGCCATGGCCATCATCAGCATCGACTCGCCGCCGAGCGAGAAGGCGATGACGGCGCTGCGGTCGATCGCCGCCGCGGAAGAAGTGAAGCTCATCCGCCTGTAGAATCGTCACGTGCAGCACCGGACGCTCGGCAACACCGGAATTCGCGTCAGCGAGATCGGCTTCGGCGGTTGGGCCGTCGGCGGCGCCGCGGAGGCGTCAGGCACGCCACTCGGCTGGGGACGAACGAACGACGACGAATCCCTCGCCGCGATCCGCCGCGCCCGCGACCTCGGCGTCACCTTCTTCGACACCGCCGACAGCTATGGCTTCGGCCGCAGCGAGTCGCTCCTCGGTATCGTTCTGTCGCGCAAGCGCCAGGATGCCGTCATCGCCACGAAGGTCGGCGTCATGCGCAACGCCGACGGATCGATGCGCAAGGAGTTTTCGAAGCAGCACATCTTCGCCGCAATCGACGGATCGCTGCGACGACTGCGCACCGACTACGTCGATCTCTATCAAGCGCACAATCCGACGCTCGAGCATCTGCGCAAAGAAGAGATTCAGGAAGCGATGGAGCGTCTGCAGGAGATCGGAAAGATCCGCTATTGGGGCATCTCGGTCTCGACGAACGAAGAAGGCCTCGAGATCATCAACCGCGGATGGGGACACGCGCTACAGGTTCTCTACAACGTCCTCAATCAGTCGCCGGCGAACGAGCTTTTTCCGTTGGCGAAGCAGAAGGGCTACGGAATCATCGCGCGCGTTCCGCTCGCGTCGGGACTCCTCACCGGCAAGTTCCGCATCGACTCGACGTTCCCCGCCGACGACGTGCGCCAGAACTTCCTCACGCCGAAGCGACTCGAAGAAGCGCTGCAGCGCGTCGACGAAGCGAAGTCGATCGTCGGCGGTGGCGTGCGCTCACTCGCCGAAGCGGCGCTGCAGTTCGTGCTCGCGAACGACGCCGTCTCGACGACGATCCCCGGCGCGCGCAACGTGCGGCAAGTGGAGCTGAATGTCGCGGCCGAGGAAGCGCAGCTGCCCGCTGATGTCATCGATCGACTTCGCAAGCGGCTCGGCGATTTCAATTTTTATCAGCGCCACTCGATCCGGATTTGAACCAGTCGACGACGAGCTGCTGCACGTCGTCGCGCGGCAGCGTCTCGTGAAACCCGCCGTCGATCACGACGTGCTTCGCGTTCGGCAGTCCCCACCGGATCCGTTCCGCGACGAACGGCGGCGCGTTCGCGTCGAGCGTTCCACTGATGAAGAGGACCGGCGCATTCGAGAGCAGCGGCGGCGGGAGCTTCGCCGGCGCTTTGAAGGTCGCGCAAATCTGCGGAGCGAGGTGGAAGCTGCGGGCGTTGCCGAGGATCGAAGTCGATTCGAGCACCGCGCCGCGCGGCGTCGTGCAATCGATGGCGCGGCCGACGAGCGTCATCCCGTTCTTCAACCCTTGCACGAGCGATTTCACGATCGGCTGCAGCGTCGTATCGTCGGCGAGCTTCGGAATGATCGACGGCGCGGAAGAATCGGCGAGTTTCGTCGTCATGATAAGTTGCATCGCCGCTTTGCCGACTCGGTAGGTGTGGCCGTCGACGATGATCTGGCGCGGTTGCGCGAGTAGCTTCGTCGCGGTGTCCGCGAGTCCAAGCTTGAAGAGCTGCGCGTCGAAGACGCTAGGCGGGACGGGATTCTCGTCGGTGCCGGCGAGCACGGCGCGATCGATGCTCTGCGGATAGCGGCGCAAAAGATTGCGCGCCACCTCGGTGCCGTAGCTGAACGCCAATAGGTTGACGCGCTCCGCGCCGAGCGCTTTGCGGAGTCTCTCGACGTCGTCCGCGCGTCCGTCCGTCGTGAAGGCGTCGAGATCGACGCCTTTCTTGCGCCAATACGACGCGCAGTGTTTGACCGATGCGGCCATCGCCTTCACGAGCGACGCCTCGGACTCGAACGGCTGATCGGGCAGCGGAGCGGCGGGACACTCGTCGAGATTCGGCTTCGACATTCCTTCACCGCGCGCGTCGAGGAGGATCACGTCGCTCGTCGCGCGCAGCTTGTCGAACAGCGCGAAGTAAACCGGCACGCGACCGAGAACCGAGGACGCGATGCCGGGACCAGGCGAGAGAAAGACGATCGGCGACGACGGCGATGGCGACGTCGATCGCAAACGAATGACCGACAGATCGCCGAGCGTCGCAATCTCGGCGTCGTGTGTTTTCCCATCGAACGTGCGAAGCGTGTACGGCTGGAACGCGGCGAGCGCGATGCTCATCGACACGAAGAGAGCCTTCATGTCTCCCGTAATACGAAATCACCTTCGCAGCGGGTGCGCCTCGGTCGTAAAGACCACGCGGTTTAGATCGATGGTGTCGGGCGGCGCGAAGATGAGCCAGAGATACTTCAGCGTCTCCGCGAGAAAGTAGCTCGGCATCAGGTCGCCTTTCTCTTTCGTGACGACATTCGCGAGCGTCGTGTACGCGACCTCGGTGCGGCAGTGCGCGTACAACGAATCGAAGAAGACTCGGCCCATCGCTTCGTCGTGAAGGTAGTACGCCGACTCGATGATCTCGGGACGCAGCGGATAGCGCGCGTCGGTCACGGTCATCGTCTTGTAGTCGATCGCCTCAGGTTCGATGCCGTGCAGCTTCCACATCGCGAAGCAGGACGCTTCGAGTCTGCGCGCGCGGCGAACGTCGTGATCGAGGACAAGCACAGCGGGGAAGAACGCCTGCAGTCCGCCGAAGTCCGTCGAAATGCGTTTGCCGGTGTTCATATCGACGGTGCCGTACCAATCGCCGTCCGCGACATATTTGTTCAGCGCGCGAATGTGCGTGCGCCACATCCGCTCGCAGTCTTTGTCGTGAAAGAGGAACGCGCTCTTGAGCAGGTACTCGTAATACGAGTCGATCGCGCCGCCGATGTGGCTCGACGGATTTTTCCACTCGCCGGTCTCGACGTCGATCTCTTCGCCGACGAGGCCGATCTTCGAGCGGCGGTTGTAGAGCTGCACGACGGCGTTCTTCGCTTTGTCGAAGTAGACCGGCTTGTGCGTCCACTTCGAAAGCGTTCCGAATTCGAGGAGCAGCGTTCCGATCTCCGCGGGATTCGTGCGCGCGCCGCGCGTTTTGCCGGTGCGCAGATTCACGAACATGTACGGCATCCCGGTCGGCGAGTTGAAGACCGGCAGGAAGCGCGTGCCGAGATCGTCGGCGAGCTTGAGCAGCCGCTCGTCGTGCGTCATTTCGTATGAAGACAGGAGACCGCCGAGGATGCGGATGGTGATCTCGAAGTTTTTCACTTCGATGTCTTTGTCGAAGTTCAGCTTCTCGACGATCAGCGTTTTCGCTTTCTCTGCTTCGTCGTTGAAGCCCATCATCAACAACGTGTCGAGCGTGTCGACCGGCGTGATGAGCAGCGACTCGCCGTACCAGTCGCGCGGCGTCTTGCTCATCGGGCGCAGCTCGTCGTGGCCCCACGCGTATTGCTCGTAGGCTTTCCACGAGCGGAGAAACTCTTCGCGCACGCGTGCGGCCATTGCGGCATCGGCGGCGAACGCGGCGTTCGATGTGAGCAGAAGTGCGGCGATCAGTTTCTTCATGCGGCGACGTAATGCTGCCACAGCGCGAAGAGCGCGACGCTGTTCGCGATGATCATCACGACTGCGATCGCGATGGGCAGCCAGCGTTTCGGAGTCGATGGACGCGAGATCGCGATCGCGAGGAGCGGCAGGATCGGGATGAAGTAACGGCCCTGCACGCCTTCGACTATGTTCGCATTTGCCGCAGTCCACGCGATGTACTCGGATAGCTCGACAGTGACGATCGATGCGATCGCGACGATCAACGCAAGGACGCGTTGCGCGACGGTGAGACGTACGCCCGCGAAGAGCGCGACCACGATGAGCAAGGCGACGACTGCGAGGATCACGACATCCGGCAACGGCACGGTGAGCCATCCGAGCGTGCCGACCATCTGGCGCATGTAGTTCGCGCCGTGATTTGCGAGATCGCCCAACACCACGGCCAACGCGTGCAGCGGATTGTGCTGAATGTTCGCGATCTGCGCCTTCTCATCGACGAATCCGCGCATGAACGTCGCCGACGTCTTCGCGAACGATGACGACAGCACCGCCCCGGCGATGACCGTCACGAGCGTTGCTGCGCCAATCCATCGTCGCCGTCCCGCGAGCGCGACCAACGGAATCAGCAGATACGGCTTGCACAGCGCGACGCCGATCGTCGCCGCGATGATCCACGGCGATCCCGCGATCGCGAGCGACGTCGCCAGAAACGCCATCGCGATCGTCATCGCATCCGGCGAGAACGACGCGAACATGAAGAGCGTCATGGGGAGAAGAGCGCAGGTTGCGATGATCAATCGCGGCGGCGAGGGCGCCACCGCCCCACTGAGAGCGACGAGAGCAAGAGCGCAGGCGAGGTTGAAGAGACGGCCCAGATAGAACGAGTAAAGCGGCCGCAACTGAAGCGCGTTGCCGATTGCGATGCCCATCGCCTGTGGGATGAACGGCAGCGGTGACAACGACAGCGGATAGCGAATGATCACGCGCTCGGGCACGAACGGAATCGAGCGAAACGTCTTCATCGGTTGTCCGCCGATGAATCCGAGCTCGCGCTCGCCGACGAGGATCGCCGTGTATCCGTGTCCGAACTGCGCCTTCGGTTGAAACGTGCCGTGCGCGATCGCGCAGGAGCGCCAGTAGTGCGCGGCTTCGTCCGGCACTTGCAGCGGCGGCGTGATGAACACGAACGCGACGCCGAACACCGCGGCGATGCCGATGAAGACGCGCACTCAGTCCAGCGCGAGCAATCGCGCCGCGTTGCCGCCGCGGATCTTTTCGCGATCCTCCTCAGAAATCTCGAGCGCGGCGATGCTCGAGAACATCTTCTCGAGGCTTCCGATCTGATGCGGATAGTCGCTGCCGGCGAGGATGTGATCGGCGCCGGCGAAGTCGACGGCGAGCTTCAGCGCGCGCACGTCGAAGTTGACGGAGTCGTAGTAGAACTCGCGCAGGTACGTGCTCGGCGGACGATCGATGTTCGCGCGGCATTCACTGAACGCTTCGAAGCCGCGGTCGAGACGCTCGACGAGATACGGAATCGCGCCGCCGAGGTGGCCGAGAGCCCACTTGATGTTGGGGAAACGGTCGACGACGCCGCTGAAGACGAGACTCGCCGCGGCGAGCGTGGTGTCGAGCGGAAATCCGACGAGCGGCATCAGCCAGTAATTCGTCATCGCTTCGACGCCGACGGGCGACGTCGGATGAATGTGAATCACGGCGCCGAGGTCGTTCGCGGTTTCCCACACGGGCCAGAAGCGCTCGTCGCTGAGCGCGACACCGTTGATGTTGCTGAAGACCATCGCGCCGGCGAAGCGCAGCTCTTCGCGCGCGCGGCGCAGTTCTTTCGCGGACGCCGCGGGATCCGAGAGCGGCAGCGTCGCCATCGCCATGTATCGTCCGCGTCCATCGGCGACGATCGATGCGAATCCGTCGTTGACGATGCGCGCGAGTCGCACCGCCGTCTGCGGCTCTTCGACGTGGGTGCCGGGCGTCGTCAGGCTGAGAAGCTGCGTGTCGACGTGCATCTCTTCGAGCACGCTCGTCCGGTAGTCGATGTCGCGATGTCCGCGCACGGCGATGTTGTAGTCGCCGGGATAGTGGAGTCGCGGATTGCCGTCGCTGTCGATCGTGATCTGCACACAGCTGTCGCCGTCGCGCAATGCGTCGAGATATGCGGGCGGATAAAAGTGATTGTGAAAATCAATGAGCATGGCGACTCCAGAACCAATAGACCGGCAGGCCTGCGATCACGATCAGCAATCCTATCGCGCTCTCGACCGGCTCCGACGCGATCTGATTGACGACGATCACGATCGACGCGGCGATGAAGAGCAAAGGAACGAATGCGTAGACGCGAACGCGCGGCGCGTAATCGGCGCGCCGTCGGAGCACGAAGATGCCCGCGGCCATCGCCGCGAAGAAGATCCACTCCGTGTACACGACGCGCGTGAAGAGGCTGCGATACGTGCCGGTGACGACGAGCACCGATGACCAAACCGCCTGCAGCACGATGGCGCGATGCGGCGTGCGGAATCGCGGATGCACCGCGCCGGCCCAGCGGAAGAGCAGTCCGTCCTGCGCCATCGCGTAGTAGACGCGCGGTCCCGCGAGCACGATGCCGGCGAGCGCGCCGAATGCGGAGACGACGACGAGCGCGTTGAGTGCGGCAGCCCAGCGCGGGCCGAGAGTCTTCGCGGCGACTTCGATCATCGGCGCGCCCATCGATGCGGCGTTGAGCGCGATGTACGTCGCGGTGACGATCGCCACGCCGATCATCAACGCGCGCGGGATCGTTCGCTCCGGCGCGCGCGTCTCCTCGGCCGCGTACGTGACCATGTGCCATCCGCCGTACGCGAAAAGGCCGGCAGCGATGGCGAGGATGAAGTCTTTCGTTCTCAGTGGAGCGGAGGCGCCCTCGCCTCCGCGCGGCGGCGAGGCGCCGCCGCCCCACAGAGCAACCAACAACACAGCGATCGCCGCGAGCTTCGCGATCGTGAACACCGTCTGCAGCGCACTCCCGTGCTTCACGCCGAAGTAGTTGATCGCCGACAGCAACACGATCGACGCAATCGCCGTCGCGGTCACGTTGCCGCCGGCGAATCGCCCGACCACCACCGCCACCGCCGCGACGATTCCGGAGTGCATGCTCCAGAACATCGCCCATCCCCACAAGAAACCCGCGGCCGGGGACCACGCCTCTTTGAGGAACACGTACATGCCGCCGCTGCGCGGAAACGCCGACGACAGTTCGGCGCACACCAGCGCGCCGAAAAGCGTCAGCACGCCGGCGATCAGCCAGACCAGCAGAATCCCGCGCTCGTCCGGCACGCGCCGCGTGATCTCGCTCGGCTGCACGAAAATCGACGCGCCGACGATGATCCCGACCACCATCGCCGTCGCGCGCACGATTCCGATCGAGCGAGTGAGCTGCACGCGAATATCATCGCCTCCTCCGGCGTTTTCCACTCGATGTCCTCCACGAATCGCACGATCGCCATACGCGGCGCGCGCACGCACAACCTCAAGAACGTCGACGTCGAGATCCCGCAGCGACAGCTGACGGTGCTCACGGGACCGTCGGGCTCGGGGAAGTCGTCGCTCGCGTTCAATACGCTTTATGCCGAGGGGCAAAGGCGGTTCGTCGAGTCGATGTCGACGTATGTGCGGCAGTTCCTCGAGCGCATCGACCGGCCGGACGTCGACGAGATCGACGGCATCCTTCCCGCGATCTCCATCGAACAGAAAAACACGGTCAAGAACGCGCGATCCACGGTCGCGACCGCCACCGAGCTCGCCGATCACATCCGCCTCTTCATGACGTATTGCGGCGAAACGTGGTGTCCCGACTGCAGCGTCCGCGTGCGCAAGGAGACGCCGCAATCGATCACGAACGAGATCGCGGCATCGCTCGCGGGAAAGCGCGTCGTCGTGCTCGCGCCGATCTTCTTCGAAGCGGAGAACCGCACCGAAGTGCTCACGCAGCTCGTGAAAGCGGGCTTCTATCGCGCCTGGATCAATCACGAGGTCGTCGATCTGAAAGAGATCGACACGAGCGGCTCGACGTCGCTCGAGCTCGTGATCACGCGCATGCGCGTCGACACGGAGCGGCTCACGCAGATCACCGAAGCGATCGAGCAGGCGTTCGAGATCGCGAAGGGCAACGTGAACGTGCTCGAAGATCACGACGGCGAGTGGATTTCGCACCGCTTCACGTCGCGCTTCGCGTGCAACAAGTGCGGCAACGAATTCATCGAGCCGACGCCGCACCTCTTCTCCTTCAACTCGCCCCTCGGCGCCTGCACGAACTGCCAGGGCTACGGAAGAATCATCGGCATCGACATGGAGAAGGTCATTCCGAATCGCGACCTGCGGCTCGACGAGATGCCGGTCGCGCCGTGGAACTCTCCCGGCTACGAAGACTGCTACGACGATCTGAAGAAGGCCGCGAAGAAGTACGGACTGCGGCTCGACGTCGCGATCAAAGACCTCACCGCCGCCGAATGGAAGCTGCTCTACGAAGGCCGATCGAAGTGGTACGGCATCAAGGGCTTCTTCGAATGGCTGGAAACGAAGAAGTACAAGATTCACGTGCGCGTGAAGCTGGCGAAGTACCGCAGCTACGAGCCATGCCCGCAGTGCCACGGCTCGCGCCTGAAGACCGCCGCGTCGAACGTTCATTTCCGCGACCTCGGCATCGCCGATCTCTTCGCGATGGACGTGAAGACCGCGCGCAAGTTCTGGGAGTACCTGCCGCTCTCGAAGCAGGAAGAAGCGATGGCGGGTCACCTGCGCCGCGAGATCGTGAACCGGTTGACGTATCTCGATGAAGTCGGACTCTCGTATCTGACGCTCGAGCGCCAGACGCGCACGCTCTCCGGCGGCGAATCGCAACGTATCAATCTCGCCGCGGCGCTCGGCAGCTCATTGACGGAGACGATGTACGTGATCGATGAGCCGACGGTCGGCTTGCACGCGCGCGACAGCGAACGTCTGCTCGCCGTGCTACGTCGTCTGCGCAACGCCGGCAACACGGTCATCGTCGTCGAGCACGATCCGACGATCATCGCCGGCGCCGATCACTCCATCGAGCTCGGTCCCGGCGCGGGCGAATACGGCGGGCGCATTCTCTACACCGGTCCGCCGCGCGTCACCGAGGTCGACGCGGGCGAGTACGAACGCGATCGCCGCAACGACGCCGGCTCGATCACGATTCGCGGCGCGCGCGAGCACAATCTGAAAAACGTCGAAGTCACGATTCCGCTCGGCAAGCTCGTCGCGATCACCGGCGTCTCCGGATCGGGCAAATCGACGCTCGTTCGCAACTGTCTCTTCAATCGCTATCAACGCGATTTCCGCGGCGCGACGGGACTCGACGTCGGACAGTCGGCGCTCGACGGCACGAACTACATCTACGACATGCAGTTCGTCGATCAGTCGCCGATCGGCCGCTCCACGCGCTCGAATCCCGCGACGTACATCAAGGCGTGGGACGAGATCCGCAAGTTGATGGCGGAGACGACGACCGCGAAGCTCAACGGCGTCACCGCCGGCATGTTCTCGTTCAACACCACGGGCGGACGCTGCGACGCGTGCGAAGGCGCGGGGACGACGACGATCGACATGCAGTTCCTCGCCGACGTCGAAGTCGTCTGCGAGAAATGCAACGGCCGCCGCTTCGGCGAGCAGGTCATGAAGGTGAAGCACAAGGGCAAAGATGTCGGACAGATCCTGGCGATGACCGTCGATGAAGCGATGAAGTTTTTCGTCGACAAGCGCGCCATCGTGAAGAAGCTCGCCACGCTTCGCTCCGTCGGCCTCGGCTACCTGCGACTCGGCCAATCGACCGACTCGCTCTCCGGCGGCGAAGCGCAGCGGCTCAAGCTCGCGTCGTTTCTCGCGGAGTCGTCGAAAGCCGAGCAGGGTCGCCTCTTCCTCTTCGACGAGCCGACGACCGGATTGCACTCGAGCGACGTGAAGCAGCTCATCGCGACGTTCCGCGACCTCATCGATCGCGGCAACTCCGTCGTCGTGATCGAGCACAACATCCAGCTCGTCGAAGCCGCCGACTACGTCATCGACCTCGGTCCTGAAGGCGGCGACGGAGGCGGCGAGATCGTCGCGGTGGGAACGCCCGAGGAGATCGCGGCGAATCCGCGGTCGATCACGGGGCGATATCTCACAGCGAGCCGGGCCAGCTCTGACGTTGTTGCGGCAACCTGAGCGCGTCGTCAGCGCAGGCGCATCGATGGATCGCCGAACAGGATCCACGTCCGCCGCACGTCGATGTCATTGGTTGCCGCTTTCGCACGCAGCACTGCATCGCCGATCGTCACGGTCGTCGAGCCGAACAATTGGCGGAACAGTTCCCGCTGCATCACATTTTGCGGCTCGGGCAATGTCAAACCCGACGACGCCCATACAGCCACAGCGCCGCCTGTCGGATCCGTCATCAATCCCTCGGCGAGGCTCGTCGTGTAGAGATCGTGGAAGAATCCGTTGAGACATTCCATCGCCACGACAAACGGCTGCGCGCGATTCGTCGCCGCCATCGCATCATCGGTTCCATAGACCCAGTTTCCCCAAATCTCGATCGAGCCATGCCCGATGTAGCTTGCGAGTAGTGCGCCGCGATTCATCGCCGCGACGACGTCGCCGTGAGGGTCGGATGTCCTCGTCACATCGTGCTGCTCGACCGTGTACGTCGCGGGAACCAGCGGCACCAGGGCGGCCGCGGCGGCGGTAAAGTCGAAATCGGAGTCCGCGCCGTCGGAAATCAACAGAACCGTATTCGAGGCGGCGTTGCGATTGACGATCTTCGCGATCATCGCGGATGCGTCGGCCGGAGTGCGTGCCGGCAGCCTCCCGATCGCAATCGCCGGCGTTCCGGTGTCCGAGAAGTCGGCGAACCAATCCTCCGATGCCGTTTGCAGAAGCGACGTCGGAAGCATTCTTGTGGGGACGAAATCGAACGCGCCGACGCCGAGGTAGTTGCGAGGATCGAAACTGGCGTCGCCGAGAAGAATGGCGTAGCGCGGCGGAACGCGCCAGCTCCGGGATGCGAGAAGAAAGTCGCGAATCGGTTTCGGCCCGCGATGACCGAAACCAAATTCGTCATAGAGATCCTGAACATCGATCACGAGGGTCGACACGCCCTGTGAGTCGCGGAGCGCTTTCAATGGCGCTGCGGCATTCATGAATGCGCGGTTGGCGATGATCACGAGTTGCGCGGCGTTCTTCCCGTCATGCCACGATGAGGGGAGGCTTGGCGCAATCTGCGCCGGGGACGCGACACGATTCTCACCGACGGCGAGGATCGTTCGAGATGCGCCCGGTGGCGCGACGAAGGAAGCGGTGTACGCCGCTCCGCTCCGACCGATTTTCGCGGTCAGGAGCGTCGGATTCACGGGATCGCTCACGTCGACGACCGTGATGTTCGGAACGGTGAAGCCGCCAACGGTCACCGAGGAGCTGCCCGGCGCCGTGCACTTCAACGCATCGTGGTCCGCAATGTAACTGTGCGGGTACGTCAGCCGGACTGATTCGATCACGCTGAAATCTGCGTCGCCGCCGAGGGCGGTCAAAGTCAGAGTATTCGCCCCGGCAATGATGGAAGAGGCGGGAATCTGCAGAGTCGTGGTGAGACGCTGTTGTCCAGTCAGGGCGACGGTTCCCAGCGAATTCCCATTCCATTGCACCGCAACCGTGTGCGTGCCGTCGGTAGCGCCCTGGATGATGAGATCGAGCGCGGCATTCGAGGAGGCGACGCTGTTCACGCCGCCGACGCTCACGCTCTCGGTCACCGGCCAACTGCTGATGATGGATCCGAAGAACGCTTCGCGATCGCCGATGTTCGGCAGCGCTGCGAGGTAGACGGTTCGCTCGATGCGCTGATCGGTGTATGCGAAGTCGCCGGGAGCGGTGCTCACCGGCGAAGTCACGCCGGCACTGGCGATGCGACTTCGTTTCCCCTTGTTCGAGACGAGCCAGTAGGCGTGAGCGCCTGTGGAGGGTGTGTCGATGCCCGTTCCGTAAAACGCGATGCTGTCGTTGGCATCGAAGCGGCCGTCTCCACCATCGTCGACGAGAATCGGAACCTCATTCCCATCGGCAAAGAGCGAGAGTGCTTTCGGATCGGAGCCGGAGTCGAAGCCGGCATCCTGCATCGCGCTTCGCGCGACGCGCACCCATCCTTCGGTGGCGACGAAGAGTTTCACGGCCGGCTGCGACGCAAGATCGTACTGCTGATTGATCTGCTGTTTTGTCGGGATTGAGTTCGAGATGATCGGCGCGCCGATGCCGTCGGGAGACTCGAAGATTCCTCCGACGGAGCCGAGGTCGGCGATCGTATCGGTGTTCCCACCGGTAATGACTCCGGACGTGGGAATGGGCGTGATCGGCCCGTGCAGCGTTCGAGTGCCGTGAACGTCGATGTCTTCCAGGTAGTACTGAACGAAGCCCGCGCCTTCGTACGAATCTCTCCAACGATAGGATGTTGGAGCGCGCACCGGTTTGGCGGCGTGCTGCAGGGCCGTTCCGGCGATCAGATAGGGATTGATCTTCTCCAGCGCGGCGCCGCTGACCTGTCGATAAACGTTGAACCCGAGGTTGCGTAGCTCGTAGGAGGTCTTCCACGAAAGGACGACTTTCTCTTTGTCTTGCTGCGCGCCGATGGTCAACAGATTGACTTCCGTCGGCGTGATCGCCGGCTCGATCGAGGTTGCGATGATGGCCCATTTATCCTGCTGACTGAGGGTCCATGTCATCGTGGTGCTCGTCGTGGAAGCGTATTTGACGCTGCAGCCGAGATTTGTCTCGCCGCCGCCGCCCGCGCCGCTGTTCGAGTCGATATTCCACTGAAGAGTCTGATCGGCTGCAGCCGTCTGCACCGTGGTTCCCGTCGAACTGATCGCGGCGTCGACCACGGCGTCGCGGGCGACGCTCGTGACGGTGACGCTCATCGTCGTGCCTTTGTCACCGGGGAGACCGAGCGAGTTTGCGATCGCCGTGGCGCGCCGCGGAGTCGTCTGATGCACGTTCGCAAAAGAGATCGCCCCGGCACACATGTTGACGCCACCGCCGGCCGCCAGAGTGACGACGACGTTCGCCGTTCCGGACGGCGGGTTGATCATCTCGTACATCACAACCCGATCCTTCGTGCCGGGCGTGATCTCCGATGCAAACCGCGACATCGCCGTACCGCCGTACGTGATGCTGCTGACGTCACGACCGTTGCCGGTCGCGACTTCGACGAGCATGTATCGATTCGAGCCCGTTCCAACCGTGAACGAGAACGTCAATGATGTCGCGCCACGAATCGACGCAGTCGTCGTGTTGTCGATAACGATGTCATTCGGATCGGCGTAAAGCGGCGCAGCGACGACGCAAAGAAGCAGCATCGCCACAGCAATCATTGATCGCATGGTTGCCTCGAGAGCGGGAATGTTGGAGAAGTCGTCTATGAAGACTTCTACCTTCGCCTCACTATTCCATTCGTGCCTTGGCGGGCTCGTCCATGCACAATCTGGTCCCATTAGCTTGCGTTAGCTTGCGTTGCGAAAAATCCAACTTCTTGAGCATTACGCTCGTCTCAACATCATGCTGATCGCGAGCGTCTTCCTCGCTACTGCTCTCACTCAACCCATCGCTCTCGACCGCGCGCAACGCGCGTTCGCGGAGGCGCGTCTCGCGTCCGACGAAGACGGCGGCAGGATGTGGGGGCGTCCGCTGTACGGGCCGATGATCTTCGTCGATCCGCAATCGCGGTTCGCCGTCGCGAATCAGGCCGACGCAGGCGGCGTGCTGAAGGAAGACCACGGCGTCTTCGCGGGCACGCTGCCGAAGGACGTCATCATCGCCAACACCGCCGTCGACTGGAACGGCGTGCATTGGACGATGGTGATGTGGGGCGCAGTCGGCGAGCGCGCCGTTTCGCAGCGCACGCTTCTACTGCACGAATGCTTTCATCGAATTCAGAATGAGCTCGCGCTACCAGCGACGGTCGTCAACAACCCGCAGGTCGACACGCTCGATGGTCGCTACTGGTTCCTGCTCGAGCTGCGCGCGCTCGCGAAAGCATTGAAGAACGACGATCGTCCGGCCGCGATCGCCGACGCGCTGGCGTTTCGCGCGAAACGGCGCTCGCTCTTTCCTGACGCCGCGGCGAACGAGCGCAAGCTCGAAAACAACGAAGGGCTCGCGGAGTACACCGGATACGCGTTGCGCGGCACGAACGACGGCGAGTCGCGTCTCGCAATGGCGCGAAGACTCGACAACGTCGATCGCACGCAGACCTTCATGCGCGGCTTCGCGTATCTCACCGGCCCCGCGTACGGTCTGCTCATCGACGCATTCACGCCGGGTTGGACGCGCAGTTACAAAGCGACCGACGATCTCGCCGCAACGCTCGCCGCCGCGGCGAAGATCACGTCATCGGATGCGACCACGCGCGCAATCGCGTACGACGGCGCGAAACTGAGAGCCGAGGAAGAGGCGCGCGATCGCGAGCAGCGCGCGCGAATCGCGAAGTTACGCGCGCAACTCGCCGATGGTCCCGTCATCGAACTGCCGATGGAAAACGCACACTACGGCTTCGATCCGAACAGCGTCATCTCCCTCGGCGACCTCGGCAACGCCTATCCGACGCTCAGCATCAGCGCCGACTGGGGCACGGTCGACGCAAGCAACGGCGCGCGCCTGTCCGCCGACTTCACGACCGGTTACATCGCTGGATCCGATCGCGAACAGTTGAAGCTCAATGCCGGCTGGCAGCTCGAGCCCGCTGCGCGCTCGGGCGACCTGCGCGTGACGCGTAAGCACTGAGTGGGGCACAATGCGCGCACCCGCTATGCAAAGGGAGATGACGGCATGAGTGTGAGCCAGCAAGAGTACCCAGACATCGTCGGCGCAGCACCAGACGTTCCGGCCTCCGCGGAGTTCGAGCCGTACATCCCCGCATCCGTCGAGATGCGCGAGCTGACCTTCCTGCCGGTGGTCATCGGCACGCTTCTCGGCATGATCTTCGGCGCGTCCTCGCTCTATCTCGTGCTGAAGGTCGGACTCACCGTCAGCGCGTCGATTCCGGTCGCGGTCATCTCCATCACGCTCTTCCGCATCCTCTCGAAAGTCGGACTGCGCGACGCCACCATTCTCGAGAACAACATCGTGCAGACCGCGGGCTCCGCGGGTGAGTCGATCGCGTTCGGCGTCGGCGTCACGATGCCCGCGATTCTCATCCTCGGCTTCGACCTCGAGATCACGCGCGTGATGCTCGTCGCGATCCTCGGCGGACTACTCGGCATCCTCATGATGATTCCGCTGCGCCGCGCGCTCATCGTCGCGCAGCACGGAACGCTCAAATATCCCGAAGGCACCGCGTGCGCGGAAGTGTTGAAAGCCGGCGCGTCGGAAGAATCGATCGCCGCAGCGTCGGAAACCGCGAAGGCGGAGATGGCGAAGCTCGGCGGACAGGCTACGAGCGCGAAGACGATCTTCACCGGCTTCGGCATCGGCCTCGTCTACAAAGCGCTGAACGTCGCGTTCCGCGGATGGAAAGACACGCCGGAGAAAGTGTTCGGACCTCCGTTCGCGGCCGGCTCGATCTCGGCGGAGATCTCACCCGAGCTCCTCGGCGTCGGCTACATCATCGGGCCGCGCATCGCATCGATCATGTGCGCGGGCGGCGTGCTCGCGTATCTCGTGCTCATCCCCGCGATCAAGTTCTTCGGCAGCGGACTGGCCGCTCCGCTCGCGCCGGAAACGACTCGCCTGATCAAGGACATGTCGCCGGGCGCAATCCGCAACGCCTACATCCTCTACATCGGTGCGGGCGCCGTTGCCGCGGGCGGCATCGTGTCGCTGATGCGATCGCTGCCGACGATCTGGCACGGACTGCGTGAAGGACTCAAAGACTTCCGCGGCGGTGCCGCTGCGCGCGAAGGAATGGTTCGCACCGACCAGGATCTCTCGATGAAGCTCGTGCTCATCGGCAGCTTCGTGCTCGTCGCAGTGATCGCGCTCGCGAATCCGCTGTACGTCGGCGGAACGGGCGTCCCGGCGCGCGTCATGGCTGCGCTTCTGATCGTCATCCTCGGATTCCTGTTCGTCACCGTGTCGTCGCGACTCACCGGCGAGATCGGATCGTCGTCGAATCCGATCTCCGGCATGACCGTCGCGACGCTGCTCATTACCTGCCTCGTGTTTCTCGTCATCGGCTGGGTCGGATCGACGTACTACGTCACCGCGCTTTCGATCGGCGCAATCGTCTGCATCGCGTCGTCGAACGGCGGAACGACATCTCAGGATTTGAAGACGGGTTATCTGGTGGGATCGACACCGAAGAATCAGCAGATCGCGATTCTCATCGGCGCGCTCGCGTCCGCAATCATCCTCGGACCGATTCTGCTCAAGCTCAATGGCGCAGCGAGCGTCTATCTCCCGCGCATCAGCTCCGAACCCTCGGCCGGCGAAGAAGGCGCCCCGCTGAAGCAGGTCGAGAACTGGACTTCCGATCTTCACGCTGACACGTCGCACCTGACGACGCACGAAACGTACGAAGGCAAAGACTACCTGCTGTGGCACTACACGCCGGTGGGCGGCGCCACCGCGCAACAGTTCCTCGTCGATGCGAGCGGAACACCGCAATTCCTCGTCGATCCAGGCATCAACGGCACGCACAAGTTCCTCGCCAACGGCAAAGCAGCGCCGAAGAAGTTCGACGCGCCGAAGGCGACGCTGATGTCGTACATCATCAAAGGCATCCTCAATCACAAACTGCCGTGGGGACTCGTCCTCCTCGGAGTGATGATCGCGCTCGTGCTCGAGATGTCGGGCATTCCATCGCTCGCGTTCGCAGTCGGCGTCTATCTGCCGCTTTCATCCTCGAGTCCGATCTTCATCGGCGGCATGATTCGCTACCTCGCCGATCTGTACGTGCGCAAGAAGTATCGCGGTCTCAATCTCACCGAAGAGCAGCTGGTCGCGGAAGGCGACAAGAGTCCCGGCGTGCTGATGGCGTCGGGCTACATCGCCGGCGGCGCGATCGCGGGAATCATCATCGCGTTCCTCGCCGGTGTGCCGTCGTTCGCAGGATTCAACGACAAGCTCGACAAGATCGCGGAAGGAAATCCGTTCGTGTCAGGCGCGCACGCGGACATCATGTCGTGCATCCCGTTCGCGATTCTGATTCTGCTGCTCTACCTGGTGGGACGCGAGATCATCCTCGCGCCGAAGACGAAGAGCGCATAACGGTAGCCCGCTCGCGGTCACACCAGGTCGCGGCGATGCGGCGCGTGCTCCATTTCGGGAGCGCGCGCATGAGCCACACGTGCGCGAGGATCAGTACGTTGACGATGCCGAGGACGACGAGCGAGTCGCCGCGGCTGAGTAGAGGGATGTGCGTCGACGGCCAGTTCGAAAAGAGCCAGTCGACGCCGGCGAGGAGCACGATCTGCGCGGCGTCGCGTGCCATCGCGACGCGACGCGCCCGCGCAACTACCCGCCGCGAATCGCATACGACCATCGGCTCGGCGCCTCCGGTCGTCACGCCCGGCAGTAATGTGTCTCGCCTCGGCATCGCACTTAGCTTCGACAGCGAGACGACACTAGTTATTTCAAGTTGTTCGAACGGCTGGCCGAAGGTGATTTCGTTGCCGTCGAGGTCGGTAACGGGAAAGTCGCGTAAACCCACGGAAACAATCATCGAATCCGAATTGTCTGCGCGATGTAGTTGCCGTCCGCGTCGCGGAAGGCCTTGATCACGACGGAGTCATTCTCCTTCAACTTCGATGCGGTGGTATACGTCCCCGCCGTTTTTCCGCGGACGACGAAGTCTTCGAGCACGTTGATGCGAAGCGTGCGGCTTTGGTTGTCGCGCACGACGAGCTGCGGCGACGTCGCGAGCGTCTCGCGCACGGTGCCGTAGATCGTGACGGAGCCGAGATCGACGCCCGTGCTCGGAAGCGCCGGCGCGTTCGAATTTGGCGCTGACGGTGCGGTCGCGTCATCGCTGAAGCGGACGACGTCCGCAATGAACAGATCGGTCGCCGTTCCGCTGTAATGGCCGGTGACGTCGACGTGATCGTTCTGCACGAAATCGCCCGCGCGAACGCGATGCCCGCTCGGATCGGTCGCACTGGCGACGTCGATGCGGATCGATTGACGGCCGTTGTCGATCGTGACCATGTCGAGCGTGCGATCGATGCGCGACACGCGGCCGCTCACTGAATTCACGCGCGGCGTCGTCGCCGCGTTCTGCACGCTGCGCGTCACTTCAATCGACGCGGCGCGAATCTCGCCGCCGGGCGCGGGACTCGAGTCGGGATTCACGCGCACGCGATCACCGATCTCGAGGTTCTCGACGCGATAGGTCTGGTTCTGAAAGTAAACCGGCGTCGCGCTCGACGTTCGCACGTTCAACACTTCGCGGCGATCGGTGACGATGACGATGCGGCCGTCCGCCGCGTCGATCTGCTGCACGGTGCCGTCGATCGAGCCGATGCGCGTGGATGACCTCGATGTCGCGCCGGGCGTCGTCGCGCTTCCCGACGGCCGCGTCTGTCCGACGCCCGTCTGACTCGCGGCGACGGTGCGGCCGAGGAGCGTGATGACGTCGGCGGCGATGATGTTGTTGCTGCGGCCCATGCCGCGGACGTCGACGCGATCGCCGACGCGCAGGTTCGCGAAGCCGGACGTACCGGTAAAGATCTCCGGCTGTCCGTTGATGACTCCGCCGAATCCGTTGAACTGCGTGGTCAGCGAGTCGGCGCTCACGACGATGCGCGCGCTGCGATCGTCATCGGGGTCGAGGGTCAACTGGTTGCGCGCTTCGTCGACGTCGGCGACAGTGCCGACGATGCTGCCGCGCGCGCCTTCGGAAACGTCCGCTGCTGTCCGCCACGAAGGACTACTTTGCGCGAGAGTGGACAACGTCGCGAAGACGAGAATCGTGAAGAGCGAGGAAAGACGCAGATTTCGCATCTACAGAACCTCCTGATGCGGGTCAGGAGCGCAAACCGCGCGCCATCACTTCACGGCCAGCGATCGTCGCACTTTGCACGGCGCGATCGTCGCCGACGAAGATGAGCGCGGCAAGCAAATCCTCCATCGATTTCGCGCGCGCGGTGCGCAACGCGAGAAGCGGCTTCGCTTCGAGATCGAGCACGAGGAAGTCCGCCGACTTGCCGGACTCGAGGCTGCCGGTCTCGTCGTCGAGCGACAGCGCCTTCGCGCCGCCGAGCGTGGCGAGATACCAGAGCTCGAACGGAGTGAGCGATACGTTCTGCACCTGCTGCACTTTGTAGGCGTCGCTCATCACTGTGAAGATCGACGGATTTGTGCCGGCGCCGATGTCGCTGCCGAGTCCGACGGTCACGTTCGACTCAAGGACGTGATGGAGTTTGAAGAGGCCGCTACCTAGGAAGAGATTCGAGTTCGGGCAATGCGCGATGCGTGAGCCGCGCGTCGCGAGCAGATCGAGCTCTTCGTCATTCAGCCAGACGCCGTGCGCGAGCACACTGCGCTGATCGAGAAGGCCGTAGCGGTCGTAGACGTCCGCATACTCGGCGACGTTGAACAGCTCGTGCACCCACGTCACTTCGCGCGTGTTCTCGGAGATGTGCGTGTGCACGTACGCGTCGGGGAACTCGCGCTTCAGCGCGCCCGCCGCTTCGAGCAGCTCAGGCGTCGACGTCGGCGCGAAGCGCGGCGTGATCGCGTAGCGGAGCAGTCCGCGCTTGTGCCATTTCGTCAGCAGACTGCGGCTTTGATCGTAGGAATCACGCGCGTTTTCCAGCAGAAAATCGGGCGCGTTGCGATCCATCATCGTCTTGCCGATGATGGCGCGGAAGCCGCGGCGCTCCGCTTCTGCGAAGAAGATGTCGGTCGCTTCCGCATGGATCGTTGAGAAGATCAGCGCGCACAATGTGCCGTTGTGCAGCAACTCGTCGAAGAAGATCTTCGCCACCCTCGACGCGTGCTTCGGATCCGCAAACTGCGCCTCGGTCGGGAACGTGTAGCGATTCAGCCAATCGAGCAGATCGCCGCCGTACGAGCCGATCATCTCGAGCTGCGGCGCGTGAAGGTGCGTGTCGAAGAATCCGGGAGTGATCAGCGCGTGAGCGCCGAGGTTGATGATCTCGGCGTCTTGCGGCGCGTCTTTCCAGTCGCCGACCGCGGCGAACCGTCCGTCATCGCCGACGGCGACGAAACCGTCGTCCCACGAGCGATAGGTCGATGCAACATCACCGCGCGACGCAAATGGATCGCTGACGGGCGTGAAGACGCGCGCGCGGTAAACCCTCACAATTCGGTCGGAATCTCCTCTTCCGCCTCAACCGACGCCGCGAGCTTCTCGAGGATGATCGCCGGATGTTTCGATGTGACCATCTCTTCGCCGGCGCGCGGCATCTCCGGCTCGCTCAGCGATGACGTGAGCGCGAGCGACGTCTGCGTCACCGACTCGATGAACGTCGGCTCCGGCGCCGGTGCGACGAGCACCGGCATCGCCGGCGCGCGGCCCGCGGCGCGCTGCTCGGCGTCGCGGAACTCCTTGTTGAAGATGAGCAGCGACGGCGCCAGCTTCTCGTACAGCTGCGCGGTCGCGCGCACGTCTTCGAGGCAGTACTCGGCGAGCTCGCGATGGCGTCCGGCGCGATACCACTGTTCGACGGAACGGCCATCGACGCCTTCGCTCTTCGACGTCTCGACGCCGAACGTCTTGCACGCAAGATCGAGGTTGAACTTGAACTGGCGATTGTTCGTTGTGCCAAAGAAGTTCAGCACTTCGCGCAGGTCGCAGTTCGGGTGAAAGGCGTAGCGATAGCCGACCAAATCACGCTTCGGCACGATGCCGTGAATCGCGGAGCGGATCATCAGGAACGGTCCGTCGAACTGCCGGCCGTTGAAGGAGATGAATCGCGAGTCCTCTTCGAAGAACGTCCAGAACTTCTCGAGGATCTGCTTCTCCGTTCCGGAGATGTACGTGCGCATGTTGCTCTTCTCGATGCGCAAATCGGTTTGATCGGGGACGACGTACATCGCGCACGAGCGGCCGTCGTCGATGTTGATCACGCCAATGGCGACGATGCGTCCGCGGAACGGTGAGAGTCCGCCGGCGCGGCGTGTCTCTTCGGCATCGCCGTCGCTGAGGCCTTTGATCAGATATTCGCGGACGTAGGCGTCGAGCTCTTCCCACGGAATGCCGACGGTTTCGATGTCGATGACGAGTTTTTTCATGGGGCGTAGAGACAACCCTACGCCGCTGTCTTCAATTTCTCAAACAGCTCGCGCACCGCGTTGGCTGAGTTCGTCAATGCCGCCTTTTCATCGGCCGTCAACTCGATCTCGATGATCTTCTCCATCCCGTTGCGGCCGAGCTTCACGGGCACGCCGACATAGAGATCGTTGAAGCCGTATTCGCCCTGCAGATACGCGGCGCACGGCAGGATCTTGCGCTTGTCTTTGAGGATCGCTTCGACCATCTCGACGGTCGACGCGCCGGGCGCGTACCACGCTGACGTCTTGAGCAGATTTACGATCTCTGCGCCGCCGTTGCGCGTGCGGTCGACGATCGCGTCGATGCGCTCTTTCGAAATCAACTCGGTGATCGGAATGCCGGCGACGGTCGAGTAGCGCGGCAGCGGAACCATCGTGTCGCCGTGGCCGCCGAGGACGAAGGCGTGTGTGTTCTCGACGGAGACGCCGAGCTCCATCGCGATGAAGGCGCGCATGCGCGCGGAGTCGAGCACGCCGGCCATGCCGAGGACGCGCTCGCGCGGGAAACCGGAGACGCGGCGCGCCACTTCGCACATCGCGTCGAGCGGATTAGAGACGACGATGAGCACGCAGTTCGGCGAACGCTTCGCCACTTCGCGCGTGACGCCGGCGACGATCTCTTCGTTCTTCCACAGCAGGTCGTCGCGCGACATGCCGGGCTTGCGCGGAAGGCCGGCGGTGATGACGACGATGTCGCTGCCTTCGGTTTCGTCGTACGTGTTCGTGCCGGTGAGGATCGAGTCGGACTTCTCGACGGGCGCGGTCTCCATGAAGTCGAGCGACTTGCCTTGCGGCACGCCTTCGACGATGTCGACGAGGACGACGTCGGCCAGCTCCTTGAGTGCGATGCCCTGCGCTACAGTTGCACCGACGTTGCCGGCGCCGACCACGGTGACTTTCGTTTTCATGGCGGCGGATGATATCGCATGCTTTCCGACTTTACGGTGACGGCAAACGCCATCGCCGCAACCACGAAAAAGAGCGAAAAAGAGCGGATTCTCGCGGAGTATCTGCGCTCGCTCGATGACGCGACGCTCGAGCGCGCGGTCGTGTTTTTCTCCGGCTCGCCGTTCGCGCGGCGCGAGCAGCGCGTGACCGGAGTCGGCGGCGCGACGATCGGCGATGCGGTGGCGGAAGCGACCGGACGCACGAACGAAGAGGTGTGGGCGGCGTGGTCGCGGTTTGCGGATCCCGGCGACACGATCGCGCATGCCTACGAGGTGGCGGGTTGCGGGTCACAGGCGGCAGGAGTATCGCTTGTAGAACTTGGCGAGTACTTCGATCGGCTCGCTGCAACGTCCGGCTCGACGGCGAAGAAAGACGTCCTCGCGGAGCTGTTTCGCAAAGTCGATGCGCAAGGCGCGCGCTATGTCGTGAAGATTCTCACGAGCGAGTTGCGCATCGGACTCGTCGAAGGTCTCGTCGAATCGTCGATCGCGAAAGCATTCGGCCGCACGCTCGATGCCGTCCGCCGCGCGAACATGTTCACCGGCGACATCGGCGCGGCGGCGCTGCTCGCGAAGAGTGACGCGCTCGACTCCGCGAAGATGACGCTCTTTCATCCGTTTGCGTTCATGCTCGCGCAACCCGAGGAGCTCGCCGACGACATCTTTGCGGCGCTGGGCGACGGCGCATACGCCGACGACAAGTACGACGGCATCCGCGCGCAAATCCATCGCGACGGCGACGAAGTACGCATCTACTCACGCACGCTCGACGACGTCACGCATCGATTTCCCGAGATCGAAGCGGCGGCGCGCGCGCTCGGTCATAGCGTGATCTTCGACGGCGAAATCGTGGCGTTCAGCGATCGCATCCTTCCGTTCGCGATCATTCAGAAACGGCTCGGGCGGAGGAAGGTGGGCGAGGCGTTGCTGCGCGATGCGCCGGTCGTCTTCTTCGCGTTCGATCTGCTTTACCTCGATGGTGAGCCGTTGTTCGAGAGTTCTCTGCGCGAGCGAGTGGACAAGTTGAATGCGGTAGTGAAGGGAGGAAACATTCGCGTGTGTGATCGCGTCACGATTCACGACGCTGCGCAGATCGACACAGCGTTCGATGCGGCTCGTGCTCGCGCGAACGAAGGACTCGTCGTCAAGGATCCGCAGTCGGTCTACACACCCGGACGCCGTGGAAAGTCGTGGCTCAAGTACAAGAAGGCGCTCGCCACGCTCGACTGCGTCGTCACCTACGCCGAGTACGGACACGGGAAACGCCGCGCCGTGCTCTCCGACGTCACGTTCGCGGTGCGCCGCGACGACGAGCTGGTGAACATCGGCAAGGCGTATTCCGGACTCACCGACGCGGAGATCGCGAATCTCACCGAGCACTTCAAGCGCACGACGATCGAGCGCTTCGGATCGGTGCTGCGCGTCGAGCCGCAGATCGTGCTCGAAATCGCGTTCGATCGCATTCAAGAGTCGAAGCGCCACAAGTCGGGATACGCGCTGCGATTTCCGCGCATCGCGCGCATCCGCGACGACAAGACGGTGAACGAGATCTCGTCGATCGACGAGGTGCGGCGCATCTACGAAGGGCAGTTGAAACGAGAGGGTGCAGCTGTCATTCCGAGCCGCGAAGACGGCGAGGAATCCCCTCCGAGTTGACGCTGATCGCACGTGCGATGGGGATCCTTCGCCGCGCTTCGCCAGCTCAGGATGACAAGAGGCGATTTGTTATCCTCGCGGTTCATGTCGTTCATCGCCGCGCCACCAAAAGAGCTCGTTCTGCGCGACGGCTTTCGTTTCATCCACGGCGAGCGCATCGCGCCGTTCACGATCGTCTATGAAACGTTCGGCGAGCTGAACGCCGACAAGTCGAACGCGATCCTCGTCTGCCACGCGCTCTCCGCCAGCGCGCATGCGGCGGGCAAGTACACCGACTCCGAAGACGAGAAGCCCGGCTGGTGGGATGGTCTCGTCGGATACGGCAAAGGCATCGATCTCGAGAAGTACTTCGTCATCTGCGCGAATCTTCCGGGCTCGCCGTACGGCACGACCGCGCCCAAGTCGATCGATCCCGACTCCGGCAAGCCGTACGGCTCGCGCTATCCGTGGCCGACGATCGAGGACATGGTCCACTCCCAGAAGCTCCTCCTCGACTCCCTCGGCATCACGCATCTGCGTTCCATCGCGGGCGGCTCGCTCGGCGGCATGCAGGTGCTGATGTGGTGCGCGCTGTATCCCGACTTCATGGACTCGATCATCGCGATGGCCACCGGCGCCGCGGTGCCGGTGCACGGCATCGCGTGGCACATCATCGGCCGCAAGATCATCGAAGCGGACGCGCGATTCAACGGCGGCGACTATTACGACGATCCCAATCCGCTGCGCGGACTGCAGGTCGCGCGCATGGTCGGACACATGACCTATCTCTCCGCGCAAGCGTTGCAGAGCAAATTCGGACGGCGGCGGCGCGGCAACACGCGGCAGTTCGAAATCGACTCGTACTTCGAATATCAGGGAAAGAAATTCGCTGCGCAATACGACGCGAACTCGTACATCCGCGTGCAGGCGGCGATGGACGAGATGGATCTCGCCGAACAATATGGATCGCTCGAAGTGGCGCTCGCGAAGTGGAAGGGAAAGACGCTGCTCGTGTCGTTCGACACCGACTGGCTCTTTCCGGTCGCCGAAGTCGAACGCGTCGGAGCGGCGATTCCGGGCGCGCGGCACGAGCGCATCTCCTCCGCGAACGGCCACGACACGTTCCTCATCGACTACGACCTCATCACGCCGCCGGTTCGCGACTTTCTTCGCTGAACTATCATCAACGCACATTGTCGATCGCAGCAGGGACGCGCCTCGGCCCTTACGAAATCGTCGCGCCGATCGGCGCCGGCGGAATGGGCGAAGTCTATCGAGCGCGCGACACGCGCCTCGATCGCGACGTTGCCATCAAGGTGCTTCCGCAGAGTGTCGCGGCGCGCGAAGACGTGCGCGCGCGATTCGAGCGCGAGGCGCGCGCGATCTCGGCGCTGAATCATCCGAACATCTGCACGCTTCACGACGTCGGACGCGAAGGCGACATCGAGTACCTCGTCATGGAGCTGCTCGAAGGCGACACGCTCGCCTCGCTCCTCGGCCGCGGCAAGCTCGCGCCGGAGCGCGCGATGAAGTTCGCGATCGAGATCGCCACCGCGCTCGATCGCGCGCACAAAGCGGGAATCGTGCATCGCGATCTGAAGCCGGGCAACGTGATGATCACGCGCGCGGGCGTAAAGCTGCTCGATTTCGGCCTCGCACGCACGACGATTCAACGGCATCACGACGCGACGACGATGATCAATCCGATCACGGAGGAAGGGACGATCGTCGGGACGCTGGAGTACATGTCGCCGGAGCAGCTCGAAGGAAAAGCGACCGACGCGCGCACGGACATCTTCTCGTTCGGCTGCATCGTGTACGAGATGTTCACGGGCCGCCGCGCGTTCAGCGGCGGCAGCACGGCGAGCCTGATCACTGCGATCATGTCGAGCGAGCCGCCGGCGATGTCGACGCTCACGCCGCTGGCGCCTGCGCCGCTCGAGCGGCTCGTGCGCAAATGCCTCGAGAAGAATCCCGACGATCGATGGCAGAGCGCCGGCGATCTCGCGACGGAACTGCGGTGGATCGCTGAAGGAAGCGCGGATGTCGCGCCGAAGAAACGCGCGTCGCGACTGCCATGGTGGATCGCGGCAGCGTCGCTTCTTGCGCTCTTGATCGCCGTGATCTTCGCGTTGCGGCCGCGCACGTCGAGCGCGCAGATCGTTCGCGCGTCGCTCCCACTGGTGGCCGACGCAATCGATGGCGGCATCCTCTCGAATGAGCTCGCGATCTCGCCCGACGGCCAATGGCTCGCTTACGTCGGCATCAAAGACGGGAAGCCGTCGATCTGGCTTCGATCGCTGACCGATGGAACGGTTGCTCCGATTCCGAAGAGCGGCGATGCCGTCTCTCCTTTCTGGTCCCCCGACTCGCAGCAAATCGCGTTCGCGCAGCGAGGGAAACTCGTGCGAATGCCGCGCGCCGGCGGCGACCTCACGCCGATTTGCGACATCGACCGAGGCGTGTACATGACGGGCGCGTGGGGGAGCGATGGAACAATCGTCATCGGCAAGCTCGGAGAAGATCATCAGCTCCTCCGGGTTCCCGCGAGCGGCGGCACGCCGCAGGACATTCCGCACAAACACGTGACCGCGGTCGTGTCGGCGATGTTCATCGACGCGCACAGAGTCGCGTATTGCACCGTCACGCACGGCGGCGACTTGCGTCTCCACATGATCGACCTGAGGTCGATGAAAGAGGATGACGCCGGTCTCATCGACTCGCGGCCATCGTTCGTCGGTGACACGATGTTGTTCGTGCGCGCAGGCACGCTGCTCGCGCAAAAGGTCGACGACAAGCTGCAGCGAATCGGCGAGCCTGTGAACATCGCCGGGGACGTCGACAACTACGCCGCTCTCGGGGCACCAACCATGTCAGTCTCAGCGACGACCATCGTCTATGCCAGCAGCGCGACCGACGCTCAAATCGGGCTGTTCGATGGAAGAGGAGCGCCCCTCGGCCTAGTCGGACCGATCGGAGTGCGCCACGGTCCTCAGCGCTCGCATGATGGAAAGCGGTTGGTGGCTCCGGTTGCAGATCCGCGATATGGGAATGGCGATCTGTGGGTCATCGACTTGCAGCGCAATTCATCGGTGCAGCTCACATCCACGCCGCTCGGAGAAGAGTTCCCGGTGTGGATGCCCGGTGACAAGACGATCGTCTACTCGTACGAGCTCGATGGGCCGCCACATCTGTTCTCGATCCCGTCGAGCGGCGGCGAGCCGACGCAGATTCTTCCCGTGGATCGCACGATCCAATACGTCGCCGATGCGACGCCGGACGGCAAGTGGGTCCTCTTCTCGCGATCGAACCCCGGGACGCGGCGCGATCTCTGGCGCGTCGCGCCCGCACCGGGATCGACACCCGAGGTGTGGCTGCGGACGCAGGCCTACGAAGGCCTCGCGCGCGTGTCTCCTGACGGGAAGCTCGCTTCGTACGCGTCCGACGCTTCGGGAGCGAACGAAGTGTACGTGGCGCCGTTCGACGATCCGCGCGAGCGCGTGCAGGTCTCGTCGTCCGGCGACGCGTTCGCGTCCGCATGGCGCGCCGACGGAAAAGAGCTGTACTACGTGACCGCGAGTGGCGGTGTGTTTTCCGTCGCGATCAACAATACGAATCCGCTCGACGTCGGCAAACCGCAGCTGCTCTTTCGCGCCAGCGGCATCGACAGCGAGGCATTCGATGTGTCGCCGGATGGCAAGACGTTCTACATCTGCCGCTCCACCCACGGTCCGCTCAATCAGCCGCTGAACCTGATCGCGAACTGGCAGCAGCTTCTCGTGAAGCACTGAAAGTCACGCGCGCGGCGCATGACCTTCGGCACGTCCGCTTCGCTCGTGCGCCACTTACATTGCGCACATGACTCGTCACACCGTGATTCTTCTGCTGATCCTCGCTGTGGTTGCGGCCGCGGGCTACGTCTCGAACGTGCAGCACTCCGGCGGCGCGCACGTCAATCGCCTCGGCTTCTACGCGTCCGCCGTCATCGCGCAGTTTCTGCTCCTGCGCTACACGCTCGTCGGATGGCGCGCGCCGTGGCGCGAGATCATCGGACCGTTTCGCTGGATCGACATCGTCGTCGCCGGCGCGCTGTTCTTCGCGATTCGATTCGCGTCGATTGCAATCCATCGACTGATGCCGATCGATGATCACACGGCGTTCATGAAGCCGCAGACGATCGTCGAGATCGCGGTGTGGATCGTCGTGTCGTGCGTCGCCGGCTTCTGCGAGGAGATCGTCTTTCGCGGATACCTGCAGCGCCGCTTACCGATCGGCGTCGTCGCGCAGGCGATCGTCTTCGGCATTTCGCACGGCTATCAGGGCGTGCGGTCGGTCATCGGCATCACCGTGATCGGATTGCTGTTCGGCGTCGTCGCGAAATGGCGGCGCACTCTGGTGCCGGGAATCCTCGCGCACGCGGCGACCGACATCGTCGGCGGGCTGCTCTAAGCGCTGGCCGCGTCTGTGGCGCCGCCGCCGATCGGTGCGCGATAGTCGCACTCGGCGTTGTTGCAGTACTCGATGTGTCCCTCGCGCTTGGTCTCCTTCTCGAGGAGATACGGCGCGTTGCACTTCGGGCACGGGCGCGGAACGGGACGATTGTTGAGCGCGAAATCGCACTTCGGATAGCGCGAGCAGGAGTAGAAGACGCCGCGGCGCGAGCGGCGCTCGACGAGCTCACCTTCGCCGCAGGTCGGGCACTTCACGCCCGTCGGTTTCGGAGGCGTCGACTTGCCGCCGCCGATCTTGCGGATGGTCTTGCAGTCGGGATAGCCGCTGCACGAGTAGAACGGGCCGTATCGTCCGCTCTTGAGCACCATCTCTTTGCCGCAGTTCTCGCACGGCGGCTGCGGCTCGTTGGGGATGTTCGCTTTGAGAAGGCGCGGGTCTTTCGTGTTCTTGCAGTCGGGATAGCCGGTGCAGGCGTAGAACTGTCCGAAGCGCGAGCGCTTGAGCTGCATCGGCTTGCCGCATTTGTCGCAGATGATCTGCTCGCCGTCGGCTTCCGCTTTCGCGGCGTCGCCGCGCGCCATTTCCTTCGTGGTCTTGCACTCCGGATAGTTCGTGCAGGCGAGGAACTCGCCGAAGCGTCCGAACTTGATCACCATCGGCGATCCGCAGTTCTCGCACTTCTCATCCGTCTCGACGCCGGCGCGTTTCACTTCCACCATCTCTTTGCCGGCCTTCTCGAGGTCCTTGTTGAATTTCACGGAGAACTCGCGCATCAGGTCGCGCCACTCGAGCTTGCCCTCTTCGACTTCGTCGAGCTCCTCTTCGAGACGCGCGGTGTAGGTCTCGTCGATGATGTCGCCGAACGATCCGATGAGGAGCTTCGTGACGATGCCGCCGAGCTTCGTCGGGTGGAACTTCCCGTCGTGCTTGTCGGTGTAGTCGCGTGCCTGAATGGTGGTGAGGATCTGGCCGTACGTCGAAGGACGTCCGATGCCGTTCTCTTCGAGCGCCTTCACGAGCGTCGCTTCCGTATAGCGCGGCGGCGGCTGCGTGAAATTCTGTTTCGTGTCGAGGTCGAGGAGCTGCAGCACTTCGCCTTCGTTCATCGGCGGCAGCGCTTTGTCGTTTTCGCCCTTGTCCTCGTCGTCGTCGTCGCGTGCATCCTGGAAGATGGCGAGGAAGCCGGGGAACTTCAGCACTTCGCCCGACGCGCGCATCGTGTACGGACCGTTCTGGATGTCGACGTCCGTGACGTCGAACAGCGCGGGCTTCATCTGCGAGCCGACGAAGCGATCCCAGATCAGCTTGTAGAGGTTGTACTCCTCGCGCGTCAGGTGATCCTTGATGGTCTCGGGATCGAACTCCAGCGACGTCGGGCGGATGGCTTCGTGCGCGTCCTGCGCCTGAGCAGCTTTTTTGACACGATAAACGTTGGGCTTTTCCGGAAGGATATCGTCGCCATATTTCGCTGCGATATAACGTCGCACTTCAGCGAGCGCGTCTTCGGAGGTGCGGACCGAATCGGTACGCATGTAGGTGATGAGACCGACGAGGCCGAACGAGCCGCCGAGCTCTTTGCCTTCGTAGAGCTTCTGCGCGATCTGCATCGTCCGCTTCACCGGATACTTGAAGCGGTTGTACGCGGTGCGCTGCAGCGTCGACGTGATGAACGGCGGCGCCGCGGATTGCTTCTTCTCTTTGCGAGCGATCGCGGCGACCGTGAACGAGCCAGACTTCAGCTTCGTCTCGATCTCGCGCGCGGTCGCTTCGTTGACGACGTCCGCCTTTTTGCCGTCGACCTTCGACAGCTTGGCGACGAACGGCGGCGGCGTGTTCGCGGCGAGCTTCGCAGCGAACGACCAGTACTCTTCCGGCTTGAACGCGTTGATCTCGTCTTCGCGGTCGACGATCATCTTCATCGCCACCGACTGCACGCGTCCGGCGGAGAGGCCACGGCGCACTTTGTCCCACAGCAGCGGCGAGAGCTTGTAGCCGACCAGACGGTCGAGCACGCGCCGAGCCTGCTGCGCGTTGACCTTGTTCATGTCGATCTCGCCGGGATTCTCCATCGCCTTCTTCACGGCGTTCTTCGTGATCTCGTGAAAGAGGACGCGGCGGACTTTCTTCGAGTCGCCGCCGAGGAGACTCATGACGTGCCAGCCGATGGCTTCGCCTTCGCGATCAGGGTCGGAGGCGATGTAGATGGTGTCGGCTTTCTTCGCCGCCGCCTTCAGCTCGCTGACGACTTTCTCTTTTCCTTCGAGAACTTCGTAGGTCGGCTCGAAGGTGGTTTCGTCGACGCCGATCTCGCTCTTCGGGAGATCGCGCACGTGTCCGACCGAAGCCTTGACGAGGTAATCCTTCCCGATGAACTTGTTGATCGTCTTCGCTTTCGCGGGTGATTCGACGATGACGAGGTTCTTGGCCATTGCGGAACGCCCCAAACTGCGAGGCCAGTGCCGGAATTCCTCGCGCGCACGCGAGGCAGGGACGATACCACTCGAACTCCGGAGGGGCAAAAATCCTACGGATGGTGGAGTTTACGGCGACGATCGGACTTCTCGGCGAGCCTTCCGACCGCATCGTAGAAACGGTTCGTGAGCCCGTCGTTCAGCGACACGAAGACGAGGATGAGCATCAGCGCCGCGAGCAGGAGAAGGATCACCGGCATCAGCAGCGGCACCCACTGCCCTTGCCAGAACACGACGCTCTTCGCGTTCGCGTCGGAGAGGAATTGATCGATGTCTTCGCGCATCGTGGCCGACGTCGCGCCGAGCGTTCCGCCCTGATCCCAGCCGAAGGGACGAATCGTCGCGCCGTGCGCGTCGTGAAGAACGATGCGAACCCTCGCGCGTTCGATGGTGCTGGTCGTGCTGCGCCGTTCTTTCCAAAACTCCGTCTGCGTGTCGACCGACACGACGCCGGCGAGCGTTTGATTGCGCACCGGAACGACGCCGAGGATGCGGTCGTTGATCGTGCAGACGACCTGGCCGTTCGTGCGCTCGCATTTGCAGAAGACGATCGGCGCCATCGCACCGACGGCGATCGCCACGGCGATCAATCCGAGGACGACGAGGAGACCGCGAAAGGGATGGCGCGGTTGCTTGCGTCCTCGCTCGAGCTCTTCGGAGAGCGATCGCGGCGCCGCTTCCGGCATAGCCAGCGAAGGCTTCGGCCGCAGATCAGGATCGATCGGCTCGCCGCTCGATTTGCCCTCGGTGACCGAGCTGACGGTGATGCGCTGCGCGCGCAGGCGCTGCATCACTTCTTCTTTCGAGTGCGCGTCGAGATCGCCTTCGATGACGTGGCCGCCGGTCACGCCTTTCCAATGAAAGGTGGGCACGTGGCCCTACTCCTCTTCTTCGTCGTCCGCGCCGGCGCTCTTGTACTTCTTCGTCTTGTTGTAGAGCGTCTTGTACGAGATGCCGAGGATTTCGGCGGTCTTGCGGCGATCGCCGTCGGTCATGTTGAGCGTCTCTTCGATCACGATGCGCTCGACCTCTTCCATCGGCTGGCCGAGAGGAATGCTCACGGCGTTGCGGTTGCGCTTCTTGCGCGATCCGATGAGTTTGTCCGGCAGGCAATCGACCGTCAGCGTGTTCCCGCGCGCCATGATGAACGCACGATTGATCACGTTGCGCAGCTCGCGCACGTTGCCGTTCCACTCGTACTGCTGCAGCGCCTCGATGAACTCCTGGTCGATGTTCTCGACCTTCTTATCCTCGGTCTCATTCAACTTCTGCAGGAAGAAGTGCGAGAAGAGCGGGATGTCTTCGAGGCGCTCGCGCAGCGGCGGCACTTCGATCGGGAAGACGTTCAATCGATAGTAGAGGTCCTCGCGCATCTTGCCGTCGACGATCGCCTTCTGCGGATCGCGGTTCGAGGCTGCGATGATGCGCGCGTCGATGTTGATCTCTTCATTGCCGCCGACGCGGCGGAACTTGCCTTCCTCGAGCACGCGCAGCAGTTTGACCTGCAGCTCGATCGGCATCTCCGTGATCTCGTCGAGGAAGACCGTGCCGCCTTTGGCGAGCTCGAAGTAACCCTCGCGCCTCTTGATGGCGTTCGTGAACGCGCCCTTCTCATGTCCGAAGATCTCGGACTCGATGAGCGTCGGCGAGATCGCGCCGCAGTTGAACGCGATGAACGGTTTGTTGCGGCGGCGCGAGAGCGAGTGGATCGTGTTGGCAACGACTTCCTTGCCCGATCCCGATTCGCCGACGATGAAGACGTTGGCGTCGGTGTTCGCGACCATCTCGATCTCTTCGAAGAGCCGCTGCATCTTCGGCGACTTTCCGACGAGGTGGCCGAGGGCTCCCATCTTCTGGAGCTGGCGACGAAGCTCGAGGATCTCCTGCTTCATCAACTGCTTGTCTTCGACCGACTTGAGAATGACCTGCAGTCGCGGCAGATCGACGGGCTTCGTGACGTAATCCTCGGCGCCGACTTTGAGCGCCTTCACCGCGGAATCGACGGTGGCATGGCCGGTGAGGATGATCACCGGAATGTCGGGGTACGTTTCCTTCACGCGATGAAGGAGATCGAGACCGGAGCCGTCGGGCAGTTTCAGATCGACGATCGCAACGTCCGGGACGAGCTTCGAGATCGAGTTCCAACCCGCTTTGAGCGTGTCGGCAATCTCCGGCTCATAGCCCCACTCTTCCACCACATCCGCCATGCCCGCACTCGTGGCGCGGTCATCGTCAACAATCAGGACTCTCTTCATCGATCAAGAAACCTTATCACGCGGGCGAATGAACAACGCCGAGGCTGAGCAGATTCTCGGTAGTGCTCTGTCCTCGAAATAGGCGCAATGTCGTTGCGGATGCGGCGGGCCGATCGCGCGAAGCCCCGACGCAGGCGATGCGGGACATCGTTGAGGAGGGGCGACAAAGCGAGCGGCCCGCCGGAGCCGCAACCCTCCGGGCTGGTGGCGGTTGCGAGGCGATCTCTGCGTCGCTCGTCGTCAACGATGACCCGCATCGCCTCCTCCTCGCTCCTTAATCTCGCCCCGCAAGCGCCGCCAGCGACATTGCGCCTATTTCGAGGACAGAGCACTAGCAAAGCTGACGCCGGTTCGTGGCGTAGAATGCCGCCTTCCGCGGAAAAAGAGTCATCGTCGTGAACGTGCCCGTTCAGATCGGGAAATACCGCATCCTCGACCGCATCGGCGAAGGGGGCATGGGAGAGGTTTTCCGTGCCCACGATCCCGTTCTCGACCGCAACATCGCGCTGAAAGTCATCAGCGCCGCCGATGACGACCGGCGCCTTCGCTTCCGCCGCGAAGCGCAATCGGCGGCGCGGCTCACGCATCCGAACATCGTCACGATCCATGACTTCGGCGAAGACTCCGGCCGCTTCTTCATGGCCATGGAGTTACTCGACGGCCACGACCTCAAGCGCGCCATCGCCACGAACGCGTTCACAGATCTCCGCGCGAAGCTGCAGGTGATGGAACAGGTGTGCGACGCCGTCGCGCACGCGCACTCGATGAGCATCGTTCATCGCGATCTGAAGCCGGCGAACATCTTTCTGCTGCCGTCGGGACAGGTGAAGATCCTCGACTTCGGTCTCGCCCGCGTCGGCCACAGCGACATGACCAACACCGGCACGATCCTCGGCTCGCCGAACTACATGTCGCCCGAGCAGATCCGCGGATCGCGCATCGACGCGCGCGCGGACATCTTCGCGCTCGGCGGCGTCTTCTACGAGTTGCTTTCGGGCCGCAAGGCGTTTCACGCCGATCAGCTGCACACGATCTTCTACAAAGTGCTGCATCAGGATCCCGATCCGCTGCGCGCGCTGATGCCGTCGATTCCGCTGGCGATCTCGGACATGGTGAAGAAAGCGCTCGCGAAAGAACCGGCGATGCGCTTCCAAAGTCTCGGCGAGATGCGCACGGTGATTCGCGCGGTGAACGATCGCGGCACTTCGACTCCGAACGTCGCGCTGGCCGAGGTGGTGAGGGAGTACGAGAGCAATACGATCGTCGTGAGCAAGGACGCGCGATCGGTCTCGATCGACGAAGGGCCGGTCCACGTCACGTTCTCCGGTGAGTCGGGCGGCGACATTCTCGTCGAAGTTCCGAAGAAGCAGACGCTGCTCGCGGCGTCGCTGGCCGCGGGGATTCCGCACGTCAACGAATGCGGCGGCAACGCGCGCTGCTCGACGTGCCGCGTCGTCATTCTGTCGAACGGCGAGAATCTCACACCGCGCGACTCCGCCGAGGTCAAGCTCGCCCAACGCCTCGGCTTCACCGACGACATCCGCCTCGCCTGTCAGACGCGCGCACACGGGCCGGTTCGACTGCGGCGCCTCATCCTCGACGACGAAGACGTTCAACTCTCGCGCTCCGATCGAAGCGATCGTAACGTGCACAGCGGAAGCGAGACGCCGCTCGCGGTGATGGTGGCGTCGCTACGCGATTTCTCCGCGTTCAGCAAACGCGCGTTGCCGTACGACGTCGTGCACGTCGTCAACCGCTTCTACACGCAGATCGGCGAAGCCGTGCTCGCGAACGGCGGTCACATCGATCGCTACGAATCGGGAAGCGTCCTCGCGTTTTTCGGACTCAAAGGCGACGAGGCGAAGGCGAAGTGCACGAACGCTGTTCGCGCCGCGCTGCGAATGCAGCGGCGTATGGAGCCGATGAACTCGTATCTCAACGAGCACTTCGGCATCACGTTCGCGTTCGATGCGGGGCTGCACTACGGACGGATGATCGTCGGGCACATGGGCCATCCCGATCATCAACGGCTCACGGCGATGGGCGAGCCGGCCAACATCGCGATGGCCGTCGCCCGAGCAAATCACAACAGCGGCTCATCGATCCTGGCGACCGAAGAGATCGCGAACGTGATCGAGAGCGACATCGCCACCGGGCACGTGAGTCACGAGCTGCTCAACGGGCGTGAGTACACGTTGTACGAAGTCGTCGACTTCGCGAAGCCCGACACGCACTTTCTCGTGCAGACGTCGTTCGAGAAGATCGCTGCGCGTCGCGACGAAGCGGCGCAGATTTTCTATTCGCATCTCTTCGAGATCGCGCCGCACACGCGCGTGATGTTCGACGGCGTCGATCTCAGCGTGCAGGGCTCGATGCTGATGAACATGATCGCGGCCGCCGTGAAAGGTCTCGATCGGCTCGATGAGCTGAAGCCGGTTCTCGAAGACCTCGGGCGCCGTCATGCCGGCTACGGCGTTCGCATCGAGCACTACGCGCCGGTCGAGCAATGCCTGCTGCACACGATCCGCACGCTCCTGGGCGGCGACTTCAATCTCGACGTGCAGCTCGCGTGGATGCAGATCTACAACTTCATCGCGCAGACGATGATCGAGGCGTCAATCGAGAACTAGCGGAAGCGAGAGCGTGATCGTCACGCTCGTTCCATTCTGATCCGCCGTCACTTCGCCGCCGTATGTTTCGACGATGAGCCGCGCGGACGCGAGCGCGAGATCGGAGAAGTAGAACTTGAAGATCTTCGTGACCTCGAGCTCTTCTTCGCGCGCTTCGCCTGAGATCGTGACGCGCAGCTGTAGATCGCGTACGACGTCCGTGCGGCGACCTTCTTCTTTCAGAACGTGCGCTGAGCCGTCGAAGAAGAGCTTGAACGCCTGGCGCAGCCGCGATTCGTGTCCGCGAACGAGCGCGCGTCCTTCAATCTCACAAAACGGAGCGACGTCGACGAGTGTGGGTTCGCCTTCGTTCTTCGGCGGCGTCGAGAGAATGAAGAACGCGTCGACGATCCGCGCCATCCGCCGCAGCTCCTGCTCGACGGCCGCGGCGTAATTCGTGATCTTCTCGTCGTCGCCGGCGCCTTCGATCTTGCGCAAGCGCATGCGCAGCAGCTCGAGGTTGAGCACCGCGACGTTCAGCGGCGTCTTGAGATCGTGCGCCGTGTCGGCGCTGCGCAGAAAGTTCGCGCGCGCGAATGTGTCGAGCCAGGGATCCATCACCGCAGATTAGCGATGAACGTTGATCATCGCCACCGCTTCTTCGAGCTTTCCTTCGACGATCGCGAATTCCGGATCGTGCGACGACAGGTACGCGAGCTCTTTCTCTGCCGCGAGACGTTCGGCTTCGGCCATCGAAGGATCGACTTCCGACGGCAGGATGCCGCGCTCGGCGAGCACGATGACGCGATCGGGAAGAATCTCCGCGAATCCCCACGAGATCACGATGCGGTGCGACTCGCCCTGCGGCGTGTGGTAGCGCATCGTTCCGACGCGCAGCGTCGTGAGAAGCGGCGTGTGTCCGGGAAGAACGCCGATCTCGCCGTCGGTGGCGGGCAGCTCCACTTCATCCGACACGACGTCGATGATCCGCCGTTCGCGCGTGACGACGGTGAGCTGAAAACTCGTTGGGAGCGTGTCCGCCATCGATCGCGTCCTATGCCGCCGCGCTCTTCATCTGCTCGGCGCGCTCGAGCACCTGCTCGATCGTGCCCTGTAGCAGGAAGGCCTGCTCCGGAATGTCGTCGTGTTTGCCTTCGACGATCTCGCGGAAGCCGCGGATCGTGTCGACGATCTTCACGTACTGACCCGGAATGCCGGTGAACTGCTCGGCGACGTGGAACGGCTGCGAGAGGAAGCGCTGCACTTTGCGCGCGCGGGAGACGATGATCTTGTCTTCTTCCGACAGCTCGTCGATGCCGAGAATGGCGATGATGTCCTGGAGGTCTTTGTACTTCTGCAGCACGGCCTGCACGGCGCGCGCGGTGTTGTAGTGCTCGTCGCCGACGATGCGCGGATCGAGAATGCGCGACGTCGACGCCAGCGGATCGACGGCCGGATAGATTCCGAGCTCGGCGATCTGACGCGAGAGAACGGTCGTCGCGTCGAGGTGAGCGAACGCGGTGGCAGGCGCGGGATCGGTGAGATCGTCGGCGGGAACGTAGATCGCCTGCACCGACGTGATCGATCCGCGCTTGGTCGAGGTGATGCGCTCCTGCAGCTCGCCCATTTCCGTCGCCAGGTTCGGCTGATAGCCGACGGCGCTCGGCATGCGGCCGAGGAGCGCGGAGACTTCGGATCCCGCCTGCGTGAAGCGGAAGATGTTGTCGATGAAGAGAAGAACGTCGAGGCCTTCGGAGTCGCGGAAATATTCGGCGACGGTGAGGCCGGTGAGGCCGACGCGAAGTCGCGCGCCCGGCGGCTCAGTCATCTGTCCGTAAATCAACGACGCTTTCGACTTCGACGGATCGCCCGGCACGATGACGCCGCTCTCCGCGAACTCGAGCCACAGATCGTTGCCTTCGCGCGTGCGCTCGCCGACTCCCGCGAACACCGAGAATCCGCCATGCGCCTTCGCCACGTTGTTGATGAGCTCTTGGATCAGAACGGTCTTGCCGACGCCGGCGCCGCCGAAGAGTCCCGTCTTGCCGCCCTTCGTGTACGGCTCGAGAAGATCGACGACCTTGATGCCGGTCTCGAACATCTCGATCTCGGTCGACTGCTCGTCGAAGCGCGGCGGCTCGCGATGAATCGACCACTTCTCTTTCGAGTTGACCGGACCCTTGTTGTCGACCGGCTCGCCGAGAACGTTGAGGATGCGGCCGAGCGTCTCGCGTCCAACCGGCACGGAGATCGGTGCGCCGGTGTCATAGGCCTTCATGCCGCGGACCATTCCGTCGGTCGGTTTCATGGCGATGCAGCGCACGACGCCTTCGCCGATGTGATTGGCGACTTCGGCGACGACGTCGATGGGCACTTTCCCGAGCTCGCCGTCGTCGGTGATGCGGACGGCGGTGTAGATCGGCGGAAGGTAGCCTTCGTCGAACTGCACGTCGACGGCCGGTCCGATGATCTGGACGACGCGTCCGATTTTGTGATCTTTCTCTGCTTGATTCGCCATTGAACGTTTCTCCGTTTAACTCGCCGCGGCGGCGCCCGACACGATCTCGATGATCTCTTTCGTGATGGCGGCCTGACGAATGCGGTTGTAGGTGAGGGTGAGGAAGTCGATCATCTCGCTGGCGTTCTTCGTCGCCGCTTCCATCGCCGTCATGCGCGCGCCCTGCTCCGACGCCGCCGATTCGAGCAGCACGCGATACAGCTGGAACTCGACGTACTTCGGCAGCATCTCGTTGAGGATCGCGACGGCGGACGGCTCGTAGAGATAGTCGGTCGACGGCTCGTTGGCCATCTCGTCCCACGCGCGCTCGAGCGGCAGCAGCCGATCGATTTTCACGTGCTGGGAGATGATCGATTTGAATTCGTTGTAGACGACGTACACGGCGTCGACGGCGCCGCTGGTGAAGTCGTCGATGAGCGTCTGCGCGATCTCTTGCGCGGTGCCGAGGTTGAGCGCGTGAAAGACGTGCGTGGCCTGGCGGCGGATCGGAATCGTGCGGCGCTTGAAGAAGTCGTTCGCTTTGCGTCCGATCGGAAGCAGCTGAACCGACTCCCATCCGCGATCGCGAATGGCGTTCATCGCCGCGCGGATCGCGTTCGTGTTGAACGCGCCGCAGAGGCCGCGGTCGGCGGTGACGACGACAACGAGCACGTTGCGCTCGGCCTCGTGCGCGGCGAGCAAGGGATGCGTCGAGATGTCGACGCGTGTCGCGACCGACGACAGCACTTCGCGCAGCGCGGCCGCGTACGGACGCGCGCCGAAAATGCGCTCCTGCGCGCGGCGCAGCTTCGCCGCGGCCACCATCTTCATCGCCTTGGTGATCTGCTGCGTGTTTTTCACGCTGCGGATCCGGCGCCGGATGTCAATCGTGCTCGGCATGTTCTTGCTACGCCGCTACGACCGCGCCGGCGTTGTCCCTCACGTAGCCGTCTTTGAATTCGGTGAGTGCTGCCTTCGTGTCGGCGTCGAGCTGCTCGTCGAACTTCGGCGATTTCTCGAGACGATCGACGAGGTCGGCGCGCTCGTCGATGAGCCAGCGATGCAGCGCCGCTTCGAACGGACGGACCGCTTCGACGTTGAGGTTGTCGAGAAATCCGCGCGTGCCGGCGTAGACCGACGCGACCTGAAGGCCGATGCGCAGCGGCGAATACTGACCCTGCTTGAGG
>Ga0105245_10000387_pt1 | contig 41059 bp, 38 predicted proteins | sample KBSM54metaG_FD_81523 | JGI IMG/M metagenome (GOLD analysis project Ga0105245, IMG submission 81523) | Miscanthus rhizosphere microbial communities from Kellogg Biological Station, Michigan, USA - KBS M5-4 metaG | ecosystem: Host-associated > Plants > Roots > Rhizosphere > Soil | place...
CGCCGCCACGCTGCGCGATCCCACCGCGATCTTCACGGGGACCGCGACCCCGATGGGCACCCTCGGCGGACGCCGCGGGTTCTTCGTCGTTCAGGGCGCGCGGTTCGGCCGGGGCCCTGGCAGCACCGGGTTCCTCGTCGTGTTCGTGCCCTCGGGCTGGCTGGGCCTGTCGCTCGCCGAGGATCAGCGGCGCATCGCCATCGATCTCGACGGACGCCGGCTCGAAGGCGGTCTCGGCACCGCGCCGGACGCCGGGCAGACGTTCGAGAACCTGACGCGACGGTGGCGCGTCGGCGTCGCCCGGGAACCGGCCACGGCGCTTCAGTCGGCGCTGCCGTGGCTCGCGGTTCTGTGGCCGACTGCCACGGCGCTCATCGTGCTCCTGGTCGGTCGGGCGATCCTGCGGCGTCGCCGCGCCGAACGCCAGGTCGATGACATCTTCACCCTCTCCCTCGACCTGCTCTGCGTCGCGGGCTTCGACGGATGGTTCAAGCGGGTGAACCCAGCTTTCGAGCAGGCGCTCGGCTACACGTCGGATGAACTGCTGTCGCGCCCGCTCCTGGACTTCGTCCATCCGGACGATCGTCAGGCGACACACGACGCGATCGAGCAGCTCGATCGCGGCGCGCAGCTGGGCCGCTTCGAGAACCGCTATCTGCGATCCGACGGCGACGTCCGCTGGCTGCAGTGGTCCGCGCGGGCCCTCCCCGAGCAAGGCATGATCTACGCCGCGGCGCGCGACGTCACGGAGAACCGCATGCTCGTCGGCGAGCAGGCTGCGCTGCGTCGCGTGGCGACACTCGTCGCCGAGGGCAACGACCCCGCAGACCTGTTCGAGGCGGTCGCGGTCGAGGTCGGCGAGGTGCTCGACGCCGACGCGACGCGCTTGCTTCGCTACGAGCCCGACGGGACGGCGTCCGTCGTCGCGGGCTACGGCGCATACGACCCCGCGGTCGATGTCGGTGCCCGCGTCAGTCGCGACAGGGGTCGGCGCCTGCTCGAGGCGGGCGCCGGCGCCGCGGTCGCCGCCCCGATCGTCGTCTCCGGCCGGGCCTGGGGCGTCATCGTCGCTGCCTTCAAGCACGCGGACGCCGTCCGTGCCGACACGGAGGCGCGCATGGCGCAGTTCACAGAGCTCGTTGCGACGGCGGTCGCGAACGCCCAGGGCAGCGCCGAGCTCACGGCCTCGCGGCGCAGGATCGTCGAGACCGCGGACGAGACCCGCCGTCGGCTCGAGCGCGACCTGCACGACGGCGCCCAGCAGCGGCTCGTCCACACGATCGTCACGCTCAAGCTCGCGCGCAGCAAGCTTGGCGATGACGGCCCGTCGGCGGAGCTCGTCGGCGAAGGCCTTGCGCACGCCCAGCAGGCGATCGCGGAGATCCGCGAGCTCGCGCGCGGCATCCATCCCGCCATCCTCACCGACCGCGGCCTCGTCGACGCGCTCACGGCGCTCACCCAGGGCTCGCCGGTCCCCGTCACCCTCGAGGCGCATCTTGACCGGCGCCTGCCCGCGGCGGACGAGGTGACCATCTACTACGTCGTCTCGGAGGCCGTCACCAACGCGGCCAAGCATGCACAGGCGACGCGCGTCCACGTGACCCTCGACGAGCGCGACAGCGAGCTCCGGCTCTGCATCAGCGACGACGGCGTCGGCGGCGCCGACCCCTCGGGCGGCTCGGGCCTGGTGGGGCTCAAGGATCGCGTCGAGGCCGGCGGCGGCACGCTGACCGTGGAGAGCCCTCCGGGGGAGGGTACGCGGCTCGACGTCGCGCTCCCGGTGCGTGTCTCCGGCCCAGCCCCGAGCCGGGCGTCCGGAGTTGGGGGTTCTCCCTACTCTGCGACGACCCCAGGGGCGGGATGATCTCGCCTCCATGCCGGTGACAGTGCTCATTGTCGACGACGACGTCTCGTTCCGCTCGCTCGCCGCACGTTTGGTGCGGGCTAATGGCCTCGCTGTCGTCGGCGAGGCCGGCGACGCGGCCGAGGGCGCCGCGGCCGCGAGGCGCCTGCGGCCCGACGCCGCGCTCATCGACGTGCGGCTGCCGGACGGCGACGGGATCGCGCTGGCGTCCGAGCTCGCCGCCCTACCGTGGTCCCCGCGGGTGGTCGTCATCTCGAGCAACGCGCAGTTCGCGCGGGTCGCCCTCCCCGGCCCGAACGGGACGCACATCCCGTTCGTGGCGAAGGACGACCTGCCGCACAGCCCCCTGCGCCAGCTCCTCGACGCCCGCACGTAGCACGGGAGCGACAGAGCACCCGCGATCGCCGGATGTTGGTGTGCGGCCCGACGGCGAAGTAGGTTGGCCGGAATGGCGGAGACCGTGCGGATCGTCATCGGCGAGGACGACGTCCTCATGCGCGAGGGCATCGCGCGGCTGCTCACTGAGGCCGGCTTCGAGGTCGTCGCCCAGGCCGGCGACGCCCCGGACTTTCTCCGCAAGGCGCTGGCGCACCGCCCCGATGTCGCCGTCGTCGACGTGCGGATGCCACCCGGTGGGCGAGACGACGGCCTGCGCGCGGCGCTGGAGCTGCGCGCGCAGCGGCCGGACGTCGGCGTCCTCGTGCTCTCGCAGTACTACGAGGAGAGCTACGCCCTCGACCTGATCGGCGACCGTCCCGAGCGCGTCGGCTACCTGCTGAAGGAGCGCGTCGGAGACATCGAGGTGTTCACCGACGCGGTCGCGCGGGTCGCGGCGGGCGGCAGCGCGCTCGATGCCGAGATCGTGGGACGGATGCTTGGCCAGCGCGCGCCGGACAGCCCGCTCGACCTGCTCAGCGCGCGCGAGCGCGACGTGCTCGCCGAGCTCGCCGAGGGGAAGTCGAACCATGGGATCGCCAAGGCGCTCTTCGTCACCGACGCGACGGTCGAGAAACACGTGACGAGCATCTTCAGCAAGCTGCGCCTCGGGCCGGAGCCGGACGAGCACCGGCGGGTGCTCGCGGCGCTGACGTACCTGCGCAACGCAGCCCCGTAGGGCTCCGTGTCGCCAAGGCGGGCCCTCCGCGCGCCGAGTCACGATCCGCGAGGTCGCGGCCGACCGCCTCACCACCGGGGCTGGCTCGCCTCGCCCCCGATGTCCGGTGCACCCCCCCACCGCCCGGTGGACGACCGGTCCGAGATTCGGGGCCCTGCCCCTATGTCCATCGGGACGCCACGACGGGACAGTTCGGGCATGAAGGCGAGAGCCGACACGTCGATCCAGCGGGAACCCCGCACCGTCGACGACGCCGGGCCGGGCCCGACCCGGATCGCTCGCCGCACAGGAGCGGGCGTCGTCCGCGTCGCGGTCGCGCACCGCGACCCGGTTGCGCGCGCCACGCTGCGCCAGGTGCTCCAGGACGGCGCCGGCATCATCGTCGTCGGCGAGGCCGCCACCGGCGAGGAGGTCGCCGCGCTGGCCACGCACCTGCGTCCCGCTGTGGTCGTCGTCGACGTCGGGCTTCCGGGCACGGGCTGCGTCGTCGCGACGCAGCGCGCGCGCGGCGCTTGTGGCGCCGCGGTGGTCGTGCTCGCCAGCGCCGACCCCGACCCCCGTGTGCTCGCGGCCCTCCGAGCCGGGGCCGCGGGGGTCATGCGCACGGACAGCGCGCCGTCCGACCTCATCCGTGCACTGACGTTGCTCGGCCGCGGATGCCCCCTGCCCCGGCGACGTCCTCGCCGCGCGCGCCACACCTCGGAGGAAACCGTGCAGTCGCCTAAGGTCATCGAGATCAAGCGTGGATCCGCGCACACCGCGCCGATCGCGCTGCGCGCCGTAGCCGCGTCGCGCGTCCGTCGTGACGGGGGCCAGCGATGGAACTCCGCCACCTGAGGTATTTCGTCGCAGTCGCCGAGGAACTGCATTTCCGGCGCGCCGCAGAGCGGCTGCATGTCGCCCAGGCGGGGGTCAGCGAGCAGGTACGCAAGCTCGAGAGCGAGCTGGGCGTGCAGCTCTTCGAGCGCACGCCCCGTAGCGTGCTGCTCACCGACGCGGGCGTGGCGTTCCTCGAGGAGGCGCGGCGTGTCCTGCGCCAGGTCGAGGTCGCCGCCCAGGCCGCACGTGGATCCGTCGAGCGCACGACGATGCGCCTGAGGATCGGCTATCTACCGGACGCACTGCCCACCGCGTTTCCGCGCGCGCTGCGCCACGTCGCCACGTCGCTGCCGACCGTCCAGGTCCATCTGCAGAGCGGGCCCGCCCTCCGCCTCGTGGCCGACGTCCGCGAGAGGCGCCTCGACGTGGCCATCACGAGCCTTCCCGCGCCGACGAACGGTCTCCGCATGGTCCGCCTCGGCGTGGAGCGCTCGGTGGTCGCGCTGCCCGCGATGCACCGGCACGCTGTCGAGCCCGAGATCACGATCGCCCGGCTCGCCCCGGAGCGCATCGTCGTGCTGCCGCAGGAGGCGAACCCGGCGTTCCGCAACGCCCTCGCCGCCCTGTGTCACACCGAGGGGCTGGCCCCGACCTTCGTCGAGATGGCTGAGGCGAGCGTCGAGCACGCGTTGCTCGCCGTCGCGGCCGGCGCCGGCCCCGCGATCCTCCCGGCGTCGGTGATTGAGCGCTACGAGACCCCGGGCGTCAGGTTCGTCGCGCTCGCCGACGAGCGCGCCGCGATCCAGATCGTCGCCCTCAGCCGGCCGGACCACGGCAGCCTCGCGACGGGCGCGTTCCTGCGCGCCCTCGAGTCCGCGACGCCGACGCGACGCGCCGAGCCGTCGCGCGGCCTCGTCGCGGTCGCCGGGTGAGGGAGGCGCGACATGAGGAAGCCTCCGACATCCCAGCGCGACCTCGTCATGCTGAGCCTCATCCTCCGCCCGGAGCCGAGGCCGCCCAAGTCGCCACTGATCCGACGGGACGGCTGGGGGCGATGACGACGACGGCGCGGCATCACCTCATCGCATCCCGCACCGGCGTCGACGCGCGCCCATGATCGTCGACGCTCTCGCCTTCCGCCTCGCACTGGACCGCCTGCGCCGCACCGGCCCCTCCCCCAGGCCAGCGCGGACCGCCGCCGACGGTCTTGAGCGGCGGGGCCGCCTCGACCGGGCGGCTCGGCGGATCGTCCGTCGCCTCGCGCGGCTGCGCTGCCGCGCGGGCCGCGTGCCGGCGGCTGCCTTCGAGCTCGAGGCGGCGCACGAACTCGTGACGAGCCAGCTCTGGGGCGTCTGGACGGTGGCCCACCTCGAGTCCGAGCTGACGCTGCGCGCCTGGCGCCTCTCGGGCACCAAGCATCGCGCGCGGGCGCATCGCGCCTACCGCGCGGCGCTGGAGCGCGAGGCAGGTGCCGCTCGGCTCCTCGCCGAGCGGACGGCCCCGATGTCGCGCGCTCCCCACCGCAGCTGAGCTCGAGGCCGCTGAGAGCGCGCGCTCAGCGGTGGACGAGCCGCTCCAGCGCGAGCAGGAGTACCCCCGAGCACGCCCTGGACGGCACCGAGGAGGGCAGCACCGACACGGTCGCTCCGGACGCTGGCCTGGGACGAATCCCCAGCTCGTGATCTGTCGTCACATGATCGGTGTGATTACCGGGCGCACCACGCGCCGCCGAACCGCGCCGAAGCGTCGCCCCCGCGCCGAGGCGACCGGCGTCCTCAAGCGGGCGGCGCGTCTGATCACCGCGGTTGGGTGATGCGCATTCACACCGGGCGGCCAGAGGATGCGAGGCATGTTCGGACTCGACGACAGGATCGCGGCGCTCGGTACCGGCGAGTCGCTACTCATCGTGCTGGCGGTCGCGGTCCTCCTCGGCCTGCGGCACGCGACCGATCCCGACCACCTGACCGCCGTGTCGACGCTCCTGGCGGGCGACGGCGAGGAGGGCACCGGCGCGCGCCGCGCCGGTCGGCTCGGGCTCGTCTGGGGCGCCGGCCACGCCACCACGCTGTTCCTCTTCGGCTCGCCGATCGTCCTGTTCGACTCCTACCTGCCCGAGCCCGTCCAGAGCGCCGCGGAGGTGGCGGTCGGCGTGGTCATCATCGCCCTCGCGATCCGGCTCCTCGGGCGCTGGCGGCGCGGCGCGCTGAGCCCCGTACACAGCCACCCGCACGGTCCGGGGGGCGCGCCGCTGCGGACGCGCTCGCCGCTTCAGGCCTACGGCATCGGACTGGTGCACGGCATCGGCGGCTCGGCCGGCGTCGGGCTCCTGCTGCTCGCCGCGATCCCGGACCACGTCGAGGGCGTGCTGGCGCTCGCCGTCTTCGCCGGCTTCACGGCGGTCTCGATGGCGCTCGCGTCGACGTCGTTCGGCTGGGTGCTCCAGCGCGGGGCGATCCGACGCGTGTACTCGGCGATCGCCCCGGCGATCGGGGCGGCGAGCCTGGCGTTCGGCGTCTGGTACGCGCTCGGCGCGGTCAGGGCCGTGCCGTACGTGTTCTGAGGCCTGTCGTCCACCGCACCGTCGCCGGCGACCGCCCCCCGCCCGAGCCGCCCAGGACGGCCCCCCGAACGGCCGGGTCAGGCCCGGCCAGCGGTCGGACGGCACTCGGGAGGCGTCCGGCCAGGATTGACCAAACGACCACGGGAGAGATCGATGATCACCGAGCGATCACAGGCATTTGGGCGGATCATGCGCACGCTGCGCCATCGCGGCGCGGGCGCCGGCGTCGACGACGAGGTCGCGCGCCTGCGCGACGCGTGCGCCACGCTCGTATCCGAGGACTCCCCCTCGGCTCGCGATCGTCACGCGACAACCGAGGCGATCATCGCGGTCGCCGACCTCGTCGCGCGCGGCAGCGTCACGAGCGAGCTGGCCGCGGCGATCGTCCACGACATCGGCCGCTGTGCTCCGCACCGGCCGGCGCGCCCGCGGCTCTAGCGGCCGCTCGGCCCCGCGCGCCGCGCCGCACCTTGCGCACTCTCAGACACGCGAATGATCGCGGCGGCGCCGGCCGGTCCCCGCCCGCGCGCGAACGGCGACGTCGTCAGCTCACGCGGCTTCGGCCTGGCCCGGCTTGCCGCGCCAGGGCGCGAGGCCGCCGACCCGCAGCGTCGCGCTTGCATCCGTGGGCGCGGGCTCGGAGCGGACGTGGCCGTGCAACCGCTTCAGCGCGTCGCTCTCGATCCGCTGCACACGCGACCGCGTAACGCCGAGCATCCGGCCGATCTCTGCCTGCGTCGCGACGTCGTGACCGCCGAGGCCAAACCGGCGGACGATCACCACGCGCTGGCGCGGCGAGAGCTTGTCCAGCAACTCGCGGACATAGCGACCGTCCACGTCCACCGCGTCCAGCAGGTCGGACGTCGCGTCGGGCAGAAGCTCGCGTAGCGGCACGCCGTCGGCGCCGAGCGGCTCGTCGATCGAGACGACCGGAGCCCCGATCCGACGGAGATGCTCGACCTCCCCGCGCGGCACGTCGAGCTCGACCGCCAGGTCCTCGTCGGTCGGCGCTCGGCCAAGCCGGCCACGCAGCTCCAACTCGAGCCGCTGCAGACGCAGCAGCCGAGCGTGAGCCCGGGCCGGCAGGCGGACGATGCGACCCTGCTCGGCGGCTGCGAGCGCGACATGGTGGCGGATCCAAAACGTGGCGTACGTCGAGAACCGGTTTCCGCGCCGGTGATCGAACTTCTCCACCGCGCGTATCAGGCCGATCGTCCCCTCCTGGATGAGGTCGGCGAGCGGCACGCCGCTGCCCACATAGCGCTTGGCGATGGAGACCACGAGCAGGAGATTCGATTCGATCATCGCCTCCCTTGCCGCCCCGTCGCCGCGCTCGATGCGGCGGGCAAGCGCGACCTCCCGGTCACGGTCCAGCCGGGTGGCTCGCCCGGCCCGACGCAGGAAGTCGGCCAGGCCGTTGGCGTCGCCGCCCATGGGAGGTCAGGCGGCGGAGGCCGCGGCCGGCGCCGGCGCCGGGCGCGGGTGGATGCCGGCGGCGAACGCAAACGCAGCCGCCTCCGCGCGGGTCCGGACGCCGAGCTTCTCGAAGATGTTCGCGACGTGGAACTTGACGGTGTGCTGGCTGACGACGAGCTCGGTGGCGATGTCGCGGTTGCGGTAGCCCACGGCGATCAGGCGGAGGACCTCGAGCTCCCGGTCGCGGAGCGTGCCGATCAGTGCGCTCGCCGACTCGTCAGCCTGCATGGCGTTCTCGACGTGCAGCCGCAGCCGCACCGTGAGACGAGTGCCCCAGCCGGGCGCCGAGTCGAGCTCGAGCGAACCGCCGAGGCCCTCGGTGCGGCGGCGCATCGCGTCGAGGCCGCCGAGCGCGGCCCGTTCCGGGTCGAAGCCGCTGCCGTCGTCGGCGATCGACAGGACGATCTCCTCGTCGGCGAGCGACCAGACGACGCGGGCGCGAGCGGCGCGCGAATGCTCGGCGACGTTCAGCAGGGCCGCGCGGGTGATCCAGCGCGCGGCGTCGAGGACGCTGTTCGCAACGGTCCGCCGCTCCCGCCCGGCGAACGTGCGTTCGAGCTGGATGCCGGCTGCGCCGGCGAGGTCGCCGAGATCGTGGACCAGCGCGGCGAAGGCGTCGTCGGCTCGTTCTGCATGGCCACAGGTCTGACGGCGCTCGCGCAGCTCGACGAGCGCCCGCGATGCCACGCTCGTTGCCGAGTGCATGCGCGCGCGCGGGTCGCCGCCGTTGCCGTCGCGGAGGTGGTTGAGGATCGTGTGCAGGTGCTGCGCGAAGTGGTCGGTGAGCTCGTGGGTGACGCGGTCGCGCTCCGCGGCGACGGCATGCGCGAGGGAAAGCTGCGCGGTGTCCGTCGTCGCGGGGGAGCCGATGCGGGCGCCGAGCACGCGGGCGAGCGCCTGCAGGGCCGGCTCGACGATCGAGCTCAGCACAGCATCCTGATCGGTCAGAACGACGAGGATCGTCACGCCAGAGGACGTGTCGGCACCCGCCACCACGGTCCAGTCGGCGACGTCGCCGGAGCAGTCCGCAGCCCACCACTGGGTGTCCGCCGGAGGCTCGAAGGTCGCGCTCGTCCAGCGCGAGAGTGGCGCGCCGGAGCCATTCGCCGTGACCGCGATCGCGTCGTGCTCGCAGTGCTGATGGAGCCAGCGATGAACGATGCCCGCGCTCTGGTCGACCCTGCCGGACGACAGCTCCCCGCTCACGATGAGTGCCGACAGCTGATCGACGTGCGCCGGAATTGGCGGACGCCGGTCCGCCAGGACGATGGGTGCGTCGATCATGCGCGTACTGAAACAGCGGCCGGGGTGAGCCTTCCATCGCACCGTCTGCATGAACGCAATCCGGTCCAGGCGCCGACGGCGCGCGTTTCGCCGCGGCTCGCGACCGCTACCGCGGCCGGCCGCGGTCGCGAGGCGAACCCGGAAGGCCGCACGGCAGACCGCAGATCACGCGGGCGGTGTGATGACGGCTCACAGCAGTCGGCCCGAGACTGCGCGGCATGTCGACGACCGGCTATGACACGGAGGCGGCGCGGTGATCGCTCCCGCCCAGCTCGCGGCCTTCTGGTCGCGGCTGGCCGACCTCGACGAGGAGATCGCCACCACGCAAGCGGAGGGCTACTGCGCGGACGCGCTGCTCGACGACCGCCTGGACTGGCAACGCGAACGCAGGGAGTTGATGGACCGATGCACCGAAACATGATTCATCTGCAGCGCAACGCCGCTTTGAAGGGCCGCCTCGCTCAGATCGACGCCGACGTGGCCAGGCACCACGCCCGCGGCGACCGCACCGACGTCAACGAGCTGCTCGACGAGCGGTTCGACCTCGTGCAGAGGCTCGCGTTCCTCGGCTTGCAGTCGCTGGCGTGAGACCTCGACGGTCAGCGGGAAGCCAGATGCCCGACCTCATCGTCGAGGACTGGCACACCGAGTGCGGCGCGTGCGGCTACGGCGCCGGCGGCTGGATGGAATCACCGCTGGATGGGGGCAACCCGATCCTCAGCCCGGAGTCGCGTGCCTGTCCCCGCTGCGGCGTCGCGTTCGCGCGAGTGGTCGATGTCTCCACCGGCACGGTGTCGTACCCGCCGGTGGATCGAGCGGCGTAGCGCGCCGACTTCTCAGGTCTCGCGCAGGTACGTCAGGACCGCGTGCACGCGCCGGTGCTCGGTCTGGCCGTGATCGAGGCCGAGCTTGCTGAAGATCCGCGTGACGTGCTTCTCGACGGCCGTCAGGCTGATCGTCAGCGCCTCCGCGATGCCGCGGTTCGACTTCCCCTCCGCCATCGCCGCCATGACCTCGAGCTCCCTGGGGCTGAGGGCCGCGATGGCCGGCCGCTTTCGGCGGCGCCCGAGCATCCGCGCGACCACCTCGGGATCGACCGCGCTCTGTCCATCGGCCACGCGCCGCGCGGCGTCCACGAACTCCTCGACCTTCCCCACCCGTTCCTTGAGCAGGTAGCCGACGCCCTCGGGGCCGTCGGCCATCAGCTCGGCGACGTAACGCTCCTCGAAGTACTGCGAGAGCACAAGCACCGCGGTTTCGGGGCGACGCCGGCGCACCTCGATGGCTGCGAGCAGACCGTCGTCGCCGTTGCCGGGCGGCATGTTGATGTCGGCCACGAGCAGATCCGGCCGGTGCGCCAGTCCCTTGCGAAGGAGGTCGTCCGCGTCGCTTGCACAAGCGACGACCTCGAACCCGGCGACGGTGAGCACGCGCTCGATGCCCTCGCGCAGAAGAACATCGTCCTCGCCGATCGCCACCGACCGTGGCGTAGTCATCGACGTGAGCGTACATCCGCGCGGTAGCGCGCCGCTACTTCTCCGAGAGCCAGGCCTTGAGCGGCACTCTCGCCAGCTCGGCCTTGGGGACGAATGCCTCAGCCCCGGCGCTTCGGGCCTGCATGTCGAAGGTGTCGCTGAACTGCGCCGACGTCACGACGACACGCGGCCTCCACGGCATCACGGTCAACTTCGCGGCGAGCTCGAAGCCGTCGCCGTCAGGCAGCTCGACGTCCACCAGGGCGCTCGCCGGCTGCATGCGAACGGCGGTCGCCAGCGCCTCTGCCACCGTGCCCGCTTCCGTCACGTCCTTCAGGCCGAGGACGCCCAGCAGCCGCCGCGCCAACCGGCGGAACGTCGGATCGTCGTCTACGACAAGGACAGAGAACGTAATGCCACCATGGTTACGCGCTCGCCGGGGGCCGTGGGTAGGGAACACTGCACATCGCGTTGATGGCAAGCCCCCCTTGTGCGGCGGCAGCGCGATGTTCTTACCGCGCGGTGAACGCGCCACGCCGAACCTCCGGGCGGGCGAAACCGCGACCTAAGGTCGGCCATCTGAACGGCGACGCGCTCTCGACGGCGCGCTTCGCCCACATCCCAAGCCAACGTCCGTACGGAGGTTTACATGAACGACGCCTACGCATTCCCGCCCGACGGCCGCACCGTAGCCGCTCAGGACAGCGCGCTCGCAGCCGAGATGGCCGGCAACACCCGCGACGCCTTCGAGGTAGTGCTCTTCGAGGTCAAGCGCGTTGTCGTGGGCCAGGACGCGATGGTCGAGCGGTTGCTCGTCGCGCTTCTGACCGGCGGTCACGTGCTCCTCGAGGGCGTTCCCGGCCTCGCGAAGACGCTGACCGTGAGCACGATCTCGCGCGCGCTGAGCGGGAGCTTCGCCCGCGTGCAGTTCACGCCCGACCTCGTCCCGTCCGACATCGTCGGCACGCGCGTCTACCGGCCGCAGGACGGCGAGTTCGACGTCGAGCTCGGGCCGGTCTTCACCAACCTGCTGCTCGCCGACGAGATCAACCGCGCGCCCGCGAAGGTGCAGTCCGCGCTGCTCGAGGTCATGCAGGAGCGCCAGGTGACGATCGCCGGACGGACACACAGGGTCCCCGACCCCTTCCTCGTCCTCGCCACCCAGAACCCGATCGAGAACGAGGGCACCTACCCGCTGCCCGAAGCGCAGCTCGACCGGTTCCTGCTGAAGATCGTCGTCGGCCATCTCGAGGCGGCCGAGGAGGCCGTCGTCCTCGGCCGCTCGCTCGGGCCCGCGCCCGAGGTGCGGCCGATGCTGTCCCTCGACGACCTGCGCGCCTTCCAGCGGGTGACGCGCGAGGTGTACGTCGACCCGCGGCTGCTCGCGTACGTCGTGGACCTCGTGAACGCGACGCGCGCGCCCGGCGAGCACGGCTTCGACCGGCTCGCGCCGTACATCGCACACGGCGCCTCGCCGCGCGGCGCGCTGGGCCTCGTGCACGCGGCTCGCGCGCTCGCGCTCCTGCGCGGGCGCGGCTATGTCGTGGGGCGCGACCTCGCCCACCTCGCCCACGACGTCCTGCGTCACCGGCTCGTGCTCAGCTACGACGCGCTGGCCGACGGCGTGACGGCCGACGAGGTGCTGAGCGCCGTGCTCGACGAGCTGCCGCCGCCGCAGCTCGAGCTGAGCTACACGGAGGCAACGGCATGAGCGCTGCCGTCCTCGCCAGTTCCGGCCCGCCCAGGTCCGGCCGGCTCGGGCCGGGGCCGATCCCGGCGGGCCTTGTCGACTCGCTCGAGCTCGCGCTGGTGCGCCGCGTCAGCGGCCTGATGCCCGGCGAGCGTCCCGCGTCGCGCCCCGGAGGCGGGACCGAGCTCGAGCAGTTGCGGGCGTACGCGTACGGGGACGACGTCCGGCACCTCGACCCGGCCGCGACCGCGCGCACGGGCGAGCCCCATGTCCGCGTCCACGTCGCAGAGCGCGAGCTCGAGTCGTGGATCGTGCTCGATGCCTCGCCGTCGATGGAGTTCGGCACGGCCGACCGCACGAAGGCGGACGTCGCTGAGGGCGCCGCCGCGGTGCTCGGCCGGCTCGCCGGTCGCCGTGGCAACCGGCTGGGCCTCGCGATCGCGGGCGACGGCGTCCGGCTGCTGCCGCCGCGCCACGGCCGCACCGGCCAGATGCAGCTGCTGCACGCGTTGCGCGCGGAGCCCGTTCCCGACGGACCGCCGGGGGCCACGCTCGCCGACGCCCTCGCCGCCTGCGAGCGCGTGGCCAGCCGCCGCGGGCTCGTCGTCGTGGTGTCGGACTTCCTCGGAGACGCGTCATGGACCGCGCCGCTCGGACGGCTCGCCGCCCGCCACGCGGTGCTCGCGGTCGAGGTGCACGACCCGCGCGAGAGCGAGCTGCCCGCGGTCGGGCACGTCGCATTCGCGTGTCCCGAGACCGGCGCGCAGCTGCTCGTGGACACCTCGAACGAACGCGTGCGCGTCGCGTACGCCGCGGCGGCGGCCGATCAGCGAGACGGCATCGAGCGCGCGATCCGGCGGGCGGGCGCCCATCACCTCCGGCTGTCGACGGCCGGCGCGTGGCTGCGCACGCTCGGCGCCGCCCTGCGCGGGCCGGCCGCGGGCGCCGCCGGAGGCCGGCGATGACGTTCGCGGCGCCGGCGATGCTGGCCGGCCTTCTCCTCCCCGCGGTCGCGCTGGTCGCGTACGTGGTCTTCCAGCGCATGCGTCGCCGCTACGCGGTGCGGTTCACCAACCTCGATCTGCTCGGCTCGGTTGTCCCGAACCGCTCGCAATGGCGTCGGCACGTGCCGCCGGGGCTGGCGATCGCCGCGTTGGTCTTTCTCGTCGTCGGGGTGGCCCAGCCTGAGGCGTGGATCCACGTGCACCGCAAGGGCGCCCAAGTGATGCTCGTGACCGACACCTCGGGCTCGATGCAGGCCCGGGACGTCGCGCCGAACCGGTTCAGCGCGGCGCGAGCGGCGGCCGACGCGTTCCTGGCGCGCCTGCCGAAGAGCGCGCGGGTCGGCGCGGTGGCATTCAATGACAGCGCCACGACGCTCACGCCGCCCACGTATGACCGCTCGGCCGTCCACCGCGCACTCGCCGGCCTGCAGTCGCAGGGCGGCACGGCGACCGGCGACGCCATCGACGCTGCGCTCAGGAGCCTGCGCACGATGAGCCGGCACGGCGGTTCGATCGTTCTCCTGTCGGACGGCGAAGCCAACGCGGGCGCCGACCCGATGGAAGCCGCGCGCCGGGCGGCGGCCGCCGGCGTGCCGATCTCCACGGTCGCCCTCGGAACCAAGGGCGGCGTCGTGCACGTCACCGACGAGCAGGGTCGGAAGAAGTCGATCGCGGTGCCGCCGGACCCCGACGCGTTGCGCAAGATCGCCCGTGTCTCCGGCGGGAGCTTCGTCGGAGCCGGCGACGCCGAGCGCCTGCTGGCGTCGTACAAGCGCTTCGGGGCCGAGGTGGGAGTGCGACGCGAACGGCGCGAGCTGACAGCCGCCTTCGCCGGGGGCGCGCTGCTGCTGGTGACGCTCGGCAGCGGCCTGTCGCTTGTCTGGTTCGGGCGCTTTCCCTAGAACGCAACGGAGGCCCCGGCGACGAGCGCCGGGGCCTCTGTAGGCCGAACTCGAGTGACTAGCTGATGCTAGGTGGTCGAGTGCGAGGAGTACAGGCCGCTGCCGGAGCCGGTGACGGTGTCGCCGCTGCCCCAGATCTCGCTCGTGAGCGCGTTGTCGTTGCCGGCCTTGTCAGTGACGGTGCCGGCGTCGATGACGACGCCCTCGAGGGCCTTGATGTCGGTCTTGTTGGCCTTGACGTAGACCTTGTGACCGTTGACCGACTCGATCGAGTCGGCCTGGACGAGGCGGTTGTCGCTCGTGGCCAGGTAGATGCCCGACCCGTCGCTGTTCTCGTTGCTGTCGTCGAGCTTCTCGTCGAACGTGAGCGTGATCGTCTGATCGCCCGCGTTGTGCGAGACGCTGGTGAGGTCCGGACCGGTCGTACGGCCGGAGCGGGTCACGTTGGACGACCCGAGGCTGACCTCGCCGATCGTCGGGACGGTGCCGTTCGAGCTGTCGCTCGTGTCGCCGCTGTTGTCGGCGTTCGCCGGGACGACGGCCGCGGTGATGATGTCCTTCGGGTAGTCCTTGATCTCGGACTTGAAGTCCGCGTGGACCACGTCGCCGTCCGTGGTGATGTCCTCGGCCTGGATCTGCGTCCCGTCATTGGTGTACAGGACGAAGTCGCTCGCCGAGAGATCACCGACGTTCTCGTCGAACTTGTAGTCGTACTGCGTGTCGCCGCTGTCGCGGCTGACGCTGGTCAGATCCGGAGCGTCGGTGGTGCCGGACGTGGTGCCCAGCGGGTTGGCCGTGCCGTTCTGGTCCTGCACGGCGCCGTTCTTGGCGAACCAACGCTGAGCGGTGTCGACCTGGTCGTTCGAGTCGAACTGGACCGTGACGGTCTTGTTGTAGGTCGAGACGACGCTCGAGCCCGTGTGGTAGCCGCCCGCCTTCGAGTAGAACCCGAGGGAGCCGGCGTCGCCGGCGCCCTTGTCGACGTTCTCGTCGAAGATGAACTGCGCCCGGTTGAGGTCCTTCGAGATGCGGACGCGGAGCAGGTCCGGCCCGGCGGTGCGGTGGTTGCTGCTCGTCGTGTGCGTGTTGTCGAGCGCGACCGTGTCCGCGATGTTCTTCTGGCCGTCGCGGTTCTTCACGACGCCGCCCTGGACCACGGCCATCGTGTAGCTCTTCAGATCAGCACCGCTGTCGAAGCCGGCGATGACGCAGTCGTTGTGGTTCTCGTCGAGGCGCACGTCGCTGGCCGTCATGCCGTCGTCGGTCACCGGGCCGAGGACGGCGAAATCGCCGGCCTTCGACTTGTCGAGCGTCTGGATGTCGTCCTTGAAGCAGTACCGCGCGTACTCCTGCTCGTTGTCATTCACGTTCTGACGAATGACGCGAGCGGAGCTCAGGCGGTTGCCGGGGTCCACGTTCGCCGTGTCGCCAACGCCGCTGATGACGGTGCCGCCGGTGGCCGACCCGTTCGGGCCGATGTTGTCCTCGCCAGTACCCGAGTTGGTCGAGTTGGTCGAGCCCGTCGAGTCCTGCGTCGTGCTGGGCTGAGCGGGCTTCGTGCTGTCCGCCCGCGCCGACCCGAGCACGCCCGCGCCGACGGCGATCAGGATCGCCGCGCCGATGAGCGCCATGAGCATCGGCAGCTTTGCTGCAAAACGTCGGAAAGTCATGTGGTTAACCACCTCCGTAGTTGGGGGATGAGACTCAGGCCGAGCCTGGGTGCTCCTGCGCGCTCGCCCGCCCCCCCGAACGGCGGGATCGCACTGCACGAATGGCGGGCAGCCCCTGCGTCGCCGGCGGCGGACGCTTGTCGGCAACGCACCGATGCAGCGGATCCGCGGATTGACGCAGACGCACGGACGGATCACGCGCGCGCGTCACCGTCGCGACCGGGCGTTCGACCCTCGGGACCTCGCCGACCCGGCGGGCCGCCCGGCGCGAACGAGCCCTCCAGCCTTCGAGCATGAGCCGACCGACCCCGACCGACACCCTGGCCACGGCCGTGGCGCGCCTGCTCCGCGCGCTGCGCGCTGCGATGCTGGCGGCCCTCCTGCGGGAGCGCATCATCGCCGGCGCCTACGTCGACGCCGACGGCATGTGCCCACTGCTCGGTGCACACCGCTACGGGGTGCGCCAGAGCGGCGAGGCCTTCGTCGACGCGTGGGACAGGTTCTGCCGGGTTCGCCGTGGCCGTGGGCGCGACGCGACGGACTCCGAGCGCGCGGTTCTGACAGCGCTGTTGGAAGCGAGCCTGTTCTCCGACCGGCGCGCGTTGGAACGCGCTGCCCCGCGGCCGGTCCCGGCTTGCAGGCTCGGGATCGAGGTCGGCGCGTGAGCCCCGTACCCCGGCAGCCGTCCCGCGCGGAGCGCGCCGAACGTGGCGCCGACAACCGAGCCGGACGGGTCGTCTCGCGGCGGCCGCGGCCCGCGCCGCCGCATAGGCCTCGACCCAAAGTCGAGATCGAGCACGGGACTACTCCCGGTGAGGTCGCGGCGCTACGCACGCAGGTGCTGGGTTTCGTGCTGACGCTGCCGGAGGTCGCGCTCGGCGACAGCCGCCTCGACGCCGACGCCGCGGGCATCTTCGTTCGAGTATCCGGCGACGACGGCACGCCCCCCGAGACGCGGGAGTTCGCCACCCTGCGCAACCATCCCCGCTGGCGCCTCAGCGTGCGCGTGCCCATCGGCGCGATGGTCGATCTTCAGCGCCTCGGCTGGGGCCGCCCCCGGCCCTCCGACGAAGCGGGACCGCTCCTGCTCGAATTGGCAGGCGTGCGCAACGAGGCCGACGTCGCAGCGCTCCAGGGCATCCTCGCTGCGGCGCACCGCGCCGCGGCGAACCCTCAAGCGCCCTCTTAGGGTCGAAAGCGGTAGCCGACGCCGCGTACCGTCTCGAGCCACCTCGGCCGGGACGGATCCCGCTCCAGCAGCACGCGGAGCCGGCGGATGTGGACGGTCACCGTCGACACGCCCACGCCACCAGGCGCCCGCCATACCTCGGCGACGAGCTGCTGGCGTGTGAAGACCTCGCCGCGATGGCGGGCCAGAAACGCCAGCAGATCGAACTCCCGCCGGCGCACGGCTACCTCCCGCCCCGCCACTGCGATCGTGCGCCGGGCGAGATCGATCGTCAGGTCGCCGTAGACCAGCGTCGGCTCGGGCTCGTTCGACTGCGCGCCACACCGCTGGTGGATCGCACGGAGGCGCGCGGCCAGCTCCTCCAGGGCCAGCGGCTTGAGCATCTCGTCGTCTGCGCCGGCGGCGAAGCCGCGCAGCCGGTGCCGCTCGCCGACCGCGACGACGATCCCCAGCCTGGAGCCGGGCAGCGCGCGCACGCGCCGTACGACCTCAAGGCCGGGAAGACGATGAAGGTCGGCGTCGACGACGAGCAGCTCCGGCTGGAACGCGCTGATCGCCGCGAGCGCCTGATGCCCGTCGCGCGCCACGGTCGTGGCCATGCCGAACTCGCGCAGCCCGACCGCCAGCAGCTCGGCGACGACGGGCTCGCCGTCGGCGATCAGAACGCGCCGTTCGGCCGTACGGTGCCCGTCGTCGGAGCTCACGCCGCCTGGAGGCGGTTTTGCGCGCCGGGCCGTCCCTGCTGCACAGCCCGCAGCCGCCGCGAGGGGCTTGCCCCGGCGGCGAGCGCCGAGGGCTGAAGCCGGCGGTGCATCCGCCGGAGGGCCTCGCTCTCGAGCTGCTGGACGCGCGACCGCGTGATACCAAGCGCCCGCGCGATCCCCTCCGCCGGAGCGGCCTCGCGGCCGGCGAGGCCGAAGCGACGCTCGATCACCTCGCGCTGCCTCGGCGAAAGCCCGTCGAGGAGCGCGCTGACGGAGGCCGCGTCCGCGTCCGAGCCGTCGAAGAGATCTTCGGCGCCCGCGTCGGGCAGCACGTCCCGAAGCAGATCGCCGTCGTCGCCGAGCGGCTCGTCGAGGGACGCGATCGGCGCCGCGACCTGCAGGAGCTGCTCGACCTCCGGTCGTGTCAGGCCGACCGAGACGGCGAGCTCCTCTCTCGTGGGCGCGCGGCCGTGCTCGGCACGGAGCTCGCCCTCGGCGCGCTTGAGTTGCACCAGGCGCGCGTTGGCCTTCGAGGGCAGGCGGACGAGCCGTGACTTCTCGGCGACCGCGCGGGACACGTGCTCGCGAATCCGGAACACGGCGTACGTGGAGAAGCGGTTGCCGCGCCGGGGGTCGAACTTCTCAACGGCGCGGATCAAACCGATGGTGCCCTCTTGGATCAGATCGGCCAGCGGCAGCCCTGGATGGCGATACCGCTTCGCCACGGAGACAACGAGCAGCAGGTTTGCCTCGATCATGCGCTCCCTCGCGCGCAGGTCGCCACGTTCGATGCGCCGGGCGAGCTCGAGCTCCTCCGCCGCGGTGAGCAGCCTCGTCCGCGCCGCGAGGCGCAGGAACGGGCCGATGCCGTCGGGGTCGGACGACGGGGCGACGGCTTCAGGCCGGGAGGGGGCGGGGTCGGGCGCCAGGCGAACGCGCCGGTTCAAGGGTGATCGTGCATGCGTCATGGCGCAGCACTGCAGCAACGCGGAGGGTGAGCGGTCCATCACACCGCCTGCATGATCCCGGCGGCCGGCGCTGCCCGGCGGCGATACGCAGCGCCCGTCGCCCATCAAGCAGGGACGATCAAAGCCGCATCGCCGACCGTCACCGTTCCTCCGCATGACAAGCGATCGAGCGGACGCGTACCGGCGCGTCCTGACCACCCTGCACGACATTGGGCCGGCGAAGCTCTGGCCGTCCGAGCAGACCTGTATCCGGGAGGCCTCCGACACGCTCCTCTTCTCGGGCGGACTCGACGGCGAGGACGCCCGCACGGCCTTCGCCGCCGTCGCGGAGTTGGTCAACCGTCTCGTCGAGACCGGGCGATGGACCGACTCGCGCGCACGCGAGCTCCTCGACGACGTCTGGGCCTGCGGCCCCGGGGCTTCGGGCCTCGAGGCGATCGCCGCCTGAGACGTTCTCGATCGCTGGCCGGAGCGGCGCGGCTGACGACGAAGCAGCGAGCCGGCAGTAGGCGGATGGGCAGGCCCGCAGCCCCCTGGGGTACGGAACACCGGACACGGCGTGGGAAGTTCGCGGGCCTGCTGCTTTCGGGCCGAAGGGTATGTGCGGAGGCCGGGACTCGTGGCATCGTCGCCGCATGTCGTGGAACCGGTATCAGAGCGCATGAACGACGTTGCCATCCAGCAGCAGCCTGCCGGCAACGCCGCCCTCCGGTCGATCGACGCCGGCGCAGCGGTCCTGCGGCTACCGCCGCTCGGGCCTGGGGCCGAGGTCGTTCCGCTGCGCCCTGGTGCAGCAGACGCACTCGGCGCCGTCCACCCGGCCGGCCGCGGCGACTACGAGCCTTTGATCCAGAGGCAGGCGCTGTTCGGACGGCTCGCCGCCGCGGCCCCTGTGACGGTCGTGTCCGGGCCGGCCGGCAGCGGAAAGACATGGTTGCTTCGCTCGTGGCTGGCTGAGGCCGGCTTCGACGGGCGCGCGGCGTGGATGACGGTCGGGCGCGACGAGCGCGACGGCCAGCGCTTCTGGGGGTCGGCGATCCACGCGCTCGCCCGCCTCGCGGAGAACGACCGCGCGACCGCGATCAGCGAGGCGCGCGGGTCGCGCAGCGAGGCACTGGCAGAGCAGCTGTTGCGAACTGTGGCGGCGATCAATGCGCCGGCCGTCCTCGTCGTCGACGATCTGCAGGAGCTGCACTGCCCCGACGGGCTCGCACTGCTCGAGCGGCTGGTCGCGCACCTGCCCGCGCAGCTGCGAGTGGTGCTGATCACACGCGCGAATCCCGGGCTCGAGCTGCATCGCCTCCGGCTGGCGGGTGCCCTGACCGAGATCCGCGCCGCGGATCTGTGCTTCTCGCTGGAGGAGACGCGGGACCTGCTCACGGCGAGCGGGGTCGCGCTCTCGGACGACGCCGTGGCCGTCCTGCACGAGCGCACGAAGGGCTGGGCGGCCGGGCTACGGCTGGCGACGATGTCGCTCGCCGGTCACCCCGACTCGGAGAGGTTCGTGGCCGAGTTCTGCGGCAGCGAGCGCATGGTCGCGACGTTCCTGCAGGCCGAGGTGCTCGACCGCCAGCCGCCCGAGGTCCGCGACCTTCTCCTGCGCACCTCGGTGCTCGACGCCGTCAACGGACCGCTCGCCGACGAGCTCACGGGCCGCGCGGGATCCCTGCGCATCCTCGAGGACCTCGACGAGGACAACGCGTTCGTAGCCGCGGTCGACGTCGGGCGCTCCTGGTTCCGCTACCACCCCATGTTCGCCGAACTGCTCCGCCGGAAGCTCCGACGGCTCGATCCGGCCCTCGAGGCGCCGCTGCACCGGGCCGCCGCCCGGTGGTTCGAGCGCCACGGGCAGGCGATCGAGGCGGTTCGCCACGCGCAAACGGCCGGCGACTGGGCCTACGCCGCGCGGCTGCTCGCCGACCACCAGCTCGACTTGACGCTCGACGACCGCGTCGCGGAGGTCCGCGACCTGCTGGCCGCCTTCCCGCCGGAGGCGCTGGCCGATGACGCCGAGCTCGCGCTGACGCTCGCCACGGCACTCCTCGCCGACGGCCTCTACGAGGATGCCGCCGCGCAGATCGAAGTCGCCGAACGTCTCGCCGCCACCGTCGGCGCGGATCGCCGGCCGCGGTTCGAGCTCTCGCTGGCCGCGACCGTGCTGCGGGTGGCGTGCGCGCGTGGCGACATGGGCCGCGTGCCGTGCGCAGCGCGCGCCATTGAGGCCGCCCTCGGGACCCAGCTCCCGAGCGACGTCCGGCGCACGCAGGCGCATCGGGCGGCGGCGCTCGTCGATCTGGGCATCGCCGAGCTGTGGTCGCTGCGGTTGGCCGAGGCGCGCTCGCACCTCGAGCACGCGCTCGACCTCGCCCGCCGGGTCGAGCGACCATCGATCGAGATCGCGTGCCTGGCCTACCTCGCGCTCGAGGCGACGCTGAGCGGCCGGCCTGCCTCGGTGGCGCGCCCGCTCGTCGAGCGGGCGGCGTCGCTCATCGAGGGATGCCAGGCTCACACGCACGAGAGTGCAACCGCGGCGTTCGCCGTCGGCACCCTGACGGCCGCCTGGCTCGGGCGCCTGGTCGAAGCGGAGCAGTGGCTCGAGCAGGCGCAGGGAGCGCTCACGCCGGCGACGGCGCCCGCCCTGGCGCTGCTCGTCCGGCATGCCGAGGCGCTGCTGCGCCTCGGCCAACAGCGCTTCGACGACGCCCTCACCGCGATCAGGGACGCGGAGCGCCTGCAGGCGCGGCTCGTCAGCGAGCACCCGCTCACCCTCGACCTGCGTGGGCGGCTCCTCCGCAGCCAGGTGCGGCTGGGTGAGATCGCCACGGTGCGCAGCGCGCTCGACGCGATGGACGAGGACGAACGGGGCCGGGGCGAGATCCGCATCGCCGCGGCCGCGCTCGCGCTGTCCAACGGACGCGCGCAAGAGGCCCGGGACGAGCTTCGGCCGGTCATCGAAGGGACGGGACCGGCGCGGTGCTACGCGTGGGCGGCGGTGATGGAGGCGCGGCTGTACGACGCCGCCGCGGCGCGGGAGCTCGGCGACTCCGGCGCCGCCGAGGCGTCGCTGGAGTGCGCGCTCGCGGTGGCCGAGCCCGAAGGCACGTTGCTGCCGTTCGCGCTCGTCTCCGTCGGCGAGCTGCTCGAGCGCCACGGCGGCCACCGGACCGCTCACGCCACGCTGCTCTCGACGATCCTCGACCTGCTCAGCGGGACCTCGGGCGCTCGCGACGCCGCGCGGCTTCTCGATCCGCTCAGCGACGCCGAACTGCGCGTCGTCCGCTACCTGCCCGGCAACCTCAAGGGGCCGGAGATCGCGGCCGAGCTCTGCATCTCGCCCAACACCGTCCGCACCCACCTGCGGCACATCTACGCCAAGCTCGACACCCACACGCGCAGCGAGGCCGTCGCGCGGGCCCGCCAGCTCGGACTGCTGGCGCCCGCGTAGCCGACGCCGGACGCAACGGCGGTCAGACCAATGACCTCGTATCCCGTCTCCGCCAGCAAGGCCGCCGCTGCGAAGCGCGCCCGTCTGTTGCGCGCCGGCTGGCCGGACCGCCGTGCCGTGCGATGACGTGCGCGGGGAAAGCGTCAGAGCACTCGGCTTCGAGCCGACCGGCCATTCACCCACTCCGGATGACGACCAGTCACACCGCCCGCGTCAAAGCTCTGCGGACGCCGCGCCGCGGCATCCACCACTGACGAAGGAATGAACGCATGGACATCATGAATACCTCGCGCAGCGCCGACACCGGGAGCGCGACGGCCGAGAAGAAGCGCAACGTCGCTCTGTCAGGCTTCGCGGGAGGGCTCAGCGCCTGGCTCGGCGGCGTGGCGTTCTGCGTCGGCTTCGGCGTCGTCGCCCCGACGTGGGTCGCACTCGCCGTGACGGTGCTCAGCGCAACCGCCGCGGCACTCAGCCACATGCTGCTGCGCCGCACCGAGCGCACCGCCGATCGCCCCACCGCCTAGGCCTTCCCGTCCGACGACGACCGGCGGTGGACCCAACGCCCCGTCACGGCCTCGGAGACGCGGACGAATTCGCACGCGCGGCACCGGCCCGCGGCGTAGGATCGGCTCACCCGTTCCGGCGCTCGCCCACCACGGACGAGAGGAACGCCCAAGTGCCGAGGCTCATACCGCGTCGCTCGACAGCTCCCGCTGCGCGGGTCGGCATCCTGGCGCGGATGCGCGTGGGGACGAAGCTCCTCGTCCTCGTCCTGCTCCCGACGTGCGCCCTGGTCGCCTTCGCGTCCGTCGCGGCGATCCGCGACATGCGAGCGGCCGACCGGCTGCGCGAGTTCCACAGCGCGACACGCCTCTCGGTCGGGTCGGCCGACGCGGCCGAGGCCCTCGCGAACGAGCGCACGGCGGTGGCGCTCGGTCGGCTGGGCGTGCGCTCCGCCGACCGGCCGCGGATCACCGCGGCCCGGCGTACCGTCGACGCGGCATTGCGGCGCGCCGCTCCGGCGCCGGGCGAGCACGCACCCGTGGACGTCGCGGGCAGGCTCGGGACGGCGCGTCGCCGGCTCGACGCGCTGCGCGCGCGGGCCGCGACCGGATCGCTCGGTTCAAACGAGATCGTCGAGGACTACGGGGTGATCGCCCGTGGCCTGCTGGGCATCGTGCGCGACCTGGACTCCGGGCGGCCGTCACGGGCGACCGGGTCAGCGGCCGACGCCTACGTTTCGCTGGTGCAGGCGGTCGAGGGGGCCGACATGGAGCGCGCGACGCAGGCGGCCGCGCTGGTCCGTGGGACGCAGGCGGTGCGCGTGCGCGGGGTCGTCGTGGAGGCCAACGCGCTCGACGACTTCCGCCAGAACGCCGCCCGCGGCCTGGTCGCCGAGCTCGACGCGCTCCGGTCCGAGCCGGCCGACGCGACCGTGCAGCACGTCCGCGACGTGATGGTCCGGGATCCGGCACGTGTTCGGAGGCAAGTGTCGCTGAGGCAGTGGCTGGCGGCGTCCGCGACGCGGCTTCGCGCCCTGCGCCGCCTGCAGCGTGAGAGCGCCGCCGAGCTCGACACGACGACCTCCGCGGGTCTCGGTGCCGCGCGGGCCAGCGTCCGTCGCGAAGTCGCGGGCTCCCTTGTCGTGCTGATCCTCGTGGCCGGCCTCGGCCTCGTGCTGCGCCGATCGATCACACGGCCCCTCGAAGAAGTCTCCGACGGAGCGCGGAAGCTGTCGGCCGGGGAGCCGGTCTCGGTGACCTACGCGGGTCGCGACGAGATCGGGGAGGTCGCGGCGTCGTTCCGCGACCTGCAGGTCACGACCGAGCGCCTCGCCGAGGAGATCCGCGCGATGAACGTGGCCGTCGAGGACAATCGGCTCACGCATCGCGCCGAGGTCGCCGCCTTCGACGGCGGGTGGGCCGAGCTCATGGGCGGCATAAACGACACGATGGCCGCCTTCGGCGAGCTGCAGGGGCGGCGCGAGCGGGCCGAGCGCGACGCCGACCGGATCTTCGACCTGTCCCTCGATCTGCTCTGCATCGCCGGGTTCGACGGCTACTACAAACGCGTCAACCCCGCGTTCGAGCGCATGCTCGGCTACCCGACCGAGATCCTGCTATCGCGGCCCACTCGCGAGTTCATCCACCCCGACGACCGCGCGGCCCGCGACGACGGGCACGCGAGGCTGGAGGCCGGAGACGACGTCCTGCGGTTCGAGCTGCGACAGCTGTGCAGCGGTGGCTCGGTCCGCCGGGTCGAGTGGAGTGCGCGCGTCATGCGCCAGGAGCGGCTCATCTACGCCGTCGGGCGCGACGTCACCGACGTCCGGCGCGCCGCCGACGAGCAGACGGCGCTCCGCCGCGTCGCAACCCTCGTTGCCAAGGGCGTCGTGCCGTCTGAGATCTTCGCCGCCGTCACGCGCGAGGTCGGGCGCCTGTGCGACGCCGATGTCGCGCGGATGGAGCGCTTCGAGCCCGACGGCACGGTCATGGCGATCGCGGCCTGGGCGGCGGACGAGCGGGCGCAGCTTGCGACGGACACCCGCATCGCCCTCGATGGCGCGAGCATCGCCGCGCAAGTTCGACAGACCGGGCGCCCCGCGCGGATCGATTCCTTCGTCGGCGCGACGGGGCCTATCGCCCGCGAGGCGCAGGCGCTCGGCATTCGCGCGTCCGTCGGCTGCCCGATCACGGTCGACGGTCGGCTATGGGGCGTCATCGCCGCGTCCACGATGCGCCATCAGCCGTTCCCGGCCGACACCGAGGCCCGGCTCGTCCGCTTCACCGACCTCGTCGCCACCGCGATCGCAAACGCAGAGAGCCGCGCCGAGGTCGCCGCGTCCCGCGCGCGCGTCGTGACGGCCGCCGCCGAGGAGCGCCGGCGGGTCGTTCGCGATCTTCACGACGGGGCGCAGCAGCGACTGGTGCACACGGTCCTCACGCTGGAGCTCGCCTGCCAGGCGCAGGCGGAGGGTGACAGCGAGGCGGCGGCGCTCCTCGCGGAGGCACTCCAGCACGCGCAGGACGCGACGCAGGACGTGCGGGAACTCTCACACGGGATCCTCCCCGCGGCGCTCACCACCGGCGGCCTGCCGGTGGCCGTGGAGACGCTCATCTCCCGGATGCCCGTGCCGGTCGCAACCGACGTGTCGGTCGCCCGCTTGCCACCGGTCGCCGAGGCAACGGCCTACTTCGTCCTCGCGGAGGCGCTGACGAACGTGGTCAAGCACGCCGGTGCGACGCACGCCGACGTCAGCGTGGCACTGGAGGACACCACGCTGCGCATCGCCGTCCGCGACGACGGCGACGGCGGCGCCCGGCCGGATGGAAGCGGCCTCACCGGCCTGCGAGACCGGCTGGAGGCCCTCGACGGCCGGCTCCGAATCGACAGTCCGCCGGGGCGCGGCACCCTCCTGGTGGCCGAGATCCCGCTGTCTGATCAGCCGCCCGCACACGACGAGCCAAGGCCCCGATCCGCAACCCCCGCCGAGACGTGACCGTCAGCTGGAGTCCGGGCTCGAGCCTGCCGGTCGGCTCGCGTTGAGCGGAACCTTGGCGAGGAGGCGCGTGCCGAGCCCGGGGCGGCTCTCAAGTGTGAGCGTGCCGCCGGCGGCCTCCAGCCGGTCTTTGAGTCCGACCAGCCCGGAGCCGTGGGCCAGGTCTGCACCGCCGACGCCGTCGTCGCTGATCGAGAGTCGCAGGTCACCGTCGGCCGTGTCGACCGCGACGTGAACGGACGAGGCCTTTGAGTGCTTGGCCGCGTTGGTGAGCGCCTCGGAGAGCACGAAGTACGCCGTCACCTCGACGAGCTCAGGGAGTCGACCATCCGCGCTCATCTCGAGGCTCAACGGGATTGGTGACTCCCGGGCGAGCGCGTCGAACGCCTGGCGGAGACCACCGGAGACGAGGACGCTCGGATGGACGCCGCGCGACAGTTCGCGCAGTTCCTCGTTCGTGCGCTCGGCGTATCCGAGCGCTTCGGCCACGAGATCGGGGCCCTCCCCTCCCACTCCGTCGAGTGCGCGGCGGGCGAGATCGAGCGTGAGAATCGTGTATCCGAGCCCACGTTGGGCTCCGTCGTGCAGGTCGCGCCCGATGCGGCGCCGCGCCTCGTCGCCGGCCATGACGACGCGCGCGCGCGAGGCCGTGAGCTGCGCGCGGCTCTCGATGTTGGCGATCGCGGTGGCGACGAGCTCGGTGAACCTCGTCAGGCGCTCCTTCGCGTCGGGTGGCAGCTCGGCCTCCGGCGAGCTCGCCACGATCGCGCCCCACACTCGGTCCTCGACCACGATCGGCGCGCTCAGCGAGCCCATCGTCGCGCCGCACTGCGTGCCCGACTCCGCCGGAGCAGAGCCGACCGCGGTGGCGGCGCCGTCGGCCTCGTAGCGAACCACCTGCGCCGCGCGCGCGCCGAGCAGGTCGGCGACCGCTCTGGCGACGGAGCTGAAGAGCACGTCGGCCGGCGCCAGCTCGGCGACGAGCGTGGCCACACGCCGCAGCGCGGCCTGCTCCTCGCGGTTGCGACGGCTCTCGGTGACGTCGCGCGCGGCGGCGTAGATGAGCCCCTCCTCGCGCACGAGCAGCGAGCTCCACTGAAGCCACCGCACTGAGCCGTCGCGATGCAGGTATCGGTTCTCGAACTGCGAGACAGCGTCTCCGCGGCTGAGGTCCGACAGCACGCCGCGCGTGCGTTCGCGGTCGTCCGGATGCACGAAGTCCATGAACGGGCGCGCCAGCAGCTCCTCCGCTGCGTAGCCGAGGGTTCGCTCGAACGCCGGGTTCACGCGCTTGAAGTAACCGTCGGTGTCTCTGATGCAGAGCAGGTCGAGCGACACGTTGAAGAACCGGGCGGCCTCGCTCTCGGCTCGGAGCCGTCGATGATGCACGTCCGAGAAGGTGGCGATCGTGTCGTTCGTGCCGCTCAGCAGCTGGGCCCAGGCGCCTTCGAACGCAGTGACGTCGGCGCGATGGTCAAGCCGGTTGTCGCCGATCGCGACGTTCATCTCGCTGATCTCCCGCGCCACGCGATCGGCCGTGACCCGAAGGTGCCGGAAGGCGTCGGCGACGTCGCCGATCTCGTCACGGCCCGCGTAGGTCACGCCGAAATCGAGGTCCCCACGGGAGAGCTTGTGGGCTCCCTCGGACACTTCCTGGAGTGGGCGGGTTATCGACCGCCACAGGGCAACGGCGAGCACGATGACCGCGAGGAGGATCGCGAGCGAGATCGCCAGTTCCCTGTTGACCCGTGTCTGTGCGGCGTCGAGATCGCGGGACGCAGCCGCGGCGAGGTCGCCCCTCGCCCCGCGCTCGAGGCCAAGCAGGGCGGCGATGCGACCGCCCGAGACGTCGAGCCATCCCTCCGCGGACATCGCCTCGACGGTCCGGCGAGGATCGCGGGCCAAGCGCTCGCGGATCGCGCGGACGGCCCGCCCTGACGGCGCGAACAGCAGGGCCTCGAGCTCGGCGGTGAGCCGGCCGGTCGCATCCTGGTGGAAGACGTCGAGCTCCGCGCTCTCGAGCGTCGCCCACGGGAGGGGAGTGGGCGGCGTCCCGCCGTGGCGAGCGCCGATCTGCGCGGTGACCGCGGCACGCTCCCGCGCGGCCGCGTCGATCGCGCGCAAGAGCGCCACGTACGCGTCGGCGGCGCGACCGGAGGCGCGGGCGGGCCGGCCGGTGTCGAGGTCGGAGGCGATCCCGATGGCGCCCCGGGCGATGACGCCGTAGCCGTCCGAGATCGCGTCCGCGGTGATCAATCCGCTGTTCACCCGGAGCCGCAGTGCCCGGACCTGGCGACCGATTGCATCGAGCCGGCCCGCGACATCCACCGGCCCGTCGTGCCCGGCCGACCGTTCGCCGGCCGTGCGCAGCGTCTGGTCGACGCTGCGGCGCGCCGACGCGAGTTCCGCGGGCGCGGCCGGGTCTGTGCGCAGCCGGTAGACCACAGTCCGGACGCCCTCGAGCTCCACCGCCCGGGCGACGGCCGCGACCGGAAACGACAGCTGCGTCGCGGCGCGAAAGTCGCGCAGCCGGGCAGCGTCGCGCCAGTTCTCGCGGGTCGCCAACGCGGTCACCGCAAGCAGCCCGCAGACCGGCAGCAGGACCAGCAGCAGGAGCTTCGTCCCCACTCGCAGGCGCGCCAGCACGGGAACGCGGGCGTCGGTGGGCGTTGCGCGCCCCGGCATGCTCAGGGTGCTTCGGTCGAGCGGTACTCGCCGTGCTGCGCCATATCGCGGTCGACGCGCCTGGCCGCAGCGTCGAGCGCGGGCTTCACGGGCTCGCCCTGGCGCAGGATCCGGTTGGCCGCCTGTCGGAACGCGGCGGTGATCGCGGGGTACGCCGCGGTCTGGGGGCGGGGCCGCGCGACACCCGACTCGAGCTGCTCCAGGTAGAGGTGCTCAGGGCCGCCGGCCGCAAACTGCGGCGATCGGCGAAGCGCGCCACGCGTGCCCGGGATCGCGCCATTGGCGCGGGTCATCCTGACGACCTGGTCCGAGCTGAGCAGGTACGAGAGAAACTGCCAGGCGGCGTCGCCATCGGTCGCGTTCGCCGTGATGCCCCACTGCCACGAGCCCATGCCCGTGGCCGTTCCCGTGCCGAAGTCCGGGAGCGGCACGATCGTCATGTCGCCGCCGGACGCGCGACGGTACGGCTCGTAGAGCCAGTGCCCGGCCCAGGAGATCGCCGCGCGACCGCGTTCGAACGTCTTGCCGTCCCGGTCGGGGTCGACGTATCCCTCCTTGACCCAGCGCTGGAGCGTCCCCATCGCCCTGACCGCCGGCGGGCCGTTCAGCTCTCCGTCGACCGTGCGGTAGTCGCGGCGGTCGACGAGGTCGCCACCGGCGGACCAGATGGCCGGGGCGAACCCGTACATGGACCATTCCGAGACGGGTCCGACCAGATAGCTGAGCTTCAGGTCCAGCGGCCGGCGGTAGCCGGCCGCCCGAAGGCGCCGCAGCACGTCGTCGAATTCGTCCACCGTCCAGGCGTCGCCGGGTGTGCGCGGGATCCGGATTCCCGCCCGCTCAAGGATCGACGTGCGCACGTACAGCCCGAGCCCGGAGTCGAAGGTGCCGGCACCCCATCTGCGTCCGGCATACGTGCCCTGCTTGGCGAGCGACGGGAGCAGGTCCGCCCGCTGCTGACGGGTCAGGCACGAGTCGATCGGCTTCAGGCGGCCCGACCATGCGTAGTTGTAGAGATTCGGTCCGTCGAAATCGAGGACGTCGGGCAGGTTCCCGCTGGCGGCGGCCGAGCGCACGTAGTCGTTGTAGTTGCCCTGCGGGAGCGTGATCAGCGTGGCCTGCACGCGGCGGTGCGAGGCGTTGAAGGCCCTCACCTGACGGCGCAGGACGACGCGCTCGGCGTCCGCGCCGCCGCCCACGTGGAACCAGACCGTGAGGTGCGTGGTTCCGTCAACCTTGCCGTCACACGTGGTGTCGTGACGCTCGCTCCGCTTTGTCGCACCGCCGCCGCAGGCGGCGAGCAGCGCGGCGGCGAGGACGATCGACACGACGACGATCCAGGCGGCGCGCACGCTCACCGTCTCCTCACGCACAGCACCGTCCCCGGTGCCGGAGTGGAAGACGGATCGGATGGAAATGCGCCGGCATCGAAGGCGGACGAAGACGCGCCGGACCGTGCGAAGAGCGTTGATGCGACAGTAACCGATCGGGGCCTCGCCATCCCGGGCTGGACCGAGGCCCTTGAGGGGCGAGGCCGCGGTCCGGCCGAACGCGGAGAAGCAGGTGCGCTCAGTGTCCCAACGGCAGCGTCACGGCGATGCGCGTCCCGCTGCCCGGTGGGCTCCTGACCTCCAGATCGCCGCCCAGCGTCACGACGCGGTCGCGCAGGCCCAGCAGCCCGCTTCCGTCAGGGCGCGCGCCTCCGACACCGTCGTCGCAAACGTCGATCCGCAGGCTGCCGTTCTCGACCCGGGCCGCAACATTCGCGCGGTGCGCCCGAGTGCTTGGCCATGTTGGTCAGCGCCTCGGCGACCACGAAGTATGCGCTGGCCTCGATCTCCGAAGGGAAGCGGTCCTCGGGCACGGACACGTCCACGGGAACGCCGAGTCCCTGGACGATCGAGTCGACCCCGGCTGCCAGACCGCCCTGGGTCAGGACGGGGGGCAGCAGGCCGTGTGCCAGCTGACGCAACTCCTCGTTGGCCTCTCTCGCGTGCTCGAGCGCCTCGGCGACGAGCGCCCTGGCGCTCTCCGCGTCGTCATCGAACGCCTGGAGTGCGATCTCGAGAGTGAGGATGCCGTGGACGAAGCGCCGCTGCGCGCCATCATGGAGATCGCGCACGACGCGACGTCGAGCCTCGTCGCCAGCCCTGAGCAGACGCTCGCGGGAGGCGAGCAGTTCGGCGCGCCTCGGCGTCCGAGATGGCCGTGGCGACGAGCTCGGTGAAGTCGCCGATCCGCGATTCCGCGTCGGCGGGGAAGGGCGTATCGCTCGTCGTGGACGCGGCGATGACGCCCCACAGCCGGCCGTCGACGGTGATCGGGCAGCCGACGGACGCGCGAATGCCGAGGGCCTGCGCCTCGCGCGCGATCGGCCCCGTCGCGCCGACGAACGAATCGACGCGCGCCGGCCGCCCGGTCTGTCGGACCTGCGCGGCGATGCTTGCGCCCTCGACGGCGAAGGGGGTGCCGGTCGCAACCCGCGCCCGGTCGTCGCGGGCCCAGGCAGCGATCGCCATAACGTCACCGTCGGACTCGAAGCGCTCCATCCGCGCGAGATCGGCCTCGCACAGCCGCCCGACCTCGCGCGCGACGGCCTCGAAGGCCTCCCCGGTGGGTCGCCGTTGGGCCACGAGGGTCGCGACCCGCCGCAGCGCCGCCTGCTCGTCGGCGAGCATTCGTTGCGAGGCCCGCGCCTCCTCGGCCTCGCGGGCGCGCGCCCGCGACTCCCGGGCGCGCGCCTGGGCACGCCGCGCGACCGCGCTCACGACGTACGCCGAGGCAAGTGCGATCAGCAACCCGACGGCCGCCTCGGGGCGCGCGATGTCGAACGAGTGGACGGGCGACAGGAAGAAGTACTCGAAGGTGAGATACGAGGCGAGCGCAGCGACGCCGGCCTGCCAGAAGCCCCAGCCGATCGCGATCGGAAGAATCGCGAACAGATAGAGGCCGGCCATCGCCGACGGGTCCGCCAACGGCTTCAGGGCGGCGACCGCGAGCGACACGGCGGCGATCGCCACGACGGCGGCCGCGACGCCCAGTGCTGCGCGCCGGGCGGCCGGTCGCACGGAACGGCCGTCCGCGCTCAGGCTGATGGAACGCACGCGGCGAGTCTCCTCCCCGGGCAGTACGTCGATCAAGGCTCTTTCGGGCCTCCCCGTCAGCGCCGCCGTCGCTGAATCACACCGAACGGACCACGGCAGATCACACCGTCCGGGCCCACACTCGGGACGCAAAGACCGGCAGCGCGTGGCGGGCCGGTCGACTCACTACCTCAGGAGACTCCGACCCATGAGTGCCCCACCTTTCCCGGAGAATCTAACCGGTGCTGACCTGAAGGACAACCTCCACGACATCCAGGACAACGTCGTGGCCCCGATCCTGATGAGGTATGGGCGCCACATCTTCGTGAAATTCCACGATGGCGCCAATGCGCGCGCATGGCTGCGCGCTCTGTACCAGCGCGTCAATCTGCGCTCATCAGAGCACGAGGCCAGAAAATTCACGGTCAACATCGCTTTCACCTACGAAGGGCTGAAGGCGCTCGGGCTATCTCAGCGTTCGCTGGACAGCTTCCCCGAGGCGTTCCGGGTCGGGATGCGAGGCCGCGCACCCGCGGTCGGTGATGTCGGGCCGCACGCGCCAGAACACTGGGAGGGCGGCCTCGGCGGTCCTGACATCCACGCGATGGCCTGGATTCGCACCGACTCGGACGAGGGCCGCGAGGAGGCGATGGAGATCCTTCGCGCCGAGATGGAGGCGCTCGGCGGCATCGAGATCCGGTTCGTCCAGGACACAAAGGCGCTCGCGCACGAGAACGGGATCGGGTCCGAGGGCCAGCACTTCGGCTATGCCGATCCGATCTCGCAGCCGGCGATCGAGGGGGGGCCTGCCCCACACCATCCCGGCGACGGCGTGCTGGAGGCGGATGGCACGTGGCGTCCGGTGAAGCCCGGCGAATTCCTGCTCGGCTACGAGGACGAAGTCGGCATCGAAGGTACGCAAGCGCCCGAGCCGCAGGAGCTGAGACTGAACGGAACCTATCTGGTCTTCCGCAAGCTCTATCAAGACGTGGCCGCGTTTCGGCGCTTCCTGGTGTCGGCCGCGACGTCCCTCTACGGCTCCGACGACGAGGACCACCAGGAACTGGTGGCGGCCAAGCTGCTCGGTCGCTGGCGCAGCGGCTGTCCGCTCGATCTCTCGCCCGATTCCGACGATCCCGAGATCGCGGCGGACCCCGAGCGTCGCAACGACTTCACCTATGAGGGCGACGACGAGGGCCTCCGCTGTCCGCTCGGCGCGCACCTGCGTCGCAGCAATCCGCGCGCGACCCCGCTGACACGCGCGACCGCGGTGAGGCGGCACCGGCTGCTCCGGCGCGGCGTCGAGTATGGCCCGCTGCTCGCGGACGCGGCGCTCGAGGACGACGGCGTCGACCGCGGCCTGATCAACATGTTCATCAACGCCGATATCGAACGGCAGTTCGAGTTCGTGCAGAACGAATGGATGAAGGGCGGCGAGTTCATCGGCCTCGATCCGGAGGAGCAGGACCCGATCAATGGTGTCGGCGGCGAAGGCTCGCTGCTGTCCGTCCCCGGGGCCAAGCGACCGTTCGTGTTCGATCTTCCCACCTTCGTCACCGTCAAGGGCGGGGAGTACCTGTTCGTCCCGGGGCTGAACGCGCTCGACGGCTTGATCGAGCAGAGGTTCTAAGCAGGAATCGAATCACACCGAACGGACGATCTGGATTCACACCGTTCGGACGTAGAACTCGCTTCGCAAGGACCCGCCGCCATGTGGCGCGCCGGTCGACTCACCACCAAAAAGGAATACCAATGTCGCAAATCGACGTGGCGGGACCCAGCTCGAGCGGCGGTGCCTGGGGCATGCGCTACCCGGGCCTTACCATGCAGACGGCCGGGCGCAACACCGTCAAGGAGTTCACCGGCATGTGGCCGCTGAAGCCCGACGCCGACCTGGAGGCGCTGCAGGCAGCGTTGGTGCCGGGCGGAACCTGGACGCCGCCTGACACGAATTTCGCGGAGTCGACCACGGCGCTGGGGCTGATCCGCACGGCGCGCTGGTTCGTCGCCAGGACCCAGGACTTCGACGGTTACACCTTGTTCTTCGTCACCCAGTTCGACGGCAGCCTGCCGAAGTACTTCGACGACTTCGTCCTGAACGGCAAGGAGAACCTGCTGGCGGCGTGGGGCCAGTGCCTCGGGTGCCCGGACGGCCCCGACGCGACGGCGGCCGACGTCGTGGAGTTCATCGCGCGCGGTCAGATCAAGACGCTCGCCTGCTACGACTTCGTCCCGGAGCTGAGCAACAGCCAGATCTTCAAGGCGCAGGACTGGTACCTGAAGGCCCAGAAGTTCCAGCGTGCGCTCGCCACGGGCGACGGCGACCTCGAGGCCAAGGTCGACGCCTACCTCAAGGAGCTGGCCGAGCCCTCCCCTTCCGTGCCCAGCGTCGCGGTCATCGATACCGATGTGGCGCAGCAGTGGCAGTACGAGGACGTCGCCGAGTACCTGTCGCGCTGACAGTCGCGGCCGTTTCCGGCACATTCGACGCACACGGACCGGCCGCCTCTGGCGGCCGGTCGACCTCTTGACCCAAAAAGGAAGCGAATGTCTGATCACTTCTCGGGCCCCCGGGCGCTCGCCGGCCCGGCGGCCGACATCACCGACCTGTGGGCGTTCCCCAGCCCGCAGCGGCCGGATCACCTCGTGCTGGCGATGGGCGTGCAGCCCGCCGCCATGCCCGGCGCACGCTTCTCAGAAGCCATCACCTGCCGCTTCCGGCTGCGGCCGCTCACCATCTCGGGCGCATCCTTCCCCTTCGCGCCGGAGGCGGAGGAGCTCGTGGTCGACTGCGGGTTCGCCGCTCCCGGGCCCGCGGGCTCGAACGGCACCCTGGTGCAGGACGCGTGGTGCAAGGTCCCGTCCGGTGAGACCGTCCGGTTCGTCGTCGGCGATGCGCAGGGCGCGACCGGCGCCGGCGTGCGCGCCTACGCCGGCCTGCGGGCCGACCCGTTCTTCCTCGACGTGCCGGCGTGGGGCGAGTCGGTGCAGGCGGGACAGCTCAAGTTCAACGCGCGCGGGACGAACGCCCTTACGGGCCTCAACCTCCTCGCGCTCGTCGTCGAGGTCGACACGCGACCGTGGGCCCGGGCCGGCCGCGGGCCGCTGTTCGGCGTCGTCGCCGAGACAATCGCCGCCGGCCCGCTCCCCATCCGCATCGAGCGCTTCGGCCGCCCGGAGATCAAGAACTTCATCCTGGCGCAGAAGAGCTACGACAAGGTCAACTCGGAGATCGAGCTGCGCGACCTCTACAACCTCGAGGACGCGTTCCACATGAGCGGCGACTACCGCCCCGCCTACGCGGCGCGGATCGACGCCAACCTCGCGGCCTACGACCGGCTGGACGGCAAGACGGATTGGGAGCTCGGCCCCGACGGGCGCCATCCCCTCACCGATCTGCTGCTCGACGACTACATGGTGGTCGACGTCGGCAAGCCGTTCGCCACCGACAGCTACTTCGAGCTCGAGAACGCCGTCCTGGCCGGCCGCGCGCACCAGACGTGCGGGGGCCGGTGGCTCGACGACGACGCGATGGACACCATGTTCACCTTCATGATCAGCGGCGTCGACGGCGCGCGGATCAGCGACGGCGTGGACGCGCCGTGGTCGCCGGCCTCGACCACGTTCCCCTACTTCGCGTCGCCGAACCCGAATCCGCCGGCGAACGTGGCGGCGCCGGTCGCGCCGGAGGAGGTCGCCTGATGAGCCTCGGACCGACCGTGGCCGACGTCGCAATCGTCGGCTACGGCCCGGTCGGGCAGGCGCTGAGCGCGCTGCTCGCGAGCCAGGGCCATCGCGTGTGCGTGGTCGAGCGCCATGGTGGGCTGTACCCGCTGCCGCGCGCGTTCCGGTTCGACGGCGAGGCCATGCGGATGTTCCAGCGCCTCGGCATCGTCGATGAGCTCCGCGCCGGGCTCGGCGAGATGGACCGCTTCGCATGGATCGGGGCTGACGGCGCGCCGACGCTCGAGATCGACACGTCGTCCCCGCACGCCTCGGGCTGGCGCCGCGACTACCTCTTCTACCAGCCCGCGCTCGAGGGCGCACTCGATCGCGCGGCACGCTCGCAGCCGACGCTCGACCTGCGCCGCGGCTGGGTGTGCGAGCGAGTCGTACATGACGACGATCGCGTCGCCCTGACGATCCGGCGCGGATCCGAGCCAACGCCGGGCCACTGGGTGGCGGGCGACGAGACCGCGACGGTGGTCGCTCGCTACGTCGTCGGCGCCGACGGCGCGCACTCGATCGTGCGCGACGCCTCCGGCATCGGCAACGTCGACCTCGGGTTCTCGGAGGACTGGCTGGTCGTGGATGTGCGGCCGCACGACATGGCCCACTTCGACCACCTGCCGGGCGCAGCGCAGTACGGCGACCCGAGCCGGCCCCGCATCTTCGTGCGCAACGGCACGCGCCACCTGCGCTGGGAGTTCATGCTCCTGGATGGCGACGATCGCGCGGCCTACGCCTCGGATCCGGCGATCGCCTGGAGCCTTCTCGAGGGCGACATGTCGCCCGACGACGGCGAGCTGGTGCGCCAGACGGTCTATCGGTTCGGTTCGCTCTTCGCGGAGACGATGCGCGCCGGTCGCGCCGTGCTGGCCGGCGACTCGGCGCATCTCATGCCGCCGTTCTTCGGCGAGGGCCTGTGCGCCGGCCTGCGCGACGCCAACAACCTCGCCTGGCGGCTCGACCTCGTGCTGCGCGGCGTCGCCGGCGACGACCTGCTCGACGCCTACAGCTCCGAGCGCCGCCGCCAGAACCAGGCCTCGATCGGCCTCTCGCTGGCCACCGGCCTGCTCACCTCCACGCTCGACCCCGACGTCGCCGCCGCACGCGACATCGCGTTCCGCAACGGCGGCCGGCCGCCGGCGTCGGAGATCCCCGGCATCGGCCGCGACGGATGCACCGTCCGGCAGGGGGACGATCCCCTGGCCGGGGAGCGCGCGGTGCAGGGCGTCGTGGAGGTCGACGGGCGGACCGGGCGCTTCGACGACGTACTCGGCCCGGGGTTCGCGCTCGTTCTCGCCGCCGGCGACCCGAACGAGCTGATCGCGCCCGACCTGATCGCCTACGTGACGGACGACCTGCAGGGCGCCGTCGTCTCGCTGGATCCATCCGTCGCCCGGGGCGCACGCGACGCCGACGGCGCGCTGACCGCCTGGCTGCGCGGAAGGGGCGTGGGTGCGGTGCTCAGCCGGCCCGACGCCTACGTCTTCGGCAGCGCGCCCGAGCCCGCCGGCGCGGCCGAGCTCGTCGACGCGTTGCGAGACGAACTCGAGGGCGCCACGACCGACGCGTCAGCGCTCGGGCGGGCCGCTTGACCGCGGGTCCTGACCAACGCGGCGGCCGATCGACCTCGGCAAGCGCGGCATCGGGTCGACTCGATCCTCGAAGTGGACCGCCGACAGGAACGTGAAGCGACCGACGCGGATCACGCAAACCGGACGACGACGACTCACACTGCTGGACCGCAGGATAGCCCTCATCAACAACGGATGGTGGCCGACGCACATTAAACGCAAGAGTCACCAGTACAGGAAGGAACGATCGACATATGAGTCAAACGAATGATGAGGGCGCTCCCGTCCGTTCGCCCCGCAAGGGCCGGCGAGTCGGACCGGTCAGCGAGCTGAGCGTCTTTCTGAAAGTCAAGCCGGGCCACGACGAGGCCATCCGCAAGGTCTTCCACGGGGAGGCCGCCGGCGACGCGTTGGCGGAGGCGGTCACCGCAGTTGGGTCCCTCCATCAGGCGCGGTACGTCCTGTTCGACAACGGCACGCGGCTGCTGATCGCGACCACGTTCGATGGCGACTGGGACGTCTACATCGACGATTTCGCGGCGGTGGGCGTCCTCGACGCCTGGGACACCTTCCTCATCCACTGTGAGGGGTACCCGGAGGAGGGATGGAGGGCGTCACTCACCGTGGAGCAGGCCAAGGAGTTCCTCACCGCGAACCAGGTCACGGCGGAGGACTTCTGGATCGACTACCCCGGGGTGACGGCGAAGGAGATCAATAAGGCGCTGGCCCTACAGCAGACGTTCCAGCAGGTGCTGGACAACCCCGGCGCCGCCGAGGCGCTCCAGCACCCGGCCCTCGAGCCGCTGCTCGACTCCGCGGCCGACTGACCACGATGTCGCCCGACGACCAGGCGATGCTGGAGCTCGACGACATCCAGGCCGGGCTGGTGCACCCCCGCCCCACCCGGTACGCCGGCGCGGTCCTGCTCGGGCGCATCGACAACCCGCGCGACGGCCGTGAGCTGCTGCGCCGCGTCATTCCGCTCATCCCGTCGGCGGCCGGCTCTCCCGAGCCCCACCAGGAGGGCTGGGCCGCCGTGGCGCTCAGCTTCCGGGGCCTCAAGGCGCTGGGCGTGCCGGAGGACAGCCTTGCCAGCTTCCCTGCGGAGTTCCAAGCGGGCATGGCCGCGCGGGCGGCGGAGCTGGGCGACACCGGCGAGAGCGCGCCCGAGCGGTGGGAGCAACCGCTCGGGCGCGACGACGTGCACCTGGCCATCTACGCGCTGGCCCCGGACGCCGCGCGCCTCGAGGAGGCGCTCGACGGTGCCCGCGAGGCGCTGCGCGATGTGCCGGGCGTCGCGCTGATCTGGGAGCAGGGCACCTACATGCTGCCGACTGAAAGGACCTCGTTCGGGTTCAAGGACGGCATCAGCAATCCGGCGATCGAGGGCAGCGGCATCCCCGGAACCAACCCGCACGAGGAACCGTTCAAGGCGGGTGAATTCATCCTGGGCTACCCGAACGAGAGCGATGAGCTGCCCCCGATGCCCACGCCCGAGGTGCTCGCGCGCAACGGCAGCTACGTCGTCTTCCGCAAGCTCCAGACGCGCGTAGCGGAGTACCGCCAGTACCTTCGTTCCCGTGCGAAGAGCCGCGAGGATGAGGCGCTGCTCGCCGCCAAGTTCGTCGGCCGCTGGCCCAGTGGCGCGCCGCTGGCGCTCGCTCCCGAGCGCGACGATCCGAAGCTCGGGGCCGATCCGAATCGCAACAATGCGTTTCTCTACGCTGCGGACGACGCTCGCGGGCTCAAGTGCCCGCTCGGAGCCCACGTCCGTCGGGCGTACGCACGCGACGCCAAGATCATCGGGGTGCCGCGGTTGCACCGGATGATCCGGCGCAGCTCCAGCTACGGCCCGATGCTGCCCGACGGTGTCCTGGAGGACGACGGCGCCGATCGCGGCATCCTGTTCTTCGGCCTCCAGGCCAATCTGACCCGCGGGTTTGAGTTCGTCAAGTCGCAGTGGATCAACGAGGGCATCTTCATCGGCATGCCCTCGGAGATGGACCCGCTGGTCGGGCCGAACGACGAGACGCGAATGTTCACGGTCCCCCAGCAACCGATCCGCCGGCGCGTCACCGAGCTGCCCCAGTTCGTGGTCAACCGCGGCGGCGAGTACCTCTTCATGCCCGGCCGGCGGGCGCTTGGCTGGATCGCCGGGCTGGACTCGTAGGCCACAGGCCCGCGAGACCAGCACAGGTGAAGAGGCACGGTCTCGTGGTGATCGGCGCCGGGCCGGCTCGGTGAGGCCGCCGAGCTGTCGTCGGGACCTGCGATCCATCAGGATCTCGTGCGCGACTAGCTGTCCGAAGCGCGGTGGGACCGGCGGTTCTCGTGGGTCATGTGGTGGGCGGCGTTGCTCCCGGGCGGTGGGCCGCGGCGTGTCGGGCGGAGAGGTCAATCGCGCTCTGGCCCGCCGGTGGCGGGCGGCATCGATCGGCGCCCGCTGGCTGGTGTGGTGGTGGGGGCGCGGCGCGGCGCGGTTGTGCTGCATGTGGGCAGCGGCCGGGAGCTGGGCTCGCTGGCAGCAGTACGTGACGAGCGCTGACGAGACGTGGCGGCGGATGTCTGCGATTGACGGCGCGCGGACCCCGCGACGACGCGTACCCGGAGCTGCGCGGTCTGGTGCGCGGGGATCGTGACGTAAGCGCGGCGCGCCACGAGGGCCTACGCGGGCTGGCGGACCGGATCGACGCGCTCGGCGGCGCGCTCCTCATCGGGAGTTCTCAGGCCGGCGGCACCTGGATTGCCGCCACGCCGCCGCCGTAGCCGGACTCGGGACACTCCTGGAGGCGACCTACGCGACGGGGGGCAGCCCGGTCGAGCCGAACGTGCGCGGGGAGCGAACGATCGTCCCGATTTTGCCGCTGCGGCTGCACGACTCCTGGCGAGCGGTCGCTCGGAGCTCCAGTCGCATGACCTCCAGGTCGACGATCTTGTCGCGCCGGCTGTGGTGCGGATCGCAGTAGGGCATGGGTCCTCTTTCTTTCGAGTCGTTGTTGGAGCCCCTGGCGTGACCATGGTCCTCGCCGGCGCGGCGCGTGACCATGGGCCCCAGCCCGCATCATGCGCGACCGCAGCCCGACATTCATCCGGGGGCAGGCCGTACGGGCGCGAAGGGCCGACGGCCGCCCGACGTTTCGCGGGGCGCCGGCTCGCGAGCTCCGCCTGCATGCTTTTCTCGATGCTCACGAACGATCTTCAGCGCTCCATTGGCGGCAGGCGCACGGCTGCAGTCTGGGGACGCCCGGCGACGAGGCTGGGCGCCGCGTGGGTTTGGTCGGCGTAGGCCCAGGAGCCGGAGGCCGCGAGGAGGCCTTCGGCGGCGATCTCTCGGAGTCGACCCACCGGCCACCGTCGAGCTCGTGCTCGACCCGTTCGCCGCAGGCCCTTGCCGCCGGCGAACGAGCGCGTGAGAACAGCTGCGCCAGCACGCCCCCCCGGCCGGGAGCTCCTCGATCGCGGCCACGAGGCGGATGCGCGCGTCGCGCTCCTGCCGGCGAACCGCGTCCATTATGTCCGCTTGCGGTGACCTGGTCGGCGATGTCGTCTCGACCTCGACCCCCGGGTCCGCCGGATAAGACGGGGCGGTCCACCCTACCCCCAGAGGTCCACGCGCCCCCCCTCGAACTATGGACGAGTCCCATGGGCAGGCGCGTCGCCCGATGCGAAGGTGCCTACATGATCACTTCGGCCCGCACCGCCCCGCATCGGCACATGCGGCCTGTCGTCCGCCCGGTGCCGCGACCTCCTTCCGTCGAGAACCGGAACGTCTGGTAGCCGGGCGCGCGTCCGCTCCGCGCCGCTCGCGCCGGACGCCGCCCGGATGTCGCGCCGCGAGATCCGGCGGCCGACGTCGCTCCCCGAAACCCAACGCATACGTAACGCATCGACCGACGCTGGGCAGCCGCCCCAGCAGGAAGGACCAGCAGCCCCATGTTCGAGCGATTCACGGAACGGGCCAGGCAGGCCGTCGTTCTCGCGCAGGAAGAGGCGCGGACGTTCAGGCACGACTACCTCGGGACCGAGCACATCCTCCTCGGTCTGCTGCGCGAGGAAGGGGGCATCGCGGCTCGGGTCCTCGGCTCGCTGGACATCACAGCGGAGCGCGTGCGCGCACAGGTGTTGCGCATCGCCGGCCGCGGCGCGGAGGATGAGGTGAGCTCGGACGAGATCCCGTTCACTCCGCGCGCCACAAAGGAGCTCGAGCTCGCGCTGCGCGAGGCGCAGAGCCTGGGGCACCACTACATCGGCACGGAGCACATCCTGCTCGGCCTCGTTCGCGAGAACGAGGGCGTCGCCGCGCGCATCCTGCTGGACCTGGAGGCCGA
>Ga0105245_10000391_pt1 | contig 40833 bp, 41 predicted proteins | sample KBSM54metaG_FD_81523 | JGI IMG/M metagenome (GOLD analysis project Ga0105245, IMG submission 81523) | Miscanthus rhizosphere microbial communities from Kellogg Biological Station, Michigan, USA - KBS M5-4 metaG | ecosystem: Host-associated > Plants > Roots > Rhizosphere > Soil | place...
CGAACGGGATGCCGTCGTTCGGCGGACACATTCCCGATAATCAAATCTGGCAGCTCGTGACGTACGTGCGCTCGGTCGGCGGATTGGAGCCGCAGCCGGCGGTCTCACCGCGCGCCGACGAGATGCAGGCACGACACGCGGAGGAGCCGAAGTGATTCGCGGGATTCAGTCGGCGCTCGATCCCGCCGGCCCGCAAGCCGCGGAGCTGTTCCGGCTGTGGAACGTGTTTCTGTGGGTGAGCGTCGCGGTCTACGTGATCGTGATCGCGCTCCTCGTCATCTCGGTGATCAAAGGATTGCGCCGCCGCGAGCCGTCGATCGAAAACGAACAGCCGCTCACGATCGGCGTGAGCATCGGCGCCGGAATCACGATCGCCACGATGCTGGGCCTGATCGTTGCCAGCGTCGCCACCGGACACGACCTCGCCGGACCAGCCGTGCGTCCGGCGAACGCGATCGAGATCGACGTCATGGGACATCAGTGGTGGTGGGAGATTCAGTACAGCGATTCCGAGCCCGACAAGTCGTTCAAGACCGCGAATGAGATTCACATCCCGACCGGCGAGCCGGTTCTTCTGCAACTCGCCACGCGCGACGTCATTCACAGCCTCTGGATTCCCAACATCCACGGCAAGCGCGATCTCATCCCCGGACGCGTGAACAAACTCTGGATCCAGGCCGATCGCGCCGGCGTGTACCGCGCGCAGTGCGCGGAATTCTGCGGACTGCAGCACGCGCACATGGCGCTCGTCGTCGTCGCCGAAGATCGCGCGAAGTTCGACGCGTGGAAGTCGCATCAGCAGACAGCGGCAAACGAGCCGGTGACGCCGCAGCAGATTCACGGTCGCGAAGTCTTCCTCTCGCTTCCCTGCGTGAACTGCCATGCCATCACCGGCACCGACGCCTACGCGACGCTCGGTCCCGATCTCACGCATCTCGCATCGCGCCCAACGCTCGCCGCGGGACAACTTCTCAACACCAAAGGAAATCTCGCCGGATGGATCTCGAACGCAAGCGCGATCAAACCGGGAACGATGATGCCGCCGAATGAGATGAGCGGCGCGGAGCTGCAGGATCTGCTCGCGTACTTGGAGAACCTGCGATGACCGAGGAGGAACAACTCGATCGAACCTGGGGTCCCGGCTCCGGCCCCTTCCGGTGGTTCGCCGAGGTGTCGCACAAGCACGTGGGGATGCGGTACATCGTCACGGCGTTCGTCTTTCTCATCGCCGGCGGCATCGAGGCCGCGCTCATGCGCTGGCAGCTGGCGAAGCCGGAGAACAACTTCGTCTCTCCGGACATGTACAACCAGCTCTTCACCATGCACGGCACGACGATGATGTTTCTCTTCGCCGTTCCGATGATGGAAGGGATGGCCATCTACTTCGTGCCGCTGATGATCGGCACGCGCGACGTCGCGTTCCCGAAGCTCAACGTCTACGGCTACTTCATCTACCTCTTCGGCGGACTCTTTCTCTACACGATGTTCTTCATCAACGCCGGACCGGACGCCGGGTGGTTCTCGTACGTGCCGCTTTCCGGTCCGCAGTTCGCGCCCGGAAAACGCGTCGACACCTGGGCGCAGATGATCACCTTCACGGAGATGTCCGGCCTCGTCGTCGCCGTGGAGATCATCGTCACCGTCTTCAAGATGCGCGCGCCGGGGATGTCGCTCAACCGCATCCCGCTCTTCGTCTGGTCGATGCTGGTGATCTCGTTCATGATCATCTTCGCGATGCCCGCGGTCATGCTCGACAGCGGCTTTCTCGCGCTCGACCGCCTCATCTCCACGCACTTCTTCAATCGCGCCGAGGGCGGCGATCCGATCCTGTATCAGCACCTCTTCTGGTTCTTCGGCCATCCGGAGGTCTACATCATTTTCATTCCTGGGCTGGGCTTTATGTCGTCGATCCTCACGACGTTCACGCGGCGAAGGATCTTCGGCTATCCGGTGATGGTCGCGTCGCTCGTCTTCACCGGCTTCATGGGATTCGGACTGTGGGTGCACCACATGTTCGCGACCGGACTGCCGCAGCTCGGGCAGAGCTTCTTCACCGTCGCTTCGATGATGATCGCCATTCCGACGGGGGTGCAGATCTTCTGCTGGATCGTCACGATCTGGCGCGGCGCGTTGCGGATTCGCACGCCGGTGCTCTACGTCTTCGGCTTCTTCATCGTCTTCATCATCGGAGGACTGACGGGGCTCTTCGTCGCGTCGGTTCCGATGGACTGGCAGCTTCACGACACCTACTTCGTCGTCGCGCACCTGCATTACGTGCTGATCGGCGGCGCGCTCTTCCCGCTCTTCGGCGCGTTCTACTACTGGTTCCCGAAGTGGAGCGGCCGCATGTACAGCGAGAAGCTCGGAACGATCTCGTTCTGGCTTCTGCTGATCGGCTTCAACACCGCCTTCTTCCCGATGCACATCCTCGGGCTCATGGGCATGCCGCGGCGCGTGTACACGTACATGCCGCAGCTGCGATGGGGATCGCTCAACGCGCTTGCGACCGCGGGCGCGGCGGTCATCGCGCTATCGGTGCTCACGATGATCATCAACTTCCGCCGCAGCTGGAAACGCGGCGCGCTCGCCGGACCGAATCCGTGGGGCGCGGACACGCTGGAGTGGTCGACGCCGTCGCCAATTCCTCGCTATAACTTTCTTCGCCTGCCGACCGTGGCCGGACCGAATGCGCTGTGGGACGCCGCGCCCGATCAGCCGCATGTCGTCGGCGTGTCGACGACGACGCGCGAGGTGCTCGTCACGCGCGTCCTCGACGCCGAGCCGGAGCATCGCGAAGAGCTGCCGACGCATTCGCTGTGGCCGTTCATCGTCGCGGTGATGACGGCGATCGGTCTGATCGGATCGATCTTCTACGCCTGGTACTTCACGATCGGACTCGGCATCACCGGCGCCGCGTTGATCGGCTGGTTCCTAGAGGAAGCAGTAAAGCATTCGCGCAAAGATCCGCCCGTGGAGGCGCGTGCGTGAGCGAGCGCGTGATCGACGTCAGCGCGCTCGAGCTGGAGGCGACCGACAGCCGCGCGCTGCTGTGGTGGGGCAACCTCTCGATGATGGTCATCGAGGGAACGATGTTCGCGATGCTCATCGGAACGTATCTGTATCTCCGCACCGCGAATCTCGACTGGCCGCCGCCGACGGTGATCAAGCCCGACCTCACGCTGCCGACGGTCAACTTGTTGATCATGTTCGCGAGCTGCATCCCGATGCTTGTCGCCGATCGCGCCGCGAAGCGCGGCCACGCCACGACCGTGCGCGTCTGCTTCGCGATCGCGGTCCTCGCCGGCATCGCCATCCTCACCATCCGCTCGATCGTCGTCGCGAACCTCGGATATAAGTGGAGCGATCACGCCTACGGATCGTTCGTCTGGACCGCGCTCGGCTTTCACACGATGCACACGCTCGCGGCGACCGGCGAGACGGCGCTGCTCCTGATCTACAGCCTCGTGCGTCCGGTGGTGAAGAAGAACCTCCTCGACTTCCGATGCACCGCCGTCTACTGGTACTTCATCGTCCTCATGTGGTTGCCGTTCTACGTCATCATCTACATCGCTCCCTTCCTCGGGCGGAAGGAGCGCTTCTGATGGCGGACGTTCGGCGCTCGTCGGTCGCGCTCTGGTTCGGCAACCTCTCCGGCCCGATCGCGCTCGTCATCGACTTCCAGCTGCGTTACGCGCTCGTGCCGTACGCGTGCGAGGCCGGACATCGCTGGATGCTCACGGCGATCTCGATCCCGCTCGCGGTCGTCGCGCTTCTCGGCGCGCTCGTCTCGTGGCGCGGATTGCACGCGGAAGACGGCGACGTGATGCGCATCCGCTTCATGGCGATGAGCGGAATCGCGCTGAGTCTTCTCTTCGCGCTGTCGATCGCGGCGCTGGCGATTCCGGACTTCTACTTCCGGCCATGCGACTGATCTTCTTCATCGCGCACGCCGGGCATCATCACCTCGAGTGGAGCTGGGAGCCGCTCGTCGTGGCGCTGCTCGCGATCAGCGCCGCGCTGTACGTCATCGGCATCATCCGCATGGGACACGCGCGCGTGTGGAACGTCGTCGCATTTTTCGGCGGCTGGATCGCGCTCTTCATCGCACTCGTTTCGCCGCTCGACGCGCTTGGCGAAGTGCTCTTCTCGGCGCACATGGCGCAGCATGAATTGCTGATGATCGTGGCCGCGCCGCTCCTAGTTCTCGGGCGTCCACTCGCGGCGATGCTGTGGGCGATGCCGGCGTCATGGCGCATTCCGATCGCGAACGCGGTGCAAACGAAGCCGATCGCCGCGACGTGGCGATTCTTCACGGCACCGCTCATCGCCGTGATCGTCCACGCCATCGCGCTGTGGGTGTGGCATCTGCCGTCGCTCTATGAAGCGACGCTTCGCAGCGACTTCATTCACGCGCTGCAGCACACGTCGTTCATCGTGACCGCCGCGCTTTTCTGGTGGGCGCTCATCCACGGCCGCTACGGCCGTCTCGGCTACGGTGCCGCGGTGTTCTACGTGTTCCTGACGTCGATGCACAGCGGCGCGCTCGGCGCGCTCCTCACGATTTCGCAGAATCTGTGGTATCCGATCTACAGCAGCCGCACGACGGCGTGGGGACTCGATCCGATCGAAGACCAGCAGCTCGCGGGCTTGATCATGTGGATCCCCGCGGGCGTGATTTTCCTGGTGCTCGGCGTCGCGCTGTTCATCGCGTGGCTGGCGGAAGCGGAACGGCGCGTGAGGTTACGATGAAGAAAAGGCAGAAGGCAGAAGGCAGAAGGCAGAAGTGGTTACGAATCCTTTCTGCATTCTGCATTCTGCCTTCTGCATTTTTCCTCGCCGCGTGCAAGCGCGAAGAATCCGCAAACGTGCAGCGAGGAAAAGCGCTCGTCGTTCAATACGGCTGCGACACCTGCCACGACATCCCGGGCATCAAGGGCGCACACGGAATGGTCGGACCGCCGCTTGCGAAGATAGCGTTGCGTACGACCATCGCCGGCAAGTTCCCGAACACGAGCGAGAACATGTCGAAGTGGCTGCAGAACCCGCAGTCGATGGATCCCGCCAACGCCATGCCGAACCTCGGCGTCACGTCCCCTGACGCCCGCGACATGACCGCGTTTCTCAACACGCTCAAATGATCCTTGCCGCCGCGGCCCTGCTTCTCTACGTGACGAACGAGCGTGCGGGAACGATCACCATCATCGACACGTCGACGGACACCGTCGTCAACACCTTTCACGTCAGCACGCGTCCGCGCGGCATCGTCGCATCGGGCAAGCGGCTCTACGTCGCCGTGAGTCACTTCCGCGACAAGCCGACGCGCGATCGCGACGGCGTCATCGCCATCGAGAACGACAAGATCGCGAAACGCTACGCGTGCGGCATCGACCCGGAGGGCATCGCGATCACACCCGACGGCGCGCGCGTCGTCGTTTCGAACGAAGACGCCGGCACGGCATCGATCGTCGACGTGAAAACGGAAAAGATCACGCCGCTCGTCACCGGCACCGAGCCGGAAGGCGTCGCCGTCAGTCACGACGTCCACTGGGCGTACATCACCGCCGAGACAAGCAGCACCGTCACGGTCATCGATCTGAAGAATGACAGAGTCGCGGCAAACTTTTTCGTGAGCACGCGACCGCGTTACGCGATCTTCACGCGCGACGACACGCGCGCATACGTGAGCTCAGAGATCGGCGGCGCGATCGACGTCGTCGACGCGAAGAAGCATCGCGTGATCGCGAAGATCAAGCTCGGCAAAGCCGATCATCCGGTCGGCATGGTGCTCTCGCGCGACGAGAAGCGGCTCTACGCGGCGACGGGTCGAGGAAATGGTGTGGCCGTCGTCGAGACGAGCACGAATCGATTCGTGAAGACCATTCCTGTCGGCCAGCGTCCCTGGGGAATCGCCATCACGCCCGACGGAGCAAAGATTTACGCCGCAAACAGCCTTTCGAACGACGTCAGCGTGATCGACGTCGCGAGCGAGCGCGTGCTGCGCACGATCAAGGTTGGCGACGGTCCGTGGGGGCTCGCGCTCAAAACGGGCACGAAATAGGCAACCGCCGAGCGCGGCTGTGTTTTACGTCTCAAAGCTTCTTGCAACCGGGCAGTTTCGCTTCGCCGCGCGGCGCCGCCGCGAGCTGAGCTCCATCGACGATACGCCGGAGCTCAGCACCGGGCCGTCGGGCGAGTTCATTCGCCATCGCGACGAAGTCTTCTATGCCGCCGATCACCGCCCGATCCGCCAGCCCGAGCTGCCGAAGCCGCGCTCGATCGCGACGACGCCGTTCTGGACGTCGCTCGTCGACGGCACGACGCGCGGCTGGGTGTACGTCGGCATGATGGCGTTCGGCCTGCTCCTGATCCTCGCCGGATTCTCCGTCGTCATCCAGGGCCGCGGCGCGGGCTGGGTGGAAGTGATCTTCGGATTGATTCTGCTCATCGCGCCGATCGCGATGACGGCGCAGAAACGCCGCACCATTCACGAACAGGAAGAGCGGCGACGCAAAGAGCGCGCGGAGCGCGACGAGCGCGATCGCCAGCTTCTCTCCGCGTACGCCGCCGCGCTCGATCGTCTTCGCGACAATCCCGACGACGAAGCGCTCAATCTCGTCCGCCGCGAGCGCGAGAAGCTCGACTCGCCATACGCGATCTGGGGCGACGCGGCACGATCGACGGTGCTGCAAGTCGGATTCAACTCGCTCGCGAAGCGCGGGCCGGAAGCATCGCCCGACATCGCCGCGCTCATGGACCGCGCCAGCTCCGCCGCGGGACTCATCGCCGAAGACGCGACGGGCGTGAAGCAGATTCTCTACTCCACCGTCCTCTGGCACCTCCTCTCCGACGATCGCCTCGGCACCGTGCAACGCGAGATCGTCCGCACGATTCAACGCGGCTTCGCCATCGAACCGGAACATGTTCCGATCGAGACGACGTCCGAAGAACAGTTCGAGAGGCTGCGCGGGATCGATCACCGGAATGTGCCGCGGTGCGACACGCAGCTTCCGCTGCGGCCACGCGAGTTCTGCATCTTCCCGACGAGCGACGCCTCGTCGCGCAGCGTCATCGTCACGAACCAGCGCCTCGTCCTCGGCAGCGGAAAAGCAGAAGAGCTGATGATCGCCGACATCGACGAGATCGAAGTGGACGCCGATCAAAGCGCCGTCACGATTCGCACCTCGGGTAAGAAACGCCCGATGACGATCCAGCTAGCCGAGCCGATTTACTTCGCGTCGCTCCTTAGTTTGGCCACGACGTTGGATGAGAGGCCGAAGAGCTTTATGTAGGCATTTCGGCTGGCGGCTCGCGGCCCGCGGGACAGTGTGGACGTAACTGACCCGCAACCCGCTGGCCGCAACCCCGCGTCATAATCGCGGCCCATGCGAACGCTCCTCCTCGCGCTCCTCGCCACCACCCTCCACGCCCAACCCGCTCTCTTCGAACCATCGCTTTCGCCGGACGCGAAGACCGTCGTCTTCGTTGCCGGCGGTGACGTCTGGAGCGCGCCATCGAGCGGCGGCGATGCGCGGTTGCTCGTTGCGCATCCGGCGACGGAAGGCCGGCCTTTGTTTTCGCCGGACGGAAAGTCGCTCGCGTTCACTTCGACGCGCACGGGCAACGGCGACATCTACGTCGTCGATCTCGGCAGCGGACAGACGCGGCGGATCACCTACGACGACGCGGCCGATCGCCTCGACGCGTGGTCGCGTGACGGCAAGTGGATCTACTTCTCATCGAACAGCCGCGCGGCCGACACCGGCGCGAACGACATCTGGCGCATTCCCGCGACCGGCGGCGCGCCAATGATGGTGACCGACGAGCGGATCATCAACGAGTACAACGCCGCGCCGTCGCCCGACGGCAAGTCGCTCGCGTTCGTCGGCTACGGCAACGCGTCGGGTCAGTGGTGGCGTCACGGCCGCAGCCACATGGACGAAACACAACTCTGGCTGCTCGAAGGCAATCGCAACTACAAGCAGCTCGCCGGCGACGGCGCGAAACAGATCTGGCCGATGTGGTCGCGCGATGGTCAACGTCTTTACTACATGTCCGACCGCAACGGAGACGAGAACCTTTGGACGATGTCGCTCGCCGCAAACGACGCCAAACCGGTGACGTCGTTCAAAGACGGCCGCGTGCTCTGGCCGTCGATCTCCTACGACGGATCCACCATCGTCTTCGAGCGCAATCTCGGCATCTGGCGACTCGACACGGCGAGCGGCAAGGCCGGTCCGATCGCGATCAAGCTCGAAGGCGTCGCGGCATCGCCGGGCCTCGAGCATCGCCGCATCAGCGATCGCTTCGCCGAATACGCGCTCTCGCCCGACGGCAAGAAAGTCGCGTTCCTCGCGCGCGGCGAAGTGTTCGCCGCATCGGCAAAAGACGCAGGCGACGCGATGCGTGTGACAAACACGGCCGGCGCCGAGTCGCATCTGGCGTGGTCGCCGGACAGCAAGTCGGTCGTCTACACGTCCGACCGCGACGGCACGCACCACATCTATCGCTACGACTTCTCGACGGAGAAAGAAACGCAGCTGACGTCCGGCGACGGCGCCGACGCCATCCCACGCTTCTCGCCGGATGGAAAACTCCTCGCGTTCCAGCGCAATCATCGCGAGCTCGACGTCCTCGATCTCGCCACGAATCAGGTGAAGACCGTCGCCACCGGACGCTTCGATCGCCGTCCGTACATCAGCCCGCGCGCGTACGACTGGTCGCCCGACTCGAAGTGGATCGCCTACCTCGACAACGACGCGTCGCTCTTCAGCAACGCTTGGATCGTGAGCGTTGCCGGCGGTCAGGCGAAACCCGTCTCTTTCCTCGCCAACACCAACGGAGACTCGCTCGCGTGGAGCCGCGACGGCAAGTTCCTGATGATGGTCACGAGCCAACGCACCGAGACCGCGAAGATCGTCCGCATCGATCTGGTGCCGTCGACGCCGAAGTTCCGCGAAGAACAGTTCCGCGATCTCTTCCACGAATCGAAACCGGCCGACGAAAAACCGGACGCGAAGAAAGTGCCGCCGGCCGTCGAAGTCGACTTCAACGGGATCCGCGATCGCGCGCGCATCGTGCCGATCGGCCACGACGTCAACGAGCTCGCGCTCAGCCCCGACGGCAAGTGGCTCACCTTCACCGCCGACATCGGCGACGACGAGCAGGTGTACATCTACTCGATCGACGAGCTGTCGAACGATCCCTCGGTGCCGAAGCAGCTCAGCGCATCGAGCGGCCGCAAGCGCGCGGTCTCGTTCACGTCCGACAACAAGGAAGTCTGGTACCTCGACGCCGGCAAGATCGCCGCGGCGACGATCGATCCGATCAAGACGCGCACGATCGGCGTGACCGCTGAGATGGACGTCGACTTCGCGCGCGAGAAGAGCGAGGCCTTCGAGCAGGCGTACCAATATCTGCGCGAGAACTTCTTCGACGCGAAGATGAACGGTGTCGATTGGAAGGCCGAGCACGACCGCATCGCACCGTACGTCGCCGCCGCAACGAACGGCGACGAGTTCCGTCGCCTTCTTCAGCTGATCATCGGCGAGTTGAATGCGTCGCACACCGGCGCGAATCCGCCGGGAGACTCCGTCCGCTTCACCACCGGCCGCATCGGCGTCCGCCTCGATCCCGACATGAAAGTGCGCGAGGTGATTCCCCTCTCGCCTGCCGACGTCGCGAAGATCAAAGCCGGCGACACGATCGTCGCCGTCGACGGTACGCCGGTCACGAACCTCGACGCCGCGCTCGAATACAAGAGCGGCAAACGCACCGTCGTCACGGTTAGCGACGGCACGAACAAACGCGACGTCACGCTGCAGCCGATCGAAGCGCCGGCCGAGCGACGCCTGACCTACCGCGCGTGGGTGAACGCGAATCGCGACTACGTCAATCGCATCAGCAACGGCCGCCTCGGCTACGTGCACATGTACGACATGTCGTTCGATTCGCTGCAGAAGCTCTATCTCGATCTCGACGCCGAGAATCGCGCGCACGACGGCGTCGTCATCGACATCCGCAACAACCATGGCGGATTCGTGAACGCGTACGCGATCGACGTCTTCGCGCGACGCAGCTACTTCACGATGACGCCGCGCGATTACGATCAGCCCTCCGGCGCCCGCACCGTCCTCGGCCAGCGCGCGCTCGAGAAGCCGACGATCCTTGTCATCAATCGCCACACGCTCTCCGACGGCGAAGACTTCACCGAAGGCTATCGAACGCTGAAGCTCGGCAAAGTCGTCGGCGAGCCGACCGCGGGCTGTATCATCTACACGAGCGATGTGCCGCTGATCGACGGAACGTCACTGCGATTGCCCGGCACGAGAATCCGCGACACGCGCGGACAGGACATGGAGATGCACCCGCGCCCGGTCGATCTGTTCGTGGCGCGTCCTCTCGGCGAAACATACGCAGGCAAGGATTCGCAGCTCGACGCGGCGGTGAAGGAGTTGTTGCAGGAGATGAAGTAGCTACGCGATCACTCGATTGCGGCCGCCGCCCTTCGCGCGATACAGCAGCTGATCGGCGCGCGCGAGCAGCGCCTCCGGCGTCTCCGCCGAATCGGCGCAGCACACGCCGAATGACGCCGTGACTTCGAGCTCGCTCTCTTCGATGCAGCGGCGCACTCCATCCGCGATGTGCGTCGCGGACGCGAGCGCGGTATCGGGCAGCACGATCAGGAATTCGTCGCCGCCCGCACGCGCGAGCAGATCGCCGGCGCGGAGACACGTGTTGCGCACGAGCTCCGTGCACGCGCGCAACGCCGCGTCGCCGGCGGCGTGTCCCTTCTCGTCGTTGATCTTCTTGAAGTCGTCGTAGTCGAACGCGATCACGCTGACCGGATGCGCCGCGCTCACGCCGTCGAGGATGTAACCAAGTCGCGCGATGACATAAGCCTTGTCGTAGGCGCCGGTGAGCGAATCGGTGATCCCCTTCTCGTGTAGCGACTCGGTGAACTCGACGTCGAGTTGCGAGTCGACGTACTTGAACACGCAGTTGCCGATGCGCACGAGCGTTCCCTGCGTCAGCGCCATCGCGTCGGCGATGCGCGCGCCATTCACCATGGTGCCGTTCGTCGACTCGAGATCGCGAATGACGACGCCGCTCTGCGAGCGTACGATCTCCGCATGAATGCCGCTGACGGCGCGCTCGCGCAGACGGATGTCGCATTCCGGACGCCGGCCGATGAGCTGGCGTCCGTGACGCAGACGAAAGACCTGGCCCTGAATGTCACCGCGCATCGTGATGAGCGCAGGCTCCGGCGTCATCGCCTGTGTGAGCGGATCTTCGCCGCCGGCGACAAATTCAAACAAGACTTCCGTCGTGTGACGGCGCGCGCCCGAGTCAGCCATGTTGGAGTGAGAAAAGTATACGCGCCTGCACAGGCCTTGCAGCAGGCCCGGCCGTGAGCGACGTACGGATTTCGAAGTGGATCGAGCTTCAGGAAGCGCTATTCGAAAACTCGTGGCAAGCGCCGCTCGAACGCTTCCGATCGAACTTCGTTTTTCGCGGCGTGCCGCGCGCCTCGCACGCGCTCGAGAGCAGCCTGCAAACCGGCGGCTTCACCGCGCACGAGCGGCATCTGCTCACGAGCTTCCGCAAGTACGCGCTGCGCAACGCCGTTCACGGTGATTACCTCTGGAACTGGCTCTCCCTCGGCAAACACCACGGACTGCCGACGCGCCTTCTCGACTGGAGCTACTCGCCGTACGTCGCGATGCACTTCGCGACCGCCGACCTGCGCCACTTCCACGAAGATGGCGTGATCTGGTGCGTCGATTTCCGCAAAACGAACGCGGTTCTTCCGAAGCCGCTGCGCAAGATCCTCGACGCCGAAGACGCGAACATCTTCACGACCGAGATGCTCAACCGCGTGGCCACGTCGCTCGACGAGTTCAACGCGATGTCGCACGACGACTTCCTGCTCTTCTTCGAGCCGCCGTCGCTCGACGAGCGCATCGTCAATCAGTTCGCGCTCTTCTCATTGCCATCCGCCGCCGACCTGCAGCTCGAGCAGTTCCTCGAGCGACTCGACGCCTATCGCCGCGTCATCATCCCCGCCGAGCTGAAGTGGGAAGTCCGCGACAAGCTCGATCAGGCCAATATCACCGAGCGCGTGCTCTTCCCCGGCCTCGACGGCCTGTCCCAGTGGCTCAAGCGCTATTTCACAACGAAGCGTTGACGGGGCGACCAACGTATGGCATCATGTATGGCATCATGGCACCGAAGAAAACCACCATCTATTTGCCGGACGATTTGAAGAAGTCCGTCGAGCGGCTGGCGAAGCGCGAGAAAACCTCGGAAGCAACGTTCATTCGCGAGGCGGTCACGGCGGCGATCAAAGATCGCACACCGCCCGCCCCCACGCTTCCGCTCGTCGAGTACGGTCTCGGCGCGCCCGACATTGCCGAGCGCGCGGAAGAGATTCTCGACGCCGGATTCGGCCGGTGATTCTGCTCGATACGAGCGGCCTCCTCGCCGCTCTGTTTCCCGATCAGAATCGCCACGCCGAGTGTGCGCAAGCGCTGCGCGATGCGGAACCGCCGCGCGTGATGTCGCCATTCGTCCTCGCGGAGCTCGACTACCTCATCGTCAAATACGCCGGCGTGCACGCGGAGATGATGTTCCTCAGCGAGATCGAGTACGGCGTCTACGAAGTCGCGCCATTCGACGCGCGCGACATCGTCGAGGCGCATCACGTGATCTCGCAGTACAAGGAACTGCGCATCGGCCTCGCGGACGCGTCGACCGTCGTGCTCGCGGATCGCTACTCCACGCGCGACGTGCTCACGCTCGACGAGCGGCACTTCCGCGCGCTCCATCCGCGCCTACACCGCAGCTTCAGGATTCTGCCGGCGGATTCTTCGGCTTCGGTAAGAACGATGAAACGAGCAACCAAAGCACGCCGCCGGTGATGGCCATGTCCGCGACGTTGAAGACGCCGGTGTGCAGCGGTCCGGCCTGCATGTAGATGAAGTCCGTGACGCGGCCGTGGCGCGTGACGCGATCGATGAGATTGCCGACGCCGCCCGCCGCGATGAGCGCGACCGCGACCGCATCCGCGCCGATCACGCGATTCGTCACCAGCATCACCAGCGCCACGATCACAGCAACGCCGACCGCGCCGGTGAAGATCGCCGTTCGCACCGCGGGAGAGAGCGAGCTGCCGATGGAGAGAAACGCGCCCTCGTTTTGCGTGAACACGAGCGTGACGAGACCGCCGAGGAAGATGCGGGGCGCGTGAAGATGCGCGCGGACGAGGACCTTCGTCCACTGATCGAGCGCGATCACGGCGGCGATCAGAGCGGCGAGCGGCGCGCGCTTCAACGCGAGGCCTCGAAGGCGCCTTGAATCAAGCCTCGCCAGAAATCGAGATCGAGCCCGAGACGAATCCAGATGCCGGCGATGATGACGGCGGCGACGATGACGATCGAGACCGCGGTGCCGCGTGCGCCGGAAAAGATGTCGTCGTCGCCCGTGTACGAACGAACGGCGTTCAACCAGGCGACGAGCGCGGTCAGCGCGAGGAAGGCGCCGAGGAGGAGGCCGGCGATGACGGCGCCGCGATCGGTGGCCGGCGAGACGATCGCAGCGATCGCGAAAACGAACCCGAAGCCGGACATCGCGAACGCAATCGCGCCGCATCCGATGTTGGGCGCGCGATTGCGCAACGTGTCTTCCGGAGTCGGGACAGGCTGCAGCGGCGTCGCTCGCAGATGGATGCGAGTAATGATCGTGAGCAGTGCAACGGAGACGGCCGCGGCAAAGGAAACCCCCAGGATCCGCGTCGCGGGCATTCCGCGCGCGATCGAGAAGCCCGTCGCGATCAATAGGAACGAGCTGAGTGCGATGAACAGCAGCATCGCCACCAGCCGGAGGATGAAGCCGCCGCGCACCATCACATCACCAGATCGCCGCCGCCGTTGCGGTCGCGATCGCTCCACGCGCGAATGAACGATACCGTTTGAAATCCGCGCGGTAATTTCAATCCGCGTTGCGCGCGCTTGCCGACGTACGTCTCGAGATCGGACGGCTTGAGGTTCGTGTATCGCTTTCCGGCGTGCACGACGAGCGTTCCTTCCTGCGGCACGACCGCCGTTGCGACCACTTTCTCCGGCGCGATCGGCGTGCGGTGCACCTTGATCGTTTGTACGCCTTTTCCGCGCCCAAGTTGCGGAAGCTCATCCACGCCGAACAGCAGCAACTTCCCTTCGCTCGTCGCCGCCGCGATCCAGTCGGTGGCCATGTCGTTCACGCGCTGCGGACGCAGCACGCTCGCGCCTTTGCCAACGTTCACGACCGCTTTGCCTGCTTTCAATCGCGTCTGAAGATCTTCTAGCCGCGCGACGAATCCGTATCCGTCGTCGGTCGTGAGCAGATACAAATCATCCGGCTCACCCATCATCACGCCGACGAAACTCGCGCCCGGCGGCGGCGTCAGCGACGACGTCAGCGGCTCGCCGTGGCTCTTCGCCGAGGGCAGCTCGTGCGCCGGCAGCGAATACGTCCGGCCGCTCGAGTCGATGAACACCGCGAGCTGATTGCTGCGCCCTTTCGCCGCGTGAAGGAACGCGTCGCCGGCGCGATACTGCAGCGTCGTCGGATCGAGATCGTGTCCCTTGCCAGCGCGCACCCATCCGCGCTCGGACAGCACGACCGTCACCGGCTCCGACGGAATCAGCGCCGTCGCGTCGAGCGCCTTCGCCGCCTCGCGCTCGATGATCGGCGAGCGGCGCTTGTCGCCGAATTCTTCAACATCGCGCAGCAACTCATCGCGCACCTGCTTGCGCAGCAGCTTCTTGGAGCCGAGAATCTTCTCGAGTGCGGAGCGCTCTTCGGTGAGCTTGTTTTGCTCGCCGCGGATCTCCATCTCCTCGAGCTTGTTCAAATACCGCAGCTTCAGTTCGAGAATCGCCTCGGCCTGCGCTTCGGAGAGTTTGAAACGCTTCATCAGCGCCGGTTTGGGCTCGTCCTCGCGGCGGATGATGCGGATCACTTCATCGACGTTGAGATACGCGATGAGGTAGCCATCGAGGATGTGCAGCCTTGTGTTGACCTGATCGTAGCGATGCTGCAGACGGCGCCGCACCGTCTCGATGCGGAACGTCAGCCACTCGTCGAGCAGCTCCTTCAGGTTGAAGAGCCGCGGGCGTCCGTCGAGCGCGATCATGTTCATGTTCACGCGGTACGAGCGCTCGAGATCGGTGGTGGCGAAGAGGTGCGTCATCAGCTCGTCGACGTCGACGCGATTCGACCGCGGCGTGATCACGAGGCGCGTCGGATTCTCGTGATTCGACTCATCGCGCAGGTCCTCGACCATCGGCAGCTTCTTCGCGTTCATCTGCTGCGCGATCTGCTGCTGCACCTTCGCGCCGGAGACCTGAAACGGCAGCGCGGTGATGACGACGTCGCCGTCTTCGATCTCCCACTTGGCGCGCTGGCGGATCGATCCGCTGCCGGTCTTGTACATCTCGCGGATCTCGGCGGACGGCGTGATGATCTCCGCCTCCGTCGCGAAGTCGGGACCTTTCACGTGCTTGGTGAGCTGCGCGAGCGTCGCCTCCGGATTGTCGAGAAGCTCGACGCATGCGTTCACGATCTCGCGGACGTTGTGCGACGGGATGTCGGTGGCCATGCCGACGGCGATTCCGGACGCACCGTTGAGCAGCACATGCGGGAGTCGCGACGGCAAGAGCTTCGGCTCGCGCAGCGTGCCGTCGAAGTTCTGTCCCCACTCCGTCGTTCCCTGATCGAGCTCGCTGAGCAGCGTGTTCGCGAATCGCGTGAGCCGCGACTCCGTGTAGCGCATCGCCGCGAACGACTTCGGATCGTCGGGCGCGCCCCAGTTGCCTTGTCCATCGACGAGCGGATAGCGCATCGAGAACGGCTGCGCCATCAACACCATCGCTTCGTAGCACGCGCTGTCGCCGTGCGGATGAAACTTGCCAATCACGTCGCCGACCGTGCGCGCCGATTTCTTGTACTTCGCGTTCGACGACAGACCGAGCTCCGACATCGCGTAGACGATGCGACGCTGAACGGGCTTGAGACCGTCGGCGATGTGCGGCAGCGCGCGATCGAGGATGACGTACATCGAGTAGTCGAGGTACGCCTTGCGCGCGAACTCGGAGACGGGAGTCTGCTCGACGTCGGGAATCGTGGGCGGTGGCGGATTGAACGACAGTTGCTTTTTGGAATCCGATTTCTTCGTGGCCATCGTTGTGCGGTGCGAAGGGTAAACTAAAACGTCATGCTCCAACTCGTCTTACTCGCTCTGCTCGCCGCCGCAAACACATTTCACTTCGGAAAAGTGCGATTCGAGCCGGTCGATACGATCGCGTATCAGGCCGACGGATCGACGATCGTCGCGCTCACGAGCTTCAAGATCGATCGTCCCGCGGTGATCGCCGCGATCGATGCAGGGAACGCGCTCTACGCGCAGAGCGCCGACGGCGGCAACTTCGTGCTCGTGCGCATCATCGGTCCCGACAAATGCGGCGTCGGCGGCTTCCTCGGCGCCACCATGCAGTCCATCGACCTCGGATCCTTCCCCGCGAAGACGACGGCGTCGACGGCGACGCGCATCGCCGGCGAGTGCTGGGTCAACAAGCCCGGAAAGATGTTCGACGACGAGTACGACTTTCATCTTTCGTACGACGTGCCGATCACCGCGATCCCGAAGCCGACGACGCTCACCGCCGGCGGCGGCGAACCGGGAAAGCAGTATCTCGCGCTCGTGAAGGCGATCCAGTCGAACGATTGGAACGTCGCGCACGACCGCCTTCGTAGCGACGAAGTGCCGCAGGACAAACCGAAAGCCGCCGCGATGAAGGATTACTTCGAAAGCGTGTCGCTGAATTATCCGAAGTCGGCGACGGTCGCCGGCGGCCTGATGAAAGGCGATCGCGCGCGCCTCGACATCAAAGGCATCGACCACGACGGCAAGAAGATCAAAGGAGTCGTGGCGCTGAAGAAAACGGGCGACGTGTGGCGAGTGATGGATCAGAATTTGTTCTTCGACCAATGAGCATTACCTGACAGGTAATCGCGCCCCGTCCCGCGCCCGCCTACATTGGCGCGCATGCGCGAGCGCGCTCTCATCATCGTCTCGTTCGTCGCCATCTGTCTGATCTGGGGCACGACGTTCCTCGCGATTCGCGTCGCGATCGAGACGATGCCGACGCTTTACCTCACCGGACTTCGCTTCACGATCGCCGGCGCGATTCTTCTCGCCATCAACGTGCTGCGCGGACAGCCGTTGCCGCGCCACGCGTCGCAGTGGAGACATGAGGCGATCACCGGCATCCTCCTCGTGCCGCTCGCCAATGCGTCGGTCGTGTGGGCAGAGCACTACATCTCGAGCGGTCTCGCCGCACTGCTCGCAGCGACGCTGCCGCTTTGGATGGCGATTCTCGATCGCAGTGAGCATCTGACGCCAAGCCGCATCGGTGGACTGATCGCGGGATTCTGCGGCGTCGCGGTCGTCGTCGCGCCGGCGATCGTGACGCCGTCGACCGGCACAGGCCTGATCCTCGGCACGCTCGCGATGCAGTTCTACACGCTCACGTGGAACCTCGGTACGTTGCGCGGAAAATACCGGCCGTCCGGCGTCGCGCCGAGCGTCGCTCCCGCGTTGCAGATGTTGCAAGGCGGTCTCGTCACGCTGATCGCCGCCGCGATGTTCGAGCCGTGGCACTGGTCGTATCTCACGATGCGCACCGGAGCCGCACTCTGCTATCTCTCGCTCTTCGGATCGGTGATCGCGTTCAGCGCGTACTACTACCTTCTGCGTGCGATCTCGCCCGGCAAGGTCACGCTCTACGCGTACTTTCAGCCAGCCGTCGCGGCGACCGCGGGCGCGCTCGTGCTGCACGAGCGCATCACCATTCCGATGCTCGCCGGCATGCTGCTGATCCTCGGCGGCGTCGCGCTCGCGCGAAGAAGCCGGTGACTTGTGCTACGTTCTCGTGATGTACCCCGGCGAACGATTCAACAGCATCACGCATCTCGTCGGCACGGCGCTCGCGCTGGCCGGTGCGATTGCTTTACTCCTCATCACGCGTGGCGGCGCGCGCAGCCTGATCGCGCTCGGCGTCTACGGCGCGATGCTCGTGCTGCTCTATCTCAGTTCGACGCTGTATCACTCGTTTCGCGGCCGCGCGAAAAAAGTCTTCCACGTCTTCGATCACTGCGCGATCTACTTTCTGATCGCGGGAACGTACACGCCGCTCACGCTCCTCACGTTACGCGGCAAAGCAGGTTGGACGCTGTTCGCGATCGTCTGGACGCTCGCAGCGATCGGCGTGATGAAAGACGCGTTCTTTCCCGGACGCTTTCGCGCAGTGTCCGTCGTTCTGTACGCCGTGATGGGATGGCTCGTCGTGTTCGCGTACGAGCCGCTACGTCGTGCGCTGCCGGCGACTGCCATTGCGTGGCTCATCGCCGGCGGCATCATCTACACGATCGGGATCGCGTTCTTCGCGATGTCGAAGCGCGTCGCGCACACGCACGGCGTGTGGCACCTCCTGGTCATCGCCGGAAGCGTGTGCCACTACGTAGCGATGGTCCGCTACGTCGCCTGACGCAGCAATCCGGCCTCGCACCGTCCTTCGATCACGCGCTCGCCGTCTTGGTTCTCCATCCACGACTCGATGTCGAGGCGATGCTTCTCGCGATCGATGCCGCGGATGACGAAGTGCGCGGTGATCGTGTCGCCGATGTAGACGGGCTTCAGAAACGCGATCGTCTGCGATCGATAGATCGCGCCGGTTCCCGGAATCAGCATGCCGACCATCGTCGAGAAGAGCGACGCGGTCAGCATCCCGTGCAGCACGCGGCGGCCGAACGGCGTGCGCGACGCGAACGAATCATTGACGTGCAGCGGATTCACGTCGCCGGTGATGGCGATGAACCGCTGCACGTCGTCTTCCGTGAACGTCTTGACGAAGCTGGCGTGTTGACCGACGTGAAAGTCGTCGATCAAAGCTTTGCGAGAATCGCCTTCCATCGCGCCCACGCTTCGTCCCGCGCTTTCTTGTTGCCGGCGGACGCGTCTTTCGTTTTCTGATCGGCGTCGGCGGCCGGAGGCGGAGCGTCGCCCGCGCGCATGAAGCCGTGGCCCGCGCCTTCGTACATGACGACGTCGTACGTCTTGTTTGCCGCTTTCATCAGCTCCTGCGTCTTCGGAATCGTCGCGCCGATGCGCGCGTCGTTGCCGGCGTAGAAACCGTAGACCGGCGCCTTGATCGCGGCGATGGCGTCGGGCGACTCCGGTCCCTGGCCGTAGAAGACGAACGCCGCGACGAGCGAGGGACGATTCGTCGCAAAGCGGAACGACTGTCCGCCGCCCCAGCAGAATCCGGCGACGGCGACTTTGCCGTTTGCCGCGGGAAGTTTCGATACGTAGTCGGCGACGGCATTGAGATCTGACGTGATCTGATCGGGCGGCAGATCGCGGATCGCTTTGCCGACCGCGTTCGGATCCGTCACGTTCATTCCTGAAAGCAGATCCGGCGCAATCGCGATGTAGCCCGCGGCCGCGAGCTCGTCGGCTTCCATCTGCACCCAATCGCTCATTCCGAAAATCTCGTGGATGACGACGACGGACGTCGCCTTGTTCTTCACTTCGGGATAGACGACGAACGCGCTAACGGTGCGCGTGCCGTTCTTCACGTTCACCCATTCGCGATGGCGCGGCGATTTCTCGACCGCCTGCTTCGCCCAATTCATGGCCGGAGCGGCCGGCGCTGGAGCGGGCGTCATGTGATCGGCGTGCGCAGTCGTGGTCTCTTGCGCGGAGATCGAAATGACCAGGAGAAAGATCGCGGCCGGCAGAACAAGACGTTTCATGCGTTCCTCCGGCCGCGAATCTTATTACTGGACCGGCTTCTCGATGATCCGCCCTTCCGGCGTGCGGAACTGCACCTTCGCCGTCTGCGACTTCGCGAGGCCGAGAACCTGAACGCGAACCGCGACGTCGTTGTTGGCGCATTTGTCGGAGAAGTACTTCTGTCCGTTCTCGAGATAGATGCCGGTGTGAACGACGTACCAGTGATTCACGACCATCGTCTCCGGCGGTCCGGAGAAGAACGTCGGCACCGGCGTCGGCCCCGAGCCGCCGGCAGTCCAGGTGACGTAATGGCTCACGCCCATCTGCGCACCCGTGACTGGCGTCGCTCCCGTTCCCGCGTCATGCAGGCGGAACTGAATCGTGATCGCGGTGAACGTGGGATTCAGCATGTTGAGATAGTTGATATACGCCTGCATCTGATTCGAGAACGCGAGCGCCGGCTGGAACTTCAGCGTGTACGGCGCGTTGATTCCTGCTGTGCCCGAATAGACGAGCATCTCGCGCAGCAGCGACGTGTTCCACGGTGGGCAGCACGGATCCGGGAGCGGACAGTCCGTCTCGTATCGAACGAACGCGTTGTCGAGATTCAGGTTGTTCGTCATGTGTACGACGAACGAGTAGGTATGAAACGCGGTCACCGGGACACTGTAGGAAACGAGCGTCCACGGATCGAGCTGCGAGTTGCCGTTCGGAAGCGCGACGTTGTTCGTCGCGCCGATGATCGCGCCTGTGAGGCCGACGCCGTCACGGATCGTGACCGTCGCGGTCCCGCCGACGTTGCCGCGCGTCGAGAAGTAGCCGCCGAATCGGATCGAGCCCGAGCAGCGCGGCGTGAAGCTCTGGTAAAAGTCGTTCTCTCCGTTCGCGATGTCGAGGTAGTGCTGGGCGATCCCGGCACCCGGTGCCGACGCGTCCGACTCCGGACCGTTGTTGCCGTAGTTGCAGCCGCCAGGGCCGTCGACCGTGACGACATTCGCCTGACTTCCGGTGCCGAGGACCCAGGGCGCAATCGGCCATGGATAGTGATTGCCGCATCCCGGCGGCGGATTGAGCTCGAAGTTGCCGTTGACGAGAACGTTCGGCTGCGCGCTACTCGTGATCGCGAATGCGGAAACGATGAAGACGAACAAGACAGTTGCTGTTTTGGACATGAGTTTTCCTTTCTTCGTCCTGCATGGACGGACGGGAAAACTCGTTTCCAGAACGGCGCAGCAACTCGAAGACGGTCATTCCGTTCGAGAATGGTCACTCTTGTTACAAGTGCGCGATGGCAGACTCGCCTCATGCGAATCATTGCTGCGCTTTTCTTTGCGACAGGACTGCTCGCCGCTGACGCTCCATACGCTTCGAAGAAGCCGCTGCCCGCGCCGGAAGTCTTCGCGCCCGGCGTGATCTCGACCGCCGACTTCGAATCGCATCCGGCGTTCACGCCCGACGGCGCAACGCTCTACTTCCTCAAAGACGCGCCGAACTTTTCGTTCTGGACGATCGTCGTCTCGCACTTCAAGAACGGGAAATGGGAAACGCCGTCGGTCGCGCCGTGGTCCGGCCAGTACCGCGACGCCGACCCGTTCATCACCGCCGACGGAAAGCGCTTCTACTTCATCTCCGATCGTCCCGTCGACGGCAAGCCGAAAGAAGATCTCGACATCTGGATGATGGAACGCAGCGGTGATGCGTGGGGCGCGCCGCAGCATCTCGACGCGCCTGTCAACAGCGCCGGGAACGAGTGGTTCCCGACGATCGCAAGCGACGGCACCATCTATTTCGGCTCCGATCGCGAAGGTGGTCTCGGCCGCACCGACATCTATCGCTGCCGCCTCATCAACGGCAAGTACGCGCCCGCCGAAAACCTCGGCGACGCGATCAACTCGAAGTTCGACGAGTTCGAGCCGCTGATCGCACCCGATCAGTCGTATCTGATCTTCATGTCCGGCGGTCGGCCCGAAGGAAAAGGCAGCGGCGATTTGTATGCGAGCGTCTTCCGCGACGGGAAGTGGCAACCGGCGAAGAACCTCGGTGAGCCGATCAACTCGCGCGCGCTCGAGATCTCGCCGAAGATCTCACCCGACGGGCGCTGGTTCTTCTTCACGAGCAGCCGCGGAGTGTTCATCGGCAAGCCGTTCGAGAAGCAGATGACGACCGCCGAGTTCATGCAAGTTCTCCACGGTCCCGGCAACGGCCTCGGCGACATCTATCAGGTCGACTTCGACGTCATCCAGCGCGCGTTCCATTCGGCACCGGCTGCTCCGGAATCGCCAAAGCCGGAGTGATGCCGTCCTCGTAACCGAGGTCGAAGAGCATGCCTTCGGAGGTCTCGCCGGCCATCGCGCGCGGCTCGAGATTGACGACGAAGAGGGCTTGCCTGCCGATGAGCACGGAGAGATCGGCGCGCTCGGCTTTGATGCCGGCGAGAATCGTGCGCGTGTGATCGCCGAAGTCGACGCTCAGCTTCGCGAGCTTCTTCGACTTCGCGACGTCGTCGATCGCAATGATGGTCCCGACGCGAATGTCGATCTGCTGCAGCAACGAATGTGAGATCGCGGGCTTGACCGGCGCCGGCGTCATCGTCAAATCCACACGTCGTTCGGCGCGGTGCGCTCGCCGCCCGCTTCGCCAGTGTTCACCGTGCCCGCGGGCTCGATGAGCATGATCTTGCACTCGCTCGCCGCAAACGGCTTGTGCTCGACGCCGCGCGGCACGACGAACATTTCGCCGGCTTTCAGTTGAACCGCGCCGTCGCGAAAGTCGATGGTCAGATTGCCTTCGATGATGATGAACGTCTCATCGGTGTCCGCATGCGAGTGCCAGACGAAATCACCCTCGACGCGCGCGAGCTTGAACTGCACGTCGTTCATCTGCGCGATGACCTTCGGCTGAAAGCGCTCGGAGAATTTGGTGAACTTCTGTTCGAATGAGATGGGCGTGTAGGTCATCGGGACTCCGTCACAACATGTTACCGTCTCAATGATCGACAAGAACGGACGGAACGAACACGAAGGTAAGCAGGAGTGCTCGACGATCGGTGAGCGCTTTGAGGAAGCTCGCGCGCTTTTTCGCGAGGAAGGTTACGAGCTTCCTCATTTGCGCCGCCGATCGCGCCGGAGTCTCTTCGCCCTGGAGCGGCGGCCAACGCTCGAAGTCTGACCCGGTACTATTCTGAAGTCATGGACTCAGCGACGTATCACGTTCAAGCCGATTGGGACGCGGAGGCGGCCGTCTGGGTGGCGACGAGTGAAGACGTGCCCGGACTAGCCACTGAGGCCGACACCATCGAAAGACTCACGGACCGGTTGAGAGTCATCATTCCGGAGTTACTGGTCGCGAATGGTCTGCTCTCGGGCGAAGGCACGAGCGAACAGCTCTGACCGACCCTACTCCAGAATCTCCGCCTTATCCCCTTCCTCTGTCAACCACTGCTTCCGGTCGGCGGCGCGGTTCTTTGCGAGCAGCATATCGATCGTGGCGAACGCGAGGTCCTTGTCTTCGATCGTCAGCTTCACGAGGCGGCGGGTGTTCGGGTCCATCGTCGTTTCGCGCAGTTGCATCGGGTTCATTTCGCCGAGACCTTTGAAGCGCTGGATGTTGACTTTGCCGCGGATGCCTTCCGCTTCGATACGCGCGAGGATGCCGTCGCGCTCCGCGTCATCGAGCGCGTAGTAGACGTTCTTGCCGACGTCGATGCGGAACAGCGGCGGCATCGCCACGCAAATGCGGCCGTCGCGCACGAGCGCGGGGAAATGTTTGACGAACAGCGCGCAGAGGAGCGTCGCGATGTGCGCGCCGTCGGAGTCGGCGTCGGCGAGGATGCAGACCTTGCCGTAGCGAAGTCCTTCGAGATTGTCGGAGCCGGGATCGACGCCGAGGGCCACGGCGATGTCGTGCACTTCATTTGAGGAGAGGACTTCGTTCGAATCGACTTCCCACGTGTTCAGGATCTTGCCACGGAGCGGCATGATCGCCTGGAACTCGCGGTCGCGCGCCTGCTTCGCCGAGCCGCCGGCGGAATCGCCTTCGACGAGGAACAACTCCGTGCGGCTGAGGTCCTGCGCCGTGCAGTCGGCGAGCTTGCCGGGAAGCGCGGGACCCGACGTCAACTTCTTGCGCTCGACTTTCTTCCCTTGCTTCAAGCGCACCATCGCCTGATCGATGGCGACGCGCGCGATCTGCTCGGCGAGCGTGACGTTGTTGTTGAGCCAGATCGAGAACGCGTCCTGCGTGACACCGTGCACGAACGCCGACGCTTCGCGCGACGACAACCGGTCCTTCGTCTGTCCCGTGAACTGCGGATTCGTCATCCGCACCGACAGGATGAAACTGCAGCGCGCCCAAACATCTTCAGGCGCGAGCTTCACGCCGCGCGGCAGCAGATTCCGGAACTCGCAGAACTCCCGAATCGCCTCGGTGAGTCCCGTGCGGAATCCGTTGACGTGCGTGCCACCCTGCGCCGTCGGAATCAGATTCACGTAGCTTTCCGACACGACGTCGCCGTCTTCCGGCAGCCAGAGCACGGCCCAATCGACTTCGTGATCGGCGCCTTTGAAGTGTCCGACGAATGGCTCTTCCGGAACGAGCGTGAGTCCGGCGAGCTCGGACATCAGATACGCCTTCAGTCCGTCTTCGAAGAACCACTCTTCGTTTTCCGCCTGATCGATCTCGTTGATGAAGCGCATGCGCAGGCCGGGCGAGAGCACCGCCTTCGCGCGCATGACGTGCTTGAGTCGCGGCACGCTGAACTTCGGCGAGTCGAAGAACTTCTCGTCGGGCCAGAAGCGGACGGTCGTGCCGGTGTTGCGCTTGCCGACGTCGCCGATCGCTTTCAGCTCCTGCTTCTTCTTCCCGTCGGCGAAAACCATCGTGTACTCGTGGCCATCGCGACGCACCCACACCTGCAGCTTTCGCGACAGCGCGTTGACGACGGAGACGCCGACGCCATGCAGGCCGCCGGAGTAGCGGTAGTTCTTCTCCGAAAACTTCGCGCCGGCGTGCAGACGCGTGAGGATCACTTCGACGCCGCTCACGCCTTCTTTCGCGTGCTTGTCGACCGGCATGCCGCGGCCGTTGTCGGAGACGGAGACCGAGTTGTCGTGGTGCAGCGTGACGACGATCTCATCGCAATAGCCGGCGATCGCTTCGTCGGCGGAGTTGTCGATCACTTCCTGCGCGAGATGGTTCGGGCGCTCGGTCGTGGTGTACATGCCGGGGCGCTTGCGCACCGGCTCGAGTCCGGTGAGGACTTCGATGGCGGAGGAATCGTAAGTGCTCGTCATTTGGGCGCGCGGATGATAGCAAGTCAGTGTGACGTCGATCGCCGCCGCGCCGGAATGCGCTCGGGCGCGAGGTGAACGACGCGTCCGTTGGCGGGACCGGGCGGCGGATCGCTGATCGCCGTCGGCGATGACTCGAGCAGGAACTCGATCTCTTGCGGCGTCAGATTCGGATTCGCGGTGAGCATTCGCGCGGCGACTCCCGCGACGATCGGCGCGGCCCACGACGTGCCTGAGTCGAGCCACAGCCGATAGTGATCCGGCGCCGTGTTGATGGCCACGAAAATGTTCTCCGACGGCGCGAACAGCTCGACGGCGTTGCCGCGGCACGTGTCCTTCCACATCGTGTTCGCCTTCGTCATTCCGCCGACGGTGATCAGGCCTGAGATCGACGGCCCGAGCGAAGCCGGAAACAGCAGCACTTCATAGTCCGGCCCGCACTGTCCACGATTGGACTCCGGCGTCACGTGATTGTCGGCGGCATTGCCTGCGGCGACCGTGAACAGAAATCGCTTGCCGCTTGGATCCGGGTTTCCGTTGCGATCGACGCCGTTCGTCATCGCCCGAATCTTCGCCGCCATTACGCTGTGGCCGAACGGATCGGTATCGAACTGCAGCGGGCCCGCCTGGAAGCTCATGTTGACGATCGCGGTCTTCACCTGCGGCGTCGCCGGATCCCATGCATGCGCGACGATCGCATCGAGCGCATCGATGAAGCCGACGTCGGCGCCGTACGGCGTCCCATCGCGAAATTTGCCGGCGGCCATGACGCTCACGATGAACGTGCCGGGCGCAACGCCGACGCGGCGTCCGCCGATCAAGGACGCGACGCCCGTGCCATGCGTACCGAGATTCAGGCTGAAGTCATCCGTCATGTCGACGCACGGATGCAACTCGGGCTGGCGGCAACTCTCCGACGGCAGCGCCACGTTGATCCCGCCGATGACGTTGCCCTCGGCGAACTCGGTGTGATCCTTCTCGACGCCTAAATCGATGACGTAGACGAGCGCGTGCGCCGGAACACGAGCGAAGCTGCCGTCGAGGTGACCGTCGAGCGAGTCGAGTCGATCGAGATGCCACAGCGCGTTCTCGGTCTTGTCGGGACCGCAGTCGCCGAGGGTTCGGAGGTCGACGGTGGTGCCGGGGATGCGAATCGTTTCGGTGTCGCAGAGCGTCGCCTGCGCGAGCAGGAAAACCGCGAGGACGGGGAACATGGTCTGTAGACGGTGAAAAAGTGGAGAAGGTTTTTCGCTACGGCGCCATGTGTACGTGCTGCGCGACGATGCGAACCGGATCGGCGCTGCTCGCGTACGCGACTTTGCCGTCGGCAAGATGGCCGTCGGGATTCGCGACGCGCGACGGCGTGCTCTCGATCCACGACTCGAGCTGCTCCGGCGTCAGATCGGGATGCGCCGAGATCAGCATCGCCGCGATGCCGGAGATGATCGGCGCCGCGAACGACGTGCCGGAGCGCATGTGCTTGCCGCGATACTCATCGTGTGCGGTGATCGTCGCGCTGAACACCGACTGCGCCGGCGCGAGCACTTCCACGCCGCCGCGGCAGGAGCCGCTCCACGACGCGTTGTCTTCGGTCATCCCGCCGACGGTGACGAGTCCGTCGATCTCGCGGCCGAGGATGGCGGGAAAGCGATCGACCATCTGCGAGCGTCCGCAGCCGCCGTCGATGTTGTTGCCGGCGACGACGAAGAAGAATCGCTTGCCGTGCACGTCGCGATTCCCATTCGCGTCGACGCCGAAGATCATGTCGTTGATCTTCTTCTCCACCGCCGAGTACGAAACGGTGCTCGATTCTGCGCTCGTCGCATTCAGCCGATCGAGCACCCAGCCGCTGATGTTGACGATGGCGATTTGAAACTGAGGCGCGCCGCTGCTCCACGCGTGCCGGATGATGGCGTCGAGGCCGTCGATGTAAGTGTGCGTCGTGGCCAGGCCGCGCTCGTTCATCACGCGGATGCTGACGATCATCGCGTCGGGCGCGACGCCGATGTTCTTGCCGGCGACGAGCGAGGCGACGCTCGTTCCGTGCGAGGCCGCGGCGAGCTCGCTCCAGTCGTCGAAGCACGGCGCGATCGATTTGTTCGCGCTGCGGCACGTCGATGCGCCGAACGGAACCGAGCCGGCAACGTCATAACCGGCGATCACGCGCGAAGTGTTGTTCGGTCCGCCGCCGAATTCGTCGTGCGCGGCGAAGATGCCGGTGTCCATCACATAGACGACGGCGCCGTTGCCGCGATTCTGGCGGAGGAAGTGACCGTCGAGCGAGCCGCCGACTTGATCGAGCCGGTCGAGGTGCCACAGCAGGTCGACCGGTTCGCCTTCACCGCAACGGCCAAGGCGGGTTACGGTGTGATCGGCGTCGAGTGGGAGCTCCGATTCCTCGCATCGCGTGGCGACCATCTCCGCGGCCAGGACAGACGTCGAGCATGCGACGAGCACAGCAGCGACTGCACAGCGCACGACCGACCGGCTCAATAAGGTCTCCCGGATTTTTTTTGGCGTCTTTGGACGGACGACCTAACTAGAGTGAATCAAACTTCCCCAAAAAACAAGAAAATCCTCGACGTGAAACGCGCCGCAATTTTTCTCGCAGTCTTCACGGTGTCGCTCGCCTTGCGTGTGACGTCATCAAGGGAGATCGGACCGTACGACGACGCGTATCACTGGAAACGGATCGCATACTCCCACGCTCACTTTCCGCGCGTGCTCGACTTCGATCCCGACCGCGACGCCTGGTGTCCGTGGCCGCCCCTCTACGACCTCGGCATGAGCGTGTTCAGCGCGAAGAGCGTGATCTGGGTTCCGCCGATTGCGTTCTCACTCTTCGCCGCGACGCTGGCCGTGACGTACGGTTGGATCGCCGGACTCGCAGTCGCGCTCGCGCCGTATCTGATCGGTGTATCGAGCGTGGCGAAGATCGATCATCACTGGATCGAGCCGATGTTCGTCGTCGCGATTTTCGCAGCGCGATCGCGGCCGGTGCTGCTGGCGATCGCGATGACGTGCGCCCTGTTCGTGCAGCCGGCGCTGATCATCGCGTGCGGATTAGCCTTCGTCGTCGCTCAGTGGGGCACCGGCGCCCTCGCCGGTGCAAAACCCTTCGCGTTCAGCGCCCTCGTGATCATCCTCTTTCGCCTCACTCACTCCTATCCCGACAACGCCTGGTTCCTAGGCTGGCCACACGCCGCGCTTCTCGCCGCCGCCGCTGTCACATTGATGTTGAAACCACGCTGGTACGCCATCCCAATCGCCGCCGCGATCACGCTCCCGTGGCTCCCGCAGATCGCGGAGGGAATGCTCTTCGTCCGCGGCGATCCGTGGTTCCGCTCGATCGTCGAGTTTCAGCCGCTCTTCCACGATCCCGCGAAGTTCGGAACGGACATCGCGAACATCGGCGGCGGCGTCATCGCCATGCTGTTGTTCGCACGCAAGCGCCCGGTGATGGTGTTCGCCCTCGCGTACCTCGCGCTGGCGATCTCGAGTCAGCGATTCCTCGTGCCGGGGATCGCGATGTTCGCAATCGCGGGCGCATCCGTCGATCGGAAGTGGATCGCCGCGGCGCTCACACTGCTGCCGCCGCTTTGTTATGACCTGTACTCGCCGCCGCGCACGACGTTGCCGCATTTCGCGGTGGTCGAAAAGATTGCGAAGCTACCGCCCGGTCGCGTGCTCGCTCCCTGGTACCTCGGGCACGCGATCGATGTCTTCGCGCATCACGCCGTCGTCATCGACAACTTCGGCACGATGCCCGATCCGGTCCGCTTCGAGCTCGCGAACGAAGCGCTCGCGAATCCCCGCACGCTGCGCGCGTACTGCAAGCTCAATGGCGTTCGATATGTTGTGATGCACGGCGAACTATGGACGATGAAGTGACGCTCATGCGCTGGTTCGCGCCGGGCGCGCCGGTCGCGCGCGCGCGGTCGGCGTTCCTGCGCGCGCTAGGCCTGATCTTCTTCTCCGCGTTTTATTCGCTCTGGTTTCAGATTCACGGACTGATCGGCGATCGCGGCATCCTCCCCGCCGCCGAATACCTCCCTCTCGTCAAACGCATCCTCGGCATCAAAGCGTATTGGTTCGCGCCGACGCTGTTGTGGATCAGCACGCGCGACTCGATGCTCACCGCGATCGTCATCGTCGGCGCGATCGCGTCGATCACACTCGTGTTCAACCTCTTGCCGCGCGTTTCGATCGCGGTGGCGATGATCTGCTTCCTGTCGTTCATTGCCGCGGCGCAGGACTTTGCGTCGTATCAATCCGACGGCATGCTGCTCGAAGCGGCGTTCCTCTCGCTCTTTCTCGCGTCGCGCGACAAGCCGTCGCCGGCCGCGGTGTTTCTGCTGCGCTACGAGTGGTTCCGCATCTACTTCGAGTCGGGACTGGTGAAGCTGCTCAGCGGCGATCCGCAGTGGCGAACGCTGACGGCGATGGACAAGTACTACGAGAACGGTCCGCTGCCGACGTTCATCGGCTGGCACGTGCAGCATTGGCCGCATTCGTTTCACGCGGCGAGCGCGGCGACGACGCTGATCGTCGAGCTGTTTCTCGTGTGGTTCATCTTCGCGCCGTCGCGCCGCGCGAGGTTGGTGGTGTTCACGATCACGTCGATGCTCCAGATCGGCATCATCCTCACGGCGAACTACGCGTTTCTGAATTACCTCGTGCTCGCGCTCGGAATCTTGTTGGTGGACGATCGCGGCGCACGGGAGACGTCAGCGAAACGATCGTACGTCGCGGCGGTCGTCCTGCCGATCCACTTCATCACCACGACATTCATGTTCCTCTTCCCCAACTTTCCGCCCGCGCGCCTTCTCGCCCCGATGCGCATCGCGAACAGCTTCGGCCTCTTCGCGGTAATGACGCGCGCGCGATACGAGATCGAATTTCAGGGAACACGCGACGGCACGACGTGGATCGCGTATCCCTTTCGCTACAAGCCGCAGGACCCGAAAGAGGCGCCGCATATTTACGCGCCGTATCAGCCGCGCTTCGACTGGAACCTCTGGTTCGCGTCGCTCAGCACCGTGGCCGACAACCCGTGGGTGATGAGCACGCAGAGTCGCCTGCTCGAGAATTCGCCGCCCGTGTTGCGACTCTTTCGATCGAATCCGTTTCCCGATCGACCGCCGATCGCCGTGCGCGCGGTACTCTGGCAGTACTGGTTCACGACGCCCGAGGAGCGGGAGAAGACGGGGGCGTGGTGGAATCGTCAGATGATCGGTGAATACGCATCGGCGGTGGCGCGATGAATTTCCTCGCGCACATCTTCCTCGCGAATCACGACGACGCCGAGTCGCTCATCGGCAACCTCGCCGGCGACTTCGTCAAAGGCGTGCTGCGCGACCGGTTCACGCCCGGCGTGCGCGCGGGGATCGCGCACCATCGCCGCGTCGACGCCTTCACCGACTCGCACCGCGCCGTCGTCGAGATGCGTCACATCCTCACGCCGGAGCACGGCCACTACGCGCGCGTCATCAACGACATCTTCATCGATCACTTCCTGGCGTGCTCCTTCGACGAATTCGCGGGACAGCCGCTCGAGCAGTTCCTCGACCGCGTCTACGCGCTCATCGATCCGCACATCGACGAGTTGCCCGGACGTTTGCGCGTCGTGTATCCGCGCATGCGCGACGACGGCTGGCTGCTCTCCTATCGCGAGATCGCGTCGGTGCACGAAGCGCTCGCGAACATGTCATTTCGATTGTCGCGGCGTCCGCATCTCGAGACCGCGACGCGGCATCTGGTCGATTCGCGCGCGCCGCTCGAGCGCCACTTCCGCGCCTTCTTCGCGGACGTCATACGATTGCGCGGATGAAAAGCGTTCAGGAGACGTACGCGCCCAACAATCGCTGCTTCGGATGTGGGCCGGCGAACGACAAGGGACTGCGCATCCGCAGCTTCGAAGAGAACGGCGATCTCGTCGGCGAATGGCGCCCGGAGCCGCATCATCAGGCGTTCGACGGAATCCTCAACGGCGGCATCTGCGGCGCGCTCCTCGACTGCCACAGCAACTGGGCCGCGACGATGCATCTGATGCACAAACATGGCGAGTCGACGCCCCCATGCACCGTGACCGCGGACTTTCACGTGACGCTCAAACGCCCGACGCCGATGGACGCGACGATCAAGATGCGCGCGCACGTGGTGGAGTCGAGCGACGATCGCGCGATCGTCGAGGCCACGCTCGAAGCGAACGGGAAAGTGACCGCCACGTGCCGCGGCACGTTCGTGGCGGTGAAGGAAGGGCATCCGGCGTATCACAGGTGGTAGTGCTGAGTGATGAGTGATGAGTGCTGAGTAAAAACAGGCGCCCGCTCAGCACTCGTCACTCATCACTCATCACTTTTCACTCAGCACTTTGCGAAGCACCCCTTGACAATCTACTACGACGGTAGTAGATTCTACGACGTGGATAGTACAAACCTCACCCGCTTCGAGCTCGAGATCCTCGACCTCCTCTGGCGCCTCGGCGAGGCCTCCGTCCGCGAAGTCTGCGACGCGCTCGCGGAGACCAAGCGTCCCGCTTACACGACCGTGCAGACGATCATCCAACGCCTCGAACAGAAAGGCGCCGTGCGCCGCACGCGGAAGATCGGCAACGCGCTCATGTTCGAGCCGGTCTTCACGCGACAGAAAGCGTACCGGCCGTTGATCGACCAACTGCTCGCGCTCTTCGGCGGATCGGCGCGTCCCGTCGTCGCGCATCTCCTCGAGAGCGGACAGCTCACCCTCGAAGACCTCAAGGCGCTCGAAGACGCGGCGCCGAAGAAGAAAGGGCGCAAATGAGCATCGCCTTTGCCGTCGCCGTCCACATCATCGTTTCGACGCTCGTCCTTCTCATCGCGCTCGCCGCGGCAACGTGGATTCGCCCGCTAACGGCGCGCTCGCGTCACGCCATCCTCATCGCGGGAATGGCCGCGCTCGTGATTCCTCCCGCGCTCATCGCGAAGCTCCTCGAATCGAGCGAACCGGTGCGGCGGGTGGCGGGAACGATGCGATTCAATGCCGCGGCGCTCGACGCCGCGACGCGTCCGGCGCCCCATCTGCCATGGCTGACGATCGCAGCCTGGATCTGGCTGGCCATCGCGGTTCTCGCGCTTCTGCGCTCGATCATCGTCACGCGGCGATTGACCGCGTCGGCTTTGCGCATCGCCGCGGCGCCGCCGCAGCGCGCCATCGATGCTCTCGACGCCGCCCGCCGCCGGCTCGGCATCAACCACAGCATCGACATCATCGCGTCCGCGCTTTGCGAAGCGCCGGCGGTCATTCGCGTGCTGCGTCCCATCATCGTGCTTCCTTTGAACGGCTGCGAAACCCTCGACGACGAAGAGCTCGAGTCGCTGCTCTGCCACGAATGTGCACACGTGGCGCGGCGCGACAACCTCATCAGCGTCTTCGAGGCGATCGCCGGAGCCGTTTTCTGGTTCAACCCCATCGTCTGGCTGGCACGGCGCCGGATCGCCCTCGCGCGCGAAGCGGCGTGCGACGAGCTCGTGGCCGATAACGCCTCACGCGCCGAAACGTACGTCGGCGCGCTGGCGAAATTCTGCGACGCCCTCGTCGTTCCCCCTGTTGCCGGCGTGTCGTGCATGGCCAGCGCTCACTTGAAGGAAAGGATTCGACACATCATGAGCTACGACTCCATGAAAACCGGCGCGAGGTCCCATCGCGTCATCGCCGCGGCGGCATCGCTCGCCGTCGCACTGTTCGTCTTCGCCGCCGGCGTCGCTACCGCGACGCCCGACAAGGCTTCGACGAAGGCTCGCTATCAATTCACCTACACGATCGACCACACCGACGGCGGCGGCGTCGTCGCCCACACGAAGATCGTCGACACGCAGACGAACGAAGTGATCGGCGAACCGACGATCGTCACGAAGGGCGATCAATCCGACGGCGCGGACATCACGCGCGGCAACATGCGCTTCCACGTCGAAGTCGCGCCGACGAAGAAGGGCGCGGATCTCGAGCTTCTCGTCTTCGAGGGCAGCAGAATCGTGCAGCGTACCGGCGTCCAGGAAGGGACCGAAAAGACGGAACACACTGGCGAGAAAATCTCGATGCAGTTGAAGGACGCCGACATCCGCAACGTGCTATCGACCTTCGCCGACATCTCCGGCCTCGAGATCAACGTCGATCCCGACGTCAGCGGAAAGGTGACGATGAACGCCGTCGGCGTCCCCTGGGACGAAGCGCTCGAGAAGGTGATCGTCGAAAACCACCTTGCCTACAAGCTCGAAGGCAAGAAGATGCACGTCTTTAGGAAGTAAGAAGGCAGAGGGCAGAAGGCAGAAGTTGGGACGGGCAGAAGGCAGATGGGCGAATCCTTCTGCCTTCTGCCTTCTGACTTCTGCCTTCTAAGCCGGTACTCGTTCGGGCGGGAGCTCCAGCTTCCGTCCGAACAACTTCTTCAGCGCTGCGAGTGCGCCGATCCGCCACAGCACGTAGCCCGGATAGCCGGTGATCACGGAGAACTCGCCGAAGCGCAGGTGACGCAATCCCTGCTGGATCAGCCAGGGGATGCGCACGAGGTGGATCAGGATGTTGTGCGACGCCTGCGGCTCGTTGTACGCGCGCACTCGCTTCAGCAGACGATCGAACAGCTTTCGCGGCGGACGCCACAACATCAACACATACAACAGCACGTTCGCCCACGACGGACGCAGCGCGATGTAGTTCTCGTTGATCTGTTCGATGTCGATGCCCGCCTCGTGCATCTGCGACTCGAGTGTCGTGTTCGGGATAACGCGCAGCGAGAAGATGTTCAGCGTGAATGGACGCGCGAGACGGTAGATGAGCTCGAGCGTGTCGACGACGTCCTGCCGCGTCTCCACCGGATTGTCGACGATGATGTCGTACGACGGATTGATGTGATACGGCGCGAACTCGGCGAGCGCGGCGGCCGCGCTTTCGATCTTCGAGATCGGCGTCGGACGGCGGTAGAACTTGAGGATGCGATCGCTGCCGCTCTGGATGCCCATGCGCACGCGATTCATCCCGGCCCACGTCAGCACTTCCAGCTTGTCGCGCTGCACGTACGTCGGAATCACGCCGTAGACGCAGAACGGCAGACCGATCTTCTCACGCCACTGCGTCGCGAAATCGTTCAGCTCGCGCAGCGGAATGGCCATGAAGCTGTCGTCGTAGAAGAGCACCGTGCGCAGATACGGATGAACTTCGAGCGCCTTCTGCACTTCGCCGATGATGAACGACGGACTGGTGTGGCGGATCTTGCGGTAGTTGCCGTCGTTGGCGATGAAGACCGTGTTGCCGCAGAACGTGCAGTGCAGCGGACAACCGATCGACCAGATCGCGGGATACGCGAGGCCGTTGTTCGCGAGATAGTCGGCGCGCGTGACCTGGCGGAGCCCCACGCCCGGCTCGTAGATCGTCTCTTCGCCGCCGTACTTCGGGAACGGCAGCATCTCCAGCTCGCTCGCGCTCATCAGCGGACGAAATGGATTGCGCTGAATGACGCCGTCGCGCTTGAACCAGAAGTTCGCCGTTTTCGTGTAGTCGCTGCCGCGCTTGAAGTGATCGAGAAACTCTTCGAACGCCAGCTCGCCTTCGCCGGTGCAGATGGCGTCGACGTCGGCGGTGATCGCGTCTTCCGCGTAGATGATCGGATGGATCCCGCCCCACATCACGTACGACTGCGGCGAGACCTCGCGCACGCGCCGGGCGATGCGCTTGGTCAGATCGGAATAGCCGGTCATGCTCGACAGCGCGACGATGTCCGCGCCCGCGAGCCCCTGCGCGACTTCGTCGACCTGATCGTCGCTGAATCCGCGCGTCTCCCCCATCTTGCGAACGAACGACTTCCACATCGAGCGATAGCGCTGCGTGCCGACATACGAGACGCGCGTGTCGCGATTCAGGCGCTCGACGTACGCCGCCATTTTCCGGAAGCCGGTGGCGGTGATGCCGTCCTCGAGCGAGACAAGGTGGATCTTCATCGGGTGAGGAAACAATAACCTGGGGGGGAGATTCCGCTCACCCGTTTGCCTGGAGCTCGAAGAGGATCTCGTCGATCGCGTCTGCGGCCTTCTCCACCGGGAGCACACACGTTCCCGCGCCGCGGTGACCGCCGCCGCCGTAGCGCGACATCAGCTCGCCCACCGACGTGTTGCACGTCCGGTTGAAGATGCTGTGTCCCACTGCCGCGATCACGCTCCCGTGCGCCGGTCCCCAATGCACGCGCAGCGAGACGTTCGCGTCGGGGAACAGCGAATAGACGAGGAAGCGATTGCCGGCCGGGAGGCGCTCGATCTCGCGCAGGTCGGTGATCACCACGTTGTTCAGCGTGAAGCTGTTGCGCTTGAGCAGATGTTTGAACTCTTCCTGCTCTCTCCTCAATCGCTCGACCCTTTCCTTCACCTCGGGCTGCGCGAGCACTTCGATGATCGGCATCGTCTTCAGCCAGTCGACGAGATGGAGAAAGTACGAGTTGAAGTCGCCGAGGCCGGTGCGGCTGTCGATGGTGTAGCCGAGGAGGATGTAGTCGTGCGGATGCTCGACGTCGTCGGGAGTGAGCTGCGCGGCGTCGAGGCGATCGGTCTCGTCGACGAGATGCGCGAGCTTCTTCAGCTCTTCGTCATTCGGATCGCGCTCGAGGTAGTAGTCGTAGACGAGGCGCGCCGCGGACGGCGCGAGACCGTAGCGACCCTTGAATGATTCCGGCGGAGTCTCGTTGCTCTGCGTGAGCAGATGATGGTCGAACCACATCCCGCAGTTCGGGTGATACGGAACGTTCGCGAGAATGTCGTCCTTCGTAATCTCGACCGCTTTGTCGGTGATCTCCTGCGGATGGATGAGGCGGATCTCATCGATCGCTTCCTTCATCGTGATGATGACGGCGCTCGTCAGCCCGTCCAGATCACCGCGAGTCACAAGACGCATAGGTGAATTCTTACCGCTCCGCACGATCGAAGCAAGGCATGCCGTCTATGATTGTCCCGTCCAGGATGACCACAGAGCACGATCGTCTGCGCGGCGACGCGCACGCCGTCGCCCGATGGCGAAAGTGGGGGCCGTATCTTGCGGACCGCTCGTGGGGAACCGTGCGCGAGGACTACAGCGCGAATGCCGAGGCGTGGGACTACCTGCCGCACGACCTGGCGCGCTCGAAAGCGTATCGATGGGGCGAGGATGGGATCGGCGGATTCTGCGATCGCTATCAGATTCTCTGCTGGTCGATGGCGTTCTGGAATGAGCGCGATCCGATTCTGAAGGAGCGCTACTTCGGATTGATCCCGACCGAGGCGAACCACGGCGAGGATGTGAAGGAGTGTTACTTCTACCTCGACGCGCTGCCGAGTCACGCGTATCAGCGGATGCTCTACAAGTATCCGCAGCGCGCCTTTCCGTACGCTGAGCTGATCGCGGAGAACCGGCGCCGCGGCGCGAGCGACGGCGAGTTCGAGCTGATCGACACCGGCATCTTCGACGACGGCCGCTACTTCGACATCGTCATCGACGCGGCGAAGGAAGACGAAGAGACGCTCGTGTTTCGCATCACCGCACACAACCGCGGACCGGAGCGCGCGCCGCTGCATCTGATCCCGCAGCTGTGGTTCCGCAACACGTGGTCGTGGGGCAGCGAAGCGGTGCCGTCGCCGCACATTTCCGTCGTCGATGGGCGCGTCATCGCGGACGATTCGGATGCGCGTCCGCTGGCGGGATTGCTGGCGTCATCGCGCTTGGGTCCGCACGTGTTCGATGTGCCCTCGGATGCGCGGCTGCTGTTCACTGACAACGAGACGAATGCGGCGCGTGTGTTCGGTCCGCAGACTCCGTCGCGGAGCAAGTACACGAAGGATGCGTTTCATCGGTTCATCGTCAATGGCGAGAACGATGCGGTGAATCCGGAGAATCGCGGCTCGAAGATGTGCGCGTGGCAGCGCGTGGAGATCGAGGCGGGCGGGTCGCATGTGATGGAGATGAGGCTTGGACCTGTGAGCTCGGGCGGGCCAGACAAGAATGTCTGGCCCACACGCATTCAGGAAGCTGACGAGTTTTACGAGGCCATTCATCCGAAGTCCGCTAGCGACGACGAGCGTCTCGTGCAACGGCAGGCCTTCGCCGGCATGATCTGGTCGCGGCAGAGCTACCTCTTCGACGTCGACGTCTGGCTCGACGGCGACGATCCCAACAACCCTCCACCGCCCGGACGCGCGAAGGGACGCAACTCACACTGGCGTCACCTCAACTCCATGCGCATCCTCTCGATGCCGGACAAATGGGAGTACCCGTGGTTCGCCGCGTGGGACCTCGCCTTTCACGCCGTCGTCTTCGCGCTGATCGACGGCGAGTTCGCGAAAGAGCAGCTGTGGCTCATGCTCTTCGAGCAGTTCCAGCATCCGAACGGACAGATCCCGGCGTACGAGTGGGAGTTCTCCGATCTCAATCCGCCGGTGCACGCGTGGGCCGTGTGGCGCGTCTACAACATGGACCGCATCCGCAGCGGCAAGCCCGATCACGCGTTCCTCGAGAAGTGCTTCCACAAGCTGCTTCTCAACTTCACGTGGTGGGTGAACAAAGTCGATCGCGAAGGCAACAACGTCTTCGAAGGCGGCTTCCTCGGCCTCGACAACATCACCGTCTTCGATCGCAGCGAGAAACTTCCCGGCGGCGCGACGCTCGAACAGAGCGACGCGACCGGATGGATGGGGATGTTCTCGCTCGTGATGATGCGCATGGCGCTCGAGCTGGCGAAAGAAGACTCCGTCTACGAAGGGCTGGCGACGAAATTCTTCGAACACTACGTCTACATCGGCGCGGCGATGAAGATGCTGCGCGGCGACCGGACGCTATGGGATCAGGACGACGGATTCTTCTACGACCTCCTCCGCTTCCCCGACGGATCGGCGTTCCCATTCCGCGTGCGCTCGCTGGTCGGACTCATTCCGATCTACGCGATCGAGCGCCTCGAGAAAAAGTGGATCGAGCCGTTTCACGTCTTCCACGAGAACCTCGAATGGTTCATGAAGCACCGGCGCGACATCGTCGAGCGCTGCGTGACGACGGTGCGCGAGAACGGCGAGTACACGCATGTCCTCGCGGTCGTCGATCAAAATCAGCTGCAGCATCTCCTCTCGCGGATCGTCGATCCCGCCGAGTTTCTCTCGCCGCACGGCGTGCGCAGCATGTCGAAGTTTCATCAGGCGCATCCGTTCATCTTCGGCGACAAAGCGGTCGGCTACGAGCCGGCCGAAGCGGTCGTGAAGCTCAAAGGCGGCAACAGCAACTGGCGCGGACCGGTGTGGTTCCCGACGAGCTTTCTGATGATCGAGTCGCTTCGCAAATTGGAGAAAGCATTCGGCGGCGCGGTGCGCGTGACGATCAACGATGACGCGAGCGACGACACACCGGCGCCGATGACGCTAATGGTCGACACGCGCGCCGATGAAGGCATCGGGGCCGTCGCCGACACGGAAACGCGCGCGCGCGGCATGCGGCTCAAGACGCTCGCGATGACGCCGCTGCCGCCGGAAAACAGCGTGTCGCTCTCCGGACTCGCAGCGCGCATTGCCGATCGGATGATCCGCCTCTTCGTTCCCGATCGCGACGGTTACCGACCGATCTACGGTCCGCGTGGCACGCGCAAATCAGAATTGTTCGCGCGCGATCCGCATTGGCGTGACCTCGTTCTCTTCCACGAGTACTTCAATGGCGACACCGGCGAAGGCCTCGGCGCCTCGCATCAGACCGGATGGACGGGCCTGATCGCGAACCTCATCGACGAGTGGCGCTCCCAGTGAACGAGCGCGCCGCGGAGTTGATCGCGACGCTCGGGCTCGAGCCGCATCCTGAAGGTGGCTTCTACCGTCAGGTGGTCAAGTCCGAGAACCGCGTGCAACCCGACGACGATCGCGGCGCGCGCAGCGCGATCACAGCGATTTACTTTCTGCTCGTCGCCGGACAGCACAGCGCGTGGCATCGCGTCCGCTCGGATGAGATCTGGATTCACCTGGAAGGCGCGCCGCTGATCCTTCACATCGGCGAGGAGACGCGCGTGTTGAATTCGTCGTCGCGCATTGCGGCGGTGCCGGCGAATGTGTGGCAGGCGGCGGAGATCGCGGGCGACTACACGCTCGTGAGTTGCGTGGTTGGGCCGGGATTCGAGTTCGAAGACTTCGAGATGCGCGGGTAGTTCCAGGAGGTGCGAAATGGCAGAGATCAACGGTGTCGACGCGTCGAGCGCCTGTGATTCCGACACCATCAGTTGCTTGCAGGCGAACGGAATCGCATTCATCGGGCGTTACTACAGTCGAACGACGCAGATCGCAGGGAAGAAATTGACTGCGGCCGAGGCGCAAATGATCTCGGCGGCAAAAATCGGAATCGTCGCAGTGTACGAAGACGGGCCGACGAGCTATTCGTACTTCAGCGCGGCGCGCGGAATCGCGGACGCAAATGGCGCTCTGCAACAGGCGGCCGCCATTGGCCAGCCTCGCGGTACGGCGATCTACTTCACCGTGGACTATGACGCTGCGTCCACCGACATCACCGGCAACATCACCGCCTACTTCGCGGCGATTGCGGCGACGATTCGCGGCCAGTACCAGGTTGGTGTCTACGGCTCGGGTGCAGTCTGTTCGGCGATCACCAGTCTAGGCTTTGCGACGCTCGCCTGGCTTGCCCAATCCACGGGATGGAGCGGCTACTCCGCGTTCACCACCTGGGCCATCAAGCAGGGATCGGAAAAATCTGTTTGTGGACTCGACTCCGATACAGACGTTGCCCAAGGCAATTACGGCAGCTTCCTGGTCGCAGTCCCTGTCACTTGATTTCGAACGTCAACGTACTCGTGTCGACGAGCCAAAGGTCCGCTTGCTTCGGATCGGGGCGCCGATACGTCGCCACGGCCATGTAGCGATCCGGACCCATGAAGGGGAACTTCACTCCGAGGTATTGACCGTACACACCCGTTTCAACGTGGCCGCCACCGGCGCGATGCAGCTCTACGGGAATGTCCTGAATGATCTTCCTGGCCGCCTTGTCGACAACGATGAAGCGCATCAAGTCGCCGGCCTTGAGCGGCATCAGACCGTTCCACTGCGGGAAGATCTCGACGCCAAGGCCGCTCTCACGCTGCCAGTCATCGAGCGGATCGATCGCGCCGCAACGAATGAACGCTTTCGCATGCTCGGTGCGCGTCTCGTTCCCGCTGATCGTCGGCTTGAAATCGATCGACGCCATGATCACTCCCTTCGTGGGAATGGTCGCTTTGAAGTCGGTGGGCGTTTCCACAGCGATGCGCTTCTTCGGCAGAAACAAATAGGCGCTCGCGACTTCGTCGTTCTTGATTCTTTCGCCGAGGTTCGGATAGTCGGTTCCCCGTGAGACTTGCAGAGTGACGTCACCGCAATCGCCGCTCGGCACGATGTACGTCTGCGCGGTCGCGCTGCCGGCGAGAAACAAAGCAATCGCAAGCGAGGTGGGCTTGATCATTTCCGTTGTGTGCCTCCGCGTAATACGACGATTCAGGCAAATCGACGTTACTGTATTTTTCCGCCCCTCTTCCGCGACTCCCATGCATGAAGCACTACATTCGAGTCGCGCTCCTGCTCGCGTCCGTCTCCGCGGCGGCGCAGACCACGCCGAAAAACGAGGAGCTGACCAGCCTCAGCGTCGATGACCTTCTCAACGTCGAGGTGACGTCGGTGGCGCGGCGCGGGCAGAAGCTCTCGGAGACGA